>Ga0255336_101981_pt1 | contig 11845 bp, 8 predicted proteins | sample MeOH1_35cm_T3_17_FD_189102 | JGI IMG/M metagenome (GOLD analysis project Ga0255336, IMG submission 189102) | Sandy soil microbial communities from University of British Columbia, Vancouver, Canada - MeOH1_35cm_T3_179 | ecosystem: Engineered > Artificial ecosystem > Sand microcosm > Unclassified ...
TGGAGATGAGAAAAAGAGTGCTAAGCCCCGAGCACCCCGACACACTCACCAGCATGGCTAATCTCGCCTCGACATTTTGGAATCAGGGGCGATGGAAGGAGGCTGAAGAGCTCCAAGTGCAGGTGTTGGAGATGAGAAAAAGAGTGCTGGGCCCAGAGCACCCTTCCACACTCACCAGCATGAATAGACTCGCCATGACATACAGGATCAAGGACGATGGAAGGAGGCTGAAGAGCTCCAAGCGCAGGTGGAGGAGATGGAAAAGAGAGTACTGGGCCCAAAACACTCACCAGCATGAATAATCTCGCCTCGACATACTCGAAGTAGGGACGATGGAAGAGGCTGAAGAGCTATTTGCACAAGAAGAGCTCAAAGTCCCTGGCACACTGACCAGCATGAATATATAATATATATGTTTGGGGTCTCTATTTCATGGAGGGCCCAGGGAGGGCGGCAACTATGTGGTGTCAATTTTGCCACAGATGTTCCTGGCATCTTCTGGATGGTTCCTGTCGGACAGTTAGCGGGAGGCAAGCAATGAATAATCAGAGAACGATACTTCCAGTATGAATGGGTCAAAGACCCGAGATCTGGAAGAGGGCACAGGCGCCCAGCAGAATCGGTGGACAAGCGCCAAAGAAGGGTATAGGCGGTAGTCGGAGTACTAAGATCATCAGTCGTCCACCGAATCGACCCAGGTCCAAGGTAAAAAGCACCCCCTCGCGTCGTCCTCGTGGGTGTATTTCAGGGTCTAATGGACTCCCTCCTCGATTTGAATTTCTACCTTGACAGTCCTCTCCTGGAGGTGCTCCCCTCACGTGCGGAAATACCCTGGACGATTATTCTTCCAGCGGGCCAATGCACAATATTAGGCGACGCCTAGTGTTTCCGCCTGCATGGCCTCTTGCATGGTGCCACATTGCCTCGCCCATTGTGGTCTGGAATTACTGCATAAGTACGCCGCCCCTCCAGGCGCAGACGAGGATGTGGAATACCCGGAAAGAAGAATCGTGGTTAGGTCAGAAAGAAAGTTAGACGAAGGAGAAGAATAATCGGCGGAGAATATTGGGATGAGCGTTGTCTGGCACGTCGGCCTTGCATTTTTACCAACTCTGAAGTCTCTATGTGCTTGGCTGTCCAGGAACGTGCTCATGCTGCGTTCTCATATGTCTCAAAAAGTTATCCTTTCGCAAAAATGCTTTTCCCACAGAACGACTGCATCCCACTATTGGACAGAGGAAGCCTTTGAAGCCTTCCACTTCTGGATGCATCGATTGCATATGCCGTACAAGGTCTTTGTGGTAACGTGAACCCCTATGAGGGCATCCCGGTACGGTACATTTAAAGTCCCGGCTGTGAGATTTGGAATGCTGGCTGGAGAAAGATCAGCTCAACGTTTTGGTCCCGGCTGGAGTGGCTGAAGCATCATACTTGAGAAGATAAGGCTTTCGGAAGGTCCGCAGACACGATAGACAGGTGAGAATAGACTCGGTCGACTCAGGAGCGCGGGTGACGGCGTGCCGTAGGGCTTGTGGAGAATCTGGACTTGGTGAGAATAAATGAAAGCTATTCTCAACGTGCGTCTGAGATTCTGGAAGAGAGGCGGCGGCGGATGGGGCTTCAACGTCAGGATCCTGCCCGTGACGAGGATTATTCGACGGTCCAGTGAGAAGCGGGTCCGGATCGTAGTTCCGACGGTCCAAATAGAACGGATCGATGTAAAGTAAATGATGTTGTTCGTTTGGACCTAAGGTTCTTTGAGACTCAGATGTCACTTATCTCTGTTCCGACGAATGTTCCAAAGAACAATCTCGAGCAAGACCACGCTTGTTGTAATCCCTAAACACCGAGCCTCAGCAAAACCAAAAAGCAGACGCGAAGGAAAGGAGAATCTGGTGAAAGAGTGGCACGGGCAAGCGCTCGGAATGTCCGTGAGGAGAGAAAGAGAAAGGTTGAGGGTGGACGTTCTTATTTTGGTCAACAGGTTCTCCGAACACGAGGGACCTCATCACTGATTGGACGAGGGTCTTGGATGGTAGGCCTCACAGAAATGCCAAGACATTGACACACTCCCGGAATGCATCACAAGGGCAAGGGGGAGGGAACCAGGCCGTGGTGCATTTGCAAGCGACCATTAGAAAGCTTTGCCGATTCCATGTCGTCATGCGGAGAGGAAATCAGGTGCTCAAAAAATGGTAGGCCTCACAGATCTATGCAGAAGACCGGCGCATCTTTCTCCCAGGGCCACTTGAAGGCCACACATGTGCAGCAAGGGTGGTATCCGACACGGAGAAGAAGCGGTCTGAACGATTGTACCAGGCCGCAATTCTCGTCACGCATCGTGATCCTGGTTGGGAGGCTTGCTCTCTTGATCTCGTGATGACACCACTGACAAGGGATTCATGCAGCCAGAGTATCCGGTAGGCATGTGAAGCATCACTCGGGGATCAACCACTACACGCCCAAGATGGATGACGAAAGCTTTCTATGACCTATAGCTCGGCAGAGGGACAACGGCCAAGATTTGGCTGGGATCCTTCGTTTGGTGTCGGAACAGACATCAAAGCCCTATAAAGTGTCCCCTACAGCCTTCTCCTGGAATTGTTGCCTCAGGTACACACTTGAATCATTCAGCTGAATTCAAAATGTCTGCCAATATTGTTGACAGTCGTGATGCTGTTGTCAAACTCGTCGATGACATCGTTGGCGCCACCACAACCCTTTCATCTTTGTCGACCTGGAAGGCATCAACCTCTCCCGTCAGGGCTCCGTCTCCATTATGCAGCTCTTGATGCCTCCGGCTCCAGTGGTCCACCTCGTTGACGTTTTCCGCTTGCAAGGCCACGCGTTTGATACGGTCGGGACGACGGAGAAGACATTGAAGAATCTTCTAGAAGATCAATATATCAAAATATTCTTTGATGTTCGAAATGACTCGGACGCTTTGTTTAGTCATTTTGGGGTCAAGTTAAATGGTGTGATCGACCTTCAACTTGTCGAGTACGCATCGCGTCCCAGGGCTGGCAGATTGGTCAAAGGATTGGCCAAATGTATCTCGGAAGACTGCCATTGGGGCCTGGCAGAGCGTCGCAAATGGACGCTTATCAAAGAAGCCGGTCAGAAGCTGTTCGCGCCAGAAAAAGGAGGCACCTACGCGGTCTTTCATGAGAGGCCGTTACCCGATGCCCTGCAAGACTATTGCGTTCAAGACGTCATGGTACTGCCCAAGCTGTTATCCGCTTACGCCGCCAAGCTTCAATCTCATATGGCAGTTCAAGTCCTTGACGAAAGTCGAAAACGCATCTCTCACTCGCAGGAAGTACATTTCAACGGAAAAGGATCTCACATGGCTTTGGCGCCGTCATTCAGGTGGACCAGGTATGTTCGAAAATCGTGACATAATAGCGAGGCGGTCAGGCGTTGATGTATACTGATGTGATCCAAGGTCGACATCTGCACCCGTGTTGAAGTATCCACTCGATATTCTTTGCTCAACAAATCTGAGCACCTACTGTACCATGCAGGACGTCAAGCGTGTGCTGCCGAAGGAAGAGACATCGTGCGGTGTGCCGGAACAATCTGGATCTTCGGTGCCTGATTCCATGTCAACCTCACAGGATTCGACGACGGAGGTGCTCCGACAGTTGCGACAGCTCCGAGTCGTCGGTGAGGAGGGCAACGATGAACGGTAGAGGGAAATATCTGATTCAAGGTCTTGGGAGGAAGAGTCAAACCCAGATTACACCGCCTGCGGATTGGACCGCACATGAAGCAAATGTTATGTATTGTTCTATGTAATATCGAGTGGGAATCCAATGCTTATCACGTCCCCCTTGAGCATCGCGTCGGAGGCGTGTGATAACCGTTGATAGGTTCTGGTCATCTATTTCATGTCTGGTTCATGACGTGGAAGACTCCAATATTCCTTTCTCACTGAGTCAGCTTGCTGTCCGTTGGGTATCGACTTGAAGCTTTCCAATATCGGGTTATGGTGTCTGATAGCCATGTGGGGAGTTAAAAAGTCTCGCAACGGCTGTGCCAGATGCAAGGGCCAGCGATTAAAGTGCGATGAGGCAAAGCCTGTGTGTGATCGATGCGTCCGAGTCGGTGCGCAATGTCCCGGCTATTTGCCGCGCCTCAAAAGTCCTCTATTATGGGGTCTCTCGGTTCGAGCGCAAGAGGTGTAAAGGGCAGCAGCTCAAGGGCATGTTTTGGATGTGTCCTCGCAGCACAGTCGCCGGAGGTGGAAAGACGAGGAAGTTATTTGGGTTCCAAAGATGCCAAAATGGATTTCGAGTATGTACCCATCCAGTCTTGAGAATGCCCGGCAGAACATGCCAGCACTGGCAAAAGTGCCAACGGGTCATAGTGCATGGCCCCACCATTTTCCAGATGTCCTTCAATCAAGCTTTTCACTCCATGCGGGGTGATCTGAGGGGCACGTGCTAGCACCACTGGTCTGGGCGGCTTGGCCCGGCATTGGCCCTGGTGAGATTTCGCGCCTAGGAATGGAAAATGCTTCCTCCTACCCATATTAATCTTGTGCATCCCCAGTTAATATAGTCTCTTAATGCTCTCATCATGTCACTGCGGCTCTCCCGTTGGCGCAGAGTTAAGCGACATCCCATTAGCAAGCACGTCCATTAGCAAGCGCTACCGACGTCCAATTGAGAGAGCCAAGATGCGTCCACGTGCGTGTTAGGTTACATTTGAACACCAGAAGCAGTAGAGAGTAGATGTACTGACAGCTCCCTAATATTAAAGCTGGCGAAATCCTCTGTGCTCGGTCCTTCTCGTCAATCAATTGTTTCCATGAACGGCATTGTGGAGCTTTAAAGCTTGCCCAGAATGATGTGCCTCTTTTTCACTTTGCTCTCTCTCTCCACATTGGCATGGATCAGCCTAGGGCAAAATGTGGATGTCTCTGGGAGTAGCGATGTGACTTCTGCAAGGGTCCGAAAAGTGAATGGATCCCTCGTTGCGCCCATTGGTGCAGACGTCCTCACCGTTGGTGTCCTGGGTGGTTTGTGGCACCTTCAACCTATCATGACGCTTTTGCCTCGTTGCTTCGGCTAATGTCTCGAGCCTAGACTATGGCTGGACCGGATGGACTCCTTCTCCAGATCACTTTTGTCTTGAAGTGTTACCATTGCTCAAACAGGATGGCTTTGTAATCCCGAAAGAGGTGGTGAATGACTGTGATCCGGGAGACAAGACGTATATCGCGAACGCCACAGCTCTTCAATGTAAGCATCTCAGTTCTCGATGCGGCTGCCGATGATTTCCGTTCTGAAGATTCCCATAGTGGACACTGCCACTTATATCGGTCAAATATGTGCGATGAAGAACTGCAGCGCCTTCGTAAGTCGGCTCATATTCTTCTCGATCGCGCTGACTTATAATAGATCTCTGTTGGTGATAACTTTTACGACAGTGGCATCGATTTCACAACAGGAGGAATCTTGCGTTTCCAAGAAGCATGGGTCGACATGTATAGCCAGGGAATCTTTGAATATGCTCCCTGGTACCAATGTCTCGGTAACCACGATGTTGTCAAGGGGCAGAACGGTGTCGACTTCCAGACGAAAGTGCTTCCTTACTACGACGATCGGTGGTATTTTGTAAGTACCCGGCTCCCCCTCAATGACCGCACTTTGCTTCCCGAGAGATGGGCGCGGCCGAAACGGGCGTCCGAAGTGCCGAAGTTGATGTCTATGATCCGCAGGGAACTCAAGGTCTTCCATACTACACCTACGACTTGACCGGTGCTAACTGGACCGCGACTTTTGTCGTCGTGGACTCGGATTGCTTCCTTTCCTCCTACCAATTGAACACTTCGGTCTATCAAAATTCCTACACCCAGGCTTGCCACAAAGACACGGCGACCCAGATCAACTTCCTCAATCGTGAGTTGTCCAGTATGTTCGGTTGTCGCTCTTCCTCTCTGACCTTCAATCTTCCACTTCTCAGATACATTTGCCACGTCCAAGGCCGACTGGAAATTTCTCCAATTGCATCACCCCTACATCTCGTCGTCGACCAACCAAACCGACCTCGCACCCTTGATTAGCATTGTCGAGAAGCACAATGGCATCGTGCTCAACGGCCACGACCACTGTTTGGCTCACTACTACTACAACAATACTAACTTCATCCTCAGCGGTGCCGCCGGTTATCCTCAGGCCGGTGACTGTAACAACGGGACGAAGCTGGGTGCATTTGCCCTTTTCTTGGCCGCGAACCCCCAGACGGCCGCAAACGGATTCGTCACCATGGATATCAGCTCGGAGTTCATCAATGTGGAGTACTACGTGAGGGATATGCAGTTTGATAACGGGGACCTGTATTCCGTCCATTTCGACCTTGCGCCTTCTTACAAATTTCAGATCACGAAGAAGGCCACGTAAGCGGGGCAAGCCATGCCAGAACCTTGGACCTTTGTATCTGCATCACCGCGGTGACTAGGTACTTTCCATTGTAAATAGAACGCATGGGTCAATATGTTGACCTGTGGATGGAGGTGAAAAACTCGTGGATTGAATCTATCAGGGGCGGAAGGGCCTATCTATATAGCGGTTGTTCCCGTGGCAGTGGGGTGCTTAGCACTGCCACAGGTGATTCCCACAGTCCAACACTGAAGCAGCCCGCAGTACCTGGGTTTGACCGATGCTAACATACCCCCCCAGGCTATGCTTGCTCCGATATTGCCGTCATCATCGGAGCAAGGATAGACTGTACATTAGTCAGGTTGAGGTGGTGCTTGACGAATTTGTTGAAGTTTTGTCCAGATAGAGGTTTCGTAAAGCCATCTGCTTTCATTTCGGTCGTAGGTACCCACTGTATGTCGATTGTTCCTTTCTGTACCTCCTGCTGTAACCAGTGTTGATGTATGTCGACATGGCGAAGTTTGGTGGACAGTTGAGGACTTGCTATTGTTAACAATAGTCTGTAAGTTGTCTGACTGAGAGGGTCTTGCCGAAATTGAAGTGGATGGATTCAAAAAGCCTATTCCAACAAATCGGTTCCTTGGCTGCTTTTGATAGGGCAAGTAGTTCTGCTTCAGTGCTGGAAGTCGTCACTGTTGTTTGTTTTGAGGTTCTCCAGTCAATTGGGCCTCCAAAGAGAATGAACAAGTATCCATCCGAGCTTCGACGGTCTACGTTATCAGCAAAAGCTGCATCAGAATAACTTTGAAAATTTGTGTTGCCAGTGGTGGCACTGCATTGAATAGCGAGTGATCTGGTGTGCACCAGGTATCCGAGGACTCGATTGGCCGCAGCTGAGTGGTCTTCAGAAGGATTGCATAGAAATTGAGAAAGGATGGAGCCGGCCTTTGAAATGTCAGGCCTTGTCGTGACTGCTGCAAAGTTGAGTGAGCCAACTCGTTGTTGGTATGCAAATATTGTTGTTTTGTAGCGTGGCCGTCGTGTGGCTTGAGTGTTTCTGTCGGAAGAGGAGTGGACGGCATTCGACGTCCGTACATGTCGGGTAGAAAACTTGGTGTCATGACGACAATCCGCGACAATGGCGGAACAGGAGTATTGTGTTTCAGGAGGAGGGGCACGAGACCAAACCCTTTCATATACTCATCGCCCACGCCCCTGGGTGCTAGAGGAGGCAAGCTTAGAGCCTTGTATGCGATGTGCCAGATTGTTAGCTAAACACAGAGAGACCTCACCCTGCCAGACCGTGCGCTGCTTGCCTCAGTTAGCAGTCTGACACTCGGCCACCATTCGCATCAACGACATCAATCGGCGGAAACCAGCCCCTGTATGCTTGAGTGTTCCCAATTTGCTGCAAATCGGTAATATCGACCGAGAGGAAGTCTGAGCCGCTGTCGTTCAAAACGCTATATGACGTGGGTCGTTCCGTCGCCTCCAAGTTCAGGTATTAGCCTGAGCAACATGCGAATCTGAAAAGCAAAGATGTAAATTCCAAATGCTCAAAAAAGGCTAATGCTCACTTCGTGAAAGCTCGGGCCAAAGGGTCCATGACCGTAAGAGTGCTTTTGGGCATACTGGTGGCCTGATCCCTCCCTCCAGCGTGGAGTACCTCTTTTCAAGACCTCCCAAGCACGTCCATTCAAGATGTCGTCTTCAGGCACAAGCTTTCCATCGATTATGGTGACAAGATCAAATCCGTTGATTTCGCCATCCTCGTATAATTTGATGGCAGCTTTGATGTTTGTGTGTTGTTCTTCGGGTTGATGGTTAAGATTCTTCGGGTCCAGGTAGCTGCGGAGCTCCTGGATGCGTTTCCGGACGTCAAAAGGTTGAGGATTGGGGAATGCAGAAACAGATTTGACCGTTGCCTCCATTGTATTGATGATTTTTGCAAACAGTGATTGCAGAACTAAGTTGCCTTGCAAACATGTAATTATATTTGGGAACCGCCACCCTAGGCGCCAAGCTTTGCCTTTAGAGAGGGGTATTAGCTGTCACGTGATCCACCACGTGACCGGCGTATAGCTGCGCATATCACCACCTGCTGGTGCCCAGCAGATAGCTCAGAACTCCTTGGTCCCTGCTGGCCCTGCTACAGAGGGGGAAAGATGGGCAGGTAGCGTCTTGGAGCGTTTGAGCTTCGGGACCTGATCTAGTCCCATTACGCATTAGCGCTCCACGTATGGCTCGACACGTGATAACTAATTATACATTGGTGATTGGATGCCACGTCGCAAACACCAGAGAGCTGGAGAGCCATCTGACAGCGCATCCCACAGCCTCATGGCGTGCTTGCGGCTATTTATGCTCTTCGGCCCATGCTGAGAGGTATTCTTGTTAGTCCCGATCACTGTGCTGGCTGGTATGTATCCCGAGTGCCTCGACGGTTTGACAAGATGTTAAAATGAAGCCTCAGCGGTGATACACATCCACGTATCATGTGCGCGCCATATAACAAGTGAAAAGAGGGTCTCCAGCAAACGGGCACGGCCATGGACAAATATGGACTCTCACATCAAGACTATACGGTCGGCTGGATATGTACCCTGGTGGTGGAGAAAATCGCTGCCTTGGAGATGCTGGATGAGCATCACCCGAACCTCCCTCAGCCGACGGCAGATCATAACGTCTACTCCCTTGGTAGCATTGGTGACCATAACGTGGTCATTGCAAGCTTACACCAAGCAGGAAACCAATCAGCCGCTACGGTTGCTGGCCAGATGATGGTCAGGTTTCCGAATCTGAAATTTGGCTTGTTGGTCGGCATTGCAGGTGGTGTTCCTACGAAGACAGAAAGTGGAATGATTCTTCTCGGCGACGTCGTGGTCAGCAAACCCACCGGCGAACATTCAGGAGCCATACAATACGACTCTGGGAAAGCACGGGATGGCTACTTTGAACACACCGGGTCCATCGTCCCGCCGCCGCGGGTGTTGCTGAACGCAGTGCACGACTTGGAAGCCCAGCGTTGTCGGATGGACGAGGACCCGGTCGCGAAGAATATCAACAGGATCGACACGACCAAGCCACGTCTTCGAAAGTACAGACGCCCCAGCCCGGAGCACGACTATCTCTATCGACCAGATTACTGCCATCTAGACCCCAAATACTCTTGCGACGATTGCGGATGTGACCCTACTCAGCGCGTGCAGCGTTCCACCACCAACGAGACCGAAAGACGGTCTTCCTTTATTGTCGCCCACATGGGAACAATTGCATCGGGCGGGGCAGTTATGAGAAGTGGGCAGCTACGCGACCGCCTGGCCCATCACTATGGGGCTTTATGTTTTGAAATGGAGGCGGCAGGGGCATTAAACGACTTCCCTTGCCTCGTCATCCGTGGAATCTCAGACTATAGTGACTCTCACAAGAACGATCAATGGCATGGATATGCGGCTGCAGCAGCGGCAGCATATGCAAGAGAACTGTTCTTTCATATGCCAGTTGACGAAGAAAGGAGGTGTGTACAGGACAAGCCAAGAGTATCTGCAATGCTGATTTCTCACAGTGGCAGACCACGTAAGTGTGTTTAAATTCATCTTTAGGGGTGACAGGCTTGGCTGTATTCATTTGTTCAAGACTAGATTTTTCCTTTCTGTTACTTGCTCCGGTTTAGCACAGTGTCGAAATTACCATCTTGTCTGCGAAGCAGCAATAGAGCTAACTTTGGATTCCAGGAAAAGCCTTCAGCCTCGGCCTCAACCTCAGTGATGCTCCTACAGTCGAGTCACGCGTGTTCATCGGTCGAGAGCAGGAACTCGCAAAGATGGAGGCTATTTTAAAACCGAATGAGCTGTTGGTGGAACAACGCCGGCTCGTCTTGGGAGGGATGGGCGGTATTGGAAAGACTCAGCTGGCTATTGCTTTTGCCGAGCGCCATCGCTACTCCTATGAGTCGATCTTCTGGCTCAATGCGACCTCGTCGAAGACCTTACAAGCTAGTCTACACCAGCTCGCACAACACATTCTGCCACCGGATGAGCTGAAGCATTGCGACGACAATCAGCTCATAGTGCACGTGTCTCGATGGTTATCAGAGACCGACAACACTCGATGGCTACTGATCTTCGATAATTATGATGAGCCTGATCAGTACCAAATCACCAAGTACTATCCGCACGCCTCGCATGGCTCGATCATTATCACGACACGTCTACCGCATCTGGTCAGGGGGGCTGTGATCAAGGTACAGCATCTTGATCGACTCGAGGACAGCCTGCACATTTTGGAGACGCGGTCGGAGCGACAGAATGTGAAATCTGGTCAGTAAATCTGTCGACTTGATGAGGAAGTGCACTAACATTGCTATCCAAGACGCTGATGCTCGCAGCCTGGCCAAGCGCCTTCACGGACTTCCCCTGGCGTTGGCCACGGCTGGCGCTTTTCTGAAACGGAGCGCTCTGAGCTTTAAGCAATATCTCGATGCGTACGAGAAGCACTGGGATATTACACCAACACGGCATACAAACCTTCCGGAGTATGAGGCTCGCACGTTCTACACAACCTGGAATCTATCGTTCAGGCGCCTAGAGCAGGAAGACCCTGGAGCCGCGCAACTCCTGACCCTTCTTGCCTACTTTGATAACCAAGATGTCTGGTACGAATTATTTAGTGCTGGGAAGAGCAGAGTTGGATGGCTTGCTGCGTTGGCTGCCAATGAGGTAGCGTTTGCAAGCGCAATGGGCAAGCTCGTGGAGTACTGCCTTGTGGAAAATCATAGCGAGACTAATTCATATAGCATGCATACCTGCGTTCACGATTGGACCTTACACGGCCTGAACCGAGAAGTCGATGTTGATAAGTACTGGCTTGCATTTGACTGTGTGGCGGCCTCTATTGCAAATGAGGACTCGGACTACTTTTCAGAGCTGAAATTTCAGCCGTTAGCAGCTCATGCAGCACGACTTGTAGTCCATGATCGCTTTCGAGGGGCTAGGAACTTGGATAAGGCATCCGATCAGAGGATTGAGGAGACCCTCGATATCGCAGAAATGCTCTATCAGCAAATTCAATATGATGCGGCCGAGAAGATGTACCAGCGAGCTCTGCAAAGACAGGAGCAGGCCCTGGGCCCGGAGCATCCATCAACGCTCACGACGGTCAACAACTTGGGCGTCCTCTACCGGGACCAGGGCAAGCTGGACCAGGCGGAGGCCATGTACCGGCGCGCTCTGCAAGGCTACGAGAAGGCCCTGGGCCCAGAGCATCCATCAACGCTCACGACGGTCAACAACTTGGGCAGCCTCTACCGCGACCAGGGCAAGCTGGACCAGGCGGAGGCCATGAACCGGCGCGCTCTGCAAGGATACGAGAAGGCCCTGGGCCCGGAGCATCCATCAACGCTCACGACGGTCAACAACCTGGGCAGCCTCTACGGCGACCAGGGCAAGCTGGACCAGGCG
>Ga0255336_101982_pt1 | contig 11840 bp, 9 predicted proteins | sample MeOH1_35cm_T3_17_FD_189102 | JGI IMG/M metagenome (GOLD analysis project Ga0255336, IMG submission 189102) | Sandy soil microbial communities from University of British Columbia, Vancouver, Canada - MeOH1_35cm_T3_179 | ecosystem: Engineered > Artificial ecosystem > Sand microcosm > Unclassified ...
AAGGTTATCAAAGAATTCAAGCTTATAACTGCTTTCCATATTATATAAGGATAGTCTTTTAACAAATTCTAGAGCGATTATATGAACATAGGATTCAATTAGCATATTGTCAATTGGAGATAAAGCTTTATTATCAAGCCATATAAAAATGAAGCCGTAATCAACATTATCTATAACTATAGGTATCGTTCTGCGATCTATATATTTACCATTAAAATTATCCCTGCTTAAGTCATAGATCTTTCCGCCTTCCTCATGAAAAGCTGTATTTTTTGAACTTATATAATTATTAATTATCTTTTCAATAATACTTTTATGAGCTTTATCAGCACAGAGGATTTCTGTGCTGTCTTTCATGCTTTCATAGATGGCTAGAGAATTATCAATGTTATCATAAAGCTTTTTGCCTATTTCTTTAAGCCCTCCTCCCTGCATCATAATGTCCATTATTTCTCTGTTGAATTCTTCTATATTAATTAGCATATTCATTTGATTATTTATAACTTCAGTAAGTATTACAGAGATTAAATCAGTGTGAGAAACACAAAAGGGGAGTTCAATTATAGGAAATTCAAGTTTATCAGCTACTTCTATTATGTTTGAGGGCAGCGCACTAACATATCTTCCTACCTTAATACCAAGACCTACAACGCCTTTTTCTTTTAATTTCGGAATTATTTCAAGAAGCACATCTATATTATCCTTTATTGAATATGCGGTAGTAATAAGAAATTCACCATCACTTACCCATTCAATTATATCAGGAACTTCCATAACATTTACCTTTGTTATTCTCTTTGCTGCGCCGGCTCTGCCAGCCAAAACTTTCGAACCTTTAAGAATATCTAGATTTAAAAGATTTTCAACAGAAATTCCCAAATAGCTGTACATGATATACCCCCGCTATAGTAATAAACAATAAAAAATGGTAATAGAAAGGACCTTATACCACATTCTACCTTGATTTTTGTAAACAATCAACAATTAATTAATTAAATATTTATAATATTATAACAAAGGTAAATAAAAATAAATATAGAATTTTAATAATAGAATCTTAATAAAGGAATGGTCCAATTGAAGGCTGTATATATTTGCAAAGATCTAATGAATTATATTACAAAGCAAAAGCTTATAGAAGGGCAAATCCATTCTGTATTCAAAAATGCCTGTAATATAGTTGCAAATGATAAATTTATAACAATATTAAATAAAAATAAGTATATGTCTCCTATGAGTTTAACTGTTTATACTGAAGATGAAACAAACTTCATTAGTCTAGGGCTTAAGCAGGGCTTAAAGGTGGAAATTGATGTAAACGATATCATTTGCCCAAAAGAAAATATTTATATAAATTTGCAGGGTGCAAAATTGTGGTTTTCAGATGCAGAGCTAAAACCTACAGCTTTACATGTAGAAAATATATTAAATAATTTAAAGCTTTTAGAAAATACAATAAAAACTGAAGCTAAGCTTTATGGCATAGGATCTCTAGTAAATATTTTAAGTAAGGAAATACCAGAACTAAATTTAATTACATTTACTATAGACTATGTTGATACAAATTTTGATTTTATAAGAAATAGATTTATTAATTTCATTAATATAGCAGCAGCAGGCAATATTGAAAATATATCTTTTGCAGCTGAAAAAGTAATAGGCTTTGGAACAGGTCTTACACCGTCAATGGATGATTTTATAAGTGGTATGATGGTATCTTTTATATATTTAGGTGATTATTATAACCTTAATATGAAAGCTATATACGAATTTAATAAGGAGCTAATTAAAAGAGGACTTAACAAAACAACAAAGATAAGCTCAGAAATGCTTAAACATTCAAGCATTGGTAAGACAAATGAAGCAGTTAAACAATTAATGCTTTCAATTTTACATGAATTAGAAGAAGAAAAAATAATTAAAGCTTTTATTAATACCATTAATTTTGGTGAAACATCTGGAAGCGATACAGCACTTGGAATATATACAGGGTGCAGAATAATGACTAATTTAAGGTACAGGAGGGTTTGGTTAAATGAAGCTATGCATTGAAACTCGAAAAAATACTTACTATGATTCCGTAGCTCTTATGCTTATAACTAAGGAAATTAAGAAAATGCAGGGAGTAAAAGAAGTAATAGTTGGTATGGCTACAGATTTGAATAAGGAGCTATGTGCTAATTTAAATTTATCAAATGATGAAATTAAAACACTTACACCTAATGACTTTTTTATAGCTGCTGCTTCAGAAGAAGATAATGCTATAGAAAAAATAATAAAAAAGGTGGATGAGCTTTTAAACTCTAAAAAAGATGAAGGAGAGGCTGAAATTAAGGCTAGAACTTTACAAGGTGCAGTTAAGCAGCTTAAAGGTGCTAATATGGCAGTTATTTCTCTTCCAGGAAAATATGCGGCTGAGGAAGTAAGAAAAGCTATTAATAATAACCTTCATGTAATGCTTTTTAGTGATAATGTAACAGTTGAAGAGGAAATTGAGCTTAAAAAATTAGGCAGAGATAAAGGACTCCTTGTAATGGGACCTGACTGCGGTACAGCAATTATAAATGGAATTCCTCTATGCTTTGCAAATGTAGTAAATAAAGGTGATATAGGCATAGTTGGTGCCTCTGGTACAGGAACTCAAGAAGTTACAGTAATAATAGATAAATTAGGTGGCGGAGTTTCCCAGGTTATTGGAACAGGAGGAAGGGATCTTAAAAGTGAAGTAGGCGGAATAATGATGCTTGAAGGTTTTAAGGCGTTAATAGATGATCCATCTACTAAAGTAATTGTACTTATATCAAAGCCGCCGGCAAAAGAAGTAGCAGAAAAAATATTAGAAATGGTTAAAACAACAGAAAAACCTGTAGTAGTTAATTTTATAGGTGGAGATAGAAACCAAATAGAAAAAAGCGGCGCTTATGCATGTATTAGTTTAGAAGATGCAGCTCACAAGGCCGTGAGCTTATCTAAGGGTGAAGTATCTGAAGATTTTGATGGCTTTTCAATTGAAGAAGCTTTAATTGATGAAATAGTTAATAAAGAAGCAGCTAAACTTCAAAGCTCTCAAAAATACCTAAGAGCACTATATACTGGAGGAACTTTAGCAGATGAAACTATGAAGCTTCTAGGTAAGGAAGGCTATAATATTTATTCAAATATACCTCTAAGCCCTGAATTTAGATTGAAAAACATTCATAAAAGTATAGAACACACTTGCATTGATTTAGGTGATGATGATTTTACACTTGGAAAGCCTCACCCGATGATTGATCCTATTGGAAGAGTTGAAAGACTTCCAAAGGAAGCAGAGGATGATGAAGTTGCAGTAATTCTTATGGACTTTGTTATTGGCTATGGTTCTAATATGGACCCAGCTGGAGAAATGCTGCCACAGATTATAGAGGCTAAGAAAAGCTTTGAAGATAAGGGTAAATATTTATCTGTTATTGGCTATATATGCGGAACAGAAAAGGATCCCCAAAGCTATATTAAGCAGGCTCAAAAGCTTAAAGATGCTGGTGTTATATTAATGCCATCAAATGCTCAGGCAGTGAGACTTACTGCAAAGCTTTTAAATAAGATTAAATAAAAGCAAAGGAGGTGTGAATTATGTCTCTTATAAACAAGCTATTTGACAGCGAATTAAAGGTTGTAAATTTAGGACTTGAGTCCTTTTGTAAGGATTTAAAGGAGCAGCATGTAGAGTGCGTTCATGTAAATTGGAGACCGCCAAGTGCAGCAAGTAAATTTCTTTATAAGCTTGAAGAGGAAAATTTAAAAGAAAAAATAGAAAATGCAAATAGAGAAGCAATAAACAGATTATTAGAGGCTCAGCCGGTTATATTGGGTGTAGGCACTGCAGGAGCAGATATTCCTGGAATGACAAAGAAAACAATCCTCCACGCAGGACCTCCAATAACTTGGGATAGAATGAGCGAGCCATTAAGAGGAGCAATTATCGGAGGCCTTATTTACGAAGGGCTAGCTTCTAATGAAGAAGAGGCAAGAGCTTTAGCTGCTTCTGGAGAAATAATCTTTGATGCCTGCCATCATCGCAGTGCTGTAGGCCCTATGGCAGGAGTAGTAACCTATTCTATGCCGGTTTGGAAACTACAAAATAAAGCCTTTGGAAATTATGCATACTGTACTTTTAATGAAGGCTTAGGCAAAGTTCTTAGATTTGGTGCCTTTAGCAGTGAAGTAATAAATAGGCTTAACTGGATGGAAAAAACTCTTGCACCAGTACTTAAAGAGGCTATGGAACTAAAAGGAGAAATTGATTTAAAGTCAATTATAGCTCAAATTCTTCAAATGGGTGATGAAGGACACAACAGAAATAAAGCAGGTACTTCACTTGTTTTTAGAGAAATAGCACCATATATTGTAAAAACTAATTTTTCAGATGAGGTTAAGGCTGAGGTTCTAACCTTTATAGACAAAAATGATCACTTTTTCTTAAATATATCAATGCCAGCTTGTAAGTGCAGCTTAGATCCATTAATGGATATTAAATACAGCACTATAGTTTATACCATGTCTAGAAATGGTACTGATTTTGGTATAAGAGTAAGCGGTACTGGAAATGAGTGGTTTACAGCACCTTGTGAAATAGTTCAAGGATTATACTTCCCTGGCTATGATGAAAAGGATGCAAATCCTGATATTGGAGACAGCTGCATTACAGAAACAGCAGGTATTGGCGGCTTTGCAATGGCAACAGCTCCAGCAATAGTGCAGTTTGTTGGAGGTACACCTAAGGATGCTATAAATTACACAAACAGCATGTATGAAATAACCTGTGCTGAAAACAATTCCTATAAACTTCCAAACTTAAATTTTAAAGGAACTCCTACTGGAATCGATGTAAGAAAGGTAATAGAAACTTCAATACTTCCAGTCATAAATACAGGTATTGCCTGCAATAGAGCAGGTGTAGGACAGGTAGGCGCAGGAATAGTTCATCCGCCTATGAAATGTTTCGAAGATGCCTTAAAGGCATTTGTAAATAAAATATAAAAATAAGGAGGCACAACAATTAATAATTGTTGTGTACCCCAAAGAATAACAGGAGGGTTATAAATGAATATTATTGACACTTTTAAAAATGTAAAATTGTATGATTTAACTCAAAAAATCAGTCACTTAACACCACCCTGGCCAACCTATGAGCCGCTGGAAATTAAATTCTTTAAAAGATTATCTTCAAATGGTGCAAATGGGCAAGTACTTACACATTCAAATCATGTAGGAACTCATTTAGACGGATCACTTCATTTCTGTACTCATGGAAGAGATATAGCTAGTATTCCATTAACTGATTTAATTGGACCAGGTGTAGTAGTTGATATTTCTGATATAGCTGAAGACTACGGCATTTATACTTCAAAAGATATTATGGATAGAGCAGATGTAAGAAAGGGTGATATCTTAATAATTCATACTGGCTATCATAAATATGGTTGGGATGAACCAGAAGCTGATGAAGAAAGAGTTATGCTAAGGCATCCAGGGCCAACAAAGGAATTTGCCAATTGGTGCAAAGAAATGGAATTTAAGTGGATAGGTGTTGACTGTGGTTCTGCAGACCATCCAATGAATACAAAGATTCGTGAATGGTGCCCCAAGGAAGCTGTTAAAGCTGATAAATTCTTAAAAGCCAAATATGGTAAAGGCTTAGAAGATTTTTGGCCATCAGATGATTATCAATTAATGCACTATGATCTTTTCCCACTTGATATTATTCATGCTGAAAATGTCGGCGGAGAAATAGATAAGGTGCTTGGAAAGAGACTAATAATAGGTATCTATCCATGGAGATTTGAAGGAGGAGAATCCTGCATATCCCGTATAGTAGCTTATGATATGGAATAATAGACAAATTTAAAATTGAAAGGATGATTAAAATGATAGTTGATAAAATGGAGCAAAGTTTAAGACCTGTAGAAACCCCATTACCAGAATATCCTACAAAGTATATTACACTTGCAACTGGAGAAAAAATGGTTATTCGCCAAATTACTAGAGATGAGGTTCCTCATATATTAGAAGCAGTTAAACCACTTATGACTGTAGAAAAGGATTTTTATGATATAGTTGCATCAAGAATGTATTCAGAGCTTCTAGGCTACTATCGCTATAGAGTTAAAGATGAATATTGCTTAATAGGAACTATTGATGGTGTAATAGTTGGTATAGTTAATGGACGTACAGTTGATGATAAAGTTGGTATGTCCTACCACACTATGACTCTTAAACAAGGCTTAAGAATAGGTGCTCAATTATTTGCTGCTAAAATGGAATATCATCTTGATTATTTAAATCAAGAAGAGGTTTGGATAGTTGCAGAAAGTCCAAATGGCTTTAAGAGATGGATGATAGAATATGAATTAGAATCAAGGCCAGAAATCTGGCATGAGCTTGGCGGAGTTCCTACTTATGTTTTAACTAAAGCATTATGGGAAAAACATAAAGCTTCAAAGTGCACTGGAAGAAGACCAGTTAAGGAAGAACTTCTTAAGACTTCTGAAAACCCGATCCTCCCAGAAACCTATGCACAAATTCCAGGGTATAAAAGATGCGCCAAGTAGGAATTGTGGGGGTTGGTCATACTAAGTTTGGTAAATGGTCGGGAGGAACCTTTACTGATATGCTTAGTTTAGCAGCAGTGCAGGCATTAGATGATGCCGGTGTAAAAACTGGTGAAGGACATGGAATAGATCAAGTTTTCGTAGCTTCCATGGGCTCAGGTATTATAAACAGGCAAAGTGGAATAGCTTCCGCTTTAGTTGATACACTAAATCTAAGACCAGCTATGGCTGAAACTATAGAAAATGGTCCAGCTTCTGGAGCTTCAGCTATAAAATTAGGTTATATGGCTATAGCAAGTGGTATGTGTGATTCAGTTTTAATAGTAGGCGGAGAAATGATGAGAGTTGTAAGCGGCTGGGAAGGTACTGACTTTGTAGCTACTATGCTTCATCCAGAAGCAGAATACAATTATGGCTTAACACTCCCAGCATTTGCTGGAATGTTTACAAAGCTTTGCATGGAGAAGTATGGAATAACTGAAAAGGATTTATCCGTAGTTTCAGTTAAAAACCATGAACATGCAGTTCACAATCCAGTGGCTCATATTCATGTAGTACCTAATTTATATGCTATTTCTGAGGATGAAGATGCACATGTAATTAATCCTTATGTAGCAGAACCATTAAGAATGTATCATGTTTGTCCTGTATCTGATGGAGCAGCAGCTGTACTTTTATGTGCTATGGATAAAGCAGATAGATTTAAAAAGAAACCAGTAAAGATAGCTGGCATCGGTCAGGCAACTGATACACATGCTGTAGCTGAAAGAGAAGTACCTACTGATTTATTAGCCGTAAGACTTGCTGCACAGAGGGCTTATAAAATGGCAGGACTTACTCCTAAGGATATGGATGTAGCAGAACTTCATGATGCTTTCCAAATTCTTGAGGTAGTTGAATCTGAAGAAGTTGGTTTCTTTGAAAGAGGTCAGGGACACATTGCAGCAAGAAATGGTGAGACAAAGGTTGGAGGAAAGATGCCAATTAACACTTCTGGAGGACTTAAGGCAAAAGGACATCCTCTAGGAGCAACAGGAGTTTCACAGGTTGTTGAAATTGTAAAGCAGCTAAGAGGAGAAGCTACAGGAAGACAAGTAGAAGGAGCTAAGGCTGGTCTTGCAGTTAATTTTGGGGGCTTTGGAAATAATGTGGTGGCAACAATTCTAACAAAGGAGGCGGAGTAATATGAGTGAGAAAATGTATGCTTATAAATGTACAGTTTGCGGAGAACTCCACCATCCTAAGCACTATGTATGCAGAAAATGTGGTGCTAGGACCTTTGAGGAAATTGAATTAGGAGGAGAAGTTACTCTTTTAACCTATACTAGAGTATATAATCTTCCAGAAGGATATATGAAGCCATATATTGCCTTTGGTATTGTTAAATTTGAAAATGGTTTAACAGTAAGTGGTCAAATAGAATCTGAAAATCTAGAAATAGGTATGAAGCTAAAGACTAACGTAGGGGTAATAAAAGAAGGTATAGGAAAAGATTACTATGGGTTTGTTTTTAAACCGCTATAGCCTTCTATACGCATAAAAAATTAGTAACATAAATAAATATATAATAAATAGCTTTAGAATCTGAATTAAGTTACAAAAAACCCCTAATAATACTGCATGTTTTATCATAAATGCTAAGTATGCTAGGGGGTTTTTTGTATAAAAAATTAATTAGATTTTTAAAGCCTTCTCAGGTTAAAAATCTGATAAAAAACAAAGATTGGAGGGATTAAATTGCAAGAATTACAGTACTTTAAACCAAAGTGTTTAAGTGATGCTCTTGAATTATTAAATAAGCATGGTAAAGACATAAGAATTTTAGCAGGTGGCACAGATTTAATTATTGCACTTAAAGATAAACTCATTATTTCTCCTAATATATTAGATATAAAAGCAATAGAAGAGCTTCAGAGTATTAGTTTTTCAACTGAAGAAGGTTTATCCATAGGAGCAGCTGTAAGCTTAAATGACATTATTAATTCTAATGAAGTAATTGAAAATTATCCTATATTAGTAGAAGGAGCTAAAAATTTGGCAAACAGTCTTCTTAGAAATAGGGCAACCCTCGTAGGGAATCTATGTAACGCATCTCCAGGTGGAGATATGCTTTCTCCATCAATTGTGCTTGAAGGGATTGCTGAAATAGCATCAATAGATGGTACTCGAAAAGTACCCCTTAAGGAATTTTTTATTGGAGTCAAAAAAACTATTTTAAAAGAAAATGAAATTGTAACTAAAGTAATTTATCCATTCATAAAAGGGAAAGGAAAATACTTAAGAAAATCAAGAATAAAAGGTCATGATCTTGCGCAAGTGGCTGTTGCAGCATTTTTAAAGTCAGATGGCGGACTAAATATAACAGTAGGTGCTGCAGGACCAACACCAGTTATTGTGAAAGTAATTAATAATATAGATATTTTAAAGAATGAGGAAGAGATTATTGAAAAGGTTAAAAGTGCAATTAGTCCTATAAGCGATCAAAGGGCAAGTAAAGAATATAGAACTGCAATGGTGGAATATTTAACAAAGCAGATTTTAAAGGAACTAGGGGAGGTGGTTTAACCATGAAGGAAAAGATACATTTATATGTGAATGGAGAAGAGGTTTTTGCTGAAATAGCTCCTAATAAAACCTTGCTCTATCTTTTAAGGGAAGAGTTAGGTCTTACAGGTACTAAGGAAGGCTGTGGTGCTGGTGAATGCGGTGCTTGTACAGTAATACTAAATGGAAAAGCTATAAATTCTTGCTTAGTAATGGCTTTAGAAGCAGCTGAGGGAGAGGTTTTTACAATTGAAGGAGAAGCAAGGAATGGAGAGCTATCTATTCTTCAAAAATCCTTTATAAAACACAATGGACTACAGTGCGGTTTTTGTACTCCTGGAATGGTTATGTCAGCAAGAGCCCTATTAAATAGAAACTCCAGCCCTAGTAGAGATGAAATAATAGAGGCAATGCAAGGAAATTTATGCAGATGCACAGGCTATGAAAGCATTATAGAATCGGTGGAAGCAGCTGCACAAGGTGAAGCAGATATTGTTAAACTTTATGCTTTGGATTTGAAGGCAAAGGGGGAATAACAATGGATTATGATTATGTAGGAAAAGGAATATCTAGATTAGATGGCATAGAAAAAGTAACAGGAGAAGCTCAATATGTCCACGACATGAAGCTTCAAGGCATGCTTTATGCAAAGGTAAAAACTAGCCCCTATGCTCATGCACGCATAATAAGCATTGATACCTCTAAGGCTAAGGCTCTTTTAGGAGTTAAAGCAGTACTAACAGGAGCAGAGGCTTCTCAAAAGTTAGGCATTTATATGGTTGATAGGCCAATACTTGCTGTAGGAAAAGTAAGGTATTTTGGAGAAGCAGTAGCTGCTGTTGCTGCTATTGACTTAGATATAGCTGAAGAAGCAATTGAATTAATAGAAGTTACCTATGAAGAACTGCCCGTAATTCAAGAGGTGGAAGAGGCATTAAAGCCAGATGCAATTTTAGTTCATGAAGATATGGCTAATAACAAGTACATTGAAAACGTTTTTAATCCTGAAATTGGAACTAATGTGGCAAACCATTTTAAGTTAAGTAAAGGAAATCTAGAAAAAGGTTTTGAAGAAGCTGATTTAATAATTGAAAATAAATTTACACAGCCTCAAGTACTTCATGTTCCTCTTGAAACCCATAATGTTATAGCTAAATGGGGAAGCGGAGATAAGATTAAAGTATGGAGCAGTGCTCAGGCACCGTTTGCAATTCGAGATTTAATGAGTGTGGCTCTTAACATACCAAAGCAAAATATTGATGTAACTGTGCCCTATGTAGGTGGAGGTTTTGGCGGAAAAGCAGGTATACATTTGGAAGCCTTAGTTGCTCTTTTATCAAAAGCAGCAAAGGGAAAACCAGTAAAGCTTGCACCTACAAGAGAAGAAGAGACTTCCACACTTCCCTGCAGGCAGGGCTTAGTTGCAAGAATTAAAACTGGTGTTAAAAAGGACGGAAAAATTGTAGCTGAAGAAATTGAATATCTCTGGGATGCGGGAGCTTATGCTGACTATGGCGTTAATATCGGAAGAGCAGCAGGGTACTCAGCGGCAGGACCATATGAAATAGATAATATAAAGGTAGATTCTTATACTATATACACCAACCATATTTTTGGAACTGCCTATAGAGGTTTTGGTCATGCAGAGTTTTTCTGGGCTGTGGAAAGGCAAAGAGAACTAATAGCAAAAGAGCTTAAAATGGATGCTTTTGAATTTAGAATGAAAAATCTTCTAAAGCCTGGTTCTACTACAATTACAGGGGAAATTGTAACTGAAAATACAGGAAATGTGGGCAAATGTTTAAGCATAGTAGCAGATAAAATCGGTTATAAAATACCTAAAACTATGGAAGAAAAAGCTCTTGAGAAGAGTACTGGAAAATATAGAGGAAAGGGTATTGCTGTACTTCATAAAGCACCTGCAATGCCAACCTTCTCAGCATCCTCTGCCTTAATACTCATGAATGAAGATGGATCTATTAGATTTAATGTTGGCGGAATAGATTTTGGCCAAGGCACCTATACTGCACTTGCTCAAATAATTGGAGAAAGGCTTCATATTCCAATTGAAAAGATTCATGTGGTGGCAGATACAAATACAGATACAGCTCCTTATGACTGGCAGACTGTTGCAAGCAGAATGACAGTACTTGTTGGAAATGCTGTTATAGAGGCTTGTGATGATATGATGGAGCAAATTCTTGATTTAGGAGCAAGGGTTCTTCTTGCTGCAAAACATGAATTAGCAATTGGTGATGAATGTATCTTTGTAAAACAGCACCCAGAAAATAAAGTTTATTATAAACAAATGGCAGTAGGCTATACCTACCCAAATGGCAACTCCATTGGTGGACCAATAATAGGCAGAGGTAAAAGTATAGCCCAAGGCCTTTGCAATTTAGATAAGGAAACTGGTCAAGGAAGGCCAGCTTTAGATTGGACTTTCGGAGCACATGGCATTGAGATTGAGGTAAATAAGAATACCGGAGATATTGAAATATTAAAGATAGTTTCAGCCTTTGATGTTGGTAAGGTTATTAACGAGAAGCTTTTAAAGGGTCAAGTAGTTGGTGGTATTATTCAAGGAATTGGAACTGCCCTCAGTGAAGGAATGATCTACAATGAAAAAGGAAGACTTTTAACTAGAAACTTTGTAGATTACAAAATTCCAACCATGAGAGATTTACCTAAGGAAATTGAGCTTCA
>Ga0255336_101984_pt1 | contig 11828 bp, 11 predicted proteins | sample MeOH1_35cm_T3_17_FD_189102 | JGI IMG/M metagenome (GOLD analysis project Ga0255336, IMG submission 189102) | Sandy soil microbial communities from University of British Columbia, Vancouver, Canada - MeOH1_35cm_T3_179 | ecosystem: Engineered > Artificial ecosystem > Sand microcosm > Unclassified ...
AAGATCGAAATATTTTTTGAGAACCAGTAGCGAGATAAGTTTTTCCCGTCTCGTGTCGAGAAACTGCATGGCGTACTGATTGGCATTTCTAATGATCGCCATTGCCTTGTCTGTATGCTTTGCGTAATGATTTATTTTTTCCTCCAGATCCGAAAATTCATCGTTCAAGAGTACGTAGTGGTAGTCAGGTATTAATGATCCTTCCATAAACCAGCTTTCCACTTTCGGTTTGCGCATAAAGCAAACGGAATTTGAAAGCATGATCCATTTCAAGTTGGTTGCAACGTCATTGCCTTCCAGACTGATAACGAATTTGTACTTCAATTGATCCGAAATGCTCATGTAGGGCCGGTGCCCAGGTTGCCCTTTTTTCAAGTCGTCCGTGTCGCCTACATCGGCCAACGGTGACGAGTGGTATTTGGCGACAAACTCTTGCCTGTGCTCCTGATAACATGCGCCTCGAAACACAGCCATATCGAGTTTGCTATGAAATTGCCTCGTGTCTTCGACGAAATTGAAGTGCCTTATTTTGTCCAGCTTCAATATAACGGAGTTTTCGTTCGCTGCAGTGAGCGGTCTTGTCTTAAGCAGTGTTGGTTCGTCTACCGTTTCCTTAATGTCGGTAAAAGCATACTTAAATTTTAGCGAACGAGGGAAGTAGCGAGATATTTCCTTTAAATCATAATAGTAGGCGCTGGGATTGCCCCGCAAAGGCAGTGCGCTGCTGCGGCTCGCTGTTTCGTCCAGCACAAACCGCCGTTCAAGCTTGTTATAATAATCGGCGCGCTTGCGAATATAATTCCATTGATGTTCATCCAAATTCGTGAACATACGATCGTATCTTTTTTCAAAAATCGATGATGGAACAAGATCAAAAATGATATTTTTTGCGTAAAACTTTAATTTTCTGGCATGCATAAATCTGGCCCATTTATCCAGTTGAAGCACTAAAGTTTCAATAAAATTGCTTGAAAACATTCGCAGGCAGGTGATCTGTCACTCTTCGAAAGCCGCATCACCTTTGGATCACACCGACATGCTCTGCTGCGGTCGCTTTGCAGCCGTTGCTCCGCGAAAAGCAATGTACAAGCGCGGCATGCCAGGCAGTATTAAATTGAGCGGGTGGAGCTATTGTTACATGGAGTGCAACACCGGGGCCCGCTAACGTACCCGTTACCATTTTTTGCGACAAGATAGTCAATCGTTTTTTGGGCCGCCTTAGAGGTTGAACCAATGCCATGTGGCTACTGACGCATGCCGGTCTGCTCCGGGCAGAGTGTTACGCGAGCGCCAACGTTTACTGGCCCGAAAAACGGTTCATCAGAAAGACATAACTCGCATCCTCGGGGAATCACCTTACTGGGATGATAACCAATATTCGGCCAACATTCGGCAGCACTAAGTCTTACTGATTATTTCGATAATCGAAGAAAGGAACAAGACCGGCATTCACTTGTTAGCGGATACTTATGTGGGATCTGGTGCAAATAGAGGGCGTGGCCGAGATGTTTCTTATAGATATGGATACCTTATTAATTGAACAGGAAAAAATTCCAGACGAAGGGCGCAGCGATGTCCTCGATCGCGAGAGCGGAGAGGTCGAACTGCCACTTGCGAATGCAATGCATCAACTCGATGCCTGAAATCGTGGTCGCGGCACTCCTGAACCGTTTGAACCCGAGCATCACGTTCGTTCTGGACTTGATGTGACGATGGTCCTGTTTGATCAGATTATTGAGATACTTCGAAGACCGCACCTTCGTGTCTTCGGGCAACAGGCCATCAGTCTTCATCTCACGCACGGCCCGGTGCGAGGCGGCATACCCATCGAGCGCGACCGTCTCCGGTGCTTTCAAATAGCCGGAGCAGCGGCATCGCAGGCCATGCGCCGGTACTCCCACGCAATAAGCCGCCGGCCTCTTCATGCTCGCGGCTATCATGCCGTTGTATCGAAGCTCGAGTGTTCCTGCAGCGAGGGATTGCTTAGACACCTCGTACCCTTCGCCCGGCGCGCGAGCTCTTAATAAAGCTCGCAATCGAGATCTTTTACACTCGCAAGGAACGCAACGAAATGAATGTGAACGGGATGAACGACGCCGAGTTTCCTGTGCAAAAACAACTTGAAGCTTATAACGCCCGGGATATAGAGGCCTTCATGCAATGGTGGGCCGACGACTGCGAATACTATGAGTTCCCGTCACGATTGTTAGCTAGCGGCGCAACCGAGGTCCGCGAACGCCACGTCGCCCGCTTCAGTGAGACCAATCTTTCCGGCAAGCTCATCACGCGTATATCGGTTGGCAACATGGTGGTCGACCAGGAGGTGGTGACTCGCACCTTTCCAGACGGTCCCGGCGAAATCGATGTGATCGCCATCTACGAAATAGGGAACGGAAAAATAGAAAAGGCGTGGTTCAAGATGGGGACGCCCAGGTTGCATGCTGCCAAGACGCAGTGAATGCCCGGGCGCACAGGGCGCCCTCGTCGGGTCGCGAAAATCCTTAAGGAATTTCGCGAGACAAGCTTAGCAGTGGCTATATTCGTCAAACGTAGCTGTCTGCAACGCCTCAGCATCCGGCCATTTCTCACCCAATACCCCAGGAGTGCACGTTGCCGTCCGCCAGTCTTCTTCTCTACACCGATGCTCAGTTCGCAAGCCCGTACGCCATGTCGGCTTTCGTCGCGCTTCATGAAAAAGCGTTGCCGTTCGAGATGGCGGCGATCGACCTGGCGAACAACGCCAATCGCGAATCGGGCTTTGCAGCGATGTCGTTGACACAGCGCATCCCTACCCTGATTCACGATGGCTTCGCTCTATCCGAATCGTCGGCAATCAGCGAATACCTGGATGAGGTTTTTCCAGGCCGGACTTTGTATCCGGCAGACTTGCATCGCCGTGCCCGGGCGCGTCAAATCCAGGCCTGGCTACGCAGCGATCTCTTGCCGATCAGACAGGAACGATCAACCGAGGTGCTGTTTTATGCACCTTGCGGCGCTCCGCTTTCCGCTGCAGGACGCGCATCGGCCGAGAAATTGTTCGCCGCGGCCGAGGCGCTGCTTGCGCCCGGCACCACACACCTCTTCGACAATTGGTGCATCGCAGACGTGGATCTTGCGTTGATGCTCAATCGCCTTGTCCTGAACGGAGATCAGGTGCCGCAAAGGCTGGCTGACTACGCCAGGTTCCAGTGGCAACGACCATCGGTACAGCTTTGGGTCAACCGAGAACGGCCGCCGCTCTGAACAACGTGAGGCCATCACGGATGACCGCCAGTGCGAGCACTTTTGTACCGTCCGGCACTTAGAACCGCGCCATCGGCCCCTCGCCCGGAATCTTGAACACGGATACGGCCGCCTTCAGGTGGCGCGTTTGTTCATGCAGCGACGCAGCCGCCGATGCCGCCTGCTCCACCAGCGCCGCGTTCTGTTGCGTCATCTCGTCCATCTGCACGACAGCCTGATTGACCTGCTCAATGCCCGTGCTTTGCTCGAGCGACGAGGCGCTGATCTCGGCCATCATCTGCGTGAGGCGCGAGATCGACGTCGATACGTCGCGCATTGCCTGACCGGCACGTCCCGCCAGCGCCGAGCCGTCGTTCACCCGCGAGACCGATTCGCCGATCAGCTCCTTGATCTCCTTGGCCGATTGCGCGCTGCGTTGCGCAAGCCCGCGCACCTCGCTCGCCACGACGGCGAATCCGCGGCCCTGCTCACCCGCACGCGCCGCCTCGACGGCCGCGTTCAACGCAAGAATGTTGGTCTGGAACGCAATGCCATCGATCACCGAGATGATCTCCGCGATCTTGTCCGAGCTCCTCGCGATGCTGGTCATCTTCTCGACCACCTGATCGACCACACCCGTGCCTCGCGATGTCGCCGCGAGCGCGTCGCCGGCAAGGCTGTTCGCGTCGCGGGCATGCTCGGCGTTCTGGCGCACGGTCGCGGTGAGTTCCTCCATGCTCGATGCAGTCTCCTCCAGCGATGCCGCCTGGTTCTCGGTGCGCGCCGACAAATCGGCGTTGCCGGTCGCGATTTCATCGGCGCCAAGATTGATCGAGTCCGACGACTCGCGCACGGTCTTCACCGTGTGCGCGACGCTTGCCTGCATCGATGCAAGACCGGCGAACAAGCGGCCGATCTCATTGGTACCGCGATCGGCAATGCGCTCATCGAGCTTGCCCTCCGCGATCCGTTCGAAGTGACGGCCAGCTTCCTCGAGCGGCTCGATTACGCCCCGGCGCAACGCGATATGTACAGACACGACACCCAAGACCAGCGCCACGAAAATCGCTAAACCAACACCGCGGAACAGGTCGAGGCGAGCATCGATGGAATCGAGATACGACTGGCTCGCGGTATCGCCGAAACGAGCGAAGTTTTGTTGCTCGGCGAGGTAGCGGTCCTGGAAACCTTGTGTCGGCTGGTCGAGGAAAGCCTGGAGATTGTTGGCATCGAGATACTGGGTCAGTTCACTGAGTGCGCCGTGATACGTCTGGAATTTTTCCTGCAAGGCGGCCGCACGCGCCCTGTTTTCATCGCCGGTTTTCGGCGCATTGACGAAGGCGCTGAACGACTTGTCCGCGAGCGCCAGTTGCTCGCGCGCGTGCTGGACGATCTCGACCGGTTCCGTGCCGCCGCGCGCCATGCGCGTGCCGGCGCGCGACAGGTTGATCCGTGCGTCCATCAGACGTTGCGTGGTCTCGTTGACCTGGTTCACTTGCTTGAGGGCAATGTCCGAGAGGTTGCCGACATCGTCGTGAGTGGCTGTCAACGACCAAAAACCCAGGCCTTCTGTCACGACCTGGAAGAGACAGAACACGATCAGCACGACAAGGAGGCCGGTGGAAACACTCGCTTTTTTAAGCATATTGACGACGCTTCGTAACGTTGAATTCGATGTGACCCCTCAACGTGTCTTAGCGCGTCAAACAATATCTTTCTGCGGGATGCATCGACTGCTTTCGTTCGCGGCAGCGCGGACGGCGCGGGAGTGTCATCGGGAACGGACCGCGAAAGCCCATTGCTGGATGGTCGTCGAGTGATCTAAGACAGCGTTGAAGCCTGAATAGGCTGGCTTCTTGTTAACGGCTGCATCGACGGATACTTAAGCTTCAGACAAGCCAAGGTGACCTTGACTTCGACCGGAAAACACCGCTCCTGACAAGATCTGACAGGGCAAGCAGATAAGCTATTGTTCCTGCTTCGTGAGAGAAGCGGTCGTCGGCTAGCGACATGGCTACGCGGCGGTATTATCGTGTTCGCCCGGTAGATGGAGGCTTGAATAAACCCCGGTGCCCCAAGCGAAACATTCGTCGCAGCCGCTAACACGGCTTGCAGCCCCAATCGCGACTCCATTGCGACCCTATCCAGAAAACGATAACGATGTCGGACACAGAAAACACCGCACTGAAAGAGATCTTCAACGAACGCCGGTTCCGTGACATGGCGCTCGACGTCAAGGCGGTTTATCCACCATTCGATACACGCCGTTTCCTCAAGATTTCGCTGGCCGGGCTTGACGACCTGACGCTGATGCAGCGCCTGCGCCGCATGACTCAGGCGTTGCATGCGACCCTTCCCGCGGACTACGGTCAAGCGCTCGAGATTCTTCGCGCGCTTGCACTGCGCATCGAGGAAGGATTCTCGACGCTGGTCCTTGCCGACTACGTCGGGCAATACGGCCAGGACGACTTCGATGGTTCCATGGACGCCCTCAAGTTTTTCACGTCCTTCGGCACCTCCGAGTTCGCCGTGCGCGAGTTCCTGCGCAAGGATCTCAAGCGTGCACTGGCCATCATGAAAGTCTGGTCACTCGATGACAACGACGCCGTGCGCCGTCTTGCAAGCGAGGGAAGCCGTCCGCGTCTGCCATGGTCTTTCCGGCTCGACGCGATCGTCGCCGATCCTTCGCTGACGGCGCCAATTCTTGAAAACCTTCGCGCGGACGCGAGCCTCTATGTCCGCAAGTCAGTCGCCAATCACCTGAACGACGTAACCAAATCCCATCCTGAATGGGTGCTGGACCGGCTCGCGACGTGGCCGATGGAAAACACCCACACGGCCTGGATTGCAAAGCGCGCGCTGCGCTCCCTGATCAAGGCCGGCAATGGCCGCGCATTGGCCGTGATCGGTGCGGGCAGCGTGCCGGATGTGAAGATCAGCAAGTTCGCCGTGATGCCCCGGCAGATCGCGTTGGGCGAGCGCGTGACCTTGTCATTCGATCTTGCTTCGAAGTGCCCGGAAAGCCAGCGGCTCGTGATCGACTACAAGATGCATTACGTGAAGAAATCGGGCGTGACGGCCGCGAAGGTGTTCAAGCTCAAAGAGTTGACGCTCGATAGCGGGCAGCGGGTATCGATTGAACGCACGCAGAACATCCGGGACTTCACCACGCGCGTGCATTACGCCGGGCGGCATGACGTCGAGATCCTGGTGAACGGAGTGTGCCTCGCCAAGGGATATTTCGATCTGAGTTGTTGAGCGTCAGAACGCTCTAACGTTCTACCGTTTATGCACCTCTGAGGCGGCGACAAGACCTTTAACTAGCGCACGTTCCGGTCGTTGCAACGCCTCCAGATTGCGTACGCAGATCAGAAGCCGGCGCGTGGCCCAGCGGTCGGTCAACTCCACGGTACGCACACCCAGCGAGCCTCTGTAGCGCTTCGCTGCCGTCGCCGGCACAATACCCAAACCCGCGCCGTGCTCGACCATGCAGCATATGTTTTCGAAGGTCCGGACGCGCGCGCGGAAGTAGAAATTCCGCCCGGCAAACAAAGCCTGTTCGCCCAGATATTCTTGAAGGGCGCTGCCGGCGCTCAGCCCGATGAAGTCGTGATCGACTACGTCGCTGAGCGCGACACGGCGACGTCTGCTGAGCGCGTGATCGCGCGCGACGATCAGAACCAGCTTGTCCGGTGCAAACGGAAAGGTCTGCAGCGTTCCATGTTCGACGGCATCGGAAACAATGCCTATTTCCGCTGACCCGTTAAGGATTGCCTTGACGGTTTCGGTGCTCTGCCGCTCCTTCATGTCGATATGCACGTTAGGGTTGTGTCGAAGAAATCCGGCAAGGGGAAGAGGCAGGAATTCCGTGACGGCCGCGGTATTCGCCCACAGGCGAATACGCGTTTTGCGGGCATCGGAATGCTCTCCCAGTTCGCCGCGCATCCGCTCGATCTGACTGAGCACCAGCCGCGCGTGGTGCGCCAGCGTGTCCCCCGCCGGCGTGGATTCAACCCCTCGGCGACCTCGCTCCAGCAGCGGCAGCCCTAGCGCTTCCTCCATGCCTCGCAGACGCGCGCTCGCGGACGGCAACGACATATTCGCCTGAGCCGCCCCGTGCGTGATGCTGCCCGTTTCGAGGATGAACAGGAAAAGGCGCAGGTCAATCGGATCGAAGCGCATGGGCGAGGAATTATTGATTAATCAGCCTTAGTTATACCCTAAGGCACAGTACGTATCTTCCGCATTGTGGCGGTCGCGAATCTGGGGAGAATGAGGCAGATCGTTTTCCCGGAAAATATCGATGACCTCTCCTGCCGCCGCGCGTGTCGCTGTCATTGCCCTGACCTTCCTGATCGCCGGCATCGTAAAAGGCGTCACGGGCATGGGCTTGCCGACCGTAGCAATGGGTGTGCTCGGAACGCTCATGCTGCCGGCCCAGGCTGCGTCGCTGCTGATCCTGCCGTCGTTCATCACCAACGTCTGGCAGCTTCTTGACGGCCCGGGTGTGGTCGCGCTTGTCGGGCACTTCTGGCCGATGATGGCGGGCATCGCGATCGGCACGGTGGCCGCGGCGTCGTTCATTGCGGGTAGCGGTGGGGTCTGGGCCGTCGCGGGGCTCGGGGCCGCGCTGACGCTCTATGCGACTTCCGGGTTGCTGTCCTGGCGCTTCTTCGTACCGCCACGGCATGAGCGGCGCCTGTCTCCGGTCATCGGCCTGGTGACCGGTCTGGTGACGGGAGGAACAGGCGTTTTTGTCGTGCCGGCGGTTCCTTATCTTCAGGCGCTTAATCTGAAAAAAGAAGATCTGGTCCAGGCGCTCGGACTATCATTTACCGTATCCACGGTGGCGCTGGCCATCGGGCTCGCACGAGAAAGCGCATTCGCAATCGACGACATCGCCCGCTCGCTGCTCGCTGTCGTCCCTGCGCTGCTCGGAATGTGGATCGGTCAACGCATACGTGGCCGCATCAGCCCGGCGACCTTCCGCCGATGGTTCTTCATCTGCATGCTGGCGCTCGGACTTCAGTTGCTGTTACGGCGTTTTATTTAAGCGTTGCGCCTGGCGCGTTCCACCGGTTTCAAACACCCGGGAGATCTAACTCGATGCTCTCTACATTGCTTGAAACACTGGGCGCGCTGGCGGTATTGGCCAGCCTCGCGATCAATATTCGCGGGCTTTTCGACCGGCGTCGCTAGCCTCGGCGAAACCCGCCAATAGCGCGAATGCCAGGGCGCGCCGGAAGCTACCCGGCGATCAGCGCCGGCATCTTATCCACGCTTTGCAGTCTCGATCAATAATTGCACGAGCGCGTCCGCATCCTGTTCGGTGGTGCGCCACGACGACACGCTGATCCGAAACGCCGGTCGCCCCTGCCAGACCGTAGGCCCGAACCAGGCCTCGCCGGACGCTTGAACTGCTTCACGAATGGCAACGGTGTGCGCATCGGTTCGTGCGCGAACCAGGACCTGGTTCAGCACGACACGGTTAAGGATCTCGAATCCCGCCTGCTGCAAACCCTCTGCAATGCGACGCGCCAGCGCACAGTGCTGATCTACCAGGCAAGCCACACCTTCACGACCCAAGCTCCGCAACGCGGCCCAAACCGGTATGCCGCGAGCCCTTCGCGAAAACTCCAGCGTCAGGTTTTTCTGGGCGTCTCTCGCCCCGCTCAAATAGACCGCATCGCAGTTCATTGCGGCGGCTAACGCTTCGCGGTCGCGGCAGATTGCCATGGCGCAGTCATAGGGCGTGTTCAGCCATTTGTGCGCGTCAGTGGTCCAGCTATCGGCCGCTTCGATTCCCTGCGTCAATTCCGCATGCGAGGAAGCGCGTGCCCACATGCCGAACGCGGCATCCACGTGCACCCACGCGCCGGCAGCTTTGGCTCGAGGAATGAGCGTATCGAAACGATCGAATTCGCCCGTGTTGACCTCGCCCGCCTGCAGACAAAGGATGGTCATGTCGTCCAGCGGGGGCAAGCGTTGCGGGTCCACCTGACCATGGTGGTTCACCGGCGCGACGATGATCTTGCTCATGCCAAAACCTAGCAAGCGAAGCGCCTTCTTCACGGTGACATGCACGAGCTCGGAAACGACGACCTTGACCTCGGGTGAGCCTGCCAGTCCATCGTTGTCGAAATCCCAGCCCTGGCGGGCGAGCAGCACGCGACGCGCAGCGGCAAGGCAGCTCAGTGTGCACGCCGTCGCGCTGGTTCCGAACCCCACGGCACTCTCGCGAGGCAGGTCCAGCGCTTCGAGCACCCAGCCCGCCGCCACCCGTTCGAGTGTGGCCGCGACGGGCGAATTGTCGAACGACGATGCGCATTGGTCCCATGCCAGCATCAGGCGTTCCGCTGCGGCAGCGGCCGGCAACGCCGCGCCCACCACAAAGCCGAAGTAGCGAGGCCCGTTCGACACCACCGTGGCAGGCGAACCTGTATCGTCTAATAACCGTAGCACTTCTTCCGCAGCATATCCGCGTGTCGGCAACGGTTCGTTGAACGCAGCAAGTGCCTGCAACGCGGCTGCGTCGGGGAACACTCGCCGCCCCGGGATGGACTCGGTGTAGCGCCGGGCCCGGTCATCGGCTTCGGTCAGCAGGGTAATCTCGTTCATGGACTTTTCCGATTCATTAAATAGTAGGACGAGGTTCACAGATTTTGCCTGGCATGTACCGCAATGTCAGCCCCCAGAACACCAGTGCAAGCAGGCTGATGCCAGCGCCGAGCAGGCAGACTCCCGACCACCCCGCGCTCGCGTACATGGTCGTCGATGCAATCGCGCCAAGTCCGCTGCCGATGGTGTAGAAAAGCATATAGCAACTCACCAGCCGGCTGTGCGCCTGCGGATGCGTGTTGAAGATCATGCTCTGATTGGTCACGTGAATAGCTTGGCCACCCAGGTCCAGCGCGACAATGCCGATCACGAGCACCCACAGCGACTGCGCAATGAACGCCAGCGGCAGCCATGAAGCAAGCAGCAGGATCAGCGCCACGCCCGTGGTCCATTGCCCCAGCCCCCGATCCGCCCAATGACCCGCACGGGCGGCCGCCAGCGCGCCCGCCACGCCCACCAGACCGAATGCACCGATCACCGTATGCGAGAACGCGTGCGGTGGTGCACTCAGGGGCAGTACCAGGGCGCTCCAGAAGATGCCGAAGGCAGCAAACATCAACATGGCGATGACGCCACGGATCTGCAGTACCCGCTCCGTGGCCAATAGCGTGAACATCGAGCGAAGCAGTTGCAGGTAAGGCAAACGCTGTGGCGGTGGCCCCTGTTGCGGCAGTGCTCTCCAAAGCGCGCCTGTCAGCAACAGCATCAAGACCGCGGACGTGAAATAGACCGCCCGCCAGCCACCCAGATCAGCTATTGCGCCTGCCAATACGCGCGCCATCAGCAGGCCGATCACAACGCCGCCCTGAGCCGCTCCGACCACACGCCCGCGCTCGCCAGCCGCCGCTGCCGTTGCCGCATACGCAATCAGTCCTTGCGTCATTGCGGTGCCGAGCAGGCCGACGGCAGCCATGCCCGCGAGCAGCCACGCCGCAGAGGACGCGGTGGTGACCACAGCCAGCGCCGCACACAAGGCAATCGCCTGACCAAGCATAAGACGGCGCCGATCAAGCCGGTCACCCAACGGCACAAGGAACACTAATGCGAATGCGCACCCCGCCTGCGTCGCGGTAATGATGCCGCCGACAGCGCCACGCCCGATCCCGAAATCGACACCAAGCGCATCGAGCAAGGGCTGCGCGTAATAGACATTGGCGACACTGAGACCACATGCGCAGGCAAATAGCATCACGAGTGCCCGAGGCATGGCCGCAAGCTTCCCATTTTCCGGCGACGCGCCTGCGTGCCCCCGCAAGACTTCACCAGCCGCAGTGGACGTAACGCCTTCTTCACGAAGCTCCATTTTCAGTCCTTCTACAAAACTAGTTTCAAATAAAAACCAGTTGAAGTGTAGATTGACTAGTTTTAAAATGCAACTGCGTGAACATTGGAGAACCGGCCGGTGTCGCCGCGTCTCGGCACATCAGGAGAAAACATGGCCAAGCGCAAAAGCATGAAAGGCGACTCGTGCCCGGTGGCGCGCTCTCTGGATATCGTCGGTGACCGCTGGGCCCTTCTTATCATCCGGGACGCGTTCGATGGCGTGTGCCGCTTTGGTGAGTTCCAGCGCAGCCTGGGCGTGGCCCGCAATATCCTTGCGGATCGCCTCAAGACACTGGTGGAGGAAGGCGTCCTGGCTATCGCGCCGGCTTCCGACGGCACGTCGTATCAGGAGTACATCCTCACGCCCAAGGGAGAAGGCCTGTTTCCGGTGGTGATCGGATTGAGACAGTGGGGGGAGCGTCACCTCTTCAAGCGAGGCGAACGTCACTCGGTGCTGGTCAAGCGCGCCAGCGGCAAAGCAGTGGGGCCACTGGAATTCCGCACTCGCGACGGCCGTAGTCTGGAGCCCGGCGAAACCCGGGTAAAAAAAGTGCCCATCGACACCGAAGCCAACGTCTAGCCAATGCGCCCGCCTACCGCTGCCAGGGCGCGCCCAGTGCCGATCCTGCTTGGCCATACTGCTGCGACGCCTTGCGCATGATCGA
>Ga0255336_101985_pt1 | contig 11812 bp, 8 predicted proteins | sample MeOH1_35cm_T3_17_FD_189102 | JGI IMG/M metagenome (GOLD analysis project Ga0255336, IMG submission 189102) | Sandy soil microbial communities from University of British Columbia, Vancouver, Canada - MeOH1_35cm_T3_179 | ecosystem: Engineered > Artificial ecosystem > Sand microcosm > Unclassified ...
ATGGCTTTTAAGCCATAATCGTTAGATTCATATATTTCCCCTTGTGATGCATTCTCGAAATAACTATGTGACCCTACTTCTTCCAAATCTGGAGCAAAAAAGAAGAAATCCTCTCCATATAGCTGTTCTAAAAACACCCCATCTTTAAGGGTTTTAGCACAAGCACCACTTATGGATATCAAACGTAATCCTTTGTTAAAGATAAGGATATAATCATTGGCAACATTCAAACCACGTCCGCATGGTTTTTTACAATTCAAAATATTACATTTGCTAATATCATCATTTCTGCACTGATTTGACACTTCACTGTTCATAAGTATGTTATACATTTTGATAACCTCCCTACATTTCCATAATAGCCTTTAAGTAAAAATTTAACTTAATACCCGTATTAGATTGTCAAGCAAAATGCGTTTCATATTCTTAACCGCTCGTTTTTTCCTTGTTATTCTAAGCTAAATAGCTTGTACAAAATGAAAGGTCTCCTGAACTTTTTTATTCCAATAATCCATATAATAAAATCCTTTAACTTTTATTTAAATCATCCTCCTTAAAGAATTGTTGTCCTAAATACTGAAATCCCTTTTATTCTTTCCTTTAGTTATTGGACTCAAATTTATATAATCTTATTTATAGTTATATAACATTTTAGAAACATTTACAATAATTTTAATTTTATGTAACTAATATGTTGTTTCAGTAATGAACAAAAAAATTTATTTTTACTGATAGTCAATTAAATCAAGGGTCATTATACTGGTATGATACTAGGAATTATTAAAGAACAACTAGTATTGTTTCATAGAAAATAAAATTCTAAAATTAAAATATCTTCAAAAGTCAAAGCATCAAACAATTTCAAATTTCTGTAAAAAACCCATTGAGGCTCTATACTATAAGAATTTGGGGAGGTGATGTCCACTGAAGATTATTTGAGGCTTTGCAGCGCTTAGTTCATGCTACTGCGCAAATGTTCACTCTCACCAAGGTAATAATTGTCTCAGAAGTTCAAATTAACAAATACCAAAAATATCCTTATAAGAAGGAGGACAAGCTTAACATGAATATTAAAGAATTAAAACCTTTACTTGAAGAAATCGTCGGTGCTGAAAATGTTACCGATGATCCGATTTCCCTGATTGTTTACTCTCGTGATTACAGTTCCCTGCCAGCGCAGAAGGCAAACATCGTAGTCCTTCCCGGTTCTACGCAAGAAGTTTCCGAGATTATGCGTCTGGCCAATAGAACGGATACGCCCGTTACCGTCCGCGGTGGCGCCACAACGGCTGCTCTGTGTACGTCAAAAGAAGGCATCATTCTTGACCTAAACAGAATGAACAAGATTATCAGGGTCGATGAAGATGCTTGTTTATATATGACAGCTCAGGGCGGAACCTCGATTTATCAGATTACCAAAGAACTGGATAAGAGAGGCTTTATTCTCGCCGGCCGTCCGATGTTCGGTCCTGTGGCCTCTATCGGTGCATGGGTCAACACAGTAGGCATCGGCGGTAACTGCGCCCGTTACGGTTACTTCTCTGAGAACGTCACAGGTATCGAAGTCGTCCTGCCTTCAGGCGAAATTGTCAGGACCGGCGTCAACGGCCTGCAAAACTGCGATCCTTATTGCAGATACACCCACACCAGCGATCTGACCGGTATTTTCGTCGGCTCACGTGGTTCAATGGGCGTTGTGACTGAAGTCAGCTGCCGTATACACCCCAAGCCTGAGAGTGTTAACTTCATCACGCTTGGCTACAATCACGACAATTTTGATGGCCTGCTTAAAGCCACAAACCTCATCTTCCGTGCCGACATCCCGGATACCATCGACATCAACGATGACGGCGTGGGTAAAATGATGGGTCTTGAAATTCCTACTCCGCATTTGATCACCATGACGGTTGCCGGTCACCCGGATGAAGTGGCCAGAAAAATAAAGCTCTGTCAGAAAATAGCGGTTGAAACCGGTGGCCTTGACCTGGGTCCGGATATTGGAGCCCTGATTTACTACGGCGGAGCGTTGACCGCTTATATTTACAAGAAGGATGGCTATGGTCATCTGGTCTTTATCGACTCTTACTGGCATTCTCTGGAGGCCTATCCGCATCTTTACAAGTCCTTCAAAGAAATCTTGAATAAGTACGGCCTAACTGAAAACGGTATCTTTGGTTGGTTCATGAAGGGTGTTGGCTGTTCCTTCCCGGTCGTTGCTTATAAAGAGCCTGACCAGCGTGAAGCCATGAACCAAGCTTGGAAAGAAATCTGCGACGCGTGGTTCTCTGTTCGGAATTCTGCGCCGGGTATGTCGGTTACCAGCACGACAGAGTACAACCTCGATCCTCTAAAGCCGACGCATTATTGGCTCCTGAGGAACATCAAGGATGCTGTGGATCCTAAAAATATCATGAATTCTAAAGTTATTCCATATGCAGGGAGGACTAAATAATGGCATACACAAATCTTGAAAAAATAAAAAGTGAAGTTTACGGATGTAGCATATGCGGTCAGTGTGTCCAGGGGCCTGTGGATCCTTTCCGTCCCAATGTAGTCTTCCATGACTACTTGCCTAACAAGACTTGCCCCATGAGAGAAAAAGACCGTTTTCTGACCTACAGCGGTGCCGGCATGAACACCATTGCCAGAGGTGTTCTCGAGGGTGATCTCGAGATTACCGACGAGCTAGTGGAAGCTATTTACGAGTGCACGCTTTGCGGCCACTGCGAAACGAGCTGCGGCGAAGTGTTTAATTTAATCAAAACGATGGTTGGCAAGGACATCGGCCACGGTGTCAAGACACCTGATGTCATCAGAGCGTTCAGGGCCGATCTCGTCAAAGCCGGCGCCGGACCTACAGACAAGGTCAAGAAAGTTGCGGCTGCCATCGAAAAAGGTCATAACCGCTTTGCTAGACCTCAGACTGAGAGAACGGCATGGATTCCAGAAGGTATGGAGATTCCAAGGAAAGGCAAGCTTCTCTTCTATGTGGGTTGTATGGCTGCGTATAGAAATTCTGAAAATGCACAGAGCTTCGCTAAAATTTTACAGAAAGCCGGAGTTGAATTTGCAATTCTAGGTGATGATGAGTGGTGCTGCGGTGGACCGCAACTGCTTAATGCTGGTCTAATTGAGCAATTTGAGACTCAAGTAAAACATAACGTTGAAGCCATAAGAGCTTCTGGTGCAACAGAAGTAGTTGCAACTTGCGCTGACTGTTACAGGACCCTTAAAATCGATTATCCTAAGGTTGTAGGAGATTTGGGCTTCACTGTATTGCATAGCTCAGAGCTTCTTGCAAGACTGCTAGATGAAAAGAAGATTACATTAACAAAGGAAATAAACGAAACAGTTACATTCCAAGATCCATGCCAGCTCTCAAGAGTAGGCAAAGTCTTCGATGAGCCAAGAAAGGTAATCGAGAGCATTCCTGGAATTAATTTTGTTGAGATGGAAGGAAATAAGGAATACACTGTATGCTGTGGACACTATCCGGTAGAATTGCCTGAGACAACCTTAAAGGCTGGAACGGATAGGATAAAAGATGCCCAAGCTGTTGGAGCAACAACTATGGTCACAGCTTGTTCATTCTGCAAATGGAGCTTTAACAATTCTACTAAGAAGCTTGGAGCAGAAACTAAAGTCAAAGACATAACAGAACTCGTTGCTGAGGCAATGGGGTTATAACTATTCGTTCATGCAGCTAAGCTACTAATAAAGAAGTATGTAAAGAATTATGAAAAAGGGTGTTGCGAAACATATGAAATCGCAACACCCTTAAGTTTATTTACTGGATAATTCACTGCATTATTTTTACGCAGCACAATGGAATTTCTCTATTCTTTATGCTAGATTTTTCACGAGAATTCATTTTTAACATCAAGCCGGTATGCTATACCCATATTTCCTTGATGATAAATTCTCGTCCCTGCAATACTTCCTTTTCAAACCTGTTACAAAGAGGACAATACCCATCATGCTCTACCACATTGTAGACTTCGCCGCAGTTTACACATCGCCCTTTACCTGGAATCATCTCGATGACTAATTTCGATTCCTGCAGGCTTTTACTTTTCTCCACCATCATTGGATAATACTGCTCCATAAACATAGGAACCACGGAGGATAGTTCTCCGATTTGAAGAACTATCCCCTTAACTTTTTCTATTTTGTTTTCTACTGCCAATGCTTCAACCTGGTCAACTACTTCCATCAATACATTCAGTTCATGCATCGTATTTTACTCCCTATCTCCGGAAAGCATATCCTTGGCAGCTCTTATTGCAATTTTACCCGTACGGGCCACTACGTTTTTCGCTATATGCATCGGCAGCTGTTCATAAGTGCACCCATACTCGCTTGAAATCTTGCTCAGGGAAATAGCATCAAACTTGCACCTTGTTGTGCATAGAGCGCAACCAAGGCATCTGGTCTGATCGATATATGCCGCTCCGCAATTTAAGCATCTTTCTGTTTCTTTTTTAATCTCTTCTTCAGTGAATGTCCCTCTGTGGTCTGCAAAAGTCAGATTTATATCCGCTTTTCTAATGGGTTTCTGACGCGGAGTTTGATCGTAATCACCAATGCGCAGGTTGTTCTTATCAATTTCCTGGTATTCTCTACGGTCTCTGCCAATTAATAGATCATGGCCTTCCCATACATAACGATGAAGTGAAACAGCGCCCTGCTTCCCGGCTGCAATAGCATCAATGGCAAACTTTGGACCAGTGTAAGCGTCTCCCCCTATAAAGATGTCTTCCTGAGCAGTTTGATAAGTGAAGTTGTCAGCTTTTACAGTCTGGTTGGGGTTCAGTTCAACCTTGGTACCATCTAGTAGTCCGCCCCATTGAATTGCCTGACCAATGGTCATCACAACATTCTCACATTCCACCATGAGGGTGTCGTTTTCATTATATGCGGGGTTGAAGCGCTTCTCTTCGTCAAATACTCTGGTGCACTTCTTGAATTCAATGCCGACAACTTTGCCGTTTTCGGTAACGATTCTCTTTGGACCCCAACTATTGCTTATAGTAATACCTTCTTCTTCAGCTTCTTCAACCTCATCCGCTGCTGCAGGCATAATATCTCTGGCTTCGAGGCAAATCATGGATACAGAGGATGCCCCTGACCGTATTGCGGTTCTGGCTACGTCCACCGCTACGTTGCCGCCGCCCACAACAACAGTACGGCCTACCAATTTGTCCATTTTTCCCAGATTTACGTCCCGTAAGAAGTCGATGCCGGAAAAAACACCTTCCGCATCTTCGCCTTGGATGCCAATCTTACGGCCAGCCTGTGCACCAATTGCAAAATAGAAGCCTTTGTAGCCATCTGCACGTAGTTCGTTAAGAGTGATGTCTTTGCCAACTTCTATTCCGGTCTTGAATTCAACACCGAGTTCTTTCAGCACTTCGATTTCAGCATCCACAATATTCTTTTCAAGGCGGAAGGATGGAATTCCGTATTTAAGCATACCACCTAGTTGGTTTTGCTTTTCAAATACCGTTACCTGATGACCGTAGATAGCCAGATAGAATGCGCAGGAGAGACCGGCAGGGCCGGCACCGATTATTGCAATCTTCTTACCCTCGTTAAATTTCTTCTTAGGAACATATCTTTTTTCACTGTTCAGTTCCTGCTGGGCAATGAATTTCTTAACTTCATCGATTGCAACAGCTTCATCAACAGTACAACGTGTACAAGCGGATTCGCAGCGGCGGTTGCAGATACGACCGCAGACTGCAGGGAACGGATTTTCTAGCTTAATCAGTTCAAGTGCTTCAGCATATCTGCCCTGGCTTGCTAGTTTCAGATAGGCCTGCACGGAAATGTGTGCAGGGCACCCAGTCTTACAGGGAGATGTACCGGTTTCAGGAATCACATTCTTTTTGCTGGTTCGAAAATCAAGTGTCCATTTATCCTTGCCCCAGATGTGATCATCAGGGCTGATATTTTTCTTTAGCTTAACAGGCTTCTCCTGGCAGATTTTCTGGCCAAGCTTTGCAGCGTTCATGGGACAAACTTCCATGCATTGACCGCAGGCCACGCATTTATCTTTATCTACAGCTGCCACAAAGTTAGAGCGCATCATATTGGGGGTATCCACCAGCCTTGCTGTTCGAAATGCCAGACAGGCTTCCGGGTGGCAGTTACAGATAAACAGAGATTTCTTGGGACCGTCAATGTTGGTTACTTCATGAACATAGCCCATTTCTTCTGCCCTTTTCAAAATATCGTAGGCTTCTTCCTTGGTAATACGTCTGGATCTTTTTGTTTTAATACAAGATTCTGCAAACTCGCCGAGCTGGATGCACCATTCACCTTCAAGGTCTTCGCCGATATCACCACGAATTCGTGCACTTCTGCGGCACTGGCAGCCGGTAACTGAGAGACTAGGTGCATATTTTTCCACCCAGTAACTCACCTCTTCGATATCGATTCTTTTTGGCTCAGCGTCAATTGCTTTCTGGACAGGCAGGGTAATAACCAAACCATGACCTTTAGGGAAATATTTTGCATAACCTTTCGACAGGTTTTCAACATAGTCAGCAAAACTTTTCGAGATCTCCGGATGTGTTTCCACCAACTCCTTGTTCATTACCATAAGCTCCATACTGCCCGGCGCGAAAACAGGAAGCAATACTTTCTCTTCACCGTTGATTCTGTGATACTCTACCACACCAATCATCGCCATTTCTTCCACCAGTTTGCTGATATTCTCTATGGAACGCCCGGTTTTTTTTGCCAGGTCTTTAACTGAATAGGGTTTACGGAGCTTCATACTGAGCCCTATTTCAATCATATCATCGGTGAGTAAGTTTTCCAGAAGCTTATACTCCGGTGAATTTTCTGTACAATGGAAATTGAGCATATTAATGTGCTTAACAAGTTTGGCCAAATTTTTTCTCATAGTTTGTTATTCCCCCATTATTTTTAATTTCTGATTTTTTATGTTAAATTATTGTCATCTCATTATTCAGACTATAAATATGTATCTTCACTCTTTCCAAAAAGCACATGGGCTTCAGTGTCAGGCATTCCATTCCTTAACATTTCTCAAAAGCCAATCCACCCATGGGTCAAAACCTTCTCCCGTTTTTGCGGATACGGGGAATATTTCACAGTTTTTATTACGAAGTTTGATGTTTTCAATTACCTGCTCCATATCAAAATCAAATACACTCATGGCATCGATTTTATTAATTAAAACAACATCGCAAACTGAAAACATTAGCGGATATTTCAAAGGTTTGTCATGTCCTTCAGGTACAGAAAGGATCATCACATTCTTGGATGCGCCTGTATCAAATTCTGCCGGACATACAAGGTTACCAACATTTTCAAGAACTACAAGGTCTAGAGCTTTTGTACCAAGTTCTAGGATTCCCTGCCTCGTCATATCCGCATCCAAATGGCACATTCCACCGGTATGCAGTTGAATCACCTTTACACCTGAGGCGGATATGGCTTCTGCGTCAACCGCGGAATCTATATCCGCTTCCATAATGCCTATAGATATCTTGTCCTTCAACATCTTAATGGTTCTCATAAGCATAGTAGTCTTCCCTGCACCTGGAGAAGACATCAGATTCATCAGAAAGGTCTTTTGTTCTTTCAATTGTTTTCTTAGCTTCTCAGCATCTAAATCATTGTTTTGGAATATACTTCTTTTAACTTCAATGATTTTTACAGCATCCATTATAATCATACCTCCTAATACATGTATAGTTTACTTCTATTTAGAAACTCAAATTACTTTTTCAGTCAAGGTTATTTTCTTTTATGGGAAACAATTATTCTACTAATAAATGGTTAGCTTTAAGTTAATTATTTAACAATTATAAGCTTCCCGTCAATTTACGTATATTATCTCGAGTCCATATATTTGACTTTTTATTAAAATCGTCAAATTATGTTGACCGATATATATTTATATGTAATAATGAGTTTATAAGGAGAATTATATGGAAAAAATGGTAAAACAGGTATTTTCAGATTCATTTATGAAACTATGTAACCAGAAGCCGATTAAAGCAATAACGGTAAAGAATATCGTTGATTATTGTGAAATATCAAAGCAAACTTTCTATAACTATTTCTGTGATAAATACGACTTAATGAACTATATATATCAATCCGGTGTGCAGAGCATTCTGATGAGATTTGAAAATTCAAACTGCAGCCTTAGAAACAGTATACAGGGCGTCTTTGAAATGTGTCTTGAAAACAAAAGGTATTACACTGCTATAGCGGAATTTTCAGTGCAAAACAGCTTCCCGAAGTATTTCTTTGAGCACACCAGGAATTATTACGTTAACAGATTAATAAGTAATTATGGTGAGGAGGCTCTGACTAAGTCATTGGAAATGGCGATTTACTTTAACAGCGCCGGAACTGAAGAATTGTTTATCGATTGGGTTAAGAGAGGAATGAAGGAAAGTCCAATATACATGGCAAGTCTAATTTGTAATTGTATGCCGCCTGAACTGCGAAGGTTTTACTTTGATGACGAAATTTGCACCACAAAAAAGGGTGTAAAATAATTTCTATTTATTAACTGCTATTAATAAAAATGAATGTAGCTTCAGCTTCTATGGAATTTATGACAATTGCTGAAGCTACTGTGAATATATAAAAAATACTGGCTTTTATACGATTTTCTTCATCATTTTCAATGAATGATCAATGCTTACAGAGAATATTACTAACAATCTAACATTGTTTTACCTTCACCGCATAAACCTTCAAAATCTTTTGTAAATTTTGCAATTGCTGATGTAACTGAATCTAATTTTATTAGTCCTTCAATTACATCAGGGGCTATTGTGGCCGCACCTATGCCGTATTTTGCAAGTTCTAATACCTGCTGTGAATTTTTAAAACTTGCTGCAAGAACTTCTGTTCCTAAATTATTATTTTTGAAAATATCATGAATTTCTTTTGCAACCCTTACTCCATCGGCTCCTAGGTTATCTATTCTATTCACATAAGGTGCAGCATAGTGTGCGCCTGCTTTACCTGCTAGGTATGCCTGCATCTGGGTGTAAATAGCTGTCGCTGTAATTTTAGCACCTTCAGCTGATAAAGCTTTTATTGCCTTCAACCCTTCTCTTAAAGCTGGAATCTTTACATAGGTATTATCCCCTAATTCCATTTGAATTTTATGTGCTTCTTCTAGCATGTCCTTAGCCTTTGATGAAATAACTTGAACATGGAGCTCAGCCTCTGCACCAATAAATTTCCTTATCTCTTTTAGTACTTCATAAGGGTTTCTTCCTTCCTTAGCCAATATAGATGGATTAGTTGTTACCCCATCTACTGGATAGTAGGAATATATTTCTTTAATTTCATTCAAATTTGCGTAATCTAATAATAATTTCATTGTTATACTTCCTTCCTTTTTAACTGAAAATTACAATGTAATATTTTATGTTTCAATAACTGGATTTTTTACCCCAGCACCTTTTGCAATTTCTCTAAACTCATTCATTTCCTCATCAGTATACATTTTAGGATTCTCAGTTAAGAAAAATTCTTTTTCAACTAAGCCATATTTTGCTTTTGCAAGAGGGTTATAATTTAACAGCTCATATTTAACTTCAGTATAGATATTTGTAATAAATTTTGCTATATCATAGATATTTTCTTTTGTGGCTGTCATTGTAGGAATCAGCGGTGTTCTAATGATTACCTTGTCTCTTTTATCAGATTCTAAAATGAATTTTATATTTTCTTTTATTCTTCCGTTATGAACCCCCGTAAATTCCTTATGTTTATAGCTGTCAAATACTTTAAAATCTGCATAGATTGTATCTAAATAAGGCAGAACCTCCTTAACCACACTTTGACTTACGTATAATGAAGTTTCTAATACTCTATGGACTCCTGCTTCTTTAAAAGCTTTTAACAGTGCAAGTGTGAAATTCTTTTGAAATAAGGGCTCCCCTCCTGAAAGGGTAATACCCCCTCCATGCTTAAAAAATGCTTCATCTCTTAGTGCTAATTGAATTAATTCTTCTTCCCCAAAGGATTTACTATCCATCATTAGACATGCTGCTGGGCAGGCATTAATTGGCTCTTCCCACTTATCCGAAGCACTTCTATCAATATAAAGTTTATTATCTTTTAAAGTAATGGCATTATTTTTACAAACTTTAGTGCAAGCTCCACAATGTATACACTGATTTTCCAAGTAAATAAGCCGAGGCTTTACAGAAATTCCTTCAGGATTATGACACCAAACACAGCTTAACGGGCATCCTTTTAGATAGATCGTTGTTCGAATCCCCTTCCCATCATGGGTTGAAAATCTTCGTATATCAAATACTCTACCCTTCAATTCATTATTTATAATCATATTTTATAAGTCTCCATAGCTTGTTCTAGCTATAATTTCATTTTGAAGTTCTCCAGAAAGCTCTGTAAAGTAAGCAGTATAGCCTGCCACTCTAACAGTTAATCCTCTATAATTTTCAGGCTCCTTTTGCGCTGCAAGAAGATCTTCCTTCCGTAATACATTAAATTGGATATGTGGTATTTCCAAGTCTACAAATGCCCTCAAGAACTGTGCAAACTTACCAATATTGCTTTCAGTCTTAAAGAATTCAGGTAGGAACTTCATATTTAACAGTCCACCATTAGTAGTAAGGTGATTATCCAGCATTGAAACTGATTTTAATACTGCTGTTGGACCTGCTATATCTCTTCCGTATACTGGGGACATCCCACCATCTGCCAAAGGTGTCTTTGCATATCTACCATCAGCAGAGGCTCCTACATTTTCTCCCATAGGTACATGGGCAGAAACTGTATACATTCCTGTATGATATTTTCCTCCACGATAATTAGTATAGTGACTTAACTTTTCGCTAAAGAATCTTGACCATTTAACGCCGAGCTCATCAACATAAGATATATCGTTACCATATTTTGGTGCACGGTTAAAAAGCATGGTACGTATAATTTCATAGCCCTCAAAGTTATTTCTCAGCGCCTTCAATAAGGCTTCCTTAGAGATTCTCTTTTCTTCATATACCAAAAGCTTTATTGCTGCTAAGCTGTCTGCTAAATTAGCAACCTGTATCATTTGAATACCTGAAAGGTTATAAACTGCTCCACCTGCTGTAACATCAATACCCTTTTCTATACAGTTATCAATTACACTTGATAAAAACGGAGAAGGTAAAATATCTATATGTGCTTTTTCAACCTGTTCACAGGCTAAAATCATTTTATATATAAAATAAATAATATTTTTTGCAAAAGCATCTTCCAATTGTTCAAAGGTTTCGAAATCAGTTAAGTTTCCATGGTCTGGGCCAATGGAATCACCAGTTAATAGGCATATGCCATTGTTTAAGGTTAATTCTAAAGCCTTATTTAAATTAAACATAGCTGCATCGCTAAAACCAAGGTTATTTCCTTGAGTAGTGAGCTCTACACAGCCTACAATAGCATAGTTTCTTGAATCCTTTTGGGATATACCTAACTTCTGCATTGAAGGAATTATTGATTCATCATTAAAGAACTGAGGCATTCCGCTTCCCTTTGCTACTACCTTCACTGCTTGTCTAAGTAAAGCTTCACCAGTATTCCTATGAAGTCTTACGGACAGGTTAGGCTGAGGCAATCCTAAATGTTCCTGAGCTTTCAGGAATAAAAATGATAATTCGTTGGAAAAATCCTTGCCCTCTTCATCTAGTCCACCGATGGCAATATTAAATCCTATTGGGAAGCCAGCAAAGTACTTCGCACTGTGAGAGTTTCTTAAATATACAATCTGATTAAACTTTAACCAAATACATTCAATTAT
>Ga0255336_101986_pt1 | contig 11802 bp, 10 predicted proteins | sample MeOH1_35cm_T3_17_FD_189102 | JGI IMG/M metagenome (GOLD analysis project Ga0255336, IMG submission 189102) | Sandy soil microbial communities from University of British Columbia, Vancouver, Canada - MeOH1_35cm_T3_179 | ecosystem: Engineered > Artificial ecosystem > Sand microcosm > Unclassified ...
CTTCAAGGGTCAACTCTGCAATGACAGCAGAGGACAGCTTGACGGGCCACTTTTCACTGAACGCGACGGTGACCACTTTTCGCGCTTCATCATAGGCTCTGATCTCGACGCTGATGTAGGACATGTGTCGATTTCTCCAGTGAACGTACCCGGGATGGCTCGCGCTGCGCACCGCCATGCGGCGAAGTTTAGCAACACACTATTGCTTATGGGCGATGTCTTTCCAAGAATTTCATCGTGGATTGCTAACCGATAAACGTGCTTTTAAAGTACTACTTTGAAGGTGCGAGCACTCCTTAGGTTTTGTCTAAGGAACAAGCCCGGCGCTATGGAACGCTTGATGCATAGCGAAGTGGCTAGCCCTTTCATTCGACGGTTTTGCTTGCCCAACCGGAGCGCGCCCATGTCAACTGAAACGTTCGAACTTGCCACTCGCTTTTCGCATATCCGGCCACAAGACACCCCTTATGAGGATCAGGGGTTGCGCGATTTTTTTCTTTATCGTGATTTAGGCATTGCAGGCGCGACCGGAGGTAAGGTGGTTGCGCAACTCGTCAAGGCGAACAATGCACCAGAGCAAGGCACAGGTTGGCACCGTCATGAGGCCGAATTCCACATTGTGATCATGCTCAAGGGCTGGGCGCGCTTCATGTACGGCGACAAGGAGACCCTGGTCGCGACCGGTGACTGCGTTCATCAGGCACCGGGGATCGTGCATTACCTCTTCGATTATTCCGAGGACATGGAGTATCTGGAGATAGTCGGTCCCGCCAACTTCACGACCATCGACGTAGAGGGTCCATGCGAGGTTCCAGCGTTCACGCCATGGAAGAGCCAGCAACCTGCGTGAAACGCGGCCCAGGCAGTTAATTCATCAAGACCCTTCGGACTGCGCATTCATATCCATGCGCGGTGCGACGGGTCGCGTGAGCGGCGCTAGCGACTGCAAAGGTTGCGCGCGTGCATTGATGACCACCGGGTTTGGCTCGTTGTCGTGGATCATCGCGCGCACGCGCGGATAGATATGCCGTTCCCAGCGCTTGCCGTTGAACACGCCATAGTGGCCCACGCCCGTTTGCACGTGGTGGGTCTTCATGTACGGGCGTAACTTGTTGCATAGCTCCTGCGCGGCGAGCGTCTGGCCTACCGCGCAGATATCGTCGCGTTCGCCTTCTACCGTTAAAAGCGCTGTGCGCCGGATCAGCGATGGGTCGACCGTGCGCCCGCGCACTTCGAGTTCGTGCAGCGGCAACGCGTGCCGCTGAAAGACCGTGTCGATGGTCTCGAGATAAAACTCGGCGGTCAGATCCATCGTCGCAAAGTATTCTTCGTAGAATATGCGGATCGCCTCGGCCTTGGCGGGGTCGCCCTTGGCACGCTGATAAACCATGTCTTCGAACGCATCGAAATGACGCGACGGATTCATCGACATGAACGCCATCAGTTGCGTGTGGCCCGGATAAACGCGCCGGCCCGCGCCGGCAAAACCCCACGGTACGGCGCTGATGAGGTTCCGCTCGAACCATTCAATCGGCTTGCTTTTCGCCAGCACATTCACGGAGGTTGGGTTGATGCGCGTGTCGATAGGACCGGCCATTAGCGTCATGCTTGCTGGTTGCAGCGGATGATCGTCGGCGGCCATCAGCGCTACGGCCGCGAGGGCGGCGACGGTCGGCTGGCAGACAGCAAGCAGGTGGGTGTGAGGACCCAGCGCGACAATAAAGTCGATGACGTGCTGGACGTATTCGTCAAAGCCGAAGCGGCCCTGCATCAGCGAGACATCGCGGGGGTTGGTCCAGTCGGTGATATAGACGTCGTGGTCGGGCAGCAAGGTGCGAACCGTGCCGCGCAGGAGCGTGGCGAAGTGGCCGGACATTGGCGCGATCACCAGCACGCGCGGTTGTTTAGGCGCGCCTTCTTTTGCAAAATGCAGCAGCGAGCAGAACGGCGTGGCAAGCGTGATGTCCTCGACCACGCGCACGCTTTTTCCGTCCATTTCCACCGAGTCGATGGCGAACGGGCGCCGGCTATGCGTAAGCGCAGAAAGCGCCAGCAGGTCGCATGTGGCCCGCAGTGAACGGCCCTGAGGCGTTTCGGCTATAAGCGGCCATGCATCGAGCGCATGATTGATCAGTGCCGCGCCGTGGCGTACCGGCAGCGTGAGGTCTGCCATCGCCTGATAGCCGGAGTATGCGAATGGATTCATCGCCTTTCGCTTGAGCGCGTATTGTCGAATGTTGTAAAACAACGCAATACATATGCCAACATGCAGTGCCAGCTTAGGCGCCGCTGTAAGTGGCACATCCCTTGCGACATTCCTGAACACGCGCTGAAATTGCCGTCTTTTGGTGCGTCTCTGCACCCGCCGCGCATTTTTGCGCGTGTGGCTGCGCGAACCGAGGAGCTTCATATGACGAAAGCTACGCTCACCATCAGCAGCAAGAACTATTCGTCGTGGTCGTTGAGAGGCTGGTTGCTCGCGAAGTTCAGCGGTTTGCCGTTCGACGAATTCGTTGTGCCCATCGACGACGCCGGCGCGCGTGCCGAACTGCTGCTGCTTTCGCCGTCCATTCTCGTCCCTTGTCTGGTCCACGACGGCATCAAGGTATGGGACACGCTCGCGATCGCGGAGTATCTGAACGAGGTGCGCCCGAAAGCGGGGTTGATGCCCGCCGACCGGCGCATGCGCGCGCATTGCCGTTCCATTTGCGGAGAAATGCATTCGGGCTTTGCTTCGCTACGCTCTGCGTTGCCGATGAATATAAAGGCGCACTTCCCGAATTTCCCGATCTGGGCGCGTGCGCAGACGGACATCGAGCGAATCACGACAATCTGGCTCGAGTGCCTCAGGCAATATGACGGCCCCTACCTGTTCGGCACGCTAAGCGCAGCCGATGCGATGTTCGCCCCGGTCGTCACGCGTTTTGTCACGTATGACGTCAAGCTCGAACCGGAGATCGTGGCGTATTCGCAGCGCATTCTCGCACTGCCGGAGATGCAGCAGTGGATCGCGGACGCGCAGCAGGAGGTCGAGGAGATCGACGAGCTTGACGCGGAGTTTTGAAACTCGCGTTAGCTTGCCAGCTTCCTGAACGTTTCCAGCACGGCGTCGCCTTTGAACGGCTTGACGATCCAGCCCTTGACGCCGGCGGCCTTGCCTCGCTCCTTCATGGCCGGGCTGCTTTCCGTGGTCAGCATGATGATGTTGACCGTGGTGTTCACGAGTTCGCCGCGAATTTTCTCGACCATCGTCAAGCCGTCCATGTTGGGCATGTTGACGTCGCTGATCACGAGCTTGATTCCCGGGCTCGATTTCATCTTCGCGAGGCCGTCTTTCCCATCGACAGCGGTCTCCACATCCAGCCCGTTCTTTCTCAAGAAACCGGCGACTTCGTCGCGTACCGTGCTCGAGTCATCGACTACAAGAATTTTCGATATGATTTTTCCCCTAAAGAATCAGAACAGATCCAGTTCGCCTGCTTCAACCACCGCGCCGATATCCTGCCTGACTTCACTGAAGTCCTCGGGTGACCAGCTCAGGTTGAAGATGAAGCGTTGATGAAGTTTTACCGTGTGGCCTGACTGTTCGTTAGTCAGGTGGTAGACGAAACACAACTGCGGGTTCGCGGTGCCGAACGAGATGTACTTCTGCTTGTGGTTGACCAGCAGAGGCACTTGCACCTGATTGCGCGCGAGCGCGTCCGCGTCTCCAAGGTAGCGGTTCTTGAACGAACCCCAGATCAGGTTGGTGATCTCGCCGAGCAGACTGTTCAGGTCGCGGAAATCCGCTGGAGCATCACACATCTCGTGCCTGTCGAGCAGCTCGAGGATCGGCTGCTCTTCGGCCTGCATCATCATGTAACCGCGGCACCATGCGCTCTCCAGCGGAATCAGGCTGAACACCTCGCCGAAGATGATGCGATCCCGCACGATGCAGGGCGTGTCCCACGTGATGCTCACGTCCTTGAAGAGGCTGCTCAGGATCGACTCGGTAATTTCCAATATCCCGCGCACCAGCGCGTTCGGATACTCCAGGCTGAAGATATATTCGTCAATGACCTTGCGCAACGGCGCCATGTCGCCTGCAAGGTAAGCGGCGCACAAGACCCGGCGCATGCCTTCCGGCAGACCATCGAGCGTGGGACTCGATTCGCGGCGAATGATGATCGGCAGTTCGGGACGCACGGTGCTGATCTTGACCGCTATCTCGGCGCTCTCTTCCAGGGAGCCGCCGTAGCTTTCGGAAAAGAGGATCGCGCCCAGATCGATATTCGATCGCAGCACCGACAGCAAGCGGTTCTTGCGTACCTTCAGGCCGACGAGATTGTGTTCGTCGCAGAAGCGCTTGATCGCGTCTGCATGGGCTGGGCTATCGTCGAGGACCAGCACTTTGCTGACCGGCCTGTTCTGGTTTATATCGCTTGTCATCATAATGTTTGCGCCAAATTAGAACAACTCGAGCTCGCCGCTGCTTTCTTCAACGGCCGTCATGTCGGCAACGAAGTCGATGGGTGCATGCGCGCACACGCAGACCGTTGCGGCAAGCTGGACCGACCCATTGATGGTGATTGCGTATGACGAGAGATAGTCCGGTTTCAACTGTTCAATGTGAGACAGGCAGCGGGCACTGAGCACGTACGGCGTCGACATCCCCAGATCCGGAAAGTACCGGAGCAGGTCCTGATTCACGGCTCCGCAGCACAGATTGCAGATTTCGAGGAGCGCGTCCTGGAGAGGCACTTCGCTGGCCTCCTTGACGAAATATTCGCGTGTGCTTGCGTCCTCGTCGAAATGGAAAACCAGCAGCAGCCGGAACAGGATGGACGATATGGTCAGGATGATGACGTTAGCTTCGGGCCGTGCGCTGTCATAGCCTTGCGCCAGCGGGACGATGCCGCACGCATCGTCCGGTTGCTGGGGCAGTCTCGATCGCGCCGCCCGGAGGAGGATGCCTTCAATACTGGCTTGTGCGTTGCTGCTGATCATTTCGATGCCTAATGAAGCCTTGCTTGAAATTGATCGGCAAGCACCTCGACGCTGCTAAGCGATGCGGTGATCATCTTTCCGCCCGCCTGGATGTCCTGGAACGTAGCCGTCGTTGTCAGGTCATTGCGGTGCAAGCTGTCCCGGTAGCTGCGCGACAGTTCTTCCGAGCGCGCTGCCAGCGCCCGCACTTCACTTGCGACCACCGCAAATCCGCGTCCGGCGGTTCCTGCCCGCGCAGCCTCGATCGATGCGTTGAGCGAGACGATCACCACATGCTTGACGATGGACGACAGCTCGTGATTCTTCGCATGCATGTCCTGGTTCTGCGTCATCAGCGAGATCATCTGTTCGTGCCACCGCTCGAACGTAGCGGCGAGGCTCTTGAGCCGCGACGCTTCGCCTGCAATCCGCTTCGCCTGATCGAGCAACTGTTCCCTGTCCTCAAGGGCTGCCGCCAGCGCTGCACGGTCCTCGACGGCCATCTTCAACTGCTTGGCGAGGTCCTCACGCAATTGGGCGAGCGAGGCTTCCAGCTCCCGATTCGTTTGCTCACCCTGATCGATCGAGGCGCTCTGCTGCGCATTGTTTTGCGATAGCGTTGTGATCCGGGCGTCCGTTTCTGATCGCAGCCGGGCGATCGCTTTTGCGCTATACAACTTGTGCAAGGGCAGGGCGAGGATAGCGGTCACCACGCCGCCCGCCAGTGCCGCCAACAGATACTGTTCAATCACAATCAATCCTTCCGTGTTTCAATCGATGCGCCCAAGGGTTGCGAGCCACTTCTCGTATCCAGCATTCGCGTCAGGCTGAGATTTCGTCGGCCTCGCGTTGTGCTCGCGCCCCGCTACCATCCACGGCCAGGCTGTCCGGCAGGCACACAACGGTCTCGAACCGGCGGAACTCCGCGCCCTGATGGTCGTCTGTGAAGCACAATCTGATGCTGCCGTTCTCACGCTTGAGGAAGTCGCGCACGGCGTCCATGCCTACACCACGGCCCGACACTTCCGTGACCTTCTCCGCGGTCGAGAATCCCGGACGGAAGATGAGGTCGGCGATCTCTTCGTCACTGGTCTTGTCGTCGCGGCCGATCCAGCCCCGTTCAATGGCGATGTTGCGAATCCTGCCTAAAGCCAGGCCACGGCCGTCGTCTCTCAGCGTGATGCGCAGCGCTTCATCGTCCAGGCCAGCTTCGATATCGATCGTGCCGCCCGATGTCTTGCCTTGGGCTGTGCGCACCTCAGGCGTTTCGATGCCGTGGTCCATGGAATTACGCAGCAGATGCATGAAGATGTTTTTCAGTGCGCCGCTGGCCTGACTGCGCAGCCGGGTGTTGTTGTCATGAATACGCACGACGGGCGCGTCCTTGCCGAGTTCCCTGGCAAGCGAAGGCAGCGAGTCAAGCACGCCGGAGAGCGCCTGGCCAATGCTTTCGGTTCCGAGCAGACGCAGGGTCTGATGCACTGCATCGCGCATCGCGATCAGGTCGTCGGGGTTGCCTACATTCATGGCTTCCAGCTCACGCAGGCTTTCCTGGATATGCTCGATGTCGATCGTCAGGTACCGCTCCGCGCTGCCGCTGTTGCCCGGTCCCTTGCGGCCCAGGCTAACCTCGTTGATCTCGGCGTAACTCTCGACTGCTTCGCGCACGCGTGCCAGTTCTTGCGCTAACCCTTCCTGATCCCAGGGCCGCTGCGCGTCGGGTTGGCGCAGTTCATCGTAGCTCTGCTCCGTCTCGTGGACGATGTCCGTCAGGTACTGGAGGCTATAGGTGCGCGCGTTGCCCTTGATCGTATGCATGTTGCGGAACAGCTCGGCAATAGCGGCGCTGTTCGCTTGGGGATGCTCGCGAATGATCCGTTCGTTCTCGCTGATGAAGCTTGATGAACTCTCGATGAAATGGTGGAACTTCTGCTGGTTGATCGCGAGGATTTCGCCAATCATTTCCAGCCTGCGTTTTTGCTCGCTGGTCTCTGCGGCCAGCGCGCGCAGCTCGGTCACGTCGCGCACGCAGAGCATCAGGCGCACGATGGTGTCGGTCTCGTCGGTGATGGCGGACCAGCTCAGGTCGAGGATCTTGATCCGGCCGTCCGGCATGCGCTTCGCGGTTTCACGCACCAGCAGATGCTGATTGAACTCGAAGTTGATGCTGTCCTCTCCGAGACACGCATGGCTTGCCGCGTCTATTTGCGACAGGACGTCGGAACCAAGATCGGTATCCGAGAACACCAGGTCCATAAGACTGCGGCCCGCGATGTCTTTGGTCTCGAAGATCGCTTCGAGATGCGCCGAGTACTCGGCATGAACGACGGCTCCCGACACGACCGTCAGGATGCCCTGCTGCATGTTTTGCAGCATGGCCTGGATGTCCGCGGTCTTCTGCTTGAGCAAGGCCGAGTTTTCCTGGATCTTTTCGATCATCCCGTTGAACGCCACGATGGAGTGGCCGATCTCGTCCATCCGCCCGACAGGCACGCGGCGCGTAAAGTCCTGGCTGGATGCGATCTCGCTCATCATGGCCTGCATGCGGCTTAGCGGATGCGTGATCTGGCGGTAGAGCAGCGCGCCGATCAAGGTCAGGAGCACGACGGCGATACCGGTGACGATTGCGATAGCGGTGGTGGTCGTCGCAAGCGTACGGTTGAGCATCGCGATCGCATCGTCCTTCTCGCGGTTCTTCTCAATGCGAAGTGTTTCGACAATGCCTTCCAGTTCGTCGCGATACTGAGCAACGTTCGCGAACAGAAAAGCCTGCGCGAGCTCGTTCTTGCCCGCCGCTTTCATCTTCGCCGTGTCGTTGATGGCCGAGAAGTAGTTCTCGAGGCTGTCGTTCGCTTGCGCTACCAGCCCCACCTGGGCGTGGCTGTGCGCATCTCGTGCTTGCAAAGCCAGGGCCTGTTGCAAGGATGCCTTCTTCGCTTTCAGCGCGTCCTGCGCCTGGGCGACCACGTTGCCGTCCGGCGAATAAACGAGCGTCATGGTGGCGAGCTGCACGTCCTTGACCTGGGACACCAGGTCGGCGGAAGCCAGTGCGCTGGGCACCACGCCTTCCGTGACCTGCTTGACCTCGGACGCGCTATGCCGGGTCTGGAAGACGGCATAACCGCCTATCGCCGATAAAGCGACGAACATCAGGATGACCAATAACGTAATGCGATGACGAATAGTCATTTGACAAACTCCCCGGGCTACACTGGCGTATCGAGCCCCGACTAAGATCAGCTTGTTCTAGTGAAATACAGGGTTCTTTAAGAGACTCGAATAGTGTGGATTTAATGTTACTAATCTGTGACCGGCGCCGAAAATAACGGTGTTTTCCCTTGTGCCCGTTGCCAGGCGTGGCAAGTGCGCTATTCTTTTTTAACGAAGAAATTGAATATGAAAAAGTCATAAAGTTTTTGAAAATTCGGCCGTTAACATCTGGCTATTAAAAATATTTAAAGCATTCAAAAAATGACTTAGTGTTTTTCAAGGACACCGTAAGCGCGCCTAAGGGAACGTAATTAGGGAACGCAATTTCATACGGCATATTAAGCGAACTAAATGCGCTTTAGCGCACGTCGCGCTCGCAAGCCATTGTCGACGTATAAGTAAAAGGAATCGCCACATCAACTATTTTCACTAGACGGGTATCGCTGGATTGCACAGACTCTGTCTCCAACCGTTTCGGCAGGTAGGCGAAGCGAGAGTGCCTCACATAAAAAGTGCCTGAAGGCGCAATACTGGAGGAGACAATGTTCCATCGACCCAAAGTCAGCCGATCGATACTCGCGATCATGTGCGCGATGTCGTTCATCATGTACCTGGATCGTGTGAATCTCTCGGCGGCTGCCGGCGTGATTCGCGACGACCTGCATCTCACCAATACCGACGTCGGCCTCGTCTTCGCGGCCTTTGCCTACACCTACGCGATCTGCCAGGTGATCGGCGGCTGGCTAAGCGATCGCTTCGGTGCAAAGACCACGCTGATCGTCTGTGCATCCATCTGGATCGTCGCCACGGTGGCGACCGGTTTCGCGGGCGGTGTCGTCACGCTGTTCTGCGCGCGGATGTTGCTGGGCGTTGGTGAGGGCGCTGCGTTGCCTGCGCAGGCGCGCGCGTTGACGAACTGGTTCCCGGCCGAGAAGCGCGGTTTTGTGCAGGGCCTCACGCACTCCTTCTCGCGTCTCGGCAATGCGCTGACACCACCGCTGATCGCACTGCTGGTGGCGTTCGCATCATGGCGTGCGTCGTTCGTCCTGGTCGGTGTGCTGACTGCCGTCTGGGTGTGCGTCTATGCGTGGTATTTCGCCGATAACCCGCGCAAACATCGACACATGACGGCCGATGAAGCGCTGGGTTTGCCGCCCGAAGGCAAGGTCGTGGTCGAGAAGACCCGGGCGCCGATTCCGTGGCGGCGGCTGCTCAAGCGCATCGGTCCAACGATGATGGTGTACTTCTGCTACGGCTGGACCGGCTGGCTATTCTTCACGTGGCTGCCGACGTTCTTCATGCATGGTCGTGGCCTCGATCTGAAAAGCTCCGCTCTTTTTTCGGCCGGCGTGTTCCTCTGCGGCGTGGTCGGCAATACAGCCGGCGGTGTGCTGAGCGACCGGATATTAAAGCGCACGGGCAACGTGGTCAGTGCGCGGCGCAATGTCATCATCGGCGCGTTTCTCGGGGCGCTCGTGTTCCTCGCGCCGGTGTTGTTCGTGAAGTCGCTGCCGGTCATGGCCGCGTCCATGAGCCTGTCGTTCTTCTTCCTCGAGATGACCATCGGACCCATCTGGGCAGTGCCGATGGACATTACGCCGAAGCACGTGGGGATTGCGAGCGGTCTGGTGAATGCGGGTTCTGCGGTGGCGGGTATCTTCTCGCCGATCGTGTTCGGATTCGTGGTGGATCACACGGGAAGCTGGACGTTACCGTTTGCGGGCTCGGTCGGGCTGCTCGCTATAGGCATAGTGATGACGTTCTTCATGCGCCCGGATATCGCGCTCGATACGGGCGTCGATCACGACGATAAAACCGCCACGCATGAGATGACACTTGCCGATCGCCTGAGGTAGTTCAAGCACCGCGAATTGCATCGATCACGAGTTGGGTCGCCGGCCTGATCCGGCGATTCTTTCTAAGGATCAGCCCATAGGGTGCGAGTCGTCCGCGCAATGGCGTCGGCAGCGAGGTCATGGTCTTCAGCGCGACGTAGTACTGCGCCACCGAACTCGGCAACACCGCGAGCATGTCCGAGTCGCGCAACAGCGAGAGCGTGGTGAGGATCGACGAGGTCTCGACCGTGCTGACAGGCGGTGCGACGCGTGACTCGCGAAAGGTCTGGTCGATGATCTGGCGCATCGGGCTTGGATGCGGCTGCACGATCCACGGATACTGCGCCAGCTCCGCAAGCTTCGGCCGCACTATAGCGTTCGTAGCCGGATGGTCCGGCCGCGCGACAATCGACAGGGCCTCTTCCGACAAGGTTTCGAAACTCAGATCCAGCGCCGGAAACCCGTCTGGAATCCGCCCGATCACGATATCGAGCTGGTCTTGCTGCAAGGCCTGCACGAGCACGTCGCTGGTATCGATCTGCACGGAAATCTGCAGGCGCGGATGCGCCGCTTTCAACGACACAATGGCCTGCGTCAGCAGTTCCGGCGCAGGGGCCATCACAGCGCCAATGCGCACCTTGCCGATATCTCCGGCCTCGATTGCCGCCAGTTCCTCGTGCAGTTCGTCGAGGTCTTCGAATACCACGCGCGCATAACGCATTACGGCTTCGCCAAATATGGTCGGCTCCATGCCGCGCGCGTGCCGCACGAAGAGCGACACGCCGACAGTGTCTTCCAGTTCCTGCAGCGCCTTGGTCGCGGCGGGTTGTGTCATCGCGAGTTCTTCGGCGGCGCGCCTGAGCGATTCGGTTTCCGAGAGCGCCACCATGAGTTGCAGGTGGCGCAGGCGCAAGCGTTTGCGGATGGTCGAGGCGGGCGCGATCATGCGAGCGATAACTCCAGGGAATAGAGCGATGCGATTAATTCAGTAGTCAGTTATCGCGTAGTTTCGCACACTACGGGTATCCAACGACACGCACAAAAACCCTCGATTGAACGAGCCGCGTGCTACAAAACTCAGGAGACGAATCAATGATCGCGACACGCGATACGGCGCTCGACAGCGCTATCGGCAAGGCACGCTCGCGGCTGCTGCCGTTCCTGGTGCTGATGTACGTACTGGCCTTCATCGACCGTGCCAACGTAGGCTTTGCGAAAAGCGTGCTGCAGGCCGACACCGGCCTGAGCGATGTTGCATTCGCGTTCGGCGCGGGTGTCTTCTTCGTGGGTTATGCGATCTTCGAAGTGCCCAGCAACCTCCTGATGTACCGGTTCGGTGCGCGTGTCTGGATGAGCCGCATCATGGTCACGTGGGGCATTGTCTCGGCATGCACGGCGCTCGTTCACGACGCCACGAGCTTCTACGCGCTGCGTGTCCTGCTCGGGATCGCGGAGGCCGGCTTCTTCCCCGGCATCATTCTGTTTCTTTCAAACTGGTTTCCAGCGAAAACGCGTTCGCAAACCATGGGCGCGTTCTACTTTGGTTTTCCACTTGCGCTGCTGCTCGGCAGTCCGGTATCGGGGCTGTTGCTCGATGCGTCGAACCCGTTCGGGCTGCATCCGTGGCAGTGGCTGTTCGTGGTCGAGGGACTGGCGGCCTCGGTAGTCGGTGTCATCGCGTATTTCTACCTGACTGATCGTCCCGCCGATGCTCGCTGGCTCAACGATTCGCAACGCCATGCGTTGAGTTCCGCGCTGCGCAACGAGGACTCACTCAAGCTCGCGCATGGAC
>Ga0255336_101987_pt1 | contig 11797 bp, 11 predicted proteins | sample MeOH1_35cm_T3_17_FD_189102 | JGI IMG/M metagenome (GOLD analysis project Ga0255336, IMG submission 189102) | Sandy soil microbial communities from University of British Columbia, Vancouver, Canada - MeOH1_35cm_T3_179 | ecosystem: Engineered > Artificial ecosystem > Sand microcosm > Unclassified ...
TGTTCGAAATAACGAATCGGTCGCTTTGCGGGGGCAACGGCAGGGCTTTGGTCTCGACAAAATCGATGAGAGACCCCGCCCGTTCATGGCACGACGAACACTTCAGCAGACCCGGGCACAGGGATACGACCCAAAGAGATTAGGCTCGGAAGTTCGGCGTCTCAGAGAAGAGAAAGGCTTTAGCCAGTTCATCCTGGCTAAAGCGGCAGCAATTTCGCGGCCCGGCCTCGTAAAGCTCGAACGAGGAGAAGTGGTGCCATTGACGTGAGCCCCGTGGCTCATCCATTCGAAAGTAGAGTCAGTTCTTCATTTGAGCTTGCCCCCGACGCTGGACCAGTTCAGGGATACAGCACGCGATAGGCCGCCGTTATCGATTTCAAAGCCAGACGGCATTTCTCCGCAAGGTCGGAAAGGCGGATGCTTTCCCTGTCGCCGCGCCAGCATTGACGCGGTTTATCGATAGCAGAAGGGAAAGACCGATGTTTGCATTCACCAAGCGTCGCCAGCTGGCTGGCGCCGCGCTCTTTTCGCTCGTCACCGCCTTTGCGGCGGTCGGGCATGTCACCTCCGTCAGCGCCAATGGGGCCAACGTCAATGGCTGCCCTGCCGACAAGGTTGGCGTCGATCTCGTCACCAGCGGCCCGGACAAGCCGGTTGGTGTCACCGATACCGTGCTGACCAGCATCGATCTCGGCAAGGAGATGGTAGCGGCCCAGGATCACCAGTTCCGCATGCGCCGCCTGACGGTGCAACCGGGCGGCATCGTGCCCTGGCATGATCATGCCGACCGGCCGGCCATCATCTATATCGTCCAGGGCGAGATCACGGAATATGCCAGCGACTGCGCCGTGCCCGTCCTCCATAAGGCCGGCGATGTCGCCCGCGACGCCGATCTCAAGCACTGGTGGAAGAACAACAGCAAGAAGATGGCGGTGCTGATCTCCGCCGACATCCTGCACGATCCCGCCGACAAGAACATGTGAGACGCTTCCTGCGTGGCGGCACGGCCATTGCCGCTGCCGCCGCGCGGACCTCCTTCATTGAACACTTTCAGCCGGCGGAGCCCTCCATGCTTGCAACCGAAACCAGGGAACACGACCAAGGCTGCCGCGTACCTTCAACTGTACGGCCGCTGTTCGACGCCGCCCTCATCGGCGTGATTGCTTTCCTGACCCTGATCGATCTGTTCGCCACCCAGGCCATCCTGCCATCGCTGGTCGCGCATTATGGCACGAGCCCGGCGGCGACCGGGCTTGCCGTCAATGCCAGCACCTTCGGTATGGCGGCGGCCGGCCTCGCCGTCGCCCTGATCGGCCGCAAGATCGACCGGCGTCGCGCCGTGATCATCAGCCTGGCGACCTTGTCCCTGCCCACCTGCCTGTTGGCCCTGGCCCCCGGCCTGGCGAGTTTCATGGGGTTGCGCATCATTCAGGGCTTGCTGATGGCGACAGCCTTCACCATGACCCTCGCTTACCTCGCCGAAGGCGGTAACCCCATGCAGGCGACCCTCGGCTCGGCGGCCTATGTCACCGGCAATGTCGCCAGCAATCTCTTCGGCCGGCTGATGGCCGCGGCTGCCGTCGATCATGTCGGCCTTGCCGGTACCTTCATCCTCTTTGCCCTGCTCAACCTCGCCGGCGCCGCCCTGGCCGCGACGGCTCTGCGGATGACAGACAAGATGCCCCCGCACGCCCCGGTGCAGGCAGCCCCATCATCCGGCAAGGCGATGGCCATGGTAGCGGGTTGGCGCGGTCATCTGCGAGATCCGCAGGTGCGCGCCGCTTTCGCAATCGGCTTTTGCATCCTCTTCGCCTTCATCGGTACCTTCACCTATGTGAATTTCGTGCTGACACGCCCGCCTTTCGCCATCCATCCGATGCAGCTCGGCCTTGTCTATTTCGTCTTCCTCCCGTCGCTCGTCACCACGCCCCTTGCCGGCCGCGTGGTGGCGCGATGGAAAACACGAGCGGGCCTTGGCGCCGCCCTGCTGCTGGCCCTGGCTGCCTTGCCGCTGCTGCTCAGTCCCTCGATGCCGCTGCTGCTCTCCGGCCTGGCGCTGGTCGCGGTCGGCACCTTCCTCGCCCAGGCTATCGCCACCGGCTATATCGGCCGTCATGCTAAGAGCGACCGGGCAGCAGCTGGGGGGCTCTATCTCGCCAGTTATTTCCTGGGCGGCCTCGCTGGCAGCTTCGCCCTCGGCCAGGCCTTCGATCACTGGGGCTGGACGAACTGCGTCATCGGCGTCGGCTTTGCATTGCTGGCGGCCATCGGCCTCAGCCAGCGCTTGGTTGATTGACCCGGGCGGATTGGTCGCCCCGCCGTGTCCTTACATCAGGGAGAAGCCACCGCTCAGCAGATATCGCGCCATCAGCTGCGGCAGCCGATCAGTCGCCACTAAAGTCGCCGCGTCGCCCAGCGGGATGCCCATTTCCAGGGCCGAGAGGAAGGTCCGCGCTTCTTCATCGAGGATGAGCCAGGCGGGCGATCCTTCCTGGCGCAGGACCAGGAGGTCGCAACCACCGGCGTCGAGATCGACCGTCTCCGCTTGCCCTTCCGCCGACAAAGCGAGGTGACGGATGGCGAGCAGCGGATAATACGAGCGAATCAGCGTCGCTGCCGGGTGCAGGCGAAAGCGAATAGCAGAAAGGTCCTCGCCGAAAGCGGCAAAATCCGGGGCGAGCACGGCGCGATCGTCATCCGCGATCTGTGCCTGGATCAGCGCCCAGTCGAGCCGCGCCACATCCGCCAGGTAGCGAAGATCACTGAGCCGCGTTTCCGCCGCCAGGAACGCGGCGAAGTCGGCGCCATAACAGGCGAGGCGCGCATCACGCGGCGGAAACTGCGCGACGAAATCCAGAGCGAGCTGATCAAAAGCCTCATCGCCGATCACGGCGCGAACGCTCGGATAGTGGGCGGCGAGTGCCGCGGCCAGGCTGAGGCGATGATGGTTGCGATAGATGCCGAGACGCTGACCCGCGGTGAGATCTCCAGACGTCGCCGCGATCGCTTGTGCCAGCCCCCCCTCAACCATGCCGTAATCGCCGGCTGGATCGGCCCGCAAGGCAGCAGCGAAAGAGCGCTGCAGCACGGCCAGGCCCGTCATCGCCGCGGCTCCAGTGCCGTCATGCCGGATGTCGCCGGCATGACATCGGCATCCTGACGATACAAGTCGGCCTGGCGCGCCTCCGCGACCAGCACGTCGAGAGCGGGCAGGCAGCTGTCCCATTCGATCAGCGTCGGTGCCGCGAAATGCTGCAGGGCCGTGCCATAGAGCGACCAGACGGCGTCGCTGACCGGGCTGCCATGGTCGTCGATCAAGATCCGTCCCTGGTCGCGGACGACTTCATGATATCCGGCGAGGTGAATTTCCTTGACTGTCACGGCATCAATCTCGGTGAAAGTCCGCAGCGGATCGAGACCGTGGTTGCGTTGGTTGACATAGAGATTGTTGACGTCAAGCAGCAGGCCGCAGCCGCTGCGCCGCGCCAGCTCGGCAAGGAATTCGCCTTCACTCAAGGTCGTGTGCTGGAAGGCGAGATAGGTCGAGGGATTCTCCATGAGGATCTGCCGGCCAAGCTTTTCTTGCACCTCATCGACATGGTCGATGAGGACGACGAGCGCTTCCTCGGTATAAGGCAGCGGCAATAGGTCATTGAGATAGACGCCGTCTTGCCGGCACCAGGCGATATGTTCGGAAACCAGCAGCGGCTCGATATCGGCGACCAGCCGGGCTAGGCGGCTGAGATGGTCCCTGTCGAGCGGCTCCGCACCGCCCAGCGAGAGGCCGACGCCATGGACCGAGATCGACCAGTGTTCTCGCGCTGCCAGGGCGATGCGCAGCGCGAGGTCGGTCATGTAATTCTCGGCATGGATTTCCAGGAAGCCGACCGCGGGTCGCTCCTGGAAGAGCGCAGCATGATGCGCGGCGCGCAAACCGATGCCCGTCGGGAGGGTCGATGAAACCTGATCGATCTTAGTTGGAGCCCGGCGGATATCAGGGGCACCCAGCGGCATGTTCATGCGATTGCCTCATTCCATGGTGCGACCGGGCGAGGTGATCAGCCGGGCGCCGCGCTGATAGGTGATATAGGCCCAGAGCCATTGCAGCGCCACCAGCAGGCGGCTGCGGATACCGATCAGGAAGAACACGTGAATGAGACCCCAGAGCAGCCAAGCCAACCGGCCGCGCAGTTTCAACCGCCCGAAATCGGCGACGGCGGCGGCCCGGCCGATGGTCGCCAGCGAGCCGAGATGCCGGTAGCGAAAGGGTGCCGGCTTGTGCCGATCCGCGAGCTGTGCCGTGATCACTTGGGCGACATAGGCCCCCATCTGCTTGGCGGCCGGCGCCAGACCCGGCACCGGCCTGCCATCGGGGCCTGTCACCGCCGCGGTATCGCCGATGACAAAGATCTCCGGCGCATCCGGCAGGCGAAGATCGGCACTAACCAAGACCCGGCCGGCCTTGTCCTGTGCGGCACCCAGCCAACGCGCCGCCGGCGAGGCCATGACGCCGGCCGCCCAGATCACGGTTTGCGTGGCGATCTCTTCTGCCGATGCCGGCGCGGCATTGTTGCCGATGCGAATGAAGCCGTTCTCACAGGCCGTTACTGCCTGGTTCAACCGCAGTTCGACGCCAAGCCTTTCCAACGCCTCTTGCGCGGCAACGGAAAGATCGGGCGCGAAGGCCGCCAGCAGGCGTGGCCCCGCCTCGATCAGCAGAATGCGGGCCTGAGCGGGATCGATGGCACGGAAATCCGCTATCAAGGTCTGGCGCGCCAGTTCGGCGATGGCGCCGGCCATCTCCACCCCGGTTGGTCCACCGCCGATCACGGCGAAAGTCAGCAAGGCCGCGCGTTGAGCGGCATCTGTCTCCACTTCTGCCTGTTCAAAAGCCAGCAGCAATCGCCGCCGGATCTCCGTCGCGTCATCGATCTTCTTGAGGCCGGGTGCGGTCGCCTCCCAAGCATCGTGACCGAAATAGGCATGGCGCGCACCGGTCGCGATGACGAGGATGTCGTAGCCCAGTCGGCGTCCGTCTATGGAGACTTCGCGCCGCACGCGATCGACGCCATCGACGCGCCCCATCAGGACAGTGGCATTGCGCTGGTGCCGCAGGATGCTGCGGATCGGCGTGGCAATATCAGCCGGCGACAGGGCTGCCGTCGCAACTTGGTAGAGGAGCGGCTGGAAGAGATGATAGTTGCGCCGGTCGACCAGCGTCAGCCGGCACGGCGCCTTCGCCAAGGCGCGGGCCGTCGTGAGGCCGGCGAAACCGGCACCCAAGATGACGACGTGGGGAATGTCGACGGTGGGAATGACGACCTGAGGCTCGCCCATCGCTTGTCCCTCCTCTCACGCGGCTCCCGCGACCGGCCGGCTACATCTTCTGCAAATGACGCCGGACCAGATGGTCGATCGACAACCGACCCGGTCCACGGCTCAGCAGCAACAGCAGGAAGGTCATCCAGGTCAGGTGGTCCGGCCAGTTTTCCGGATAGACGAAAAGCTGGATGGTCAGGGCCATGCCGATCATCGGCAAGGTGGCGAAACGGGTCAGCACGCCAAAGACCAGCAGGACCGGCGTCGTCAGTTCCACGCTCGCCGCCAAGGTCGCGGCGACTTCCGGCGGCAGGACCGGCACCCTGTATTCGCTGGCAAAGAGCTGCAGAGTCAGTGGCCAGCTGGCGATCTTGGTCTGGCCGGAACGCCAGAAGATCACCGCCAGGCTGAAGCGCGACATCAGTTGCAGGAGATCGAAGGGCAGCAGGCCCAGGCGATCGTAAAAGGTGAGAACGCGCTGTACCGGACGTGACGTCATGGCTGCCTCGTGTGATCGCAAGGTCATGGTCATGTGAAACACTCCCCTCTCGCTTCAGAAACCGGGTCCGCCGCCGGCGGTACCTTTGGTGTGTGGATGCAGCAGGCAATCAACTACGCCGCCGGCTTCGATCAGACGCTGCAAAGCCTGGATGCCGTCGTAATCCGCCTGGTGCTGGTGGGCGGCAGCTGTCGCCGCGGCCAGGGTGGCATGTTGGACGAGGCCAGTTTCGAAGGCATAGTCGGCCATCGACAAGACCTGCAGCTCCGGCCCCGCCGCGCCGGGCATTAGGCGCAGATGCGTCGTCGCGCGCGCGGCAAGCCGCTGCAAGTTGGTGCGATCGAGGCGGCCTGCCATGAGGCCATGTACGGCGTAATCCAGGGTCACATAGTGCCATCCCGGCTGCAGGCGCAGTCGCATATCCGGATGCTGGCGCAACAGTTCGGCCGGCAGGCAGCAGGCGCCGAAGCTCGGCAGGTCGGTGGCGTACTGCGCCTGGTGGCAGGTAAGCTCCAGCAAGGCGAGATCCGCCAGCACCGGCAGGTCGCCGCCGTAACGGTGCTGCCGCAGGAAATCGGCGAAGCCACGGCCGGCCGCCAGCCAATCGGCGCCCACCCGGCTGAAATCGGACCACACCTGCCGGAAGGCGTTGGCACCCAGCAGGCGCGCCGTCGCCGGAAAAATATCGGCTGGTGTCACCGGCAGCCGCCCTGTCGGCTGCGCCGTCTTCGGCTCGGTCACGCAGACCTCGCCCTTGATCGCGGCGATCGCGGCCTGTGCATCGGCGCTGACCACGTCTCGATGAATGCAAGCCCGGAAATGCGGTTGATGTGTCAAGGCCCACCCATCGGTGAAATTCGGATAAGGAGACTGATGGTCGTCGTGATCGGTCCGGCTGCGCGATTGCGGGCCGATCACGATGGAAGGTGAAAGCGGCTCAGGCCTTCGGCGCGCTGCTGCCGCCCTGGATCTTCGAGCAAACGCCCTTCGGCACGAAGATCCAGGCATCACCGCGCGCCGCCTGGGTGACGGTGCCGGCGCAGGAATTCGACGCGGTCTGGCAATCATTCTGGTGCGCGGCGGCGACGCCGAAGCACTTCTCGAATTCATAAGAGGGTGCGGCGGCGGGGCCGGCAAAGGCCTGGCTCGCGGCGATCATGCCGACGGCGGTCGTGGCGGCGGCAAGCAGGGCCGCATTGGACATCTTCATCTCAACTCTCCCGTTTCACGGTGGCGGGACTGTCCCGTCACTGAGAAAAAGATAGCTGCGCCGGATCACCTGCTTAAATGCCGGTTGGGTACCGATACGATACATACCGGGCATGAAACCTGGATGCCGTCGGAGCGAAACGGTGCAACGAGAGCGCCAACGCGATGAATCGCCCGGTCGGGATCTGACCGGGCGGTTCGGCAAGGCCTTCACATGACGTGAGCGGCCTCGGGGGATGGAGGTGACGCTAGAGATAGGTGGTAGCGATATCCACGGTCGATCTTTCACCCAGCGCGTCGAAATGCTGGTTGAGCCAGGCCTCGGCATGACGCCGGCCTGCTGCCTTCAGTTCCAGCAGGAAGCCGAGATCGGCATTCAGCTTGGAATGGACGCTGAGATGGCAAGTCTCCATATCCGCCGAGATCGAATGGATGTTGAGGCGCTTCAAATCGTCGCCATTGACCTTACCATCATCGATCAGCCGGGTGACGAAGCCGATCGCCCGCATCTCGCGCATCAGCGAGGAGTTGAAGCTGATCTCGTTGATGCGATTGAGGATCTCCGCCGCCGTCACCGGCAGATCCTCGCGGCGCATGGGATTGATATGGATGATCACCACGTCAGGGCTGTCGCAGTTATAGATCAGCGGGAAAATGGCCGGATTTCCCATATAGCCGCCATCCCAGTAATGCTCGCCCTTGATCTCCACCGCCTGGAAAAGAAACGGCAGGCAGCCTGAGGCGAGGACGGCATCGGCGGTGATCTCCGGACCGCAGAACACTTTCACCTTGCCGCTGCGGACATTGGTGGCGGAGAGGAACAGCTTGATGGGCAGCGCTTCGTTTTGCAGCGCATCAAAATCGACCGAGGCCTGCAGCACCTCGCGCAGGGGATTCCAGTTCAAGGGATTGAGCTGATACGGCGAAAAGACACGCGAGACAAAATCGAGCCAGAGAAAGGCGGGCGAATTGTCGAGGCCCCGCTCGCCGCTCAGGCGGTCCCACCAGGTCGGCTGGAAGGGCGTCATCGAACCAGCATGGGCGACGCGGCGCCAGAAATTGGCCAGGGCCTGCTGGGCACCTGCGCGGCCACCCTGCTGGTAGCCATAGACCATGACGGTGGCATTCATGGCGCCAGCCGAGGTGGCAGAGATGCCGTCGAATTCGATCCGTTCATCTTCCAGCAGGCGATCGAGCACACCCCAGGTGAAAGCGCCATGGGCGCCGCCGCCTTGCAGAGCAAGGTTGATGCGCTTGATGGCGAGGCTCGCTTGCCCCGTCGACCGTGCCTTCTCATTGCGTGACGTTTTCACGGTGGTATTCATGCTCACCTCCGAATCTACCTTCACCTGTTCAATGCGCCGTCCAGCCGCCATCCACAGCCAAGGCAGCGCCGGTGATCGAGGCTGCGAGATCGCCGCAAAGGAAGGTGGCAAGGGCGCCGATTTCCGCCGCCTGGGCGAATGTCTTATTCGGCTGCTGGTGCAGCAGCACATCGCGAATGACCTGGTCGCGGTCGATGTTATGTGCCTTCGCCTGGTCCTCGATCTGTTTCTCGACCAGAGGCGTCCAGACATAGCCGGGGCAGATGGCATTGGCGGTGATGCCCTCCTCCGCCACCTCCAAAGCGGTCACCTTGGTGAGACCGAGCACGCCGTGTTTCGCCGCCACATAGGCGGATTTGAACGGCGATCCCACCAGGCCATGGGCGGAAGCGATATTTATGATGCGTCCCCAGCGGCGGCGTTTCATGCCGGGCAAGACGGCCTGTGTCGCATGGAAGACAGCACTGAGATTGAGGGCCAGAATGGAATCCCATTTGGCGCGGGGAAACTGCTCCAGCGGCGCGACATGCTGGATACCGGCATTGTTGACCAGGATGTCGATCCGGCCAAATCGATTTTCCGCCGTTTCAATCATGTGAGCGATGGCGTCGGGGTTGCTGAGATCCGATCCGTCATGTGCGACCTCAACGCCATAGTGGTCGACCAGTTCCTGGCATCGCTGGCGGATCTCCGCCGCCTCGCCGAAGCCATTCATGACGACCTGGGCGCCGGCTTCGGCCAGGGACCGCAGGATCGCCAGGCCGATACCGCTGGTCGAACCGGTGACGATCGCCACCCGCCCGGTTAACGGCTTGGATTGCCGGACTTCTTGCGACAGGGGCCCCTGCGATACGGGCTTAGCGGAATCTGGCGTGGCGAAATCAGGCATGGCGGCGGTCCAAAAAGGGGATATCGATGCCACCCAGTCTCGCCAAATCGCGCCAGAGGCGGAAATGCCCCCTGCCTATGATTTCAATGCAGCATCAGCATCGCCGCTGCCATGCCTGCAAGTTATAATCCCGCCAACGCCCACCGTAACGCCGGCGCGCCTGTAGCGAATACAGAAGCGGAACGGGTCCGGTAACGCACCCTGCAGGGCCAGGAATTTGAGGATCAGGAATTCGCCATGGAAATGCATCAGATCCGCTATTTCCTCGCCGTGTGTGAGACGCTGAACTTCACGCGCGCGGCAGAACAATGCAATGTCACTCAGCCAGCCCTGACCCGTGCCGTCCAGAAACTGGAGGAGGAGTTGGGCGGGCTGCTGTTCCGGCGTGAACGCAAATTCACCCATCTCACCGATCTCGGCCATCTGGTAAGGCCGCAGCTGGAAGCCATCCTGGCCCAGAGCGAGCAAGCCAAGACCACCGCCAAGGGTTTCCTGCAATTGAAGGATGCGCCGCTCAAGCTCGGCGTCATGTGCACCATCGGGCCGATGCGCTTCATCGGCTTCATGTCGCGCTTCCGTGCCAATCATCCCGGCATCGATGTCTCGCTGATGGAAGCCGTACCACAGGAGCTGACGGAGCTCCTGATGTCGGGGACGCTCGATGTCGCCATCATGACGGCGCCAGAGGAGGAGAATGACCGGCTCGATCTGCGTCCGCTCTATGACGAGCGCTTCGTTGTCGCCTTCCCGCCCGGCCACCGTTTCGAACCGATGCACGAAGTGCCGATCCGTGAGATGGCGGGCGAATCCTATCTCGGCCGGGCCAATTGCGAATATTACGAGCGGCTCGATAACATCTTGATCCAGCAGATGATCGAGGTCGAAGAAGTCTATCGCTCCGAACGCGAGGACTGGATCCAGACCATGGTGATGGCCGGCATGGGCGTCTGCTTCATGCCGGAGTTCTCGCCTGTCCTGCCCGGCCTCTTCATCCGTCCGATCACCGATCCCGCCGTGATGCGGCGGGTCTATCTCGTCTCCGTCGCCGGCCGACGTTTCTCGCCCTGCGTCAGCACCTTCGTGAAGGCGATCGACACGCATCGCTGGCCGGAGCAGGAAGCACGGGCCGCCGCTGAAGCGGCGAGGCTCAGTCCCGCAGATGAGAGCGAAGACGATGAGACCGTCGATAACAGCCTCGCTACGGCGGGATCATCCTAGGCGCCCGCGTTCTAAACCTCTGACCTGAGACATTAGCATGGAACTGCAAACCGGTTTTCCACAAGGAAAGGCGGCCAGGGAGAAGGCTGCGCCGCTGCCTGCCTTGCCGCGATCACGGCGCGTCAGCCTGCGGCTCGTCCTCATCCTGCTGGTGGGAGTGAGCTGCTTGGCATCCGCCGCCTTCGTTCATGGCAGCTGGCAGCGCACCGCCGACCGTAACGCCCATGCTTTGGTCGCGGAAATCAACGACCGCATCACCGCTTCAGTCGCCAATGACCTCACCAGTTTAATCGGCAACGCCGAGGCAACCCAGGCGGCCTTGCGGACGATCTTCTTCCAGGACGTGATCAAGATCGACAACGAGGCTAAGCGCGAATTCGTCTTCCTGTCCATGCTGCAATCGCAGCCGAGCCTTTCCTGGGTCGCCTTCGGCTGGCCCAATGGCAATTTCTTCGGCGCGGCCAAGGACGCCGCGGACAATATCCGCATGGTGGAGATCCGGCATGAACGGGATTCGGAGATCGGCACCTATCGTACCGACAATTATCTGGCAACCACCGATGATATCATTTTCCAGCAGCGCCAGATCAGCACCAGCGCGTTTCGTGCGACCGCGCAGCCCTGGTACCGCTCGGCCGTCAACGCCGATCTGCCGGTCTGGAGCGAAGCGCGGGACTTTCCCGCCGGGCCACAGCCGGCCATCGCCATTTCGCAGAGACTGGAGGTCTATGGACGCTATATCGGCGTGATGACGGTGACGATCGACCTTGCCCGCCTCGCCCGCTTCCTGGCGGGCTTGCCGGTCAGCCGCCATGGCCATGCCTTCATCATGGCCGAAAATGACCGCATCCTGCCCACGATGGCCGGCGGCAGGGCGGCGATGGATTGGGGAAGCTTGGGCGGCAGCGACGATCCTTCCGTGCGCGCCGTCGCCCGCGCGCTTGCCGACGGCCATCTCGATCTCGCAGCGATCAATGCGGAAGACAGTTTCGACATCCACGATCCGGCAAGCGGCCGCGATTATTTCGTCAATATCGCGCCACTGCCCTTCCGCCATTGGTCGGTCGCCACTGTCATTCCCGCCGACGACATCCTCGGCGATATTCCGGCGGCGACGCGGCGCCTCTACGTGGTTGTGATCGTCCTGGTCGGCTTTCTCGCCTTGCTCGCCGTTGCCGCCGCCGATCGCCTGATCAGCAGGCCGATCCGCGGCATGGTCCGGCAGATGGCAGAGATCGAGCGTTTCCACCTTGACCGCGTGCGCTACCATCCGTCATCCCTGCTGGAGCTGGACCAGCTCTCCCGCGCCTTGCAGCAGATGAAGGCCGGTCTCGGTTC
>Ga0255336_101988_pt1 | contig 11781 bp, 10 predicted proteins | sample MeOH1_35cm_T3_17_FD_189102 | JGI IMG/M metagenome (GOLD analysis project Ga0255336, IMG submission 189102) | Sandy soil microbial communities from University of British Columbia, Vancouver, Canada - MeOH1_35cm_T3_179 | ecosystem: Engineered > Artificial ecosystem > Sand microcosm > Unclassified ...
ATATCCTTGATGCCGCGTTCGTCGATCAACTGCCTCAATAGACTCTTTTCCTTCTTGGCCATAAAAATATCCTCCGTTTCTTATTCTATCTGACAACGGAGGTTTACACAATTCGTTCGCCAGTCTCTTGGGTATACTTCAATTTAGTTTGAAGAAGGCCCTTACTTTCCAGTAGGGCCTTTTTCCTATGAATGATCTGGCATTGGGCGTTTTCTCCTACGCCTTCAATACATCTTTTCTATCTCCTCAACCCGAAGTATAATGAGGCGGTAGACATGTTCCCGAATACGCAGGGTTAATGTGCCTTCGGGTGACATCTATTCCATCGCCTCAAGGCACGTTGAGAGTGTTGTGTTGATGTCAAATGTAACAAACAAGTAGGCACGTAAAAGTGCCTAAATACGGGGCTTTCCGGGGTTTTGTCTCCTGCGGCGGCTGTGCTGGCAGGTGAGTAAGGCGCTGGGAAGCCTCGTTTTTTATTTGCGTGCACCATGGGGGAACATATCCACCGGCTACGGAAGTGGTATTATGGGGCCAAGTTGAGTTGACAGAAAAGATGCGCGTTAAAAGGGAGCCCCGGTGTATTCGGGAACATGTCCACCGGATTTTCGAGCTTTTTAACAATGAAATCTGGGGGAGGTTGTTGACGGTTTTCCCCCAGAGACAAGGGTCCGACTCCCCTACTGGGTACCAAATCATAACCCGGTGGTTGATACAATGAAAAGCCCAGATATTCTGAGCTTTTCGTGTTATATGGCGGTTTGGAGAGCATATTATTGTTCGGTTTTTGAGGAGGGTGGCTATTGCAGAGGACGCGGGGGCTCCGCCCCCGCGCCCCCTATGCACCCCCCTTGCGGGCACAGTCCTTCTGAGACAGCCCTAACGTGGTAGGTTCCCTGAATTGCAGATATAATTTGCTGTTTGCACCATACAATTATACCATAATTAAATATATATTCAAGAATATGAAACAGAACCATTATCTGGCACGTCTTATATACAAAAATACTACGAGGCAGAAAATGAGAAAAGCATTTATAAAAAATTTAATTATCGTCTTATGCTTAATGCTCCTATTATATCTTTGCAGGTTCGTATGGGCATATTCTGCAGAAAATTTTGGAATTTATGGATATATCAGCATGTGCATTATAGCTATACTATTTGGTGTTTCCCTAGCAATGATGGATTTTGCGTATCGAATTAATAATGTAATATTTGCTTGTTTCTTTTTAACCATTAGTCTTATATCTCAATTCACAAATATATGGAACTACTCGCCTGTTATATACTTAACCCTTTGCATGTTCGGTTATCTGCTCTTTGTTTCATTGAAAAGAGGTGACAGGAAAAATTGATAGTATTTGAATTTGTAAAGGGGATTGTAAAGGGTACTATCGACAAAGAAAGGAAGGCAAAAAATGAAAAAATCGTCAGGATCATTATTCTTGCAATGGCACTCTCTCTTGTTTTCAGTATTCCTTTCGCCGTTAATGCAATAACGTTTCAGCATAATGCTGATATGATCATTGCACAAGGGATTAAATCACATCACAAGGCTATATTGAGAGATCAAAATGGGGAAGAATTCTCCGTAAATGTTTATGAGACTCCTGAACGTACTATTTCAACAAACCTACTCACTAATACTATTTCTTGTGTTAAGGAGTTTGCAGTACAACTGAATGCTTCCGATATTCAACCGATGAGTGCCGGTTCGAAAACCGAGACTCAGTGGGACACTTCTCTTGGAGTCAAAGGGATAGTAACAATCTATTACGATCGAGTGGGTTCTACATATAAACTCACGCAAGTAACTGGTTCATGGGAGAATCACGACGCAGGCAGTACATTATCAAATCGCTCGGTCATTTATGCGTGTTATGACGGCTTGATTTATCCAAGTCAACTTAATTCTGCGGATCTTTCTAGTAATACCTTCAATATTTCGACGGGATATACTCGATATGCGAATAGTGATCTGACGCCTTGTGCAGTTGGATGTAATTCTTTTGTGACAATATCAAGACCCGATGGGCATAATTGGCAGCTCATTACACCCAATACACTTGTTGGTAATTTCCCGAGTGGCATGTAGTATAACTCGAATTCAATTCTCATAAAAGGCCCAAATTTTCATGAAATATCTCGGCTGCGCAGGAATGAACCCTGCTAAATGAAAAAGAATCATGCAATCTGGGCGCCGTTTTTCAAGCGGCGCCAGCATTGTTTTAAGTTGGATAGCTTAATTCTCAGCCTTTCTTTTCCCACACTGGGGCGCTGTTTACAATCTACATCTTTTCTATCTCCTCGGCCTTGCGTTATAATGAGATAGCGGACATGCTATACGCAGGTTGAATTTGTCTTCAAACGACATCTACCTATTCCATCGCCTCAGGGCATGCGGAGAGGGTGGTATAATGCCAATGGTTAACCGATTCGATTACAAGCGAGGAAATAACCATGACCCGCCAGGAACTCATCGATTTCTGCCTCACGTTTCCCGCCGCCTATGAGGACTACCCGTTTGACGACATCGCGGACGACGGCGCATGGACGGTGATGCGGCACCGCACAAACAGAAAATCCTTTGCATTCATTTACGAGCGGCACGGCAAATTGTGCGTAAATCTCAAATGCGAACCGTTCGAGGCGGATTTTTTGCGGCAGGTGTTCGCGGACGTGACGCCCGCCTATCACATGAATAAGAGGAGCAGGAAATGAAAATCATGAATATGGATGATCTGCTCTATATGTGCCGGAGCGTATACGATCAGGCAAAGGCCGACTCCCCGCTTTGACCAAAACTATGCATCATGCTGCAAAGGGTACGGCAATGTCCTATACCGTTTACGGTGAAAACGGAGCCGTTCTTCCCGCCAAAGAGTATACGTATGAAATCGGCTCGGCCACGAAAATCTTCATCTGCTCGTGCTGACTAAGATTGAACCTTGATTTTCACCATCTGATGTATGATCATTGACACGAAACTCTACGAATTCAAAAATCGGCAGGAGAAGTTATGGCTGTTCAAGACGTAGATTACCAAGCTTTATCTCAGGCCCTGCGGGGCCTGATCCAAAACGAAACCGACGCCCTGGCCAACCTGGCCAACGGCGCGGCGCTGCTGTTCCACAGCATGGAAGAGGTCAGCTGGGCGGGTTTTTACCTTTACAAAGAAAATCAGTTGATTCTCGGGCCGTTTCAGGGGAAGCCGGCCTGCATCAGAATTCCCCTGGGGAAGGGCGTCTGCGGTACGGCGGCGCAAAAGAGGGAACCGGTCGTAGTTGAGGATGTGCATCAGTTTCCGGGGCATATCGCGTGCGACGAGGCGTCCGCGTCCGAGATCGTCATCCCCATCGTCAGGGATGGTCAATTGATGGGCGTTCTGGATGCCGACAGCCCCGTCAAAGCCAGATTTGACGAACGTGACCGGCAAGGGCTCGAGGGCTTTGCAACGATTCTGTCCGCTTCCGTCCGCTGGGAGGATTTGCTTCGTTGATTGGGCCGGGATGGGTAAAAGAATGCGGCGGATTCCCACAAAGGGTCCGCCGCATTTTCATGGAATGAATCCGATGGATGTTCAGGCGGCCGCTTCTTCCTCCCCGTGTACATAGCGCTTGCCGCGCATATACGACGCGACGGCGGCAATGGCCGACATCCCGGCCGAAATGTAGAAGGCGAGCCGCAGGCTCGACATCACCGCGGGGCCGATGGTCATCGGGAAAAAGCGGTTGCCGAGGATCGTCGCCTTTGTCGCCTCCGAAAGGGAATTGAGCGTCGCCGTGTCCAGCAGCGAGGCCATGGGGTTGTACCCCAGGAACGCGGCGAAGAGCGCCGAAGTGGGCGGCATCTGCGCGATGCGGCTTGCGGCTTCAAGGGGTACCCCGGCGTTCACCAGGCCGCTTTGCAGGATGGACGGCAAACTGTGCGACAGCCCCAGTATCAGGATGGCGAAATACAGCGTCATGCTGATGGCCGCGGCGGTATTCTGGAAGGTGGACCGCATCCCCGAGGCGGCGCCTCTTTGCGCGCTGGGCACCGAGTTCATGATGGCCGTCGTGTTGGGGGCCGAAAACATGCCCATGCCGCAGCCGAGCAAAAGGAGGATGATCGCGAAGCTGCTGTAAAGGAAATCCGTGGGCAGCAGCGTCAAAAGCAGGAAGCCGATCACGGAGAGCACCATGCCGCCGGTGGCGAAGAACCGTGCGCCGTAGCGGTCCGAGAGCTTGCCGCACAGGGGGCCCATTATAAAGAAGCCGAGGGTCATGGGCAGCATATAGATGCCCGCCCAGAGGGGCGTGGACTCAAAGCTGTAGCCGTGGAGCGGGAGCCATACCCCCTGCAGCCAGATGATCAGCATGAACTGCAGGCCGCCGCGCGCCAGGGAGGAAAGGAACAGGCTCAGGTTGCCGAACGCGAAAGCGCGTATCTTGAAGAGCTCCAGATGGAACATGGGCATCTTTACCCGCCGCTCGATCACGATGAACGCGCAAAGCAGCGCGACCCCAAGCACGATGCCGCCGATCACAAGAGGGTTCGTCCAGCCCATGCTGGAGCTCCCGTACGGCATGATGCCGTAGGTCAGCGCAAGCAGGAGGACCGTGAGCCCCACGGCAAAGGTGCCGTTGCCGAGCCAATCGATCTTCTGGCTTTTATCGGGCACGGACTGCTCCTTGAGCTTGAGGTAGGCCCAGATGGTGCCGAACAGCCCGATGGGAACGCTTACGAGGAAGACCAGCCGCCAGTTGATCTCCGCAAGCACGCCGCCCAGGATCAGGCCGAGCAGGGAGCCGCCGGTGCTGGAAATCTGGTTCAGGCCCATCGCCATCCCGCGTTCCTTGGAGGAAAAAGCGTCGGTCAGGATGGCCGTACTGTTCGAAAACAGGAATCCTGCGCCCACGCCCTGCAGGAGACGGTAAAAGATCATAAGCCCTATCCCGGTCGGCCCGGCGCCGGGCGTGAGGTAGAGCAGGATCGAGGCGGCGGTGAAAACGGCGAACCCCAGGTTATACAGCCGCACGCGGCCGTAAATATCCGATATCCTGCCGAAGGAAACCAGAAGCGTCGCCGTAACGACCGTGTAGCCCATGAGCATCCAGAGCATATAGGAGGCGCCGTCCGCCGAAAGCGGGTCCACCTTCATTCCCCGGAAAATGGCCGGGAGCGCGATGAGGATGATGTTGCTGTTCAGTGCCGCCATCAGTACGCCGAGGGTGGTGTTCGAAAGGGCGACCCATTTGTACTTGTTTCCTTGTGGTTCCGGTTTGCTTTGCGCGGTGATCGATTGTGCCATCTTTTTTCGCGAGACCTTTCCTGATCGGCAGGGGTAAAACCTTGCTGCAAAAATTTAATTACGGCCTTATTGTGACAATAGTGGCCGTAATTCGATTTTAGTGTAACAAAACGGAATATGATTGTCAATCCTCTTTACTGTATTTTTATACAAGGTGAAAGCAATCCAAACAAACGAAGCGATGCCTTTATGCATGTTTACCGCATACGCTTTATAAAAAGCGCCGGCAAGGCGGGCTGCCTTGCCGGCGAAAGGCTTTGTGGGAACGTCCCGGCTGCCTCAGCCAAGGATGGCCGCGAGGTCGGCCTCCGCCGTCGTGACCGGCGTCAGGCCGAACTCCTTCGTCATTACGCTCAGCACGTTGGGGGAGAGGAAGGCGGGCAGCGTCGGCCCGATGCGGATGTTCTTCACGCCCAGGGCAAGGAGCGAGAGCAATATGCAGACCGCTTTCTGCTCATACCAGGACAGCACGAGGGAAAGCGGCAGGTCGTTGACGCCCACGCCGAACGCTTTCGAAAGCGCGAGCGCGACCTTGACGGCGCTGTACGCGTCGTTGCACTGGCCCATGTCCATGATGCGCGGCAGGCCGCCGATCTCGCCCGCGTCGATGTCGTTGAAACGGAATTTCCCGCAGGCGAGCGTGAGGATAACGCTGTCCTTGGGCGCTTTTTGCACAAACTCCGTGTAGTAGTTCCGGCCCGGCCGCGCGCCGTCGCAGCCGCCCACCAGGAAGATATGGCGGATCGCGCCCGATTTCACGGCGGCGATGACCTGATCCGCCACCGAGAGCACGGCGTCGTGCGCAAAGCCCGTCATGAGGGTATCCCCGCCGTTGATGCCCGTCATATGCCTTCCTTCGGGATAGCCCCCCAATTCCAGGGCCTTCTTGATGACCGGCGCAAAGTCCTTTTTGCCGTCCTTGTCCGCCGGAATATGCGTCATACCGGGGTAAGCCACCACGGAGGTGGTAAAGATGCGGTCCTTATAGTTGTCCCTGGGCGGCATCAGGCAGTTGGTGGTAAAGAGGACCGGCGCGGGCAGGCCGGTGAATTCCTTCTGCTGGTTCTGCCAGGCCGTGCCGAAATTCCCCCTGAGGTGCGCGAACCTGTTCAGCCCGGGGTAGGCGTGGGCGGGCAGCATCTCTCCGTGGGTGTAGATACTGATCCCCTTGCCCTCGGTCTGTTCCAACAGCTGGCGGAGGTCAAAAAGATCGTGTCCCGAAATCACGATGAAGGGCCCTTTCCCGATGCTGCACGGCACCTTTACGGGCGAAGGATTGCCGTAAGACGAGGTGTTCGCCTCATCCAGCAGCTCCATGCACCGGAAATTGATCCTGCCGAACTCCATCAAAAGGTCCAGCCATTCGGGAACGGTATGGTCGGAGGCGAGCGTTGCGAGGCCGCGATAGAACCACCCGGTAACGGCGTCGTCCGTATAGCCGAGCACCCGCGCGTGGTGCGCGTAGGCGGACATCCCGCGCAGGCCGAACAGCAGCGTGGAGCGCAGGGAAACGACGTCGGGGTCGCCCTCAAAGAGTTTTCCGGCGAACGGCTCGCCGCCGCGGATCGCCTCCCGCTCCGCGCGGACTTCATCCCGGAGGGCGGCGATGGACGCGGAATCAAAGCTTACGTTGGTCACGGTGGTGAACAGCCCGTCCACGATCAGGGCGTCGGCCCGCTTGGTGCGTCCGTGTGCGAGCCCGGCCCGCGCCAGGCCGATCAGCTCGCAGGTCAGCTCGTCCTGGTCCGCCGCCACCGCCGGCGTCTTTCCGCAGATGCCGCTGATTGCGCAGCCCTTGCCGCCCGCCGCCTGCTCGCACTGAAAACAAAACATGTTGGACATTTTGGTTCCTCCCGTTTCTATTTTATTATTGATAAAGTCCCATTCTCCGTTTTACTGGTAAGGCGCTATTCTCCCACAATGCCGCCGTCCACGCCGATGGTAACGACCCGCCACGGGATCATCTTGCCGCTCGCGCGGAGCGCCTCGGTCGCAGCGCGCACGATGCCGCCGCAGCAGGGCACCTCCATGCGCACGATGGTCACGCTCTTGATCTCGTTCGCGGAAAGGATGGCGGTCAGCTTCTCCGCGTAATCCCCCTCGTCGAGCTTGGGGCAGCCGATGAGCGTGATCCGGTTCCTCATGAACCGGTTATGGAAGTTCCCGAACGCATAGGCCGTGCAGTCGGCGGCAATCAGCAGGTTGGCGTTTCGGAAATAGGGCGCGTTCACAGGCACCAGCTTGATCTGGCAGGGCCACTGGCCGAGCCCGGAAGGGACTTCGCCTGCGGCCTGCTGGGCGGGCCGGGGCGTTTCTGCCTTCTGTATAGAACGCGCCCGGCTGCCCGGGCAGCCGGAGAACGGCGCGGGAACATGTTCCGCGTTCGCCCGCAGGGCGGCATGCTCGTTGAAGGCGGGGGCCTCCCGCTCCTCGAACGAGATGGCTTCCATCGGGCAGGCGGGCAGGCAGTTGCCCAGGCCGTCGCAGTAATCCTCCCGCACCAGCTTCGCCTTGCCGTCTATAAGGGCGATGGCGCCCTCCTGGCAGACGTTCACGCAAAGGCCGCAGCCGTTGCATTTTTCTTCGTCTATCCGAATGATTTTGCGTTTCATAACGTTCCTCTTTCCTTGACCTTATGGCATCAGTATAGTATCCTAAAGCCGGGAATTCGGTTGCTGCGGCAACGCAAAGAAAGGAAATTTTATGCCCGACGCCGCCCTTTTCAAGCAGTACAATTCTATATTGAAGAAAGTCCCTCTGTTTGAGGGCATCTCGGAAGAAAACCGGGCGAGCATGCTCGCCTGCATCGGCGCGCGCGCGGCGGAGTTTCCCCGCGGGGCGGATATCGTCCGCGCCGGGGAACAAACACGGGGCGTGGGGGTCTTGCTCGCCGGCGAGGCGCAGGTTTGCAAGGAGGACGCCTTCGGACGGCGTTCGATCATTACGGATCTGGGGAAAGGCGACGTGTTCGGCGAGGTGTTCGTCTGCGCCGGGATTCGTAAGAGTCCCGTGACCGTCATCGCCCTGGCGGACGCCGCGGCGCTGTTCCTCGATTACGAGCGCATGATCAACACCTGCTCCGCGTCCTGCCCCTTTCACGCCATGCTCATCCGCAACATGCTCAAGATCCTGGCGCAGAAAAACCTCGGCCTGAACCGGAAGATCGATTACCTGACCATCAAAAGCCTGCGCGGCAGGATCGCCGCGTATCTCTTAAGCCTCGCCTCCGAGCAGGCGTGGGAAACGGTGCGTGTCCCCTTTGACCGCAACGGCCTCGCGGATTATCTGGGGGCCGACCGCAGCGCGCTTTCGCGCGAGCTGGGCCGGATGCGGGACGAGGGGCTGGTCGCGTATCATAAAAACGAGTTTCATATTCTGGAGAGGGAAAAGCTGCGGGAACTGTACCCGCATTGATGGGGACCTGTCCGCGGGAGCCTCGGGGAACCTGAGGAGACGCGCCCGCGGCATCCCCGGCCGCCCCTCTTTTTTTGCGGGCAAGCTGGCCGTTTCGCGCAATACCCGCTATAATGAAAAAGGCGCGCCGGCGCCATAACGGTTCGCCGGCGAAGGAGCGGCTGCCTCATGAAACTGCGCGAGGTCCTCACTACCAAGGGGCATCGGCCGGCGTTCGGCCTGAAGGAGCTTTTGGGCTATCTCGGCCCGGGGCTATTAGTGACCGTTGGGTTTATCGATCCCGGAAACTGGGCGTCCAACATCGCCGCGGGTTCGGGGTACGGCTATACGCTGCTGTGGATGGTGACGCTGTCCACCGTCATGCTGATCCTGTTGCAGCACAACGTGGCGCATCTGGGCATCGTCACGGGGGATTGCCTTTCCGAGGCCGCGCACAAGCACCTTCGGCCCTGGCTTTCCACAGTCGTGCTTTCCACCGGCGTCATTGCGGCGATCTCCACGGCCATGGCGGAAATTCTGGGCGGCGCCATCGCGCTGAACCTTCTCTTCCGCGTCCCCGTCAAGCTGGGCGCGGTGCTGCTCCTTATCCTCATCCTGTTCCTGCTGTTTTCCAACACCTACAAGAAGCTCGAAAAATGGATCATCGGCTTCGTTTCCATCATCGGCCTTTCCTTCTTTTACGAGCTCAGCGTGGTGCACGTAAGCTGGGGCGAGGCGATGCGGGGCTGGTTCACCGTACAGTTCCCGGCGGGCTCCATGCCCATCATCATGTCGGTGCTGGGGGCGGTGGTCATGCCGCACAACCTGTTTTTGCACTCGGAGGTCATCCAGAGCCGGCAGTGGAACCTGGAAGAGGAAGCGGTCATCAAGAAGCAGCTCAAATTTGAGTTCATGGATACGCTTTTTTCCATGATCGTGGGCTGGGCGATCAACAGCGCCATGATCATCCTCGCGGCCACGACGTTTTTCAGCGAGCACGCCGCGGTGGAGGAACTGGGGCAGGCGCAGCGGATGCTCGTGCCCATCGTGGGGAACCTTGCGGCGGTGATATTCGGCGTGGCGCTGCTGCTTTCGGGCGTCTCCTCCTCCATGACGGCCGGCATGGCGGGCGGCACGATCTTCGCCGGCATGTTCGGGGAACCCTACGATATCAAGGACCGGCATACGAAGATCGGCGTCGTGGGCATCCTGACGCTGGCCACCGCCGTGATATTTTTGATCGGCGATCCGTTCAAGGGCCTTGTGTACAGCCAGATGCTGCTGAGCATCCAACTTCCCATCACGGTGTTCCTGCAGATTCACCTGACCTCGTCCGCCAAGGTGATGGGGAAGTTCAAAAACTCGCTCACAGACAACATCGCTCTCTGGGCGATCGCCGTGGTGCTGACAGCCTTGAACGGCATGCTGCTCGCAAGCTACTTGCACCCGTAAAAATAAAAACAGAAACACGGCGGCGCGGCGGGTCCGGTGAAGGACGGGCCGCCCCCCGATCCAAGAAAACCGGAGGTACCGATGGCAAAACACAACGTATTGATCGCACTGGGCGGGGGGCCGTCCCCCGTCATCAACGCTTCGCTTCAGGGCGTGCTGGAGCGCTGCCTCGCCGAGGAGGATTCGTTCGGCAAGGTATACTGCGCCGCGCACGGCATCGAGGGCGTGCTGCTCGAGGAACTTGTCGACATGCGCGCACAGAGCAAAGAGGAGCTTGCGCGGCTGAAAAATACGCCGAGCTCCGGGTTTATCGGCACCTGTCGCTACAAACTCCGGGAAAGGAACGGGGAGGATTTCGCGCGCGTGCTGGATGTGATGGAAAAGCACGGCGTCGACTGCTTCTTCTATATCGGCGGCAACGATTCGATGGACACGGCCGATAAAATCAACAGGCTCGCCGCGGACCGGGGCGCGCCGGTGACGGTCGTAGGCGTTCCCAAAACCATCGACAACGACGTGGGCGACGAAGCCTTTTCTATCATCGACCATACGCCGGGCTACGGCAGCGCCGCGCGCTACTGGGCGAATACCGTCCTGGTGGCGGATGAGGAGAACCGCGGCATGTGCGTATCCGAGCGCGTCTGCGTGCTGCAGGCGATGGGCCGCAAATCCGGCTTTATCACCGCCGCGGCCAGGCTGGCCGACCCGGACCGCAGGCTGCCGCTCCAGCTCTATTTCGCGGAATCGGGCCACACGCTCGAGAGCCTGACCGATCACGTCAACGACGAGGTCCGGCGCAGCGGCCGTTGCATCGTCATCGTGAACGAAGGGTTCGATACCGGCGATCTCGGCGAGCTGAAGGACGGCTTCGGCCATACCGAGTACGGCGCCAGCCGTTCCACCGCCGCGCAGAACGTCGTCAACCATCTGAACCAGGCGGGCCTCGCGGCGCGGGGCAACGCGGTGGGGCAGGTGCCCGGCGTTTTGCAGCGCTCCACGGCGCTCTCCCGCTCGCCCGTGGATGTGGAGGAAGCCTACGGCGTCGGCGCGTACGCAGTCGAGCTCGCGCTTTCGGGCCAAAGCGGGTATATGGCGACCATCCTGCGCAAAAAGGCCGCCTCCTACGCCGTGTATTACGACAAGGCGCCGCTCGGCGTCGTCGCCAATTCCGAACGGTTTCTCCCCGCTTCCTGGATCGCGCCGAACGGCCTCGACGTAACGGACGATTTTATCCGCTACGCCCGGCCGCTGATTGGCGAGGGCCTGCCCCCGCTGGAATTTGAAGGCGGTATCCTGCGTTTCGCGCGGCTCGTGCCCGCATATGCGGAAAAGAAATGCCCGCCCTACGTGCCGCAGAACTATCGGAACTGATTTTCGTGCGAGAAAAGACACCGCCCGCGGGAGACCACGGGCGGCCAGTTTGTCAAAAAACCCTCCAGAAAATTTGCTTGCAGGGAAATGAAAAAATGCTGTATAAGCGGGTCGCTCCGCCGACCCGCGAAACAGAGCAGCTTTAGATAGTGTCGTCAATAGCAATGTGATATAATAGAGGAAACCAAAGCGGGAGGTTTCCAAAGATGGCAAACGAGCAGCATCGGCACGACATAACAGACGCAGCATGGGCGGTTATCGAACCGCAT
>Ga0255336_101989_pt1 | contig 11766 bp, 10 predicted proteins | sample MeOH1_35cm_T3_17_FD_189102 | JGI IMG/M metagenome (GOLD analysis project Ga0255336, IMG submission 189102) | Sandy soil microbial communities from University of British Columbia, Vancouver, Canada - MeOH1_35cm_T3_179 | ecosystem: Engineered > Artificial ecosystem > Sand microcosm > Unclassified ...
TAGTCAGCGAGAAGAATTCCCCCGTTCCGCCTGCGGCGAAGAGGGCGGTCGCGCCATAAGGCGCAAGCCATTCGAGGCGTTCGGCGTAGGTGTCGGCGCGGAAATCGCCTTGCCCGTCAAAGTCGGTGACAGGGAAGGACAACAAGCCATCCGAGACGATTTGCTTGAGTTCTTGCGGTGTGGTCATGAGTGAAACATCCGAATGATCTTAATTGTTAGTCATCGTACAACATGATTGATGTGCTTTCAATAAAAACGCCGTAGGTACTGATACTACTGCATTAGTATCGATCTGCGTGGTAAAATGATTGCGCAATCGTTGTATGATGACAGATGTTGATTGTGCAATATGTAATCAATCTGGAAAAGGATGAGTCAAATGGAGCAGCCCCCTCTCTACATCCGCGTTCACCCGCAGGACAACGTCGCCATTGTTGTCAATGACGGCGGTCTCCCGGGGGGAGCGGTCTTTCGAGACGGTCTCGTGTTGCGCGAGCGCGTGCCGCAGGGGCACAAGGTCGCGCTTGAGGATCTCGCCGAAGGCGCCGAAGTCATCCGCTATAACGTGGTGATCGGGTATGCGCTCAAGGCGCTGCCCAAGGGCAGCTGGATTAACGAGCACGTGATCCGTATGCCAAGTCCGCCTGGGCTTGAAGGCTTGCCCATCGCGACGGTTAAAGCTCCGGCGATGCCGCCGCTCGAGGGTTTCACCTTCGAGGGGTATCGAAATGCGGACGGTTCAGTCGGTTCACGCAACATCCTTGCGATCACGATGACCGTCCAATGCGTGGCCGACGTAGTCGAGCACGCGGTCGTGCGGATCAAGGCCGAACTGCTGCCGCGTTACCCCAATGTCGACGACGTCGTTGGTCTCGGGCACACCTATGGATGCGGTGTCGCTATCGATGCGCCGGATGCAATGGTGCCCATCCGCACGGTTCGCAACATCAGTCTGAATCCGAACTTCGGCGGAGAAGTGATGATGGTGAGCCTCGGTTGCGAAAAGCTGCAGCCGGAGCGGCTGATGCCGCCGGGGACCATTCCGATCACAACCGTTGACAACGTGGGTGACGCGGCCGGCATCGGTAACGTCGCGCATGACTTGAACGGCGATGTCGTGGTCCTCCAGGACGATGCCCACGTCGGCTTCCAGTCGATGATCGACTCGATCATGAGGATGGCTGACGGTCACCTCCAGAGGCTCAATAACCGGCGCCGCGAAACCTGTCCGGCATCCGATCTCGTGGTCGGCGTGCAGTGCGGCGGCAGCGATGCATTCTCGGGACTCACGGCCAACCCGGCGGTCGGATTCGCCACGGACCTTCTGGTTCGCGCAGGTGCCACGGTGATGTTCTCGGAGGTCACCGAGGTCCGTGATGGCGTCGACCAGTTGACCAGTCGCGCGGCGACGCCGGAAGTGGCGGAGGCGATCATCCGCGAGATGCGGTGGTACGACGATTATCTGCAGCGCGGCAGCGCCGATCGCAGCGCGAATACGACCCCGGGTAATAAAAAGGGCGGCTTGTCGAACATCGTCGAAAAGGCGATGGGCTCGATTATCAAATCGGGTAACACCGCCATTTCGGGGGTGCTGTCGCCGGGCGAAAAAGTGAAGCAGAAGGGCTTGATCTATGCGGCGACGCCGGCAAGCGATTTCATCTGCGGCACGCTGCAGCTCGCGGCGGGTATCAATATGCATGTCTTCACGACCGGACGCGGCACGCCATACAGTCTCGCCGAGGTGCCTGTCATCAAGGTCGCGACGCGCTCGGATCTGGCGCGCCGCTGGCATGATTTGATGGATGTCAATGCAGGCACCATCGCGACCGGGGATGCGAGTATCGAGGATGTCGGCTGGGAATTATTCCGGCTGATGCTTGAAGTGGCGAGTGGCCGCAAACAAACTTGCGCGGAAAAACTGAAGCTGCATAACGCGCTTGTTCTGTTCAATCCGGCGCCGGTGACCTGATTGTGATGACCGTGTCCGGGAATCGCTAGGGTAACAACGGCGGACGTTAAACTCGCCGGCGTTATCGAAGAGGTCGCGATGGAAGAAACTTATGAACGCAAGCTGGGCGATGCGGCCGGTGGTCCTGCTGAGAGTGTGACCTTGATCGACGTTGCCCGCGTTGCCGGCGTCGCGCCGATGACGGTGTCCCGCGCTTTGCATCGGCCCGAACTTGTCCGCAGCGCGACGCAGAAGAGGGTGCTCGATGCGGTCCGTGCCACCGGCTACGTGCCGAACATGCTGGCCGGAGGGCTCGCAAGCAGTAAGAGCAGCCTGGTCGCTGTTCTGTTACCTACCATCGCCAGTTCCGTCTTTGCAGATACCGTCCAGGCGTTGATGGACGGATTGACCGCTGCGCGATATCAAACCTTGCTCGGACTGACGGGCTATTCGGTGCAGCGCGAGGAAGAGCTCGTCGAGGCCATTCTGGGGCGCCGGCCGGATGGGGTCGTGCTTGCGGGCACCGACCACACGGATGTCACTGTCGAACGGCTCACCCGGGCGAAGATTCCTGTGGTCGAGATGTGGGATCTGACCGATACCCCGATCGATATCGTGATTGGTTTCTCACACGAGAAGCTTGGGGAGGAGCTTGCACGGCATCTGATTAAAAAGGGCTATCGACGGTTTGTTGTTTTGACGGTCGACGATCCTCGCGCGCTTCGCCGTGCCAACAGCTTTATTCATGAGCTGCAGCGCCACGATATTGACAACGTTCCTTTTGAAATACGTCAGGCTCCAGCTACGGTGCAAGTGGGGCGCGAAGGAGCGTCGGCGGTGTTGGAGGGGAGTACGCCGGAGATTATTGTTTGCAGCTCGGATACGCTCGCGCAAGGAGTGCTCGCGGAAGCGGCAAGCCGCGGATTGAAGGTGCCTCAGGATCTGGCCGTGATGGGGTTTGGCGATCTGAGTATGGCGGCACATGTTTATCCCGCGTTGTCGACCGTGCGTGTCGATGGTGGAGCCATTGGTGCGCGTACGGCTCAGGCGTTGCTGGAGCGGTTCGCTAGTGGTGATCAGGTGAAGGACTATCCGGTGCGTCTGGATACGGGTTTTATGATTATCGATAGGGATAGTGCTTGAGTGGTGGGGTGGGGGAGGCTACCTCGGCGAACACAGGAGTTTCAGATTCGTCATAGCGCAATTCCGTATACCGACCGAGCTCGTAGACGCACTGGTGCCATTAACAAGGCATCCTCATCAACATTTCGCGAAGCCTGCTCAATAAATTTTCACTATTCAGACATTCAAACGGCGTAATGTTGTCAAGAGCAGGAATTTTAGTATTAATCCAATTTAAATATCCACGTCCTACCAATCCATATATTATGCATGCCAAATCGAGATGGCCACCCATTTTGCGAGCCAAGCTCTCAACGTCAGGCTTATTTCTGAATTGTTCAAACGTGCCAGAGAAGTCGATCCACGCCTCATCTCCCGCGTAATATTTTTCCAGCTCACCCATATCAAAATCCTCCAAACGATACCACGTTCGCCCCGTCTGGATTTCGGGCAGAGGTGCCAAAATCCCATCCTATCCTTGCTTGCCCAGTCGCCGAGCCGATGGGTAGCTGTTCACGCACATTGTGCTGGTACGTCACACTGTCCGTGTCGGCGTCGAATCTCTCGAATTTTCCGGCTGCGTCGTACGAATATAGTTGCCGCGTGAGCTTATCCAGCGCGTGAACCGGATCCGATTGCATCTCATCAAACGCGGATCGCGGTTCGGCAACCTGCCGGCGCACGTGGCCCAACTCATCGTACTGGCGCTGAGGCACGAACTCTCCGACCTGCCAGCCCGCTTCGCGTCCAAACCCGTTCGGGCAGGATCGACATCGAGCCGATCTTGGTCAGCGCACCTAGTGCGTCGTATCCACACTGCGTATGGCGATGCGGTGTCACTCGCGCGCTGCGCCTGCCCTGCGCGTCATACACATGATACGAAATTCAAATCTATGCGTTGTCCGGAACAAAGTTGGCTCCGCCGAGCTTGACGACCGCTTCGGAAACTTTGAGCAGTGGACCCCACATACCGTTCGTACTGTTCCAAGTCGCCCCTGCCCAACGCGTATCGCCACTCAGACTTTGTTTGTTGGATTCAAGTTCTGCCTTCAAGGAGGCCGCGAGCGCGTTAAGGTCGGCGTCGAAGAGATCGCTGTACACCCCGTTTGGCTGAGCCCGCTTCTTTGTCAGGCAATACAGGTAATACCAGATCCAGTCATGTGCGACGTAAATGGCGCGATTCTTGTCTGGATACGATTTCAGCAAATCCACGAGGCCCCCGAACAACCTGGCAGGAAAGTTCAGGTCGCCTGTACGCTTCCAATATGGCAACACCAGAAGATCGAAAGCTGCGCTCACGTTTTGCGGCTCATCGTTATCGCTTTTGGCCTCGAAAAAATAAGGACTCTCGCCAATCAGAAACTTATTTAGCTCATTGTTAGCCAGAGCGCGGGCAAGGGCGTCACTATCCTTGGCAGTCATCGTATTTTCACCGCTCCGGGCAAGTTGGCGACGTCATTGCCGTGATTTTATGACGCACCCCGTCTTTTCGCACTGGATAATATTTCTTACCCTACTGAAAACGATCGTAGGTGGGAATATGAAATTTCTTTCAAGTCCGTCAAAGTCAATCGGGAGTGCCAGGTGGCAAAAATATCCGTCTCTGTTACTGCCCCATCTGAAGTTGTGCGCAAGGCGATTCCCTGTGGAGAGAAGATAATCAACTACCGATTCCAAGTGGGCATACAAAGGCTTACCAAGCGGAGCATCATCCAAGAGCACGGTCTTTGTCATTTAATCCTCCACGAGGCTTGGATCATAAGAAGGCGTTGCCGTATTGGACATGCGCTCCATCTCAAGTGGCTTGAGGTACGAATTATATTCACTGTTGATAAATATCTGGGCAAGGCGGGGTATCCGCTCGGGTTCAGGTGTGGGTTTGCCAAAGTACGACAAAATGCTGCTTGGCCCTGGGGAATCGTTTTTTCTACCTCAAAGTATTGCACATTGGTCTTAAAGTCAGGGCGTGATACTCCACGAATCGGCATTCGTAAAAGCGGTGAATGATATAGCTCAACCCCTTTCTATTAAAAATCAAGAACCATATGCTTCTTCTTAAAATATGAATTTATAGAGGCTATAATTTCAGCATTTTTATCACTTTCCGTTATTTTATCCCAGCCATCAGCATCAAGCATAAGAAAAGAATTTAAGTAAACGACAAAACTCGGGGCGTTTTCATCTGCACGGATGAGCCCCTCGCCTAATACGCGCACTTCGTCTCCTCCATCTTTTAGGCATATGTCGCCACGCGAAATACGTACTACTTCAAATGACATAATTTGCCTACTGGAAATTACACTAACCGTTTGCGACTCGGGATCGATCGTTTCATGCTCGTGACATTCGGATTACTCATCAATGCGCCTGCGACGCAGAGCAGCGCGCTTGCAGTCTATTTCTAACTGATCCCAGATCTTCACATTCCTAGGTTGCAATGCCCCGGTCGGCACCAGGTTTGATAATGAGAGCGTGGTCCATCATTCTGTTCCGGCATTTCTCTGCAAATTGCCGCGCCATATCTATGTCGTTTTTAAAGCGTTCCGTATCTGATTCCGTTATTTCGTAATACTCTTCGTAATCGACGAGACGATTACTGACTGGAATGGAAAGATAGTATTTTCCCGAGTCGATTTCTCTCCCAATAGAAAATCGATGCTCCGCTGAAAAAAAACAATCCTCAAATTTCATAGTGTCCGCCACATGGTCAACTGTTTCAGAAGTCAATCGGATTTGCCTCGTATCGTGACGTCGGCAGCCCTCCGGCATCGATAACAGCCTCCAAGTTACCGTCTGGGAGTTTGCCACCCGGAATCCATTGATCATTCGCTCCCGCTTCGTTCCCAGACGGAATTCTAAGATTCAACTTCTCAGGATTTGGTATATCTACTCGGTACAACTGATTTGATGCAAGAAAATCCTTCGGCAGACCGAGTGCCTCTTCAAGCGCGGCAGGATTACCGCGCGTAGAAGCAAGAAGTTGGTCTGCCTCTGAACCTGGCATTACGAAAGATGTACCGTCGCGCTGAGCTATCCCGTACTTCTCAAGATTTGTCTTTGTCATGAACCTTGATGCCCCATCCTGGAAGTGAGAAAGGTGGTCGGCTATGTAGTCTTGAGACAAATATTCCGATGGATTCGGACGTTCTCCTTTGGGAATGGCGCTTATTTCATCTTTCTTCGTTTGAGATAGTTCGCCAATCGCTTTTTCGCAGCCCTGCAACCCAAGTGGATCGGCACCGCTGCACGGATTTGAGACGTAGCCGTGCGTACGTAACCCACCGACAAGCGCGATTGGATCAATACATAGATAGTTGCCAGATTCTGGATCATAGAACCGATGTACATTGTAGTTTAGGCTGGACTCGTCGTCTTCCCACTGGCCAGGAAACCTGCACGTCGTGTCTAGCTCGTCGTCGTTGGCGGCTTTCTTTTGCGCAAATAGATGCCCCCACAACGTTCGGGAGTCTCTCCACACAACGGTACCTTGATCGTCGAAGACACAATTGCCCCGTCCAGCCGCATCAGAGAGAATGGGGTAGACCCCATCCACCGTCTCTTGAGCTAGCGGTGACAACGTGGCCGGCTCGATGTGCCAAGTTACGACTTTTCCGGTCGTGCCATCACGGTATTCAGACCAGCGTTCGCTAACAGCATGGCCGTCCCAAAGAAAGCGCACTGCCTCCCGCGTATCCACGTTGGTCTTCGCAACTCGTCTGCTGAACGCATCATACTGATATGTCCAGAGACCTTTCTCCGGCGTACGCACCTTCACCAGCCGGTTCAGCCCGTCCCACGTGTACTGCCACGTCTTCGGCCTGAAACCAGGGTGCTCGATTGTCTTCTCGATCGTCCGGCCACGTGCGTCGTATTTGTATCGGGCGTAGCCGACACGCTCCGGAAGGCCGCCCGGCAGGTAGTGGTGAGCATCGACCGGTCCCTGCTGACCGTGCGCTGCAATGTTCAGGTTTGCGTCGTAGCTGTAGTGCTCCGCTGGCTGACGAAGGCTATGGACGGACGCTACCTGTCCGCGCACATCGTGCTGGTACTTCACGCTGTCGGAATCGCTGTCGACGCGCTCGAGCTGTCCGACCGCGTCGTATGAATACAAGTGCCGCGTGAGTTGGCTGAGCGCACGAACCGGATCCGACTGCATCTCGTCAAACGCGGACTGCGGCCCAGCGACCTGCCGATGCACGCGACCCAACGCATCGTATTGCCGCTGCATCACGAACTCGCCCGCCTGACGACCTGTTTCCCGTCCGACGCTATCGCGCAGGATCGACATCGGTCCGACCTTCGTCAATGCCCCGAGCGTGTCGTACTCGTACTGAGTTTTCCGGTGCGGCGTTGTCCGTGCAGTGCGCTGCCCCTGCGCGTCATACACGTGCTGCAGCAGGTGGCCGTGCTGGTCCTCGCCGATCAGACGGCCCTTGTCGTCGTAAGCGAAGCGCGTGATGTGCGGCGACTCACCCTGCACCTCGGCGCTGGCCAGACGGCCGGCCTCATCGTAGGTATAGGCCAGCTTCACGTCGCCGGCGTCGACCGTCACGAGGCGACCAGACGGGTCGTACCCGTAGCTCCATCTGCCGCCATCCGGCAACGTCTTCACCAACAACCGGCCGACCGCATCGCGCTCGTAGTGCGTCGTGCGGCCACCCCAATCGATCTCCGTGGCGAGCCGGCCCGCGCCGTCGTAGCGGTACTCCCATGTCTCGCGCAGCGCGTTGACGACCTTCGTCAGCCGGGTCGCGTGGTCATACTCGAAACGGGTGGTATGGCCCGCAGCGTCAATCGACGCCGTAACGAGGTCGAATGGCCCGTACTCCCGTCGCGTGACCCGGCCCAGCGGATCAATCTGCTCAACCAGCAGACCTTCGCTGTTGTAGCGGGCGCGAACAGCAGTGCCGTCCGCCTGGGTGACCTGCGAAACCGCGCCGCGCGGATTGTCCGACCCGGCTGCATATTCATACCGGGTGACATTGCCGTCCGGATCGGCTTCTTCAACGAGACGTCCCAGCACATCGAACGCCGTGGAGAATTGAGCGGTTGTCGGCAGGCGGGTGGCGATGAGCCGCAACTGTGCATCGTAGTCGTGCCGCGTTTCGCGATCGCCGTTCAAGACGCGAAGGAGTTCGCCCCGTTCGCCGTAGCGGTAACGCCTCACCGTTCCATCCGGCGCAGTACGCGCGGTCAGGCGCTGAAGATGGTCGTACTCAAACTTGACGCGCGCTCCGCCCGGTAGCACAACTGCAATCAGCAACCGGTTATCGTCGTATTCGAACCGCGTCGTGTTACCGGTCGGTTCCAGCACAGCGATGAGATTGCCGCGTTCGTCGTGATCGAATTCGGTGCGCCGGCCAAGCGCGTCGGTTTGCGACAGCAACCGTCCCAGTCCCCATTCCCGCAGGGTGGTATGGCCAAGCGGGTTGGTCTCGACCGTGACCAGTCCATCGGCGTTGTATTCGTAGACCCATTCGCCGTCACCGTCGATGACCCGTGTGCGACCGTCTTCGTAGATGAACCGGCCAGTGTGATACCCCTGCCGCGTGCCAGTTTCGATCACACGGCCCGCTTCGTCGTACAGGTAGCGGACATCGGTCTGGTCAGTGTCACGCCAGCCCGTCATCCATCCGTTCTGGTCGTACGTGTAATGAAAATGGCCGTGCTGGAAGCTCGCAACATGGGACAGCATGGTCCCGCCGTAGCCATAGTTCACGAGCGTTTGAGACTTGCCTAACGCATCGTGCAGGACGATTTGATCGACTTCATGCTTCGCACCATGATAACGGACTTCCAGCCGGTATCCGTCCGTGTGCGCGAGGCCGGCGAGGCGACCGTCTCCGTCGTAAGTGAACGAGACGGCATTGCCGCTTAGGTCTTCGATACGCTCGAGCCGCGAGGTGCCGCCGTCGACGAGCGGCGCAAACACCAGCACCTGCCGGGTCTCATGGTCGAGAATGCGCGGTTCATCCCGCTTGCCGATCAGGCGATACCGTGGTTCGCGCAGGTTGATGCCTTCAAGGCCGGCCTCAGGTGCGATGAATGTGATCGCCTGGCCGCCCGCGTTGTGGAACCGCACCAGGTGTCCGTCGTGGAGCGACAGACGCTGCGACCAGTTGGTCGACCACTTCAGTCCGAGAAGCCCCGAATCTTCGGAACGCGTCCGGTAACGGCGCGTCAACTGCAACGGCAACACGCCGGGAATCGAAATGTCGGTGCGGATGTCGACCATCTCTCCGGTTGCCACATCGACCGGGTCTTCCTTGCAGGTTGAGACTTCGTCCTTTTTCCCAGAGACCTCAGCCGACTTTGTCGGTTCACGTTTCGGAAGCGCGTCTCCTAACATGCCGCCGAGCTTCGCACCAAGCAGGCCCCCGAGCAAACCGGCGAAGAACTCCTCGCCAGCGGTCAGCTCCGGATTTTTCGGCCCATACTGCCCCGTCGTCCGGTCAACCCAGACGCTCTTACGCCCCGAATTGACCTTCGCGCTGCAATGGGTCGAATGGCCGATGCGAACCAGCGGAAGCCCGTTGATCGTGATGGTCTTGCTGCCTTCGACCAGGGGCTCAGGGGAACTCGAGTGCTTTGAACATGACGCGACATCCGTGACCCGCGCAGCAGCCTTGCCCTCGAAGGTGACGTTGCCCGATCCGCTCGTGATCTTTCCGCAGTTGCTCCCCATGCTCTGGCTCGCGGAGGCGAGCGCGCTACCAAGACTCAGCCCGCCGGCCATGCACACGCCGACGATGAGCGCACCAGCCAGGCCACCGGTCGCTACCGTGGCGGCTACCATCGCGCCGATTGCGATGCCCACTGCAAGCCCCGCCATCATCCCCATGAAGCCGGACGAATGCGCGATGTCGTCGCCGACACACGCCGGGTGAGGGTCCCCTCGACCGATGGTCAGGCCGAGCGCATCGCCAACCTTGGTCGCGCCCTCGGCAACGGCGCCGGTCACGCCCAGCTTGCCCAGCGCCCACGATCCGGCGAGAGCGACCACCGCCGGCACTGCGGCAAGCGCCGCTGCGCCAGCCGCTGCCGCCCCCGTCGCACCGGTTGCAACCGCCGCCGAGCCAGCAGCGTAAGTACCGTAGCCCACGTCGGCGCCGAGCATCCCGTAGTTCGCGCCGTCAACCCATTTCATCTGCTGCTGCTTGACGGCTTCGCCGTCCTCGAGCGTCTGCAGATGAGCCAGCCGTTCGCTGGCACTTCCGGTCGGTTCACCAGTCTTGCCGGTGCTCCCGGCGCTAGTGGGGTTATCGTCGTCCTGGTCGGCCATGGTCGTGCGGCGCTCAGTCTGGTTCGTTCAGCGTGACGCTCTGGATCATGTCCTGTACCTGGCTCTTCTGTGTTTCGCTGATCGTGCCCGGCGCCGTGAATGTCAGCATCAGCACCCGCTTGCCGTACTCGACCATCGTGAGCAGTTGCTGGATCGGCTTGCCGTTGTTCAGCCACCTGAATTCGTGGGTATAGGCGACGCGTCCGGACACTTGCGCATCCGTGCTCTCGACCAGTTCGTAACCGGCGACCTGCTTCGCAAGCTTCAAGACCTCGTTGGCCGTGTACTCGTGAAACTTCATCCCCCAGGGCAGGTTCTCCCGGGTCACGACAAAGCTCACGCCCTCTGTCCCCGTGGCGGCCGACACAAACACGTTCATCGTCTTGTCGTGCCAGTCGGTTGGCAGCGACAGGGAGCCTTCCTGCATCTGATACATGTTGTTTTCCAGTGGAGCGGAGGTTGGGGCGGGTCGGAAATCAGTTATCAGGGTTGATGTGCGTGCTGCTGGCCTGGACCTTGATCTGTCCGTCGTCGATGTGAATGACGGACGACCCTTTGTAGATTTCAATCGCGTCAGCCGTCATATGAATCTTCGTGCCCCCTTCGCCGCCCACCTTGATCCACAACTCCTTCGTCTCAATCGTATGGATTCCTACTGGTGTCTTGTGAGTCGTATTTCCCTGACTCACGGTATCGTCCAGATTCCCGACCGACACGGTCGTCTCGTGGTTCCCCTTGGCAACGGTAATGCTCCGGTCGCCCTTGAGCACCTGCGCCGTCTGCGCATTTTCCACCACGGTATTCATGTCCTTCTGCGCGTGCATGAAGAATTCCTGCGCACCGTTCACGTCCGAGAAGCGCAACTCGTTCGAGCCTTGGCCCTTGTGCGTCTGACTGCGGATACCCATCGTCTGGCCGGTGCTGCCGTGGTAGGGATTCGCCGCCTCTCCGTTGAAGACCCGGCCGACAATGACGGGATTGTCCGGGTCACCCTCGTTGAACGCGACAATCACTTCCTGGCCGATGCGTGGAATGGCGCTGCCGCCCCGTCCGGCTCCTGCCCAAGGCTGCGACACACGCACCCAGAGGGTGTCCGAGCCATCCAGTTTTCCACGACGGTCCCAATAGAAATGGACCTTCACGCGACTGCCGTCCGTATAAATTTCCTCGCCCTTGGGACCGACCACGACCGCCGCTTGCGTGCCGTGCATGAACGGTTTGGGCGTGCGACGCTCGGGCCGGAACGGCACGTCGATTGGCAGGCAGGTGAACGAATTGCGATATGGCAGCTTCGCTTCATCGCGTGAATAATCGTTCACGGCGTGGTGACGCACGTGCAGGATCGCGAACTCCTTGTTGTTGTAGGCCGACACGCTGTGGTTGGTCAGCTTGAAACGGCCGGCGGTCGTCATGC
>Ga0255336_101991_pt1 | contig 11736 bp, 7 predicted proteins | sample MeOH1_35cm_T3_17_FD_189102 | JGI IMG/M metagenome (GOLD analysis project Ga0255336, IMG submission 189102) | Sandy soil microbial communities from University of British Columbia, Vancouver, Canada - MeOH1_35cm_T3_179 | ecosystem: Engineered > Artificial ecosystem > Sand microcosm > Unclassified ...
CGATGCTGGAAGGAAAGGTTGCCGAGAGCGCAGAGGTGCTGAGGAACTGCAGAAATGTGCGGCGATCTAGAGACATAATTGGGGGAGGCCTCGCAAGTGAAGTCAATTTCAAGGCCGAGAGTATGACGGGGTTGTTGCGACAACATGAATGTGAACGGGAAGAAATGCGATATTCTTTCCCGTTAAAAGAGCGTGAAAGTTGCCCTTAGTAGCCCCCCCCAGAGTGATGCCCTCATCTCCAACCGGGTTACCACCTGGTTAGGACGCTCCCGCAGCAGGGCCAGCAGAGTGAATGGTTGCGATTGCAGATGAATCATTAATCCACTGCGTCAAAGCTCGTGACGCTGCAGGTCGACTTCATATCTTCCCAAACGAACGACCGAAGGCGCTGTTTGTGGCTCTTTCTGCTCCGCTTCCATGGGATGTCGTATACAAAGATCGTAGCAACCCCCATTAACGCAACATGAATGAGAATCACCCCTCTTTGCAGGTACTTAGGTTCGGATCGCAACCTTCAAGACTCCATCTTGTTGATTGCTGAATAATTCATAGGCCTTCACAATCTCATCGAGCGAAAAGCTATGGGTCAGGAGCGGAGTCAGATCGACACGTTTATGCAATACCAGCTTCATCAGGCGACGCATACGTTCTTTCCCTCCCGGACAGAGTGTGGTCACTATTTTGTAGTCACCGATACCAGCGGCAAAGGAATCCATCGGAATGGTCAACTTACCCGAATACACGCCAAGGCTGGAGAGAGTCCCTCCCGGCCTAAGGGTACGGAGAGCCGTGTCAAAAGTAGCCTGCGTTCCCAAGGCTTCAATTGCGACATCTACCCCTTGACCGTTCGTCAGCTTTCGAATCTCTGCCACAACATCGTCGGTCTTTGGATCAAGAACGACGTCCGCACCCATCTTGAGTGCTACCTGCTTGCGTATCGGATTAGACTCAACAGCAACGATAAAGCCTGCGCCCTTTAACTTCGCTCCGGCAGTAGCACATAAACCGATAGGCCCCTGAGCTAATACAACAACACTATCGCCCAACTTTAGATTCGCGCTCTCCGCGGCAGAAAATCCTGTGGAAGCAATATCCGCCAACAAAATCACTTGTTCATCACGCAATTCCTTTGGGATCTTCGCCATGTTTGCCTGCGCGTAGGGCACTAGCAGATACTCGGCCTGCGCACCGTTGATAGTATTGCCAAACTTCCAGCCACCGATTGGAACTCCGCCACATTGAGACCAGCCACCATTTAAGCAGGACGAACACTGTCCGCACGGCGTGATCGCACCCACCAACACTCGCTCGCCGAGTTCATAGCCGGAAACCCCTGGTCCCAATCTATGTATGACGCCGACCGCTTCGTGTCCCACGATCAAACCTGGTTTCACGGGATACTCGCCTTTAAGAATGTGCACATCGGTCCCGCAAATAGTCGTTAGCGTTACGCGTAATACTGCTTCTCCATAACCGGGCTCAGGTATCGGCATGGCTTCAACCCCAATCTGGTTGGGTCCGTGGAAGACAAGGGCTTTCATCTTATCCCCGGCATGAGCTGTCATCTCTCGCTCCGAAAACGATGTAATAGTCGCCATAATTGACTCCCCTTTATGAGGGCTTCGATCTTCTGCCACTGATTTCATCCCTCGTCTTGAGAGAACGAGGTCACTCCCCTTCGTCCCGGAAGGCGATTATCACCCATGCACTAACTGTGCAGACTCGTGCCCCTCTTCCTGTGCAATGCGTAACGCCGTTTGAACGGCTGTATCCGGATTCAAGGAGATGGAATCTATTTCATGTGCTACGAGCCACTCAGCAAACTGAGGGAAATCCGAAGGAGCTTGTCCACATATACCAATTGGTTTACCGACCGCATGTGCGGACAGTATCGCCCGTTCGATCATCCAACGCACTGCATCATTGTTCTCGTCGAAAAGGTGCGCTACTATCGCTGAATCTCGGTCAAGCCCTAGTGTGAGTTGCGTCAAGTCATTCGACCCAATTGAATAACCATCAAAGATCTTAAGGAATTGCTCCGCGAGAACAACATTTGCTGGAATCTCACACATCGCATAGACCTCAAGTCCATTCTCTCCTTGCTTCAGTCCATGTTGGGCCATCAGGTCTATAACCTTTCGGCCTTCTTCGACCGTACGACAGAATGGGACCATGACCTTTACGTTCGATAGACCAAAACTATCTCGAACGCGCGCAAGAGCCATACATTCCAAAGCAAAACCCGCGGCATATCGGCTGTCATAGTATCTCGACGCACCACGAAAACCGAGCATGGGATTCTCTTCCTTCTGCTCAAAGCCAACCCCACCAATCAAATTCGCATATTCATTCGTCTTGAAGTCGCTCAACCGCACAATCACAGGCTTGGGATAGAAGGCAGCTGCAATACGACCAACTCCTTCACTTAGCCTGCGAATAAAAAACTCTTTGGGATTCTCCGAGCCTATGCGACTACGAATTTGCAACAAAGTATGCGCATCCTGGATGGTTTCGATATTTGCCAAGGCCATGGGATGGATACCGATATGGTTGGAGATAATAAATTCGATGCGTGCCAGCCCCACTCCTTCGTTCGGAATAGCGGCAAAGTCGAAAGCCCTGGATGGATCGCCAACAATCAGCATGATCTTTGTCCTCATCTGAGGGAGAGCCGTGTCCGTTATCCTGTCACTTCGAAATAGCACCAGCCCTGGATAGACGTGGCCCTCCCTTCCCTCTGTGCAACAGATCGTAACCTCCTGCCCGGTCTTCAGTACCTGAGTCGCGTTGCCGGTACCAACTATGCATGGAATACCAAACTCTCTCGATATGATGGCTGCATGCGCGGTTCGACCGCCTTGATCCGTGATGATGCCTGCTACGCGCCGCATGACAGGTTCCCAGTCAGGGTCAGTATTAGGTGCCACGAGAATCTCCCCTGACTGCACATCGCTCAACATCCGCACGTCAGTCACGACTCTCGCATTACCAGACCCGATCTTCTCCCCGACTGCCTGACCGCTTACCAGCGCAGCTCCGGGTACACCAGTCAAGCGAAAGACCTCTGTTGAATGAACATGTGCTTTGGCAGAGTGAACCGTCTCCGGCCTGGCCTGAACAATATAAAGCTTTCCTGTTATCCCGTCTTTAGCCCACTCAATGTCCATTGGCTGCGGATGTCCCGCAATTCTGGAATAGTGCTCTTCAATAAGGCATCCCCACCGGGCCAACTGAAGCGCCTCCTGATCTGTCAGGCAATAGCGGCTGCGATCCTCTGTCGGAGTGACCTCGCTTTTCGTCGTCTTCGTCCCATCGCCATATATCAGCCGAACCTCTTTGGACCCCAGTTGCCGCCCAATAATCGAGTCGAAGCCTTTTTGCAGCGTCGGCTTAAAGATAGTCCATTCGTCTGGAGTGACCACCCCCTGCACAACAAACTCTCCAAGGCCATAGGCTCCTGTAAGAGTGACCACATCACGAAAACCGGACTCCGTATCCAGCGTGAACATGACGCCGGAACAAGCCTTATCGGAACGAACCATGGGCATCACACCAACGGACAAGGCAACTTTTAAAGGAGAATACCCTTGACGTGCACGGTAATTAATCGCTCGATCCGTGAACAAAGAAGCGAAGCACTGATGTACGGCGTTAAGCAGTGAATCCTCGCCTCGCACATTTAAAAATGTTTCCGCCGCGCCAGCAAATGACGCTTCGGGAAGATCCTCTGCACTCGCCGAAGAGCGCACTGCAAGGCTAGGCTCATATCCAATCCGCTGCACGAGTCTTCGGTAACCGTCGAGAATGACCGTACTCAGGTCCTGAGGCAATTGAGTCTGCAGAATCAGCGATCGAGCGGAAAATCCGGCAGTCGCAAGCTTATCCATATCCTCCGGATTTAAGTCTTCAAAGACCGTTTCCAGTTTTTCCTGCAGGCCCTCCTCTTGCAAAAGACGCCAGTACGCATTCGTTGTAAGAGCAAATCCATCGAGCACCCCAACCTCTTGTTCACTAAACGCGGAATAGAGTTCCCCCAGAGATGCATTCTTTCCTCCGACACGCGGCACGTCAGTCATTCGGATTTGTGAGAAATCAAGTATGTAGCTTGAAGACATTGGGCGCGCTCCTAAGACGAGTGATAATTGTTTGCACGTTACGCCTCGATCATTCGGAAAATATGTGATCCTGATCACACTGTCTGCGGAAAGGTTGAATGCCTACGACAGTGACGCTCATCACTGTGAGTCATGTTTACTTCAGCTATCTTCAACTTGAAAGAATCAGTTCCGGTCATGATCAGGCGGCTGGCTGGCTGACTCCTTACTCTCATTTGGGCAAGAAAGGTGGCAAGTCATGAATGGGCCAAGGGGAACAGAAAATCTGAATGCACAGATTATCGAAGACGAAAAAGAACTTCGACGCTTGGAGAATTGTGAATCGGAACTGCTAAACAGTACTCGGGGAAGAGGTTTCACAACGATCAAGGATCGCCTTGTACTTCGAGAAAAGATTGAAAGCCTGTGCGACTCTATCCGAAAGAATACTCAACATCCATGACATTTAGGGAGCAGTGATCAATGGTCAATGAAGAAAGATTCAATCGACATGAGTTAATTTCGCCAATGGATGAGCCACTAGGCGAAGGATTAATAGATCGTTGTGTATTGAGTTCGCTACTTCAAAAACATGATGCTCGAAAGTGTATTCCCACAGCCGTCTGCTGGCCATGCAGCGCACCTGCGCTCGCAGGCGCGTTAGAATCGATGGAAGCTGGCCATATCGAACCAATTCTGGTCGCACCAGAATTGGTTCTCAGAGCAATCGCGCGTTCCGAGGGCCTTAATATCGACTCCTGCCGCTTCCTCGAAGCTTCTAATGAAGAGGATGCGGCTGCAAAAAGCACTGAGTTATGTAGAACGGGACGTGCTGCTGCATTGATGAAAGGGAGTCTTCATACAGACTTGCTAATGCATTTTGTCTTACAAAAAGATGGCGGCTTGCGCACTTCGCGCCGGGTCAGCCATGTCTACGTCATAGAGGCGCCCCTCTACGATCGAACAATCTTCATTACAGATGCGGCCATCAATATCTACCCTGCACTTGAAGAGAAGGTTGATATCGTGCAAAACGCAATCGACTTGGCGCATGCACTTGGTGTTACCAATCCCAAAGTTGCAATCCTCTCTGCGGTTGAAACGGTCAGCGCAAAAATTACATCTACCATTGACGCCGCTGCGCTTTGCAAGATGGCAGATCGTGGTCAGATCGTCGGTGCCACACTCGACGGTCCGCTAGCATTCGATACGGCAGTAAGTGCTCAAGCGGCGCAGGTGAAGCAGCTTCAATCTCCCGTAGCAGGAGTAGCGGATATTCTTGTCGTGCCCGATCTCGAATCCGGAAATATGCTGGCCAAGCAGCTTGAATACCTTGGGGGAGCCAGCCTCGCTGGTATTGTTTTGGGTGCTAAAGTTCCGATCATTCTTACCAGTCGAGCCGACTCAGCAGAATCTCGCGTAGCTTCATGCGCCATTGCATCGCTGCTCGTCACGAAGAAAGAGAACTGCCCAAGCTAATCAGACCTGATGGAGGCAAGAACGATAGCTCGGAAGACCCAGCACAATTTACCAGGTCTTATCGGAAATGCGGAGACTCTATGCTCACCAGCCCGCAAAACCTCGAACAGAAGCCAGATGAGAGGCTCCAAGGCCTAAGTACAAGTGAAGCCGAACTCCGGTTAAAGCAGTTTGGGCCAAACGACCCTGCCCCAAAACGCTCCCGCCCTGCATGGATGGATCTACCCATTCTTCTTACGAATCCACTATCCATTGTTCTACTCATCGCGGCTACCATTTCCGCTACCGTTGGCCAGAAGATTGACGCAATCCTAATCTCCGGGATGGTACTGATCGGTACTGGTATTGACTTTGTACAGTCCTATCGATCACGCAGCGTCATCAAACGACTCCGAGCTACCGTTGCATCGACAGCATCAGTAAACCGAGATGGTACATGGCAAGAGATTCCGAGACCATCCGTCGTTCCGGGAGATCTGATCCACCTGGCTGCAGGCGATCTAGTGCCCGCCGACGCGCAGCTGATGGAATCTCGCGATCTCTATGTCCAGCAAGCCTCATTGACTGGAGAATCCGCACCAACGGAGAAGACAGTAACGTCCGAGGGCCCCTCTCAGTCTGCCAACGCACCAAACATGGTCTTTCTCGGAACTTCGATAGTCAGTGGAACGGCCACTGCAATTGTCACCGCCACCGGTTGCCACTCTGCATTCGGATACATAACGACTCGCATATCCACGCGGCCGCCCGAGACTGCATTCGATACAGGCCTACGACAGTTCGGACACCTGATCACGCGTATTGTCTTTCTTCTCGTTCTTTTCGTACTGACAATGAGCATTGCCCTCCACCATAAGGCTCTTGACTCCCTGCTGTTCGCTGTCGCACTCGCTGTCGGTCTGACCCCCGAATTCCTTCCCATGATCACCTCCATAACTTTGTCGAGAGGAGCGCTAACGATGGCGGGCAAACATGTCATCGTTAAACATCTACCCGCCATTCAGAATCTCGGCAGCATTGATATTCTTTGTAGCGATAAGACAGGAACTCTCACATCGGGAAAAATGACTTTATGTCAAAGCCTTGGCGGGGATGGCCTTCCATCTGATCGTCCCGTGGAATTTGCACGTATTAACAGTGAGTTGCAAACCGGAATCAGGAGCCCTTTAGATACAGCTCTTCTTGCCGACACCCCTAAGGCTCACTGCGAAGATCATAAATGGGATGAAATTCCCTTCGACTTTCAAAGACGACGCCTTTCTGTCATTGCTGAGCACAAAGGAAAACGGATGCTCATCTGTAAAGGATCTCCCGAGGGAATTCTGCCTCTGATTACAACCATTGAGGTAGAAGGTATGCCCCAACCCGTTTCAAAAGATGCGATCAACAACTTACAGAAGATCTACTCTGAACAGAGTGCACAAGGATTTCGTGTTTTAGCTGTAGCCTTCCGCGCTATTGATGCCAAAGAGCGCTACACAACTGCAGACGAAATTGACCTGACTTTTTCAGGCTTTATATCTTTTTCCGATCCGATCCTACCTGAAACGGTGGAGATCATCCAGACATTGAAAGAGGATGGAATCAATATCAAGATTCTTACAGGCGATAGCGATCTCGTTACCGCACATATCTGCACCCAAGCAGGTTTGCCATTCACAAACATAGTGCTTGGAGAAGAGGTCGCTCACATGAGTGATCCGGCGCTGAATCATGTTGCGGAAAGCGCTAATGTTTTCGCGCGTCTCTCCCCCTCTCAAAAGCTGCGCGTATTGAACGCTCTTCGAAGCAGAGGGCATGTGGTTGGATTCATCGGTGACGGAATCAATGATGCACCGGCACTTCACGCGGCCGACGTCGGCATTGCTGCGCCCACAGCGGTTGATATAGCACAAGATGCCGCTGACGTCGTCCTTCTCCAACCAGGACTCAAAGTTCTTCATGACGGCATTCTGGAAGGCCGTCGCGCATTTGGCAATGTCATGAAATATTTACTAATGGGAACCAGTTCAAATTTTGGCAATGTCATCAGCATGGCGACTGCATCGGTGGTACTTCCCTTCTTGCCGATGCTTCCCACTCAGGTATTGCTCAATAATTTTCTTTATGATCTATCCCAACTGACAATTCCTACTGACAACGTCGATCCCGAATACATTCGCGCCCCACAGCACTGGAACATCTCAGTTATTCAAAAGTTCATGCTACTTATAGGGCCCATCAGTTCTCTTTACGATTTCCTGACGTTCTATGTATTACTACGAGTATTCGGCGCTGGAGCAGAAGAGTTTCATACAGGTTGGTTCGTAGAATCGCTGGCGACTCAGACATTGGTACTTCTGGTAATTCGAACGATGAGATCACCCTTTCGCAGTACGCCGAGTGTGCCGTTACTTTGCACTGTCATCGGCATAGTCTCGATAGGGCTCTGGCTGCCTTACTCGCATTTCGCGAATACTCTGGGCTTTACTTCCTTACCAGGTCGGTATTTTATCTTTCTCCTCGCGGCAACCCTCACATATTTGGCACTCGTTGAGGTGGCAAAACGAAGGATACTTACCTTCAGAGCGGCATCTCACCAAACATGAAATTTGTATTTGTGTCACAAAGTACACTAGATAACTCGCTCGACGATCTGATCTAGTTCCGAACATCCAGCGGAGACCGCAGAGTTCTTCTGGCTATGTATTTCACTATCTCGCCGATCCAAAGGACGCTACTGGCAACCGAAATGACTAGGAACCAGTCATCACCGGTCAGAGGTACAACTCCAAATGCGCGCTCCAGAAATGGAACATTTAACAGAGCAGTTTGCATGGCTATTGAAAGCAAAATCGCCCCCCAAAGCCAATGATTTTGAAATAAACCAATAAAGGTGCTCTCTGAATCAGAACGCGCACTGAGGGAGTTGAAAAGCTGAAAGAGAATTAATGTCGTGAAGGCCAGCGTACGTCTGTACTCAATCGGAGTATTGTCGGGCATCAAAAAAAACATCGATAACGTGCCAACCGCCATCACGACCGCAACAATCACTAAGTTGATCATCATTCTGTGATTGATAATGCCTTCATTAGGGTTCCTGGGAGCGCGATCCATAATGTCCGACGCTGGCGAATCAACACCTAAGGCCAACGCAGGGGCTCCATCTGTAACCAGATTAATCCAAAGGATCTGCGCGGCCGAGAGTGGCAATACCAAGGCATGGATTCCGTGTCTCCCTCTCAATGACAATATTAAAGCGCTCAGGAAGACAGTTAGCACTTCTCCCAGATTCGTGGCCAATAAATAGCGTAGAAACTTTCGAATGTTGTCGTAGACGATTCGACCTTCCTCCACTGCCGCAACGATAGTAGAGAAGTTGTCGTCTGTCAAAATGAGATCAGCCGCCTCCTTCGAGACGTCTGTTCCAGTAATGCCCATGGCAATACCAATATGTGCAGCCTTCAAAGCAGGGGCATCATTTACTCCATCTCCTGTCATGGCAACAATCTGCCCGTTTTTCTGTAACGCTCGTACGATACGAAATTTATGCTCAGGTTTCACCCGCGCATACACAACCGTGCTTGCAACGGCTTTAGCAAGATCCGCGTCCGACATCTGATCAAGCTCTGTGCCAGAAAGAACATGATCATCGGCTGTAATGTCGAGTTCTCGAGCAACCGCTACCGCAGTACTCGGATGGTCGCCTGTAATTAGAATCGTGCGGACGCCGGCTCGTCTCGCCTGCTCTACTGCGAGGCGAGCCTCTGGACGAGGGGGGTCCATCATGCCGACCAGGCCAAGAAAAGTGAGGTCCCGTTCTATCTCATGCTCATCCCTAGCGATTGGATTAATTGGCTTCGTGGATGTCATCGACCGAGTTGCCACACCAAGTGTACGTAGTGCACGGGTTGTCAATCGTTCGTTATCGCGCAATATCTCTTGACGGCGTTGTGACGTCAGTGGGCGAATGAGACCCGCGACAAACTCATGTGTACAGAATTTGATAAGGATGTCAGGTGCGCCCTTGGTAAAGACGACATATTCCCCTGAACTGCGATTGTCTTCGTGTATGGTGCTCATCATCTTTCGCTCAGATGAAAAGACAATTTCCCCAATGCGTGGATAACGATTACAAATATCGGAAGGGAGGAGCAGCCCCTTGCGTGCAGCGGTAAGCAGTGCTGCCTCGGTTGGATCCCCTTGGATGGCCCACCCATCTCCAGACTCCTTGAGCTGAGCATTGTTCACAAGCGCAGCTCCAACCAGAAGCTGGTGAACTTCGTCACGCTGTCTCTCGGGGAGCTCCTGATCTTGCGTCGTTTTAAGTCTGCCTTCAGGAGAGTAGCCGTTGCCCTCGACCGCGGTCTCCCCCGAAGCCGTCATGATGGCTCGCACTGTCATCTCATTCCGCGTCATCGTTCCTGTTTTGTCCGATGCAATCACTGTCGTCGAACCCAGGGTTTCCACTGCCGGAAGTTTCTTTACAATTGCCCCACGACGAGCCATACGTTGCACCCCAATCGCCAGGACAAGCGTGATCACCGCCGCAAGACCCTCTGGAGTTGCGGCTACCGCCAGTGCGATGCCGAAGAGCAGAATGTTCATAACAACGGTTGTGCTTTGGACTCCATAGATAGCCAGTAGCGCAATGACAATACAAAGAGCAATCACCACAACAGCAACACCTAACTGTTTGCTGAGATGTTTGAGCTGCTGCTGCAGAGGTGTGACCTGCTCCTCCGCCTTTCCCAACAATTCCGCGACCCGTCCAAACTCAGTCTCCATACCAATAGCGGTGACGATTGCCCGTCCGTTGCCCGCGATCGCGGTTGTTCCGGCAAAAACCATATTCGAACGATCTCCCAGAACTGCTTCTGTAGAAACCGGGGCAATACTTTTGGAAACTGGAAGACTTTCCCCTGTGAGAGAAGATTCTGTCGTGATTAGAGACTGAGTCGATAAGAGTCGCCCGTCTGCCGGAATGGAGTCCCCCTCAACGAGAAGGATGACATCTCCTGGAACAAGATCACGAGCCATGAGGCGCTGTTGCTGACCGTCGCGAATTACAGTTGTTTGAGCTGGAACCATCTTTTGTAGGGAGAGCAGCGCTTTTTCTGCCCGATCCTCCTGAATAAAACCAAGGACCGCATTCAAGAGAACAATTGCGAAGATGATCAGACCCTCATAAGGAATTCCATGCCGTCCCTCTAGAATCCAGAGAGAGATTGCTACAGCCGTAGCGGCGAGGAGCAAGTACACCTGTGGATCGCGAAGCTGTGCAAGGAAACGTCTCCAGGCCGGTACCCGACTCGCGGCCTGCAAGGTATTGAAGCCATAATGTTTTTGCCGTTCTCTCGCCTGATGAGAGGTTAGACCGATATCACTATCGGACCCCAGATCTGCGACGACATCTTCCAGCCTCTGTTCGTAAGGCTGCCGACGGATATAAGTGGAGTCATCCTGTGTGGACATCTATGCCTTTCAATCACTGCGCGGATGCCAGCAAAGTCCGGAGATTATTTGCAGTCTAATCAACTCGTAAACCTAACATTTGTGATGTCTATCACATAAAAGAGGGTGAGCGTAGCTTATTGTCACGAGACGTGATTGTGGCCGGACAAAACTCGATGAGTCTCAGACCATCGTCTTCCAGCGAGAGACAACGAGCCATTCCGACTCAGGAAGAAGAACCGATGCATCATCCTCTTCGAGGAGCAAGCTTGCTGAAACTGGCACTGATTCTCATATTTGCGACTACTGTTTGGGGACAGGAGCGGATCACAAACGAGATTCCCGTACTCGTCTATCATCGATTCGATCCAAAAATTTCAGGTCCGACAACAGTGACAACTGCCAGTCTGCTATCACAAATTTCTTATCTCTCAGATCATGGCCTTTCGATTGCCCCCCTCCACCAAGTTGTCGATATCGTGCTTGGCAAGGAACCACTGCCGCTGCATCCAATTGTCGCAATCACCGTGGACGACGGTCATCGCTCGATATATACCGCCCTTTACCCAATCATCAAACAACGCCACATCCCGGTCACGTTGTTTATCTATCCTTCGGCTATCTCGAACAGTTCCACTGCGCTCACCTGGGAACAGATTCGGGAGATGCAGGCATCCGGTATGGTTGATGTTCAGTCGCACACCTACTGGCATCCTGACTTCCGCAAGGA
>Ga0255336_101992_pt1 | contig 11732 bp, 9 predicted proteins | sample MeOH1_35cm_T3_17_FD_189102 | JGI IMG/M metagenome (GOLD analysis project Ga0255336, IMG submission 189102) | Sandy soil microbial communities from University of British Columbia, Vancouver, Canada - MeOH1_35cm_T3_179 | ecosystem: Engineered > Artificial ecosystem > Sand microcosm > Unclassified ...
GCACCACCTCGCTCGTGCCCATCCGGTAGGCGGCGAATCCCACATACCGCCAGCACGCCGATTCCGGCGTCACTCGCGCGATCGTCTGGCCTTCGCGCTGCGCCTTCACCAATAAACTCATGCTGCCTCCTGATCAGTCTTGCTTGCGGCGCCGAGCGGTGCGTCGACCAACGTCCGCAATGTTCTGTAGCCCTTCTGCGCATACTCGAACGAGGGGGCCACCACCGGGTCCTGTTCCGCTTCCACCACGAGCCAGCCGCGATAGCCGTGCCGCTTCAACCGGTCGATGATCGCCGGGAAATTCACCGCGCCGTCGCCCGGCACCGTGAAGGCGCCATTGATCACCGCGTCGAGAAAACTCCAGTTGCGATTGCGCGCGAGCCTGGTCACCGCGGGGCGCACGTCCTTGCAGTGCACGTGGCATACGCGCGCGATATGTTTGTCGAGCACCGCGAGCGGATCGCCGCCGGCAAACGTGATGTGCCCCGCATCGAACAGCAGGCCGACAGCATCGCTCGTGCGCGACATCAATTGATCGACGTCGGCGGGCGTTTCGACATAAGCGCCCATGTGATGGTGGTAAGCCAGCCGCACGCCGCGGCTCTGCGTGTAACGCGCGAATTCATCGACACGTGCGGCATATTCAGCCCATTGCGCCTCGCTGAAAAAACGCGGGCGCTGATACAGCGGCTGCGGCGCGCCCTGAATCGAATCGGCGACTTCGCCGTATACCATCGCGGTCGCGCCGTTTTGCGCGAGCAGTTCGAGATGCGGGCCGACCGAGGCGATTTCTTCCTCGACGCTGCGCCGCGCGAGCCGGCCCGAATACCAGCCGGATACCAAGGCGAGGTCGTATTGCGCGAGCAGCGTCTTCAATGCCCGCGGTTCGCGCGGAAACTTGTTGCCGAGTTCGAAGCCTTGATAGCCGATCTGGCGGCCTTCCGTCAACGCCAATTCAAGCGGCGTCTCGCCGCCCAGCGAAGGCAGATCGTCGTTCATCCACGAGAGCGGATTGATGCCGATGCGTACGTCGAAAGTGGTCATGCGGGTGTCCTCATTCCTTGTCGGTGCGCTCGGCGGCGGCCATCGGTTCGGCGCGTGCCGCGAGCTGTGCTTCGTATTTCGCACGCGCCACGCGCACGCTATCGCGCGTCGACACCTCGGGCACGGCCACTTCCCACCACCAGCCGCCGTCGTCGGTGGTGCGGGCGGGGTCCGTGTCGATGCTGATCACGTAGGTGCGATCGGCGGCGCGCGCGCGTTGCAGCGCGGCTTCGAGTTCAGCGATGTTCGCGGCGTGCTCGGCCTGCGCGCCGAGCGCGCGGGCATGCGCGGCGAAATCGATTCGCGGCGCGCCGAGCGGGCCTTGCAGGCAGTCGTCGAGCAGGTTGTTGAACGGCGCGCCGCCGCAGGCCTGTTGCAAGCGGTTGATGCAACCGTAGCCGCGATTGTCGAGCACCACGACGATCAGCTTCGCGCCGAGCATCACCGAAGTCGCGATCTCGCTGTTCATCATCAGATAGCTGCCGTCGCCGACCATCACGATCACTTCACGCTCGGGGCGCGCGAGTTTCACGCCGAGACCGCCGGCAATCTCGTAGCCCATGCACGAATAGCCGTACTCGACGTGATACGCGCCCGGCCTGCCGGCGCGCCACAGCTTGTGCAATTCGGCGGGCAAGGTGCCGGCCGCGCACACGACGATATCGTCCTTATCCGACGCCGCGCTCGAACGCTGCACCGCGCCGATCACGTCGCCCTCGTAAGGCAGCACGGTCTCGCGTTGCGGCGCATGCGTGAGCGTGCTCACCGTGTCGCGCCAGCTCGCCGCGAGTTTGTGCGCGCGTGCCGTCCACGCGCGGTCCGCGTGCCAGCCTTGCAAGCGTTCCGCGAGCGCCTCCAGCGCGAGACGCGCGTCGGCTTCGACCGTCAACGTGCGATGCTTGACGCCGTCGAAGGCGTTGGCGTTGATGCCGATCAGCTCGGCCTGGGTGAACAGCGTGTTCGAGCCGGTGGTGAAATCCTGCAAGCGTGAGCCGATCGCCAGCACGCAGTCGGCGTCGAGCGCGAGCGCGTTCGCGGCGGGCGAGCCCGTCACGCCCAATGCGCCGGCGTTCAACGGATCGTTCCATGCAAGCGAACTCTTGCCGGCCTGCGTTTCCGCGACCGGAATGCCGTGCGTGGTGGCGAAGCGGTGCAGCGCGTCGCTGGCGCGGCCATACAGCACGCCGCCGCCCGCGACGATCAACGGACGCCTGGCGCGCCGCAGATGCGCGAATGCGGCGTCGATCTCGTCGTCGCGCGGCGCGGGCGAATGAAAAGTCACGACACGCGGCGCGAAAAAGTCCGCGGGGAAATCCCATGCCTGCGCCTGCACGTCCTGCGGTAACGCAAGCGTGACGGGACCGCACAACGCGGCGTCGGTCAGCACGCGAAGCGCGCGCGGCAGCGCGGTGAGCAACTGCGCCGGATGCACGATGCGATCGAAGTAACGCGACACGGGTTTGAAGGCGTCGTTGGCGGACACGCCGCCATCGTTGAAATCCTCGACCTGCTGCAAGACCGGATCGGGCGCGCGCGAGACGAAGATGTCGCCGGGCAACAGCAGCACCGGCAGACGGTTCACGTGCGCGAGCGCGGCCGCCGTGAGCAGATTGGTCGCGCCCGGCCCGATGGAAGTCGTGACCGCCATCATGCGGCGGCGGAAATGCGCCTTCGCATACGCAATGGCGCTGTGCGCCATCGCCTGCTCGTTATGCGCGCGCAGCGTGGGCAATGCGTCGCGGTGCTGATACAAGGCTTCGCCCATTCCCGCGACGTTGCCGTGCCCGAAGATCGCGAACACGCCGCCGAAGAGCGGCTCGCTACCGCCGCGGTCCTCGGTCGCGACGCGTTGAGCGGCGAGATAGCGCACGAGCGCCTGGGCGGTCGTCAGCCGGACGGTGCCGGTGAGGCGCGAGCTTGCCTCGCCGGTGCCTCGAGCGGACGCCGCATCGTCATGATGCAATACGCGGTGGTTCATGCCGCCTGCTCCTGGTGATGGCTCGCCGTGGCGGACTGCGCGGCTGATGTGCCGCGAGCCGCCCGCCACGATGCGATCAGTGTTTCGAACGTGCGGCGCACGCGTGCGATCAGTTCGTCGTCGCCGATCTCGCCGGCGAGCCACGCATGGCTCGGCTCGTGAAAGATCGTGCGGCCCACGGTGAAGCCGCGGCACGTCGCGGATTGCGCCGCCGCGCGAAAGCCCTCGTTCAACTGTTCGACGCCCGCCGCCAAACCGAGCAGCACCACGCCCCGGCAATACGGATCGCGCTCGGCGATCAGCGCGTCGACGGCTTGCCATTGCGCGGCGTCCATCGGTTCGAGCTTCCACCATTCCGGATAGATGCCGATGTTGTAGAGGCGCTTCAACGCGCGATACACGATGTCCGGCCCTTGCGGCAGATGGGCGTGCTTCGGCGGAATCACTTCGAGTAGCAACTCATGCCCGCTCGCTTGCGTCGCGTCGTAAAGCGCGCGCAATTGCGCTTCCTGTTCGAGGCGCTGTTCGATCGGTTCGTCGGGATGAAACTGCACGAGGCACTTGGCGATATGCTCCCGCGGCCACACGACGAGCGTCGTGCCGATCGAGCGGCCATGATCGAACACCAGCGGCACGGAGCCCGGCAATTCCACCGGACGCCCGAGCCACCAGCCGCGGCCGGTCGCGGCGTTCAACGCGTCCTGACCATAGCGGTCGTCGATCAATACGGCGATGCGGCCTTGCAGACCCAACGCGCTTTCGGTCTGCGCCACCGCTTCGACGAATAGCCCCTTTAACCGCGCGATGCGCGCTTCGTCCGCGCCGGTTTGCTGCGCGAGTTCGAAGAACTGGTTGCGATGATCGAACGCGAAGCCGAGTACTTCGTTCCATTGCTTGCGCGCGGGCGAGACGCGATGCAAGCGCGCCAGCGTCGCGTCGCGATCGGGGCGGCGCATGCGCTGCGGGTCGGCTTTCGCTTCGCGCAGGAAGTAGTCGAGCTCGGCCGGCGTCGGCATGGCGGGCGCGCAGCCGTGGCGCGAAACCACCAGCGCGCCGCTCGCGTTCGCGGCGCGTGCGCAGGCTTCGAGCGGCTGATCGCGCAACCATCCCGAGAGAAAGCCCGAGGCGAACGCGTCGCCCGCGCCGAGCACGTTCAATACTTCGACTTCCACGCCGCCATGAACCGGCAGGTCGTCGAGCGAGGCGGGCACCTTGCCGTCGATGATCTGGCAACCCATCGGCCCGCGCTTCAACACCAGCGTGGCCGGCGTGACGGCGCGCACCATCGCGAGCGCGTCGACCAGTTCGGTTTTGCCGCCGGCGATGCGGAATTCCTCTTCCGTGCCGATCACCAGATCGAACAGCGGCAGAATGCGCTGCAAATGCGCGGTCACGCCTTCGCTCGCGACGAAGCGGGTTTCGCCGTCCGCCTTGCCGGTGAGACCCCACAACACCGGACGGTAGTCGATATCGAGAACCGTGCGCACCTGGTTGCGTCGCGCGTAATCGAGTGCGCGGCGGCTCGTGCGGTTCACCTGCTCGGTGGAAAAGTGCGTGCCGGTAATCAGCAGCGCTTTCGACGACGCAATGAACGCCTCGTCGAAATCCGCTTCATCCACGGCCATATCCGCGCAGTTCTCGCGATAGAAGATCAGCGGGAAGGTATCGCGATCCTTCAGGCCGAGCAGCACCAACGCCGTGAGGCGTTCCTGATCGACGCGCACATGGCTGACGTCGCAGCCTTCCTTCGTCAAGGTTTCGGTGAGAAAGCGGCCCATGTGATCGTTGCCGACGCGCGCGAGCATCGCCGAGGCGAGGCCGAGGCGCGCGCAGCCGAACGCGATATTCGCCGACGAACCGCCGAGGTACTTCGCGAAGCTCGACACGTCTTCGAGCCGCGCGCCGACTTGCTGCGCGTAGAGATCGACGGCGAGGCGGCCGAGGCAGACGATGTCGCGGCCGCGGTCCGGCGCGAAGCGGCTGGCCGCCGTCCCGACTCCGGTTGCGGCGCCGCTGGATGTGCTGGAATGATCCATGAATGTTCCTGAGTGGCTGTACGCGGCGACCGGCGCGGCAAGCACCGGAACGCCGCGCGAATGAATCAGATCTCCGCGCCTTCGAGTTCGCCGATCATCTTCTGCATCTCGGCGCCGCCGGCCATCATGTCGAGCACTTCGTCCTTGCTGATGGTGTCCTTGGTGAACGTGCCGAGCGATTTGCCGCGATTGAGCAGCGTGAACGAGTCGCCGATCGGATACGCGTGGTGCACGTTGTGCGTGATGAAGATCACCGAAATGCCCTTGGCGCGCGCCTTGTGAATCAGCTTCAGCACGTTGAAGCTCTGCTTCACGCCGAGCGCGGCGGTAGGTTCGTCGAGGATCAGCACGCGTGCGCCGAAGTGAATCGCCCGTGCAATCGCGAGGCACTGTTTCTCGCCGCCCGACATGGTGCCGATCGGCTGATGCGGGTCGCGCACGTTGATGCCCATTTCCGCGAGTTTGTCGCGCGCGGTGGTTGCGCTGGTTTCGAGGTCCATCACGCTCAGAAAGCCGAACAGTTTCTTTTGCGGCTCGCGTCCCATGAAGAAGTTGCGCGCGACCGAGAGCAGTGGCACCAGCGCCAGATCCTGGTAGACGGTGGCGATGCCGAGATCGAGCGCGTCTTTCGGCGACTCGAACAGCACCGGCTTGCCGTCCACCAGATACTGGCCGGAAGAGGGCTGATGCACGCCGGCGAGCGTCTTGATGAGCGTCGACTTGCCCGCGCCGTTGTCGCCGAGCAGGCAATGCACTTCACCGCGTTTCAGGCGCAAGGTCACGCCGCTCAACGCGATCACCTTGCCGAAGTACTTGCTGACGTTCTCCAGCGCGAGAATGATGTCGTCCTGCGCCGCGCTTGCGGTGCTTACCGTATTCGTCGTATCGGACATGTTCGTCTCCTCGTTACGATTGCGCGACGCGGCGGCGCACGTAGTGATTGAACAGCACGGCGATCAGCAGCATCACGCCGAGGAACACGCGGAACCAGTCGGAGCTGACGTTGGTGTACGTGATGCCGATTTGCACGACGCCGAAGATCAGCGCGCCGAAACAGGCGCCGACCACCGAGCCGTAACCGCCCGTCAGCAAGGTGCCGCCGATCACCGCGGCGATGATCGCCTCGAATTCCTTTTGCAAGCCGCGGTCCGCCGCGGCCGAGCCGATGTCGCACACTTGCAGCACCGCGAACAGGCATGCGCAGAACGCGGTCAGCACGAACAGCGAGATCTTCACGCGGCGCACCGGCACGCCGACGTTTTTCGCGGCGTTCGCGTCGCCGCCCACGGCGAGAATCCAGTTGCCCGCGCGTGTCTTGGCGAGCACGAAGGCGCAGACAGCCGCGAGCGCGATCCACCACAAGATCACTTTGGGAATGCCGGGCACCAGCGCATGACCGTTATCGAGCATGGTGCCGATGCCGTGTTGCGCGAGCATCGTGAAGAAGCCGTTGAACGCCACGCCATGAAACAGCGTATTGGCGAGCCAGTCGTTTTGCGCGAGATCGCCCACGCCGGAGACGATGGTGCGGTCCGCGAACATGATCGACAGCGCCAGCGTGAGGCCGCGCAGGATGAACAGAAACGCGAGCGTGACGATGAACGACGGCAGGCGCGTGCGCATCACCAGATAGCCGTTCAGCGCGCCGAGCAGCATGGAGCCGGCGAACGCGAACAGGATCGCGAGCGAGATCGGCCAGTGAAAATACACGGACGGAATCGCGACCATCATCCCCGAGAAGCCGATCATCGAACCGATCGACAGATCGAACTCGCCGGCGATCATCAACAGACATGCGCCGACCGACAGTATCCCGAGATAGGCGGACACTTGCGACCAGTTCATCACGCCGTCGAGATTGAACATGCCGGAACCGCCGGCGGTCAGCGCGAAAACCAGGAACACCAGCACCGCGCCGGAAATCGCGGCGAATTCCGGCCGGTTCAGCAAATGACCGAACCATGATTCCTTGCGCACGCGCTCATCGGAATCCGAATGCGACGGCGCCGCATTGGTGTTGCTCGTTTCGACAGGCGGGGGAAAGTGTTTGCCGGCTACACCCATGACGTCTCCTTGGAGCCCGGCTGTGTCTCGGTTCACGCGCGAAGGCGGAGTGAGAACGGCAGCCGGTGAAATGCGCGGTGGAGGCGGGCGTGCCGCCCGTATCGAAGCGGCCGCCCGCCGCGCGCGTGACTAACTAGAGGAAAGAATCAGCGATACTGCCCTGCGTACTTGATGACCTTGTCGAGGTTGTCTCTGGTGATGAAGCCCGGACCCGAGCGGATGTTCTTCGGTCCATACGACGGCGCGAGACCGTAGGTATCGAGGCGCGCCTTGAACTTCGGATTGGCTTCGAGAATCTGGCGGATCTTCGCCGGATCGGTGGTGTGCTCCTTCTTCACGATCGCGAGCACCGCCACCGGGATATAGCCTTGCAAGTACGGCTGCTGGTCGATCGCGAACTGGATCGTGCCGGCCTGGATCGCCTTGGCGATGTCGTCGGAGAAGTCGAACGTGGCGAAATAGATCTTGCCCGCGAGGCCCATCTGCTGAACCGCTTTCAGCGTGGCCGAAGCGGGGGTCGGTCCGAGCGTGAGGATCGCGCCGGTGTTCGGATGGTTGCGCAGATAGGCGCTGACCTTCGACTGGATTTCGGTCGGGTCCTGGCCGGAGTCGATCGTGGACGACTTGTAGTCGACGCCGAGCGCTTCGGCGAAACCGCGGCAACGGTCGAACGAAACCGTGTTGGTGGCGATGTGATTGACGCACAGGAACGACTTCACGCCGGCTGCTTTCGCTTTCTCGCCGGCCGCCTTGCCGGCGACGTATTCGGGTTGTCCCACGTGCATGATCGCGCCCAGTTGCGCGCTTTGTTCCTCGGTGCCCGAGTTGATCGTGACGAGCGGAATCTTCTTCGCGGTCACTTTGCTGATCGAGCTTTTCAGCACGTCGTAGTCGGCGATGGTGACGATCACGCCGTCGTAATTGCGCGCGGCCGCCTGTTCGACCAGACGCGCCATGTCGGCGATGTCGCCGTTCGGCGGATTGCGATAGTCGGTCTCGACGTTGAAGTCCTCGTCGGCCTGCTTGATCGCGTTCTTGATGGTGTTCCACCACGAATCCGAATCCGGCGCGTGGCTGATCAGCACGAAGTGGGCGTCAGCCGCGCGGGCGGCCGAAGCCGCGCCGAATCCCGTCGCCAACGTCAATGCCGTTACCAGAATCCTGAGCGTAGCCTTGCCCTTGCAAAGTCTCATTGTCTCCACCTTTTCTCGGTCTGTCGTTATTGAAGGGAGCCTCTGGCGGGCGGCTTTTCATCCGCTTGCGGCCGGTATGGGGTCGCCCTTGCACCATTGCTCACGACCAAGATTAGGCCATCTTCCGAAGCGTTGCAATGAAAATTTCATGATAAATAAAAATGGAAAATACGTTCCATTTGCTCGGCGCCCTGCCTATAATCGGCAGCGTCAGGAGGCAGTGTGGGCGGGCGTTGCAAGCGTCTGTCGCACTGCAATAAAGCACCCGAGAGAGAGCCATGGCGGAAGAGAGCACCGAGGAATTGCCGAGCGTCGATGAATTGATGCAGCGCATCGCGGAAAACTACGAAGCGTTGCCGCGTCAGTTGAAAAACGTGGCCACGTATATCGAGCAGCATCGGTCGAGCGTGATGGTGGATCGCACTAGCGACATCGCGGCGAGTTGCGGCGTGCATCCGTCCGCCGTGGTGCGGTTCGCGCAGCGCTTCGGCTTTTCCGGCTTCTCCGATTTGCAGGCGGTGTTCCGTCAGGCTTACACGGGGCAGGGCACGTCGTCGCCGAGTTATCAGCAGAGGATTCGCAAGCTGATCGACGAGAAGCCCGGCGCATTGTCCGGCGGTTCGGTGGCGCGCGAATTCATCGCGGCTTCGCGCGGCGGTCTGGAGGAACTCGAAGCGGGACTCGACGACAAGCAGTTCGACGCCGCCGTGAAAATGCTGCAGCAGGCCGACAACATCTACGTGGTCGGCGTGCGGCGCTCGTTTCCGGTGGCGAGCTACATCGTCTACGCGTTGCAGCACACGCCCAAGCGCGTGCATCTGGTGTCGGGATTCGGCGGCATGTACCGCGAACAGATTCGCAGCGTGAAGAAGGGCGACGTGGTGATCGCGATCAGCTTCGCGCCCTATGGCAAGGAAACGCAGTATTGCCTGCGCGTGGCGCACCATCATCAGGCGAAGACGCTGGTCATCACCGATAGCCAACTGTCGCCGCTCGCGCGCTACGCCACCACGCAACTGTATGTGAAAGAGGGCAGCGCGTTCGCGTTCCGCTCGCTGACCAGCACGATCTGCTTGTGCCAGGCGTTGTTCATCGCGCTGGCGTACAAGCTCGAATTGAACGTGGAAGAATCCAAGGACATGGGAGGATACGATGACTGACGCGGTAAGGACGATCGACGTAGCGGTATTCGGCGCGGGGCGCATCGGCAAGATTCATGCGGCCAATCTCGCGCGGCAACCGGGCGTGCGGCTCAAGTACGTGGTCGACGTGAATCGCGAGGCGGCCGCGGCGCTCGCGGCCGAACACGGCGCGCAGGTTGCGGATGTCGACGGCGCGATGGGCGATGCGTCGATCGGCGCGACGGTGATCTGTTCGAGCACGGACACGCATGCGGACCTGATCATGCAATCGGCCGCGCAGAACAAGCACGTGTTCTGCGAGAAGCCGGTCGATCTCACGCTGGAGCGTGCGCGCGCCTGCGCCGAAGCGGTCGCGCGCGCGGGCGTGGTGTGCATGATCGGCTTTCAGCGCCGCTTCGATCCGACGTTCTCCGCGCTGAAGTCGCGTATCGATGCCGGCGAGATCGGCACGCCGGAAATGCTGGTGGTGACGAGCCGCGATCCGGGCGCGCCGCCGGTGGAGTACATCAAGCATTCCGGCGGCATCTTCAAGGACATGCTGATTCACGACTTCGACATCTTCCGCTGGATTCTCGACGACGAAGCGGACACGCTACATGCCACCGGCAGTTGTCTGTCCGACCCGGCGATCGCGGAAGCGGGCGATATCGATTCGACCGCGGTGACGATCCGCACGAAGCGCGGGCGATTGTGTCAGATCAATACCGCGCGCCGCGCCGCGTATGGTTACGACCAGCGCTTCGAAGTGCTCGGCAGTGCCGGCATGCTGCAGGCGGGCAACGTGCGGCCCACGGAAGTGACCGCGTACTCGAGAACCAAAGTGTCGAGCGACGTGCCGGAAGCGTTTTTCCTCGAACGTTATCGCGCGGCTTACGCGCTGGAAATCGCGCATTTCTTCGACGCGGTCACGCACGGCAAGCCGGTGCGCACGACCGTCGCCGATGGCTTGAAAGCGCTCGAACTCGCCGACGCCGCCACGCGTTCGTGGCGCGAGGGCCGCGCGGTGAAACTCGGCGAGGCGTCGTGATGAAGGAGGCCGCGGGGCGGGTTCGATTGGGTGTGGTCGGTCTTGGGCGGTTGGGCAAGCGTCATGCGGAAAATCTCGCGTATCGCGTGCCCGGCGCGGTGCTCGTCGCCGCTTGCAGCCCTCTGGAGGAAGAGCGGGCGTGGGCGCGCGAGGCGCTGCCCGAACCGCGTCTTTATGACGATTACGCCGACCTCCTCGCCGATCGGGAGGTGGATGCGGTGTGGCTCGTGACGCCGTCGTCGTTGCACGCGCAGCAGATCGTGGATGCGTTGCACGCCGGCAAGCATGTGTTCTGCGAGAAGCCGTTGTCGCTGGACCTCGCCGAATGCGAGCGCGTGCTGGCCGAGGCCGCACGCTATCCGCATCTTCAGGCGACGATCGGCTTCATGCGGCGTTTCGATCCGAGCTATAGAAACGCATTCGACATGGTCGAAGCCGGCAAGATCGGCAGGCCGTTTCTCGTGCGCTCGCAGACCACGGACAAGAACGATACCGATGGTTTCTTCGTGCGCTTCGCGGCAACATCCGGCGGCATTTTTCTGGACTGCACCGTGCACGATATCGACGTCGCGCGTTGGCTGCTGGGCAAGCCGCGCGCGAAGCGGGTGTTCGCGGCGGGCGCGATTGCGCTGCACGAGGGGCTGCGTGAGTTCGGCGATGTCGACAATGGCGTGGCGATTTGTGAATTCGAAGGTGGGAAGCTCGCGATGTTCTATGCGTCGCGCACGCAGGCGCATGGGAATGACACGCATAGCGAGGTGATCGGCACGGGCGGTGCGCTGACGATCGGGCGCAATCCGCGTGCGAATCGTGTCGAGATTTATGATGCGACCGGTGTTCGCAATGAATGCACGCCGAGTTTTTTTGATCGGTTCGAGGAGGCGTTTTTGCATGAGGCGCGGGCGTTTGTCGCGGCGGTGCGGGGTGGGGGGAAGGGCCGGGGGCAGGGCGGCGCCACATTGGAGGATGCGGTTGAGGCTACTCGGATTGGGGTGGCTATGCGGGAGTCGTTGGTGAGCGGGGAGGCTGTTGTGGTTTGATGGTTTTTGGTGGTTTGGCCTGCTCGGCGCTGTTGGTGGTGGTTGTTGCTTTGTTGGCCTTTGCTTGATTTGTTAGTGGTTTATTGGCGTTGCCCCTGTGCGGGGCGGCACCTACTTCTCTTTGCCGGCCGCAAAGAGAAGTAGGTGTACAGACCGGAGACATGGTTGACGAACGTGCGAGGACATCGTTGACACTTTATGGTCAGCG
>Ga0255336_101993_pt1 | contig 11727 bp, 13 predicted proteins | sample MeOH1_35cm_T3_17_FD_189102 | JGI IMG/M metagenome (GOLD analysis project Ga0255336, IMG submission 189102) | Sandy soil microbial communities from University of British Columbia, Vancouver, Canada - MeOH1_35cm_T3_179 | ecosystem: Engineered > Artificial ecosystem > Sand microcosm > Unclassified ...
ATTCGTGGTTGCTGGAACGCGGCGTGGTGCTGTGCGAGCGTTCATCGACTATCGAGGGGATGGCGGGTGCGAGCCTGTTCGGGCACAACAACTGGATCGCAGTTCCTTACGCAAGCCTGCGCGGCGAAGAGACGATCGAGCAGCTGGCAGCAAGCGTCGCAGCATAAAGCCGGACATCAAGAAGAACATGAAGCACGACACACTCAAAGCCCGTGCAGCGCTTTCATTCAGGAGGAGTTAGACATGCCGCTCGACTGGTCGGAAGTGAAATCGAAGTACGGCGGGGGCGCGCTGGTCCCCACGGTGTCAGGCGGAAAATTTCTGAAGGTTGCGGGGGCCGATGACATTGCGATCTACATAGAGTCGCCCATCTGGTCGGCAACGCTTCACAGGGTCAACTTGGAGAGGGGCGTCGAATTGATCGAGGAGGGCACCATCTCCCGCGATCCAGGGCTCTTCGTGGAGGATTACATCTTGTATGTCGCCAATGAGAGGGCAACGTCCGTCGCTCATTTGCTAAGGGACCTGGGCTTTCTGGACAAGACGGAGTCGTTCACCATCAGATGTTGAATGCGTCCGCGCAGCACCGGTGATTTGAATTATTGGCGTTTTTATCCCAACGAACGGCAGCATTTCATCCTCAAGGAGATTGTGTCATGGCTAAGTCGCTCTATCACAGTGGAACCGGAAATCAGTCAGAGCATTGCATTCATGTAATCGGCATCGGTCGAACCGGCGCAGCGTATGTTGAGGCGCTGCTCCGAACAGGTGAAGTCGAAGACATGCTGGAGGATCCGCGTGCGCGATTCGCCGCAATGGTGGTCGATATCGGCGCGCAGGACATGGCGGTGGTGAACGACTACGCGGGCGGATTCCGCAAGAGGCTGGAGTCGCGCGGAATTCCGGTTGAGCGTTTCCTCTTTCAGGCCATTGCGCTCGATGTACCGTCGCAAGAAGAGCTGTTCAACACGACGAGCCGGATGCGCGAGTTCCTCAAGCTCGAATACCCGCGCTACTACTGGAATCCGAATTACGAGTCGTGGGTCAACCGGAAGATTCCGCTTCCCAAAGCGGGCGAGCATTTCCCGCGAGCGGTTGCCAAGGCGATCTATGCCAAGGCTTATTACGATGAACCCCGCATCCTGAACGATGCGCTCGACAAGTTTGTCGCTCATATAGAAGAGGCGCAGATTCCGTCGATGATCCTCGTGCCGTTTAGTCTGGCCGGTGGCACGGGGACAGGCATGGTCGTGGACCTGGCGCGTCATCTGTCCAATGTGAAACTGGGCCGGCGGCTACCGGTTATCGGCGTGGGGCAATTGTCATCGTCGGGCGACCCGGACGTGCACAAGACCAATCCGACCATGTACACCGCGCTAAACGACCTCGACTGCATGCTGGACGACGACAAGAACAACGGCGTCATCACGGTGTGGGGTGACCTGTACAAGAACCCGTTCACGGGCGGATTTTTTGTCGTCAACCCGGAGCAAAGCTGGCAGCGTCTCACGGCTTACACAACGACCGGCGAGCAGCGGGTGCGCGATGGCTTCCGGCACATGGTGACCAATCGCTTTGTCGCGGACTCCTTCATGCGCTTCGCGGCCGACGAACACGGCCGCGTGTTGTTCAAGGCGTTGCGCCCTGCGGGTTTCACCGGTGCGCCGCACGAAACGCTGAGCGCGAAGGCGCGGAACTGGACCTTGTTCAACGTGGCGAAACTGACGCATCCGGGCGTCCAGGTCCTGCCCGGCGAGCATGGTGAGAAGTGGGAAGCGGTGGTCGGCCAATGGACAGAGTTCGTGCCGAAATACGACGGCCTCATGAACGAGAAGTTTCGCACCGACTACGCCGAAGTGCATGTGCATGTGCCGCGCGACATGGACGCAGGTGTGGTCAACTTCAAGATCAAGGACATGGTCGTCAAGAACTACTTGATGGAAGAAGGCGACCAGCCGATCCAGATCTTCAACCACGAGTTCTTCGATACCCTCACGGCGTACGCGGTCGTTATCCTGCCCGGCGTGGCCAAGACCGATCTCGAGGCGTTCTGGAGCAGTCGTGATGCCTACGACAAGCTCAGTTGGGAGGACAAGCTCAACGAGCATTCATGGCTTGTTGATATCGGCCCGATGATCTCCGAACCGGCCATCCGCTTCGAAGGACTTGCGGGGGAATGTATCTGGGGTTGCGCATGCTGGATCGTGGTCCCCTACGACGACGTTCGCGGCGACAAGCTGCCGCCGCCTAATCGAAAGGAGATCTTCAACGAGCTGATTGCCGGCATGACAAAGACCGTCGTGCGAACGCCAGGAGGAGATGCGCAGCTAGTCGCGCCCGCTCTGGCCGCGGCGATCTGAGTATCAAGTGACGTTCTGAACTTCGACTGACTGTTCGGCGGCGCCGCCGAACAGGTATCCACACACGAACCGAGGTGGCTCATGAACAATTTTTCGACCGATACCCGCATTCCCGCCACGGTCATCACCGGATTTCTCGGGGCAGGCAAGACGACGCTTCTCAACAACATTCTGAAGAACCAGAACGGGCGCAAGGTGGCAGTCATCGTCAATGAATTCGGCGAAGTGGGTATCGACGGCCAGCTCGTATTCGACGATGAAAACGAGCAACTCATCGAGTTCAATAACGGCTGCCTGTGTTGTACCGTTCGCGGCGACCTGATCGAAACACTCGAGCGGATTCAGGAACGCGCGGGTTCGATCGACGCGATCATTATCGAGACGACCGGTCTCGCCGATCCGGCTCCGGTAGCGTCGACATTCTTCGTGTCGAATGAAGTGCGCTCGACGGCGCGTCTCGATGCGTTCATCACGGTCGTCGATGCGGTCAACTTCGAACGCAGTTTCGAGGAAAACGAAGAAGCGCGGGAGCAGATCGGTTTTGCCGATATCGTTTTGCTGAACAAGACCGATCTGGTCGATGAGACCGAGTTATGCCGCCTCGAGCAGCGGATCTACCGGCTTAATCCGCTCGCCAAGGTGTATCGGACCGAGCAAGGCGAGATCGATCCTTCATTGCTTCTTGGGACGAACGCCTTTCAGCTCGATGCCAAGCTCCAAGTCGATCCGCAGTTCCTGGAAGAGCACGCCCACGAGCACGATGCGAGCATCAGTTCCATTGTGTTGCGTGAAGACAGGCCGATCGACATGAACCGGTTTATGGCCTGGATGACGCCTCTGCTGCAAGACCAGGGCGACATGATCTTCAGGACCAAAGGTGTGTTCAATGCGCACAGCTTTGGTGACCAGGTTGTGTTCCAGAGCGTTCGCATGCTGACCACCATGAACCGCTTCAAGCAGTGGGATTCGGACGAGCCGAGACGTACGGAATATGTCGTCATTGGACGCAGTCTCGACCGGGCGGCGCTCGTAGCCGGCTTTGCAGGATGCGTGGCGAGCTGAGTAGCAGACCAGACCCACACAAACACGCTGTACTTCTTGCGGAAGCAGGCCGGATTTGTCGGCGTGCGTGAATCGTCTTTCTCGTTCAGGTTCCCTTCTCAGGAGTGAAAATGTCGACGTTTGCAAAGCATCTGCTTCATAAAGGGGAGGGTAGCCTTCGTCGACCCGTCGGCGGCATCTTTGTGCTGCTGTTGTTGGGAAATGTGTTCGCGTGGGCGTGGGCGGTCATGACGTTTCGCCATCAGCCGCTGATGCTCGGGACAGCCGCGCTGGCCTATGGTTTCGGGCTGCGCCATGCGGTCGATGCCGACCATATTGCGGCTATCGACAATGTCACGCGCAAGCTGATGCAGGCCGGCAAGCGTCCCGTCAGCGTCGGCTTCTTCTTCGCGATGGGGCATTCGTCCGTGGTGATCATCGCGGCAGCGGCGGTGGCTGGAACGGCGACTGCGCTGACCACGCACTTCCAGGAGTACAAGAGCGTTGGCGGAATTATTGCCACGCTGGTATCGGCGACTTTCCTCTTCACGCTCGCCGCGATCAACCTGCTGATCCTGCGCGCGGTCTGGCGAACCTTCCAGCGCGTGCGCAGTGGCGGATCTTACTCCGAGCAGGACTTTGACCTGCTGCTCAATAGCCGAGGCTTGCTTGCCCGCCTGTTCCGCCCGCTGTTTCGGCTTGTCACGCGTAGCTGGCACATGTTTCCGCTCGGCGTCCTGTTCGGCCTCGGCTTCGACACAGCCAGTGAAATTGCGTTGCTGGGCATGTCGGCTACCGAAGCGGCCAAAGGTGTATCGGTGTGGTCGATCATGGTCTTCCCCGCGTTGTTCGCAGCCGGCATGTCACTCGTCGATACCACCGACGGCATCCTGATGCTCGGTGCGTATGAGTGGGCCTTCGTCAAGCCGATCCGCAAGCTCTACTACAACATCACGATCACGCTGGTGTCGGTGCTCGTCGCGGTGCTGATCGGTGGCGTGGAAGCGCTCGGGTTGTTTGGGCGGCAGGCAGGTATGTCGGGCACATTCTGGGATGCCGTCGATGTGCTGAACAACAACTTCAACAGCCTCGGTTTCGCCATCATCGGCGTGTTTATCGTGGCGTGGTTTCTGTCCATCTTGATCTATCGCTACAAAGGGTTCGACGACATGGAAGTCGGATCGGACGAAGCCAGACGGGGATAACGTCGAGCTCGATCGACGAGTCCAATCTACTCTTGATACAAAGGAGAAGGAAGTGCGACACGGTGACATTTCTAGCAGCAAAGATTGCGTCGGAGTGGCGGTCGTCAACTACAAGATGCCGCGTCTGCATACGCGGGCGGAAGTGCTCGCGAATGCGAAGAAGATCGCGGAGATGGTCACGGGCATGAAGCGCGGCTTGCCGGGAATGGACCTGGTGATCTTCCCCGAGTATTCCACGCACGGGATCATGTACGACTCGAAGGAAATGTACGAGACAGCCTCGGTCATCCCCGGCGAAGAGACGCAGATATTCTCGGCCGCCTGCCGCGCCGCGAACGTATGGGGCGTGTTTTCGCTGACCGGCGAACAGCATGAGGACCATCCGAACAAGGCGCCGTACAACACCCTGGTCCTGATGAACAACCAGGGCGAAATCGTACAGAAGTATCGGAAGATCATGCCGTGGGTGCCCATCGAAGGCTGGTATCCGGGCGACTGCACGTATGTATCGGACGGGCCGAAGGGCATGAAGATCAGCCTGATCATTTGCGACGATGGCAACTATCCGGAGATCTGGCGCGACTGCGCAATGCGCGGCGCGGAACTCATCGTCCGCTGCCAGGGCTACATGTATCCGGCGAAGGAGCAACAAGTCATGGTTGCGAAGACCATGGCGTGGATGAACAACTGTTACGTCGCGGTGGCGAACGCGACCGGCTGGGACGGCGTCTATTCCTACTTTGGGCATTCGGCGATTGTCGGCTTCGACGGGCGTTCGCTCGGCGAGTGCGGAGAAGAGGAGATGGGCGTGCAGTACGCCGAGCTTTCCACGAGCCTGATCCGCGATGCGCGCAAGAACATGCAATCGCAAAATCACCTCTATAAGCTGCTGCACCGCGGCTATACCGGCAAGATCAATTCCGGCGAGGAAGCCAACGGCGTTGCCGCTTGCCCGTTCAAGTTCTATGGCGACTGGATCAACGATCCCGATGCAGCGCGCAAGGCGGTCGAGGCATTCACGCGCTCGGCGCCAGGCACGGAAGAGTGTCCTATAGAAGGCATTCCATACGAAACTCCGGTGCACCGGTAACGCTCCGCGGCCGCCACGTCATGGATGAACGCATAAAGCCGTATCTTATCGAATCGGAGCCTTATTATCGGGCGGTCGATCAGGAAATTGAATTGTTCGAGGCCGCTTGCGCGCAGCAGATACCGTTGATTCTGAAGGGGCCAACCGGCTGCGGCAAGACGAGATTCGTCGAGCATATGGCGTGGCGGTTAGGCAGGCCCTTGATTACGGTCTCTTGCAGCGAGGACCTGACGGCATCGGATCTTGTTGGCCGCTTTCTTCTCGATACTAACGGGACAGTCTGGCACGACGGACCGCTGACCATGGCGGTGCGCTACGGCGCCATTTGTTATCTGGATGAAATTGTTGAAGCGCGCGCAGATACCACGGTGGTGATTCATCCACTGGCCGACGACCGGCGGATGTTGCCTCTTGATCGCAAGGGCGAGCAGGTGCATGCGCATAGGGATTTCCAGCTCGTTGTGTCGTATAACCCGGGTTATCAGGGGAGTGCGAAGGACATGAAGATATCGACCAAGCAACGCTTTGGAGCGCTCGACTTTCGCTATCCCGGGAGTGAGGCGGAGGTCGAAATCGTCATCCGTGAAAGCGCAGTCGACCGTGAATACGCGGCGAGGCTGGTGGGCATCGCCAATCAGTCACGCGAGCTCCATGGCCGCGGTCTCGACGAAGGAATGTCCACACGCATGCTGGTGCGCGCGGCGAAGCTGATCGCGCAAGGCATCGCGCCCGGAGTGGCTTGCGGCGTCGCGATGATCCAGCCGATTACCGACGATGAGGATGCGCTTGCAGCGCTTGGCGGATTTGTCGAGGCTCACTTTGGACCTTGACCATGCGGCTGTGACTAACGCGTTGAATCTTTACGTGCGCGGTTTTGGACAGCATAAGGTATCGATCGACCAGTTCCATGGCGAGCCTGGACCTGATCAACTGATGGCGAGAGCGACGATTGCCTGTGATTCGGTTACGTTGGCGGGGGATTCTGAACATCGACGTCTTGCGCAGGCGTCGATTGCGCATGCGGTAGGGCATTTGCGCCACTCGACGTTCGGTCGTCCTGTCGAGAAGCGCAAGCCGCTGCTGGTGGCAGTCATCGGGTTGATCGAAGATGCGCGGATCGAGCGTCTGATGATCGACGGATTCCCCGGCCTGCGGAAACTCTGGGGGACGTATCACGCGCAGAGCGCTATCGATCATGCCGATAGTCTCACGTTCACGGCGTTGAGTGCGCGACTTGCCACTGCCATACATGATCCGACATACACCGATGGCAATTATTGGATCATCAAAGGCCGTTCCATGTTCCATGAAGCGTGCCGCGACCTCGAGGACACCGAGCGTTTCGAGAGCATGGCGAAGGTACTGGCGAACGATCTGGGTCAGATGCGCGTGCCCTTCGATGTATCGAGTTATCTGACCCAGCCGCGTTATCGCGACGACAACTCGTGTTTGTGGACGTTTGATGGACAGGCGACCGCATCCGCCACCCGGGATTCTCGCGCCGATGCATCCACGAACGGATCAAGCTTGACTACTGACACGAGAGAAGGACTACACGCCAAAGTTGAAACGGCGCCCGCGCCCGTTTCCTGGTTGTATCCCGAATGGAACTACCGGTCCGGCCACTTGCGGGATGGCTGGACGACGCTAGTGGATATGCCGGCGCCCGCGACGGTTGTGCCGCCTGGCCTTCGCCAACGGCCAGAAACCGCGCGGCACTTATTGAAGCCACGATAGCGGGAAGTTTTTACCGGAAGAAGAATCAGGCGGCAAGCCGAGGGCGATGACCTTGACCTGGATGCGGTCGTCGAACATGCGGTTGCGCGAGCCAGCGGCCACGACTCCGCTGGACGCATTTTCACGCGAGCGCTCAGCGAGCCAAGCCCGGCGTCGGTGCTGCTATTGCTCGATCTGTCGGCATCGACATCGCGCATGCTGAATGTTTCTCACGATGCGAACGACTCAGGCATGACGGTGATGGACTGCGAGAAAGTAGCGACACAACAAATCGCCGCAGCACTCGATGGCCTGTCGCATCGGCTGGCGGTGCACGGGTTCGCATCGAATGGCCGGTCGGGAGTGCAGTACAGAAGGCTGAAGGATTTCGACGAGCCTTACACCATGGTTCTCGATGCCCGCTTGCACGCGCTCGAGCCTGCCTGGTCCACGCGCATGGGCGCTGCGCTTAGGCATGCAGCCCTGTTTATGGCCGTGGAGAAGACCCGTCGCAGAGCTGTAGTGCTGGTCACGGATGGTGAGCCCTCGGACATCGATGTATTCGATTCGAACTACCTGACCGAAGATGCGAAACACGCGGTCGACTCGCTCGCATCGAGAGGAGTCGTCGTGCACTGCGTGAGTCTCGACCAGTCTGCGGACGCAAAAGTGACGTCGATATTCGGACGGCGTAATTGCGTGACGCCCATGAACAATCGGCGCTTGACTGAAGCACTTGATAAAGTTCTTACGGCGGTGTTCAATCGTTGATACGAACTACCCTCTCAACGCAATCCGGTTGTTAGCTAGTGCTCCAGGCTTTTTTTGACAACCGATCTCAACGAGCTAAGGGTGATATCTTGGCAAACAAAAATCCTGTGAACGTAGGCGTGCTCTTTTCGGAAACGGGCGTCACTTCGTCGATAGAGTCATCGCAGTTATATGGCACCCTATTTGCGATTGATCAGATTAACGAAGCGGGTGGGATCGACGGACGTGAGCTGGTGCCTATACGACGCGACCCTCGCTCGACGCCCAGCGCGTACGCGGCGCTCGCCGAGCGGCTGATTACCGAGGACGATGTCCAGGTTATTTTCGGCTGCTACATGTCGAGCACGCGAAAGGCCGTGATCCCCGTGGTCGAGCGACGGAACAGGTTGTTGTTCTATTCGACGCTGTACGAAGGGTTTGAGTTTTCGAATCACCTGATCTACACCGGTGCATCGCCTAACCAGAATAGTGTCCAGCTCGCCGAGTTCATGACGTCGGCGTTCGGTCCGAGGGTATATCTGGTCGGCTCCGATTACATTTATCCGTACGAGTCCAACCGGATCATGGCGGACCTCGTCAGCCAGTATCCGGGAGGCCGGAAAGTGGGCGAACGCTATGTCCGGCTGGATTCGAACAATGAAGATTTCGCCGACATCATGACCGACATCCGCAAGGTCCGGCCTGACTTCATCTTCTCTACTGTCGTGGGAAACGCTACGCAGCATTTTTATCGCGCGTATGCTGAAGCCGGATTCGATCCATCGGACATGCCCATTGGCAGCCTCACGACGACCGAAGTCGAACTCGCGCAGATGGGACCGGGTGTATCGGCTGGCCACTTCACATCGGCGCCGTATTTCCAGTCTCTCGACAACGAGGTCAATTTTGCGGCAATAGCGCGATTTAACGAGCGATTTCCTGGCTGCGCCGTGCCCAACGCTTGCTGGGAGGCGGCCTACTTCCAGGTCCATCTCTTCGCCAATGCAATGCGACGAAGTGGCAGCGACGATATAGACGCGTTGATGCCGCACCTGCTCGGATCGTCTTTCGATGCACCGCAGGGCAAGATCAGCGTCGAACGCTCGAATCACCATACGCACCTTTATTCGCGGATTGGGCAAGCGACGGAGAAGGGGCAATTCAACGTTGTTCGGTCGACGCGCAACGCGATCTATCCCGATCCGTATCTCGTGAGCCACGCGCTAGGCGACACGATGTTGAGAATGAGCCCTGTGGAGACTTGAATGTCCTGCGATCGTGAGCTCGATAGAATAGATGTATGTGCGCTGCCGACGGGTCGGCTCGGTGAGCAATTGCTGCGCGAGCTGCGTTCCCTGCACGTCTGTATCTTTCATCCGCCGAATGAGGACGGGGTGTTGCTGACCCAGCAATTGCAGCGCATCGGTTGCCAGGTGCACAGTTTCTGGCCGCCGCACAAGGTGCCGGTTGCGGGTAGCGACATCGTTTTTATCGGGCTCTATCCGGATACGATTGGATGCGACTTCCGCTGGTGTGAAGCAGAAGATTCACCCCCTGTCGTAGCCGTCGTGAACTACGAGAATCCAACCATCATCGACGCGGTGCTTCGGGTCGGGGCGAGGGCGGTGGTCGCGTCTCCGGTCCGCTCCTTCGGGGTTCTGAGCGCAGTCGTGCTGGCGCGCCAGATATCCGGCGATATCAAGCGATTGCGAAAGCGCGTGAGCCGGCTTGAAGAGCGAGTGGGAGGCGCGAGAAAAATCGCGGAGGCGCAAGAGATACTGGTTCGGCAGCGGGGCATAACGAAGACGGAAGCGTACCAGGCGATCCGCGAACGGGCGATGGGCAAGCGCGTATCGATCGAGGAGATAGCGTCTGCGATTGTCACCGCCGATGAAGTTCGATGAAGCTCTTTCGCTCGGCCGCTAGTGTTTATCGCGCGTGAGGCTGGACGCGTTCGATGCTTGTGCCGATGGTGAATATTGGGAAAATGTGTGTTGGTATGCGTAAGCGGCGTGTGCCTCCTATATTGTTGCAGCGATAGACGACACTCTCATGCAACTCACGCACTCGCCTGCGGCGCGGAACTCACCACGGTGCGTGACAATCTGCGCCACGCGTCGATCGCGATGACGTCCGTCTATTACCGACCGTAAGTTGTTATGTAGAGTGGCCAACGTAAGTGCTTTGAGAGCAAGGCGTTAGCCTTGGACTACTGCATATAAAGTTTCATGATGGGACTCTTGGCGGCCATCGGGTTCGCCTTTGGTGAGGAGCTCGATCATGCACCAATCCACCCATCAAGTTTCAAACAACCTGCCGCTGGACCGGTTCGTTGACGGAGCCTTGGGCGAACTGGAGAAGCTTCGCTATAGCACCGCTGAGGTCACACATGCCGTTTTTGAACTGCGGGCGGCATTGTCAGGTTGTTGGGCCGGTCACGTAAAATGAGGCCATGAAGAAATTGAAATCGCTCTATCACGGCCATCGTTTCCCAGGCGAGGTCATCTGTTGCGCTGTGCGCTGGTATTTCCGCTTTCAGTTGAGCTTGCGCGACATTGAGGAGCTGCTCTTTGAGCGCGGTGTGATCGTGACATACGAGACGATCCGATGTTGGTGCGATAAATTTGGCAAGGGCTTTGCCCACCGGGTGAAAGCAGCGCGACGCAAACCAGGTAGCACGTGGCACCTCGACGAGATGTTCGTCACGCTACGTGGAGAGCCGTATCTGCTGTGGCGGGCGGTGGACGAGCATGGCGCCGAACTCGACATCCTGGTGCAAAAGCGGCGAGACAAGACCGCCGCCAAACGCTTCTTCAAGCGTGTGCTGCGCGCGAACCCGGTGCCACGCAAGATCGTCACCGATCAGTTGCGCAGCTGTCCGGCGGCAAAAACCGAGATCCCGGAGCTTGCGAACGTGAAACACATATTCGTCAAAGCCGCAGCTCGACTGAACAACCGCGCAGAGAACAGCCACCAACCGACGCGCGAACGCGAGCGACGCATGCGCGGCTTTCGCGATCCTAAACGCACACAGAAATTTCTCTCGTGCTTCGGACCGATCCGGCAACATTTCGCACTCAAGCGACATCTGCTGCGCGCTTCACTCTATCGCAAACAACTCACAGCCCGGTTCGTTGCATGGCGCGAATTCGCCGAAGTCGCCCAAAATCCGTCGACTGCTTTTTGACACTCCTCGCTCCTGACCTCTTGCCGTCTCACTCTCGGCAAGTTGACAATGCCGCGCAAAGGCATTGGAGTGGATGGTCGCGATGTGCCCCGGCAAGCGCGCGGCGCTGGACAAAGACGACGCGCTTAATCGCATCGTCAACGAAATTGAATACCTTAAAGCAAGCGTGCGCGCCAAGGTAGAGCATCCGTTTCGGGTGATCAAACTGCAGTTTGGTTCTGCAAAGGCGCGCTACCGTGGTCTGAAGAAAAACACCGCGCAACTTTAAACGCTGTTCGCGCTGTCCAATCTCTGGATGGCGCGTCGCAAGCTGTTGAAAATGTGAGCGGTAGACGCCGCGAAAGCGGTGATCCACAAACATCGAGCTCAATTTCTGGT
>Ga0255336_101994_pt1 | contig 11717 bp, 12 predicted proteins | sample MeOH1_35cm_T3_17_FD_189102 | JGI IMG/M metagenome (GOLD analysis project Ga0255336, IMG submission 189102) | Sandy soil microbial communities from University of British Columbia, Vancouver, Canada - MeOH1_35cm_T3_179 | ecosystem: Engineered > Artificial ecosystem > Sand microcosm > Unclassified ...
ATATTTTTACCTTCTATTAAAATTTAATATCACTTTGAAAATTAATATTACATATTTTAATATTAATTTTATTCTTGATTATATTCATCAATTATTTTTTTAGCTAACTTTTTAATTGCACTTGCCTCAGCTATTAAAGTCATAACTATTAGAAAAATTTCTATTTTCTCTTTATCCTCTTTCTCAAGCTCACTGTCACTTATTAAATCATTAATTTTATCTTCTTTAAAGCGATCCTCTTTTAGAAAATTTTGAAACATTTCTTCCTGAAGGTTTGAAAATACCTTATAGGCTTTTTCCCAAGATATAATATCATCACTATTATTATTAATATTATTAAAAGCAAGCTTGAAAACTTTTTTTATTTCTTCAGTTGTAAGAATAGGCCTCATATAACTTAATAAAAGCAGCTGTGCCAGATGATCCTTGGTGTAGCCCCTTTTTTTACCGTCTTCCGGCTTTGCTATAACTTCTCCCTTAATATAATTTTGTACAATATTGCTGGTATATTTTTCATCTTCAAATTTATCATTTAGAAAGTCTATTACCTGTGATAAAAATAGATCATAACGCGGCAAATCATCATAGGATACTATTGTGTTCTTTGAGATGTCACCCGCTATCTTCTTAATAAAATCTATTCCATATCTACTGTTATCCTCCATTTTTAATCAGCCTCCATATATATTAATAAATAAAATAATTTAAAAATTATTTAAAAGTAAGCAATTTGTTTTCTTACTTTATATTATAAGTTATGCAATAACTTATTACAAGTTATAATTTATATAAAATTATTGCTAAATTTAAAGAAAATACGAGATAAGAAGAGATTTACAAAGATACACCGCAGCTAATTAAGTTAAATGGTTGTTTTGTATGTTATATAAGTTTATATTATACTTGTAATATAGTATTATATACCTTATAATAAAAACATAGATTAGATGAAACAAATTTAATCATAAAGAAATGCATAAGGAATAAATATTGAATATGAAGTTTATATAAAAAGCTGTATAATTACATTATATGACTTTTTCTTGGGGGTGAAGGAAATTAAAAAGAAAAATAGGCTTTTATTCAGTATGATATTGGCTATCCTCTTTATTTCGGTTGATGTTTTGTCACCTGCATTTTTAAATAATTTCAAAGGGGATAGACATTATAGCATCGTATATGCTGCAGGTAAGTCAGGAGGTTTTAAATCTTCCAGCAGCTTTAGTAGTTCTAAATCTTCTTCGGGAGGCTTTAAATCTGGTAGTTACAGTACTCCAAAGTCATTTCCTGGAAGCTCTAGTTCGGCTAAGTCCTCTTCTGGCGGCTTTAAATCAGGAAGTTTTAGCACTGTGCCAAAGAGTTCTTCAGGAAACACAGGAGGCTATTCTACTTCCCAGCCAAATAATAATTCCAGCAGCTTAGGCGGCACTAAAAGAAGTATTTTACCAATCCCTATTCCTATTCCATGGGGATCTCATAGTTATGGTTCCAATTATGGAGGATACTATAGCCCAATTCAGGCTATAGGAAATATTTTCAGCAGTATTATTAGGCTTATATTAATAATAATTGTGATAGTTGTTATTTATAAGATAATAAAAAATTCAAGAAGAAGGTACTAGTCTAAAATAGGCTTTTACATTAAACTTACGAACAAAATGTGAGTAAGTACAAATTATTTATTAAAATTTTAAGGAGGATTATTAAAATGGGAGTATTCGGAAGAATGTCCAACATCTTTAGAGCAAAGGTAAACAACGCAATTGACGATATGGAGAACCCAATTGAACTACTTGATCAGAAGGTAAGAGATATGGAAGAAAGCTTAAACAATGCAAAACTTTCATCTGCTCAAATTCTTGGTAATGTTCATGAAATCGAAAAGAAAATGGAAGCTGCAGAAAAAGAATCTAAGGATTTTGATGAAAAAGTTAAGCTAGCTATGAGCAAAAGCAATGAAGAATTAGCTAAAAAAGCCCTTGCAAAAAAACTTGAAGCTGATAAAAGTTATGGAAGCTTAAAGGTAAGCTATGAGGATGCTCGTCAAAAGGCAGATTCAGTAAAAGCAAAGCTTAAAGAATTAGAGGAAGAAATAGAAAAGACAAGAAGATACAGAGATGAAGCTGCAGCAAGATATAATAATGCAGAAGCTAGCGGTAAAGTAAATGAGATACTTGCTAATGTTGAAACTAAGAGTAATAAAATCAGCGTAGATGATATTGAAAGAAAGATTCAAAAGAAGGAAGCTTATGCTGAAGGTCTTGGAGAATTAAAGACTGATACAACTCTTGAAGATGAATTTAAACAGCTGGATGAAGTAGATCTTGATGAAGAACTAAAAAAATATAAACAATAGGTGATAGTATGGGAAGAGCTGAAGATTTCCTAAAACATGAAAGGGAGCGTTATGGTAAGGTCTATGTAGACCTTACCTACGCAATTGACAATGTTTCTCCATTTTTAGAAAATGGGGAACTTAATAAAAGAAAATATGTAACCAAACTTCCTGTTCTTAAAAAATATATTGATCTTATAGAAACTTCTGAAAGAGAAGTGCACAAAAAAGGCGGCTTCCTTAGTTTCTTTAATGATGACAAGTATATTGACCTTTTAAATTCTTATAAGCATGACAATGCTGAAAGCTTGAATCAGCTGGAACATTGCAGTCAATGTGTTTATAGAAACTGTACAGAGGATAAATTCGATGGTTGCCTTGGCTGCCGTGAAAATTCAAGAATAGTCTTTTGTGATCATGAAAAAATAAATGTGACTTTTCATGATAATTGGATTTTGACCTTAAACAATGACAAAACTGGTGATATTGACAAATTTAATGTGCTAGCTACACTTCAAGATATAGAAAAGGATCAAAAATATATTATAATAAGGAATTTAAGAACAGACGAAAAATTTATACTTTATTATTACCCTGGTATCTCAGATGACAGCTATGCTGAGATATCAGATGGAGATGAATTTGATTTCATTGTTTCTACCTATCAAAGTGTGGAGCAGTAACTATATTAAAATTTTTAGACACTGAAATAGCTGAAGATGCTGAAAACGCTGTAAGGTTATTTATATAAAATACCTTTTGTGATTTCTGTGAATTCTGCCCTTTTTGTGTCTAATTTTTTTGTCTAAATCTTAATCCTATTTTATTTTGTATCAATATAAAATAGTAAACATAATATATAATGGAACCATTTTTCAGGAGGCTACAATTGTTCTCTGTAAAAAATAAATTAGATCCAAGTTTAAAAACTGCAATATCTAATAATTACTATAAACATTACAGAGTAATAATCCAATGTAAAACCCTTAGAGAAAACATAGAAAAGAAGATAAAATCTTTTAAAGCTGAGCTAATACATTCTATTCCGACCTTAAACTGTATAAGTGCATATTTATCTGCAGCCAGTATTGAAAGGTTACTAGATTACCCTGAAGTAGCCCATATTTCATTTGATACCACTGCCATTTTGTGCGGCAGCAGTGTATTAAATGCAAATGGTATAAGCTCTCGTGAGAAGTATAAGCTTACAGGAAAAGGAATTGGCATTGGCCTTATAGATAGTGGAACATATCCTCATAATGATCTTATGCATCCTCATAACAAGATTAAAAAATTTGTAGATGTTATTAATAATATTAAATATCCTTATGATGACAATGGACATGGTACTTTTATTAGCGGAATAATTTGTGGAAGTGGATATTCTTCAAAGGGAATGTACAAAGGCATAGCAGAAAACAGCAATATTTATTCAGTTAAGGCCTTTAACAGCATTGGAAGAGGATATATATCAGATATCTTATATTCAATAGATCTTATTATTAGTGAAAGAGAGGAATTCAACATTAGAATTCTCTGTCTCCCTTTTGAAGTTCTAGATTATAATCAATTTATACTATTCCTTTTTAATAAATTATTTGATTTAGCCGTTAAAAACAATATCGCTATTGTAGTTCCAAGCGGAAACAGTGGTCCAAAGGAAGGCACTATTCAAGGAATTGCTACTTTGTCTAATTGTATTACAGTTTCTGGTTTAGATACTACCGCTAGTCCAAAGCCTTATATCCACTCTTCAGTGGGTCCTTTTTCTAAGCTTGAGAAACCAGATCTATCTGCGGCCTGTGTGGATATTTGTTCTCTTAATACTAATAAAGCTTTTATCTCTGAAAGAAATGGAATAAAGATTTATGCTCCACCTTTAGATAACCCCTACAGTACCTATTCAGGCACTTCCTGTGCCGCTGCCTTTATCAGTGGTGCTTGTGCCTTACTCTTCGAAAGTAAACCAAGTCTTTCCTCTAAAGATATGGCAGCATTGTTAAAGGTATCTTGTAATGAATTAGAAATAAATAAATGGTGCCAAGGTTCAGGAATATTAGATATAAGCAAATTATTTATTTAATTAATATTATTAATAAATATTAATAATGTGAAAATTATTGTTATTTCTATTTAAAATATGGCTATACTATAGTATTATAAATATAATAAATATTGCCAAATTACACACTAAAAAATAAAGTACTTAGGAGGAGATATAATGTTTAGCGAAAAACTTACTGAATTAATAAACAACCAGATAAATTATGAATTCTTTTCAGAGCATGTATACTTAGCAATGTCTGCATACTGTGCAAATCAAGACTTAGACGGCTTTGCTAATTTCTTTAGAGTTCAAGCAGAAGAAGAAAGGTTTCATGCAATGAAATTTTTTGACTATCTTGTGGATATGGATGCTAGAGTTAGAATAAATAATAGTCCAGAACCAAGAAATGATTACGGCTCTATTCTCGAAGCCTTCAAGACTGCTCTTGAGCATGAAAAATCAAACACAAAGAATATTTACTCTATAGCGGATGCTGCTACAGAGGAAAGAAACCATGCTACAATGAGCTTTTTAAAATGGTTTATAGATGAGCAAGTAGAGGAAGAAGCTACTGTAAACACAGTAATTAAAAAACTGGAGCGTATAGGCAGTGATAATGCAGCTTTATATATGCTTGATACAGAATTAGCAGCAAGAGTATTTGTACCGCCAACTAATACTGCGGTTTAGAAATATTAGTATATAAGCATTTAAATATTATTTGACACTGAACTAGCGGATTTCGCAGAATACGCGGAGGGATTAATTTAATTACCTTCCGCGTATTCTGCGTTCTCAGTTTATTCAGTGTCTAATTTTTCTTATTTATTCAAATAAGCCACCGGATTTTGTGCCACACCATTTACTCTTACTTCAAAATGCAAATGTGGTCCAGTGCTGTTTCCTGTGCTTCCCACTAATGCTATTTTATCACCTTTATTAACATTTTGTCCTACTGTAACATCAAGCCTGCTGCAGTGACCATATATAGTAATAAGACCATTTTCATGCTGAAGCTTTATTACATTGCCATAGCCGGTTTCCCATCCTGAATAAATTACTTTCCCATCAAGGGCTGCATAAATAGGGTCTCCCATATTAGCGGCAATATCCAGACCCTGGTGCATTCTTCCCCAGCGCATACCAAAGCCTGAAGAAATTGAACCTCTAGATGGGGTGAATAAAATTCCTGTAGATTCAGCAATTGGGCTTTTACTTCCCTGCAATACAACCTTATTCTTTGGCGGGTCAATAGTCTTTTCGCTGGTAACCCTTGTACTGAAAGCTTTACTATTTACCATTTGTATTTCCTTTGTTACTGACTTTTTGCCTGCTTTTCCATCATCTATGAGTTTGCTCTGTCCTACAGTCATATCCTCTGACCACTTTATGACAATAGAAGGTGATATAGCCTCGCTGCTTATCTTAGTACCTTTAAGTTCGAAGGTTACTAGCTGTTTTTGTGATTTTTCATTTACTGCTTCTATTCTATTTACTACAACATCTATGTCATCTACCTGTAATATGGGTACTTGTTTTTTAACATATTTAATATTGGTCTTTAAATCACAATTTTTAATTTCTAAATCACTCTTATTAATATAATAATTTTTTACCTTTTCTAATATGCTTTTTCCTTCACTTTCATTGGCAACAATTGCAAATTCTCTATCATCAGCCTTCATAGAGTATGCATCTATAACCATGCTTGAATTTTCAATAATTACTTTTTTTAAAAGTGAGCTGTCAGTTAAAATCTCTTCATCTACTTTTACCTTATTAATTGATAGGGAATTCTTAAGCTTTGAAGTAGAAAATCTGCTTGATATTTCTTCTACTATGCTGTTTATTAAATCTAAATCCTTTTTATCATTATTTATGTAGACTATTACCTTTTTATCTACACAAATTTCATAGGCATTAGGCTCATTAACACTGTACAATATGCTGGATATGCATAAGGTTGCTGAAACAGCCATAATGCTTATGGCTTTTCTACTGATTATACAATGACTCAATACTATCTCTCCTTTCACCTTAGATAATATACCCAATATTTTCATAATTATAATTAAAATAGTAATTAATCCTTTAAAAGAATAAAAATTAACTTATCGTTCACATCTTTGATATGTTGAGTAAATGCCTATATTTTGTTATAATAAATTGATACAATACAATATGTTGTATAAACTTAAAAAGAAAGGTTGCGGTGAAATGAGCACTTTTATGTTTAAAAGTAAGGCTCAAGATTTTACACCTGTCAGCAATATTTTTATAGATAATTACATGACAAAAGCTAGAGGAGACTTTGTTAAGGTTTATCTATTAGGTCTAAAATATTGCATTACAGGTGAAATTGGAGTCAGTTCCTCAATTCTTGCAAGTACACTGCACCTATTGGAAACAGATGTGTTGAATGCATGGAATTATTGGAATGATGAAGGTGTCGTAAAAATGATACCTATTGATAACATGGGAAATTTCAATATTCAATTTATGGATTTAATCGAAAAAACTGATGCTAGTGATGATAGTGTAAACTTGCTGCAGGAATTAAACAACAGCTCAACTAAAGGCATGCTTCAAGACATTGAAAAACTTCTAGGAAGACCCCTTTCTCCTAAAGAAATGAGTCTTTATATTGGCTGGCAAAAGGAATATAATTTTCCTCAAGAACTGATTTTGCTGCTTATTCAATATTGTGTTTCTAAGGGCAAAACAGATTATAGATATATAGAAAAAATCGCCGTAGCTTGGTTTGATTCTAAAATAATAACAATAGAAGAAGCTCAAGCTTATATAAAAAGACATGAGGATAAGTGGATAAAAATCCGTAAAATACTTAATTATCTTGGTGTAAAAGATGGAGAGGTAATGAAACCTCAAGAAGATATGCTGGATAAATGGATAAATACCTATAAGTTCCCTCTTGAAGTAATTTATAAAGCTTGTGATATTTGCTTTGAAAGAATCAACAAAGCTGAGTTTAAATATATTGATGGCATACTTGGCAGCTGGTTTAAGGATGGTATAATCTCCTTAGAAGATATAGCAAAAAGAGACATAAAAACACATTATCCTAAAAAGAACAATAACTATAATAAGCAAAATAATAACAGTACCTTTAATAACTTTGAGCAGAGAACTTATAACTTTGATGAACTGGAAAAGAAACTTCTAGGCTGGGAGGATAGCAATGATTAATGGTTACCAGGCTGAAATACTAAAAATATATGAGGATATAAGAGAGGAAGAAGCTAGAAATTTAGCTGCAAGAAAGCAGGAAATTGAAAAGAAACTTCCTCTAGTATTAGAGCATGAACGTCAAATTGGCAAGCTTTGCGTAGAACTTACCATAAGCTCCTTTAAAGATATCCAAAATCGAAACCATTATCTTGCTGAATTAAAGGAAAAAATAACTGATGTTAGAATGAAAAAATCTGAGCTGCTTTATAAAAACGGCTACCCCATTACCTATTTAGATTTATATTACAGATGTGATAAATGTAAAGATACTGGCTTTATCGGTAATCATAAGTGTACTTGTTATAAACAAAATTTAGTGAAGATATATTATAAGAATTCAGAATTAAATATACTTACTAAAGAAAATAATTTTGATAACTTTAAAATGGAATATTATTCTTCAAGAAAAAATGAAAATGAACATATAAGCCCAAGAAAAAACATAGATGAAATAGTTACTCGTTCCAATAATTTCATTAGAGCCTTTGGCACTAGTAATGAGAATATGCTATTCTACGGAAATTCAGGAACTGGAAAAACATTTTTGTCAAATTGTATAGCAAAGGAACTTCTTGATAAAGGTCATTTTGTTGTTTACAGAACAGCTGACAGCCTTATTCAAAATCTAAAGCATATCCGCTTTGATGGAGATGAAGCCCTAGAGGAACTTATAATAAATTGTGACTTACTGATTATTGACGACCTTGGAACTGAACAAATTACTGATTTTTCAAAAACAGAATTATTTAACTTATTAAATAAAAAGCTTTTAAAGGGTAAAAATATGATTGTTTCCACTAATTGTACCCTTGAAGAAATACTTCAGATTTATTCTGAAAGAATAAGTTCAAGACTTCTTGGAAACTTTAGTCTCTACAAATTCTTTGGCGAAGATATAAGAATAAAGAAAAATCTTAATAAAGGAAAGTAGTCGGTGTGGCATGGGGACGTTTCTTCTGCCACATTTTTGCTACACGTGGCACGGGGACGTTTCTCGTGGTGTGGCACGGGGACGTTTCTCATGGCACATTTTTAGATATATAATTTGAAATAAATATATTTAGTACTTTTTGGGGTAATACAACTTGGTTCTAATCCGTAATTTAAAATGTATATATTTAATTATACATTGAAATAGACTGCATGAAAAAATCCTAAGCTTATAGCTTAGGATTCATTTGGCGACCCAGAAGGGACTCGAACCCTCGACCTCCGGCGTGACAGGCCGGCACTCTAACCAACTGAGCCACTGGGCCATATTTAATTGTTTATAAAATAGATTGTTTAATTAATCTATAATTAATTGATTTGTGGTGGGCACAACAGGGATCGAACCTGTGACCCTCTGCTTGTAAGGCAGATGCTCTCCCAGCTGAGCTATGCGCCCATAGTTTGGTGACTCATAGGGGAATCGAACCCCTGTTACCACCGTGAAAGGGTGGTGTCTTGACCGCTTGACCAATGAGCCAAATTTTATCTTGTCGTTTTAGCGACCCGACATAGAATATAATACATAAAATTTACTTCCCTGTCAACTAATTTTTAAATAAATTTTTCATTAATTAACTGTTATATTTTGCCTATATCTTCAATCTTCTTTTTTCTCACTATAGCTCAATAATGCTATATAACCTATCTATATTACTTTTTCCTTTTATAGAAAGATAGCTCAACTAAAGCGCAGCCTTCAATTGCAGTAATTCCATTATTATTGCAGTATTCTTTTATGTCTGTACTTTCTGCTCCAGGCTGGATTAACACTTTATCTATTCCTAAATTTTTTACTTCATCAAGTACTTTCAAACCTGAAATTGGATTTATACACAAATCTACCACATCAATTACATAATTTACTTCTTTTAAACTTTTATAAATACCCCCTGTTGTATCCCGTGGGTTGATTCCCTCTACGTTAAAACCTTCATTTTTAAGTGAGCTCAGTATTCTGCTTGCATATTTACTGCTATTTAAAACATCACCAACTACTACCCAATTTTTATAGTTTAACAATTCCTGTGCCTGCATTTCAACAACTCCCTTTTTTATATTTATTATTATATTATGTACTAATATCAAATATATAGCTATACTTTATATGGTTAAATTACAAAACTATATTTAAGCAGAAGTAAAAACAAAAATGAAGTTGTTTTATTGCCGAATATATAGAACAATATTACAGCTTCATATAATAGAGCTTCCAGCTTTTCTCCTATTTCAGCTTCAATATATTCTATTAAAGTAGTATATAATATTCTTAAGCAAAATGGTTTACATACTTCCAAATAAATATAAAATGTTTCGATAATATATTCAAAGTCATTATTTTAGGTTAAAATATAAAGATAATAGATTAACACTGAAAGGAAGATTATTTTGAAGCATAAGGTTATTATTATTGGCGGCGGTGCTGCAGGTATAATGGCAGCTATACTGCTTAAGGATAAGGGAATAGATACAGCTATAGTTGAAGGTAATGATAGAATTGGCAAGAAGTTATTAACTACTGGAAATGGAAGATGCAATATTACTAATAAATACATAGAAGAATCTAGATATCATAGTGAGAATCCTGGTTTTTTTAAGCAAAGTTTAAGCAATTTTTCAGTTAATGATACCATTGATTTCTTCTCTTCTATTGGGCTGCCCCTAGTTACACTTGAAGATGGTAAGATGTTTCCAATGTCGCTTCAGGCATCTTCTGTATTAGACATTCTAAGACTGGCTCTTAATGATAGAAATATACCTGTATATCTTAATTCAAAGGTAAATAAAATAACGGCTTTAAAGAAATCTTTTAGAATAGAAACTAAAAGTGGTGAAGCTTATGAAGCTGAAAAGGTTATTTTATGCTGTGGTGGTAAGTCAGCTCCAAATACCGGTTCAGACGGCTTGGGCTATAGCTTAGCAAAAACCCTAGGTCATAGTATAGTAATTCCCATGCCATCTCTAGTGCAGCTAAAGCTGGAATATAAAAATCTAAAGGCCTTAACTGGCGTAAAGTTTAATGGAATATCAGAAATATATGTTAATGAAGAATTAAAAAGAAAAGAATTTGGAGAGATTTTATTTACGGATTACGGCATTTCAGGTCCACCTATTCTTCAGTTAAGCCGATATGCTTCCTATTACCTCTCTAGAGGAAATTCTGTAGATGTGAAAATAGATATTATGTACACCATGGATATGGATGCTTTAGTAGATTTTTTAGAAACCCACTTTGCTATTTTTAGTCATAGAAGTGTTCATGACTCCTTAATTGGCATTATTAACAAAAAAATGATACCTATTATTTTAAAAGAAGCTGGAATTAATGATATACATAAGCCTTGCTCAGATTTAGAATACAAAGAAAAGCAAAGCTTATATTCTATTTTAAAGACTTGGAAATTTAAAGTTTATGACACTAATGCCTACTCAAATGCTCAGGTTACAGCTGGGGGTATAAATACTAAAGAAGTTAACCCCAGCACTATGGAATCACTTATATTACAGAATCTTTATTTTGCAGGTGAAATACTTGATGTTGATGGAGACTGTGGCGGTTTTAACTTACAATGGGCGTGGAGCTCAGCATACGCAGCAGCTAATGGAATTGCTTAAGGTTAATATGTAATTATTAATTATAATGATATATGTTAAAGAACACATCCACAGTTTTTTCCATCTGTTTTCGAAAGTTCAATGGTATTATTTACTATTTTTCCCTGATTTTTTATTAAAAACATCATTGAGAATAAAATTATCTTCTTTGAAATACTTATGCACCCTTCCTAAGTCAGAGGAATTGTTGTTATTATACTTACTAATTAACTCAAGCTTTCCTGAGGTTTCATTTAGCAGAAAAAAGTGTGCCACAAGAAACGTCCCCGTGCCACGCCACCTATTTACTTTCATTCACATTTAATAAATCCAGAAAGAACATAAATAAAGGTATACCGATTAAAAGGCCCCATACACCCATAAAATGTTCAGAGATAATTAAAACTATAAATATAATGAATACAGGCAAATCAGTCTTTGATGCCATTAACTTTGGATTTAATACATAGCTTTCTAAAGCATGCAATGCAGCTATAAGTATTA
>Ga0255336_101995_pt1 | contig 11707 bp, 16 predicted proteins | sample MeOH1_35cm_T3_17_FD_189102 | JGI IMG/M metagenome (GOLD analysis project Ga0255336, IMG submission 189102) | Sandy soil microbial communities from University of British Columbia, Vancouver, Canada - MeOH1_35cm_T3_179 | ecosystem: Engineered > Artificial ecosystem > Sand microcosm > Unclassified ...
CGAAAGCCTTAGTCGCCTTATCCTGCCGAATTAACACTTGCATCGTAGGACAAAAGAGCCTGGGCATATCATCCCAGGCTTTAGCTCCTACAAATTTGGTGGTTGAATTGTAATCTTTTTGCCGAAGTCCGAAAAATCTAAGGTCATAGTCATCGGCTCATTTTTTGCTTTATTCTTCGATTGAATTGTAACCCTTCGAATCGTTTGATCTTTTTGACTGAGATAAACCGTATAATTGAAATCGGTCCAGAATTCTTCCATGATCTGATTTTGTACACTGGGTTGTAACTGAAGTACCCAAACCTTCTGTCCATTTAGCTTCTCATTACCCTTAAGCATCACCTCGCCAAGCTCTTTGAACTGCAAAGAAGAAATTGGATTGAGCTCCGCCAAGAAGACTTCTTGGGTAGCTGGGACACTTGGGTACCTGACCCATCGTTTACCAAGTGGGTCTTTTAGGTAAAAACCTTCTCCGGCAACGATCATTTCGACTTCCGTGCCTACTAGCTGCCCTGAAATATGAGTGTTCCCACCGTCCTTTTCTCCTAGAATCTGAGTAAGTATGCGATCCTTTCCATCGACCCACTGATGTTGGGTCATGCTGTAGCGAAAAGAGGTCGCTTGGTTCAGTTTTTCTAAGCCATGTGTCAATAACTCTGCGGGGTGGGGTTTCCATAGAAAACGGCCCATAATTCCCCCAATTAACACGGTACTGATCAGGATGATTAATAACAGCCCTCTTTTCTTCATGTTCGGCCCCCTTGGCGGAGTTCTTATCACACTTTATGTAGGAACTAGGTTGCCCTATTCCTAATAAATATTATAAGCTAAAAGACCCTCCTAAATTTTATTCTAACGGGCAAATGCAAATCTGGGAGTAAGAAGAGACCTCTCATACGTTTAGTAAACTCATGAGAGGTCTCTATTCTTTATATTTTTTCCATATTATTGAAATTAAATAACATATACCCTAGACAAGGCATATTATGTACTATCTCACGAAGGGAGGTTAAGGATATGGCATTTGGCGTAGATGGAGTCGTGCGTCGTGGTGAGAGATTTGAAGGTATTGCGATTGTGGTTGTCATCATTCTTCTGCTTATTGCACTTGGTATTGTATTCTAAATGATGCTATTTCTAATATGAAAGGGGGAAATTGAATTGTACGGAATGGGTTTCGGCTGTGGATGTAGCTACCCGATGGCTACAGGTGGAGGCTCTAGTGTGGGTGCAGGTATTATTGCTATTGCAATTTTAATCCTTATCGCTCTTGCAGTAATCTTCTAAATCCTCGTGATATTATCTGAATAAGAAGAGGTGAGATAAGAATATGGTTGGATTTGGTTCCAGACGTTTTGGATTCTTCCCATTTTTTAGTCCATTTTTTAGTCCATTTTTTTCGCCGTTTTTCTTCCCGTTTTTCTTCTTTCGTCGTCGGAGGTTTTAACAATAAAAGGCTAGGCATCAATGCCTAGCCTTTTGTTTCCATCTCTTGTACTTTTTGATACAGCCATTCATTTATAGGTGTTGGCACCTGATATTGTTTTCCTAAAGCGATAGCCGTTCCTGAAAATAGCCCTACCTCTGTTTTTCTGTTTGCTGCCATATCTTGGCGCATAGAAGGCATTCCTAAAGGATTTAACTGTGCAAGAACATCTAACCAATACTCTAAATCTGATTCGCCTAAACTTATACCCACTTTTTGAGAGAGAGCAATAACCTCCCGCATCGCTGCTATCATTACATTTCTAGGCTCACCGTCTGCTTGGATACCCCCATAATTCATTGAAAATACTGCTACTGTCTGATTCACTCCCGTGTTTAACATAAACTTTCCCCACATCCGATGATCCATATCTTTTGGAACCTCATAAGGAAAATTAATGGAATCAAAAAAATCTGCAACAGCGGTTACTTTATCTGACCATACCGTATTATCTTTCTCACCAAAGCACAGCATTCCCATGTTTTTATAGTCTACCTTATTTTCATTCTTTACTGCATCCATTCCCTGTGCAACGCAATAAAGCATTCTTTCCATACCGAATTTTTTCCCTATGATTTCTTCACTGGAAATTCCATTTAATGCTGAAAGAATGATTGTATGCTCTCCCACTAGATGCTTTGTATCCACGATCGCCTGCTGTAACTGGTTGAACTTTACACAGAAAATTAATAAATCTGCAGGTTTTTGCTCATTTTCGGGTAATACATAATTAAAATCGCAAAATCTTCCATTACAATAGATTCCACTCTTCTCATATTTCCGTATACGGTTCTGGTTGGCAATAACACGAACATCATTTTTTGATAATCTATCGGAAAAATGCTTTGCATACATTGTTCCCAAAGCGCCTAAACCTACAATTGAAACAGTTTTAATCTTCATCTTTCAATATTCCTTCTCATTCTATTTTCTTCATAAGTCTTTCAATACTTATGAGTACTTATGAATATTTCTACATCAATCAAAATTACCCTGCTACTTTTGGCAATAAAGACTGCTTGCCAGCAACAAGCAGTAACACAGGCGATTGCCCAAGTTAAGTTGACTAAAAGTATAAAGAAAACCCGGCTTTCGCCGAGCTTCAGCGATAAAGAAAACTTGGCTAACACCAAGCCCTAGCGAAGGTGGTAGCCCTAGTTGCCTTATCCTGCCGGACTTAACCACTTGCATCGTAGGATAAAGAAGACTTAGCCGGCGCCAAAGCGATGGCTCTAGTCGCCTTATCCTGCCGGACATAAATACATGCATCGTAGGAGAATGAAAGCCGCTGGTTGCACTTATACTATCTGCCCCCCAATTTATACTTTCTGTTAGTACAAAAAAGGGGCTTTCCAAAAGTTTAGCCAACTCATGAAAAGCCTCTAATTCTATAACGTTACCCTTTTGTTACCTCGAGGGTAATTATGGGGTTTTAGACCACTGAAACCATTGAAACAGGCAAGTTTCGGGCTTTACCTTACATCATGCCGCCCATACCGCCCATGCCACCCATTCCAGCAGCTGCAGCAGCGCCGTTATCCTTGGCAGGAAGGTCAGCAATTAAGCATTCTGTGGTTAAGAGCATCGCTGCGATCGAAGCCGCATTTTGTAGGGCAGAACGAGTCACTTTTGCTGGGTCAACGATACCTGCAGCAATCATATCCTCATATTTCTCAGTGACAGCGTTAAAGCCTACGCCACGACCTGCTGACCGAACCTTTTCAATAACAACGGAGCCTTCTTGACCTGCATTATTGGCGATTTGACGAAGAGGTTCTTCCAAGGCGCGACGGATAATCACTAAGCCTGTCTTTTCGTCTCCAGTCAATTTCAGCTTATCCAGCGCTTGAACTGCATCAATCAGAGTCGTACCACCGCCAGCGACGATACCTTCTTCAACAGCAGCACGAGTTGCAGCTAAAGCGTCTTCAATCCGAAGTTTTTTCTCCTTCATTTCGGTTTCGGTGGCAGCACCAACTTGAATAACGGCTACGCCGCCGGCAAGTTTAGCTAGACGTTCTTGGAGTTTTTCCCGATCAAAATCAGAAGTTGTTTCTTCGATTTGCTTTTTGAGCGCTTCTACCCGTTTTTGAATTTCGTCCGAACTTCCGGAACCTTCCACGATCGTGGTTTCTTCCTTGGTTACGCGCACTTGACGAGCACGTCCAAGCATATCAATTGTGGTATTTTCCAGTTTGAGACCAAGTTCCTCGGTAACTACTGTACCACCGGTGAGAACGGCAATATCTTCAAGCATTGCCTTACGACGATCGCCGAAACCAGGAGCTTTAACTCCTACGCAAGTGAAGGTTCCCCTTAGTTTGTTCACAACTAAGGTTGCCATTGCTTCTCCTTCAATGTCTTCAGCAATGATCAAGAGTTGGCGTCCAGCTTGGACAACTTTTTCAAGTACAGGAAGAATGTCAGCAATTGCGCCAATCTTCTTGTCCGTAATCAAGATGTAAGGGTCGTTTAACACGGCTTCCATCTTGTCTGTATCTGTAATCATGTAAGCAGAGATATAACCGCGATCGAACTGCATTCCTTCAACGACTTCAAGTTCAGTTGTCATTCCTTTAGCTTCTTCAACCGTGATGACGCCGTCTTTACCGACTTTTTCCATAGCTTCGGCGATCAGATTCCCGATCGTTTGGTCCCCAGCAGAAATGGAAGCGACTTGGGCAATGGCCTCTTTGCTTTCAATCGGCTTAGCATTGGTTTTAATATCCGCGACAACTACTTCAACAGCTTGTTCAATCCCCCGTTTAATTTCCATGGGGTTAGCACCAGCAGCTACGTTTTTTAAGCCTTCACGAATAATCGCTTGAGCGAGAACGGTTGCTGTAGTTGTCCCGTCGCCAGCTACGTCATTGGTTTTGGTTGCAACTTCTTTTACGAGTTGAGCTCCCATGTTTTCAAAAGGGTCTTCCAGCTCAATATCACGAGCGATTGTTACACCGTCATTAGTAATGAGCGGGGAACCAAATTTTTTGTCTAAAACGACATTACGGCCTTTCGGTCCTAACGTTACCCGAACCGCCTCAGCAAGAGCATTTACGCCACGTTCCAGCGAGTGGCGGGCTTCTTCATTAAAAATAATCTGTTTAGCCACTTTTAATATCCTCCTTAAAAATTATAATTAAGTAATTAACCTAGAATTGCTAAAATATCGCTCTCTTTGAGGATCAGATATTCTTCACCATCATATTTAACTTCAGTGCCAGCATATTTGGAATAGATCACACGATCACCTGCTTTAACATCGAGAACGATTCGCTCACCTTTTTCCATTTTTCCAGGCCCAACGGCTACAATTTCGCCTTCTTGTGGCTTTTCTTTAGCCGTATCCGGCATGATAATTCCACTCTTGGTCTTTTCCTCCAACGGAAGTGCTTTAATAACCACTCGATCGCCCAAAGGTTTAATGTTCATCGAGAAATTCCCTCCTTAATATTATTTGTTGTTAGCACTCACTTGATTCGAGTGCTAACATCTAGATATAATAATATGCAAGGGCGGAGATGAAATCAAACATTGCCAAACGTTAATACGGACGATTATAAGAAGATATCATTTCATATCTTCTATAATCTCACTATTACTTCGTTATTCATATAATGTCCGATTTCAAGGCCTCCCCTGCCTGCTCTAACTTCTATATTGGCCAAACGGGTCGATTTTTATTCATAAAATATTATCCGATTTTGTCCTTCAAATCCTTAACTTCTCCATTTTTCGAACATACACTAAATTAGAAATAGAAAACTTTGGTTAGCAAATGTGATTCCTTGAGGCAAGGCTTTTGATCTTCTCCGCTCTCATCTTCTGGAGGTCGTTTCGACGACCAATCCAAAGAAAAAGGAGAATGTTTATGAGCTTCGGAGGATTTGGGACATTCAACTGCAGACCATTTATTCTCGGTTTATTTGACACGTTTCCCATTGGTGCGCAACTGAGAGTCGGTATGGACTCAGCGTTCTGGATTGGAAACTTTGGCGGGTTGCAAGACGGGGTAGCTCTCTTGACCAATGCTCAACTGTTCTCCAATGTCGGAAGTCCAATCGATGGTCTTCGCCCGGTTGTACGGATTCCTCTACGTCAAATCACCTTTGTTAGCCAATAACCTCTTGCCGGTTAGGAGGATCTCCTAACCGGCTTTTTACATATTCAACCGAGTGCTCAAATAGAAGTCAGGGAGGGACAATTGTGACTCGTCCCTCCTCTCAACATATCTTTATCTTCCCATCTTTACATAACGAGCCCGTATTTCTCCGACAGTATCTCCCAAAACGCTCTTAACTCGTTCATGTTCAAGATTAAGCAGATAAATCTTTGTTTTCCCGATTTTCAAACTCGCATCTGGAAATTCCTGCTCGAGGAAAACTTTTTCCCTTAAAGCATACCGAATCAGCTCTTTCACTTGTGACGTTGTCCGATGCAGCTGTTCACCTAACGCTGATCGGGCCCTCGTCGAGGCAACATAGGCCATACTTATCTGAAGCTGAGCAAGAATTCGTATTCCGCGTTCCAGATCTTGATCCGGCTTATACCCGAATTCCTGATTCAGGAATTCTTTGAAAAAGCTCTGATCACCAAACGCTTGCAAACTATGATGTGTGCTTCCCTCGACACCCATCACCCGAACTTCCTTACCCCAGGCCCGGATTTTACGAGCTAGGGGCAAAAAGTCACCATCACCTGTAAACAATAAAAATGTATCAAACGTCGAAGTCCTGGTAATTAGGATTTCTTGCGCTTCCAGAATAAGCTCGACATCTGCTGCATTCTTTCTTAACTCTGTCTTGGCATAGTTGTTTTTGCCAAACACATGACGTGTAAAAACATTAATCTTCTCGAACGATGTCTGTGTTCTCCAGAATTCTTCGCGGTCAAAGTTAGCGTAAAGGTAAATCCCCGTAATGATTAGGTCATTCCGTTCCGCATAGGTTTGGATCGCTTGCATCAAAATTTCCGGGGTTAACTCGTACCCCCTTTCTAATAAACCCGTCCATATATTTTCATAATCTACAAAAGCGATTGCCTTCAAAACAAAATCACCCCGTTTCCTGTACGCCTACTATAATGTATGCGCAAACCGGACAGGGGTGACAAGCATTTTTACGCGTTCATCGGGGTAGCACACTCACTAGCTTCCCCTTTGAGAATTTGAATTCCATGCGGTAAAGCGGGCATGATCGCCTGCCAACATTCCTTAACCGCCTTCGGCGAACCTGGCATATTAATGATTAAGGTGCTCTTTCGCAAAACGGAAACAGCCCGGCTCAGCATGGCTTTGGGAGTGACCTTTAAACTTTCATAGCGCATTACCTCAGCAATCCCGGGGACCATGCGATCAGCGACGTCCTTGGTTGCCTCTGGCGTCACATCACGCAAGGAAAAACCGGTTCCTCCGGTGGTTAGGATCAGGTCTAAACCCAGATCATCAGCCCATTCCCTCATCTTCTGGGCTAAAAGCTGTTGTTCATCTGGTAAAACAACATAGGCGACAACTTCCCCTTCAATCTCTTTGACCAATTCCTTTAAAAGCGCACCTGAAAGATCCTCTCTTTCTCCTCGAGAGCCCTTATCACTGGCCGTGATCACACCCACGTTTAACATTATTCGACCACCTCAATCCCATCTCCGACCTTAACCGGACCCCCTTCAAGGACCTTAATAAAGATCCCTTCCTTAGGCATGATACATTCTCCCGCTTGTTCAAAAATAGCACACTTCGCATGGCATTCCTTGCCAATTTGAGTCACTTCACCTATACCTTGGTCACCTATTTTAAGTTTGGTGCCTATCGGTAAGTTTACGAGATCGATTCCCTCAGTGGTTAGATTCTCGGCAAAATCGCCAGGACCTACATCCAGTCCTTTATCCTGCATCTTTTGGATGCTTTCCATCGCGAGTAAACTCACTTGACGATGCCAATCTCCACCGTGGGCATCCCCCTCGATCCCGAATTTCACTTTTAAAATCCCTTCGCCTACGTTTTTCTTGCGCATTCCTTTTCGTTCACTGGTACACACTGCGATAATTTTTGCCATTTTTAAATCCCCTTTATTCTAAATTTCTAGCGTACAAAATGCCCACTCTTCCCGCCCATTTTCTCCATGAGACGGATTTCACTGATCATCATCCTTTTGTCGATCGCTTTGCACATATCATAAATTGTTAAAGCGGCGACACTGACTGCCGTTAACGCCTCCATTTCAACCCCGGTTTTGCCCGTAACTTTAACTGTGGCTTCAATTTCGATCTTCCCTGGCGGAACAATTTCAAAGTTCAGTTCTGCGCCTGTAATTCCTAAGGGATGACACATCGGTATCAAGGTCGACGTCTGTTTAGCCGCCATGATACCCGCCACTTGGGCAACGGCTAAAACATCTCCCTTCGCGATTTGACCCTGACGGATCCGCTCAAGGGTTTCCGGTTGCATCTCTATTTTTCCCCGTGCAACGGCTACTCGACTCGTTTCCCCCTTATCACTAACATCGACCATCCTGGCCCGGCCTTGCTCATCAAAATGGGTAAGTTCCATTTTATCCTCCGATCTGTGACATCATTCGACTTCCCTGCCAAGCTTCATCGTTCATATGGTGTTCAGCAGGTTTATTAAAAACAGTTTGAGCAAATAGATCTGCAACCTCATCATCTGAACTACCGTTTCTTAAAGCCTCGCGGAGGTTGATTTCCTTCGGGCTGTGTAAACACGGCCGTAATTTCCCGTCGGCTGTCAAACGGATACGATTACAGGTATTACAGAAATGTCGACTTAAGGCACTAATGAAGCCAATATTACCCAGAAAACCTTCTGTTTCAATATATTCCGCAGGTCCGCTTCCTAGTCCGATCTTCTGGGGTTCTAAGTCTTGTAAGCCCATGATTTCTTTCATCTCGGCAATCGGAACAAATTCTTCACGATGATCGGAACTAATCCCAATCGGCATAAGCTCGATGAAACGAACATCGATTGGATAGTTTCGGGCGAGTTCAAGAAACTTTGGTAACTCGAGCAAATTGTAACTTCGATCAACCACGACGTTTATTTTGACCGGATTCAACCCCGCTTCTAAAGAACGGAAAATACCTTGAAGCACTTTATCCACATCTCCGCCGCGAGTAATTTCGCGGAATCGGTCTGGGTCAAAGGTATCTAAACTGATATTGACCCGATTTAAACCCGCAGCTTTCAACTCAAAAGCCATTTCCGGTAGAAATATCCCATTCGTGGTTAGCATTAGATCCTCCACGTCGGGGATTCGCGAAACTCGACCGATAAAGTCGACAATTCCTTTGCGAACAAGAGGCTCTCCTCCAGTGAGGCGAAAACGTTTAAAGCCCAGGGAGGTACTAATTTTGACAAGACGTTCAATTTCCTCAAAGCTGAGGATTTCTTCGTGAGGGAGCCATTTCACACCCGATGCTGGCATGCAATACTGGCACCGAAGGTTACAGCGATCGGTTATGGAAATACGTAGGTATTCAATTCGCCGTTCAAATTGGTCTTGCATTTAAATTCCTCTTTTCAGTCAAGGCGCTCGTAGGATCAAGAAAAATAAAGAAACTCCGCGGTCTGTTTAAAACCGCGGAGTTATCCCGCATCGCCTTAACAGACTCCTTTCCAATAGGAGATATTATCGTTTCCAATAATACCCGAGTGTATGAACACTAGCCTAGTCACCATCGCCTCAAAAGCCTTAGGTTACCTAGTTTCGGAGCAAGTTATTCAGTTGTAGTTATCTATTTTATTATCTCTTCTTTTTATAATTATGACATACGAGATTATTCGCTATAAGAATATAAACTCCTGCTTATTGAGCATAATTTTTTATTTGATAGGAATATTCATTCAACTCGAACATGAATCATGCTATCATAGATCCTAACAAGGAGGTTAGTTATGTCTACAGAAACAGTGCAATATTCAATCCTAAAAGCACAGGGGAATTTCATCGTTAAAACAGAGGATGTCGTTGTTCAGGAGATCCCTTTAACTCTCTTTTTCAACGAAGAAGAGATTGCCACTTTGCTTTGTTCCCCTTCACAGCTTGAAGAATTGGCTTATGGCTTTCTTTATGTTGAAGGTTTCATTCATTCTGCCTCTGATATTCACTGGATTCGCTACGATCCTAAGCTTAACGTCGTTTGGGCAGAAGGTACTTCCCATCTTGCTGCTAGTGAACTTCTGAATAAACGAACGTTCTCTGCTTGTTGTGGCAAAAGCCGGGTCGCCCTCAATTTTGCTAATGATGAGAATCGAGTCGTTCGTCAAACCTCCGATTTACGGATTTCTCTTGATGAAGCCTACGGCTATATTAAATACCTTCAGGAGCATTTACCTCTCTTTCAATCCACAGGCGGGATCCATAGTGGAGGAGTCGGCTATCAAGGACACGTCTTGCTCACGAGCTACGATATCGGCCGGCATAATGTATTTGATAAATTAGCAGGAAGCGCTGTCCGTGCTGGGATTGAGCTTAAAGACCATGTTCTTTTCTTTAGCGGTCGTATTTCTTCCGAAATCTTGCTTAAACTGGCGAAGATGAATATCCCGATCTTGATTGCACGCTCTGCGCCCACAGATCTCGCCTTAAAGCTCGCCCAGGATCTGAACATAACCGTCATTGGCTTTGCTCGGGAAAATCGGCTGAACATCTATACCTGTCCGGAGCGAATTCTTACCCCTTCACCAATTTCTTCTGAAACCTGATCCACTCTTCAGGTGTATTAACATTGCACAAAAGCAAACGTGGATCACCAAATCGGGCGAGTTCTTTTTCTTGGACATACCGGACTGACAGTTGCGGAATGAGATCAATGACTTTAAAATGACCTGCTTGAAGAAACTCTTCTATTCTCAGGAGACAAGATTTATTGTAAAAGGCAAAGAGGGGATGAAGCCCATCCTCTGTTTGTGGAACGACACACTCATACGCTTCAGTCAAGGAGGCCATAAAGCGAATAAGTTCAGGGTCCAGCATAGGAATATCGCAGGCGACAAAAAACGCATACTCGGTACGCACTTCCTCCAAGCAGGCATGAAGCCCCCCAAGCGGGCCACTCCCAGGATATCGGTCTTGAACCACTTTTTCTCGATAACAGTTGTAAAGCTCAGGGGTGTTACTACTGATAAATACCTCTGTAAAAATCGATTTGAGTAGTTCTAGATTCCTTTCAATTAAGGGCTTCCCGTTCACTTCTAAGAACGCCTTATTCTTCCCCATTCGGGAGCTCTTACCCCCCGCAAGCAGAATTCCCGTCATCTCTAAAATCTTGAAAGCCCCCTCTGAAGAATGATCTTCTGGTAAAATGATATACTCTATCTTTACTGAAAGCAACCGTTCATAGGAGCTCACAAAAAGAGCACTGGCTTATTCCTATAATGGGTTTATTTCTTAGTTAGAAGGTACAACTCACCATAGCACCTCTTCTTGACCTGAACTGCGCATAATAAGAATGTGCAGTAATCACAACCACCTATTTTGCTTATAATCTTTGTTTCTTTCCAAAAGCCATTGGGCATATTGTTCTACATCTGTTACAATTTACAACATCAAATCCTCTATCATTACTTGTGTAAGCACACTTTCTGCAAAGCTTTTGATTTACGCTATACTCATTTATTGCATTAACTGGGCAATTATCAATACATAAGGTACATTTTTTTATACAAATACTCTCTGAGGGCGTATCTGATGGCAAATTTAAATTAGTTAAAACAGCACCAATATTAAGCATATTTCCATATTGACTATTTAGCAACAAAGTGCTTTTCCCAAGAGTTCCTATACCAGCCAATACAGCCGCATGTTTCATAGAAATTATACCTCGACCCTCCATATTTTTCTCATCCCAATAATCATATGGTCCGTCAGAAGGAATTGGTACGGCGATTCCGTTATGTATTTTTTCAATTTCATTAGAGGCTAAATATGCAATTCTATCTAATTCTACAGGGCTGATGCTATTAAAATGTTGATAAATAATCCTCGGACTTACATATGCTAATCCCATTGGAATTTTCTTAGCAAAAACAATAACTGATTTACAACCAGGATAAATGTCCGTAGGATGAAAGCCTTTTGGTACATCAATAAATAAATCAATATTGGCAACGCCGTAAACTTCCGCACCAAGATTTATGAAAATTTCTTTGATTTCTTCTTTCATATACCCAACTCCTTGTCTAAAACTCATATAAATAATCTCTAC
>Ga0255336_101996_pt1 | contig 11702 bp, 11 predicted proteins | sample MeOH1_35cm_T3_17_FD_189102 | JGI IMG/M metagenome (GOLD analysis project Ga0255336, IMG submission 189102) | Sandy soil microbial communities from University of British Columbia, Vancouver, Canada - MeOH1_35cm_T3_179 | ecosystem: Engineered > Artificial ecosystem > Sand microcosm > Unclassified ...
TGGTCTATCCGGTCGGCGGCGGCTATTACGAACGCCCGCATGGCTATTGGGGCCATTCTTATGGCGGTGGTTATGGCTATGGCGGTGGTTATGGTGGTGGTGGCCACCACTGGCATTGAGGCATGACTGTTATCTGCAAGCGCGATCGGGCGGGACGATGGGCACAGCTCTCGTCCCGCGGAGGTTGTGCTTGACGCTGCTGCCGTGATCGGGCGCAATGGTGCCGTTCATGTGCCGGGATGATCAACGACATCCCGCGCACGACTACCAGGACCGTAGTGAGAGCATGACCATCCTCTATGCCGGCGATGCCGACGAAGCCGATCAGTGGCTCAATGCAGTGCGTGAGATCAATCCCGGGCTGAGCTTCCGCTGCTGGCCGGAGATCGGTCCCGTTGAAGAGATCGACTTTGTGATTGTCGGCGGCCGCCTGCGCGGGGAATTCCCGCAGCTTCCCAAATTGCGCGGCATTCAATCGACCTGGGCTGGCGTCAACCATCTCATGCAAAGTGCCAGCCTGCCGGCCGGTGTGCCCGTCGCCCGCATGGTTGATGACGGCCTCACCTGCAGCATGAGCGAATATCTCGCCTTCCAGGTGCTCGATCATTTGCGGCAGGGCTCAGTGCTGCGGCAGGCGCAACACGAAAACCGCTGGCTGGAAGGGCTGCAGGTCCGGCACGGCACGATCGGCATCATGGGGCTGGGTGCCTTGGGTGTCGATGTGGCCCGGCAATTCGCTGCCCTCAATCTCGCGCTGCGCGGCTGGAGCCGCACGCCCAAGAGCGTGCCGGGTGTCAGCTGCTATGCCGGGATGGAGCAATTGAACGATTTCCTGGCCGGCTGCGATCTCCTCATCTGCCTCCTGCCATTGACGCCGGAAACGCGCGGTATCCTCTCCGGCGCATTGCTGGCGCGGTTGCCGCAGGGTGCCTGCCTGATCAACGCCGCGCGCGGGCCACATCTGATGGACGATGATCTCATCGCCGCCCTCGATAGCGGGCATCTGTCGCGCGCCGTACTCGACGTCTTTCACGTCGAGCCATTGCCGGCCGATCATCCTTTCTGGCGCCACCCGCGCATCACCGTGACGCCGCATATCGCCGCGATTACCCGGGCCGGCACCGGTGCCGCGCTGATCGTCGAGAACTACCGGCGGGCTCTGGCCGGGCAAGAGCTTGTTAACCAAGTCGACCGGCAGCTCGGCTATTGATGAACGATTGCCGTTCCGGACCGGCACGGCGCATGCGATTTTCGCCATCGTCAGCTCGGTCGCCGACGAGCATATGAGCATCGACCTCATCCGCCGCATCATGTTTCGCGAAAAATTCCTGCGCCGGCACAAAGTCGAGATCGAAAAATCGATCCGCGCGTTTCACCGCGGCCTGCGCGAATACATGCGCAAGGACAGCAACGAGACGGCCGATCAGCAGCTACACCAGAACTGGTCCAGGCTCGAGGAACTGGCGGCGCGGCAATCCAGCGAGGCCGATGCGATCGCCTCGTCGTGATCGTGCGCTAGCCCTCAGGCTTTCGCCAGCCCGTGCCGATAACTCTCCATGCGTTCCAGCATCAGCATGATGTGCTGGCCGCGGATCGTGCCCACGGCCTTGAAGTCCTGCTTTTCCAGCGCCCGCAGGGTGTCGTCGACTTCCTGATAGAGGTACTGAACTTCGCGCCGCAGATCTTCCGACTGCATCCAGCTGTACCAGTAGCGGTCCGTCTGGTGATACATGACGTCGATGAAATGGCGCAGGAAGCTGTTGCCGATCACGCGATTGACGACGGCATAGAACTGGTCGCAGAGTTGCGTGTAGGTACCGATCACCGGCTCGGTCGTGGCGTCCCGCATGTCCTTGATGCTGTCGCGGATCTGTTTGATCGCCTCGACATCGGCCGGCACGAGCGGTTGTGGCGACAAATCGCCGATCAGTCCGACGAGATGCAGCCGTAGGCGATACATATCTTCCAGCTCGCGGTCGGCAATCTCGGTCACGCGCACACCGACGCCGTTCTTGACCTCGATCAGGCCTTCCGCGCCCAGGCGGTGCAGCGCCTGCCGGACGGGCGTCCGGCTGACACCGAATTCCTTGGCAATCTCCACTTCCGTCAAGCGGCTGCCGGGCGCGTAGATGCTGGTGCCGATCCGCTGGCGGAGGATTTCGTAGACCGCGTTGGCATTGTTCCCGTGGGAAAGGGCGGCACGCCCGTTCGTATGTGCCGGCTGGTGGGATCCGGCATTGGCGCCGAGATCATGACTTTTATGCGACATGCGTCCTCTTGAATTCCCGGAGCCGTTTGCCGGCTGCCCATGCCTATCTGTAGGGGCTTGCCGCAATTGTAACAAGCGTCCAACAAATGCAGCGTTCTCCATATGTTAGCGATATCGACGTGGTCCCGCTTGGAGAAAATGACATTTCCCCGACGGAAGCCGGGGCGGGCACGATGATTGTTCCGGAGCCGGTTGGTCGGGGAGGGCTGGCAGGGCTGGCAGGGGGCGTCTGCCCCGGCAGCCCAAAGAGCGAATTTTATGAAACTGGGCCGGTCGAAGATGCCCGTATGCCATATTGGCGGCGGCCTGACTTTCACGAAGATGTCAGGCAGCGATGGTGACATAACGCACTGCCAAAGACAGCCGTCTTTCTCTATATTTGCCGGGTCACAAGGACATCCGGCGGCATGCCGCGACAACCGGTTTTGATCGTGTCGCAATTTATTGCTGAAGCGGTTGCGATGCTCTGGATATAATGGAACGTGACAATTGATCGGCCTGGCCGTGCGATCACCGCGAGCTGCCGCCGATGCTGAGAAAGGGACTGGAAATGAAGCGTTTTGGGATGGTTCTCGTGGCCAGCCTGGGGATTGCGGGATGCGCACAAAGCTACCAGCCTGTTGTCGATACCAAAGGTGTCGATACGGGGCGCTACCAGCAGGATCTTTATGAATGCCGGCAATATGCCGAGCAGGTGAGCCCGGCCGGTAATGCGGCTGTCGGCGGCGTGGCCGGTGCGGCCGGTGGTGCTGCGCTCGGCGCCATCGTCGGCGCCTTTACCGGCAGTGCCGGCACCGGTGCCGCGATCGGCGCCGCGACCGGCGGTGCTGTCGGTGTCGCCGGCGGTGCCGGCAAGGGTGTCAACGATCAGCAGCGGATCATCGACAATTGCCTGCGCGGCCGTGGCTATAGTGTGCTGAACTAAGCATACCCGATCGTCTGATCGTAACCCGCCCGCAGCCAGATACTGCGGGCGGGTTTTTTTGTTTGTACCGACCCACTTTCCCTGCTTGTCCTGCGACCGGGAGCGCCAGCCGTCGATAAGGTAAGGATTTTCAATTGCGGCAGAGGCTGCGGCGCGGCAAGGTGGACCAGAAAATATGCAAACAGGCCGCCATGTTCGATCTCAGCCGAGACGTCATCATCATCACCGGAGCCTCCAGTGGCCTCGGCTGGCACTTCGCCAAGACCCTGGTCAATGCCGGAGCGCGCGTCGCCTTGGTGGCGCGGCGGCATGAGCGGCTGGAGGAGCTGCTTGCCGAATTGCCGGGCGGGCGGGCGATGGCGATCGCCGCCAATATTGCCGAGCGATCGACCATCGTCGATATCGTTGCCAGCGTTACCCGCGAAATCGGTGCGCCAACGATCCTGATCAACAATGCCGGCGTTGCCGACCACCAGCCGGCTCTGGAACTCACCGAGGCAGATTGGCATCACGTGCTCGACACCAATCTCACGGGTGCTTGGGAGCTGGCGCAGCTTTGCGCCAAGTCCTGGGTCGCTGAAGACCAGCCGGGCAATATCATCAACATCTCATCGATCCTCGGTCAGCGCGTTGCGGGCCGTAGCCTGCCTTACGCCGTCTCGAAGGCTGCCCTCATCCAGATGACCAAGGCGCTGGCGCTGGAATGGGCAAGGCATCGAATCCGCGTCAATGCGCTGGCACCCGGCTATATCGAAACCGATCTCAATCGTGATTTCTTCGCGACCGAAGCAGGCGATGCCCTGATCAAGCGGATCCCGCAGCGTCGTCTCGGCAAGCCAGGCGATCTCGACGGCGCCTTGCTGTTGCTCTGTTCCGAGGCCTCCAGCTACATGACCGGGACCGTCATCACCGTCGATGGCGGTCATCTCAATTCCAGCCTGTGAGCCCAGCCCGATGGATTTCTCGCTTCCCGCCGAAACCCGCGATCTCTGCCGCCGCATCGATGCCTTTCTGGAGGCTTATGTCCTGCCGCTGGAAGATGATCCCGCCAGCTTCGGCGAGGGCGAGCATATTCGCGAGGATCTGCTGCAGGACTTGCGGCGGAAGGCGCGGGCGGAGGGCCTGTGGTGCTTTCAGATGCCGCGCGAACTGGGCGGGCTCGGCCAGTCCACCGTTGGCATGGCGGCCTGCTATGAGGCGGCCGGCCGTTCGATCTTCGGCCCGGCGATCTTCAATGTCGCGGCACCCGATGACGGCAACATGTTCCTGCTGAACAAGGTGGCGACGCCGGCGCAGAAGGAACGCTGGCTGATGCCGATCATCCGCGGCGAAAAACGATCCGCCCTGGCGATGACCGAGCCGCATCCCGGGGCCGGCTCCGATCCCGCCGGCATGATGCTGACGCGGGCGGAAAAGCGTGGTGACCGTTGGGTGGTGCATGGCCACAAATGGTTCATCACGGGTGCCGGTGCGGCGCAGACCTTCATCTTGCTGGCACGGACCTCCGACGATCAGCGCCGCGGTTTGACGGCTTTCCTGTTCGATCGCGATCAGCCCGGCTGGCACATCGAGCGGCGCATCCCCATCATGGGGCCGGAAGAACATGGCGGCCATTGCGAGCTGTTCTTCGACGGGTTGGAGATTCCCGACGAGAACCGGCTGATGGGCGAGGGCGAGGGCATGAAGGCCGTGCAAATCCGCCTCGGCACGGCGCGCCTCACCCATTGCATGCGTTGGCTCGGCATGGCGAAGCGGGCACTGGAAATCGCCATGGCCTATGTCGGCGAGCGCCAGAGCTTCGGTCGCAAGCTGATCGAGCGCGAAGGCGTGCAATGGATGCTGGCGGATGCGGCGATGGCGATCGAGACCGGCCGCCTTCTCACCATGCAGGCGGCCTGGAAGCTGGACCAGGGCGACCAGGCGCGCAAGGAAGTCTCGATGGCGAAGATCGTCGTCGCCGACACGCTGCACAAGGCTGTCGATACGGCAATCCAGCTCTGCGGCGCGCGCGGTTATTCGCGCGATACGCTGCTGGAATGGATGTATCGCTATGCCCGCCAAGCGCGGCTTGTCGATGGCGCCTCGGAAGTCCATAAGATGGTCCTTGCCCGCACGCTGGTCGAGGACGGCCGCAATTTCTGGTCCTGGTCTTAATAACGGTGCCTTAGTAACAGCGAAGCGGCCTAACGGGAACGAAGCGGGGAGTAACGGCTTGAGCATTCTGCAGCATCGCACCGCCCTCATCGATTTCATTGCCCGGCAAACGGGGGGCAAGGTGATCGAGCTCGAGATCGAGGGCAAGCTCGGTGGCGGCGCGATCCAGGAGAACTGGGCCCTGTCATTGGCACTCGAGGGTGGCAGCCATGCCGGCAAGCATGCTTTGGTCCTGCGCACGGACGCGGCCACCGGCATCGCCGAAAGTCGCTCGCGGGTGCAGGAATTCGCCTTGATCAAGGCCGCCCATGCGGCCGGCATGACCGTGCCGGAGCCGCTTTGGCTCGATGAGAGTGGCGCCATTACCGGCAAGCCCTTCACCATCCTGCGGCGTCTCTCCGGCGTGGCCGAACCGAGGCTCGTTCTCGGGCGCCTCAGCGATCTTGCCGAAAGCGGCGAGATCGAGGAGCCGGGCGACGTGCTGGTGCACCATCTCGGCCAGGAACTTGCCCGCCTGCATCAGGTGGTGCCGGCCAAGGCGCCTTCCGGCCTCGGCTTTCTGCCGACGGTGAATAAAGATCTCATCCGCCAGCGTGTCGCCGATTATCGCCGCTGGCTCGATCGCCTGCCGGAAGCCCAGCCGGTACTCGAATGGGCGCTCAACTGGATCGAGGATCGCGCGCCCGAGGTCGAGCGTATCACCCTCTGTCATCGCGATTTCCGGCTCGGCAATATCATGATCGAGGAAGGCGCCCTGCGCGGCATTCTCGATTTCGAGTTTGCCGGCTGGAGCGATCCCGATGAGGATCTGGGGTGGTTCTGCGCCCGCTGCTGGCGCTTCGGTGCCTATGACAAGGAAGCGGGCGGGCTTGGCAGCAAGGCGGCCTTCTTTGCCGGCTATGCCGAGATTGCCGGCCGCCAGCCCGATCCGCAGCGGGTGCGCTTCTGGGAAATCGTTGCTGCCTTGCGCTGGGCTTTGATCGCGCTCGACCAGGGCGAGCGTTGTTTTGCCGGGGGTGAGCGCCGGATCGAACTGGCACTGACCGCCTTGCGGGCGATCGAATGCGAATACGATCTGCTGCTGGAAATCGATGATTGTGATGCGCCGCCCAAACCGCCGCGCCATAAGCATGGTGGCGAAAACCATGGAGGAGAAAGCTGATGCTCGATCGTCCCGATGACGCGACACTCCTCGCTTTGGCGATCGAGACCTTGCAAGAGCGCCTGCTGCCGCATCTCAAGGGCGAGGATAAATTGACCGGCTTGCTGGTCGCCCGTGCCCTGACCATCGCCCAGACCGATGGCAGCGACGATCATGCGCGCCAGCAGAGCCTTGCCGAGATCGCCCGCCTGCTCGATACGGCGCCGGCAAAAACCCTCTCCGAGGCCAAGCGGCACTTGGCCGATGCCATCCGCAGCCGCCGCTTTGGTACAGGCACACCGCAAGCCGTCCGTCTGCGCGATCATCTGCTGCACGATACGGCCGCCAGGTTGCGTCTCGTCAATCTGAAATACATGGCTACGCGTCAGCGCCGCGCTGAATCCTCTGTCTAGAGCGCGATACTTTCAGGTTGAAGCAAAGAGGCTTCAACCTGAAAGCTGAATCGCTCTCTATCATATTTGAGAGAGACGGCTGAAGCGGAACGATCGGTGTCGGATTCTTGACGCCGGGGTTGAGTCTTTTCGACATCGATGCCGGACCGGAACCTTCGCTATCGGATGACGTTTCTCTGCCAATCATCGACTGGCCGGAAAGCTGTCATTTGACCGATGGCTTTCGCACCGGCCCTGCTGCGCCGCGGCGCGTGACCAATCCCGGGTAATGCCATGTCATTGACATTTGACCATAAGGCCTATGGCTACAACGGCCTTTCACGATCGATCCTGTTTTCCGCGACGGACGGCGACCACGACATCCATTTCGCGCTGCCACGCATCAACCTGGAAGCCTTCGTCGGCCAGGAATTCACTTCCGAAAACGAGATGTGGGAGGTGTTTCACGCCAACCGCCCTCACGTCGAAGCATCGGCGTCGGATTATTGGCGCACGATCTCCGATCAGCATCGGCGGGAAGGCACGGCGACGCCTCTGGGAACGCCGCTGGTGCTGCCGATGCTGAAAGACTGAGGGATCTTGCGCCGGTTCTAGTTGAGCTGCTTCTGCCCGCGTTCGAGGACCAGGTCGGCCGCTTCCACGATCTTGATATAAGCGTGGCGCAGGCCATCCACCCGCAGATGCGCCGCCTGCTTCAGCATCATGCCGATACCGGCATGGGCGGCGTAGAACTGCACCAGGTCGACGCCGGTATCGCGCGGCAGGCGATAGAGCTGCCCGGCATTGGCGGCATAGATCAGGGCCGGCGGCAATCCCATCAGCGCGAGCTTCACGGCGGGCACCGGATCTTCCTGCGGCAGGCTGGCGAGATGGCCGATCTGTTCGGCCGCGGCTTCGCGGATCGCCAGGACCTCGGCGAGGATCTGTGCCAGCAGGGAGGTCGAGGTGAGCCGCATGAGCCGGCGCTCCTCGCGCCATTGCCGCCCGCCTGCGCGGGCATAGAGCGCCAGGGCGATGAGCGCGATCAGCAGGATCGGCGCGGCCACGATCCAGCTTTGCAGCATGGGGCGGGTGACCCAGGGTTCCGGTGCCGGCTTCGACGCCTCGGCAGCAGGTTCCGGCTTTGGCGGCAATGCCCAAAGACCGAGATGCTGGACACGTGCCTTGGCTTCGGCGATGTCATAGCGCTTCGCAAGATCGAGCTCCTGCTGCGTCGGGTTGACCTGGCTGCGATAGACTGCGGCATAGCCGGTCAACAGCATCTGTTCGGCGAGATCGACATCATCGGCCTTGCAGGCGGCGATGACGAGACCATCCTTGGTGCGGTCGAACTCGCTGCATTGCACGCGGCGCTGCGCGATCAACTGGTCGAGGGCCAGGCGCGCGTCCGGGCCGTGATCGGCGCGCATATCGGGTGCAGCGATGCCATAAAGCCGCACGGTCTTGTCGCCAAGCTGCAGCGTGTCACCGGTGACGGCGACGGGTGTTCCCTCGGTGGTGGTGGCGCCAACAGGCAGCAGCGGCGCGGCATCGACCGCTTGCACCGGCACGGCTTTGGGCGGTGCCGGTTCGTCGGCGGGGACAGGCTTCTGCTGTTTGGCGAAGGCGGAATCGGCAAGCGGAAGGCCGGCCGAAAGGGCTGCTGCCAGTAATGCGATCCGCACGGTCGCATGTGCCGGGGTGGGGCGCCGGGCGGCCGTCGCCATTGGCCCCCGAAGGTTCCTGGACATTAACGAAATTCGTAATGATCGCACGGCCTTAGCCCCTCGTTGCTTGGGCTGCAGTGGTAGCGAGGGAAGGGGCAGGTGTCAAATAGCGATCTCGTGTCCGTTATCCATCGATTGGGTGCCCCTGCGTTGTCGGCCCCGTGGGGCTGGACAGCCCGGCTGTTTTTGGCCATAACTGAATGAACATTCAAATTTTGAATATATATTCAGTAGGTGCAGTCCGGTTGAAGACCGTGAATAAACGGCGGAGACGGGCGAGGGGAGGCAGCAGGGTATGGCGGAAATATACGATGCGATCGTGATCGGCGGCGGCCATAACGGCCTGGTCACGGCGGCCTATCTCGCCAAGGGCGGCGAGAAGGATGGCAAGAACAAGCTCAAGGTCCTGGTGCTGGAGCGCTACCACAAGGTCGGTGGCGCCGCCATGTCGGAAGAGATCTATCCCGGCTTCACCTATTCGACCTGTTCTTATGTCTGCAGCCTGTTGCGGCCGGAGATCATGCGCTTTCTCGACCTGCCGCGCCACGGGTTGCAGGTCATTCCCTATGAGATCAATTCGACGCCCAATCCCCATGGCGAAGGCATCATCACCTACAGCGACCATGACCGCACAAGGGAGTCCTTGCGCAAGCATTCGGTGAAGGATGCTGAGGCCTATGACCATTATGCGACGGAGATCAGCCGCCAGTGCCGCTTCATCAAGCCGCTGCTGATGGTGACGCCGCCGGATCCGACACGGCTCAATCCCTTCGCCCAGAACCGCATCAATCCCTGGGGCAAGCGCGAGGATCTCGACGGTCTCCTGAAGATCGCCGCAGAATTCGGCCGCATGGGCGATAAGCAGATGTATGAGATCATCCGTTTCTGGACCATGTCGATCGGCGATTTCCTCGATGAATATTTCGAGCATCCGCGCTGGAAGGGTTTTGCCGCCGCTTCCTCGATCATCGGCACGGCGCTGGGGCCCTATTCGCCGGGCACCGCCTATGTGCTGCTGCATCATTACATGGGCGAGGTCGACGGCCAGATCGGCGCCTGGGGCTTTGCCCGTGGCGGCATGGGCTCCGTCTCCAAGGCGATCGCCTCGGCAGCGACCGAGGCCGGTGTCGAGATCCGCACCAATGCCGAGGTCGACAAGGTCATCATCAAGAACGGCCGCGCTGTCGGTGTCGCGCTGAAGAATGGTGAGGAGATCTATGGCCGTACCGTCGTCTCCAATGCCGATCCCAAGCGGACTTATCTGAAGCTGATCGAGAAATCGGAACTCGACAGAATCGATCCCGACATCCACGGCTACGCGTCGAATTTCAAGATCCGCGGCTCTTCGGGCAAGTTGAACATTGCCTTGGATGGCCTGCCACAATTCGCCGGCCTGCCGAAGGAAGCGGCCTGGGGCACGATCGATATCGGCGGCGATTTCGATTACATCGAGCGCGCTTTCGACGATTACAAATATGGCAGCTGGTCGAGGCGCCCCTTCCTCGATTGCGTGATCCCGACCACGGTCGATCCGACCATGTCCCCGCCGGGCAAGCATTTCATGTCGGTCTTCGTGCAATACGTGCCCTACAAACTGGCCGAGCAGCCCTGGACGCCGGAGATGAAGGCGCAGTTCGAGAAGGACGTGCTCGATACCATCGAGGAGAACGCGCCGGGCTTCCATAACCTCATCTTGCATTGCCAGACGCGCACACCCTGGGACATCGAGAACGAGGTCGGCCTCACCGAGGGCAACATCTTCCAGGGCGAGCTGACCCTCGACCAGATGCTGTTCAACCGGCCGTTCCCCGGTCTCGGCCAATATCGCGGGCCCTTCGACAATTTCTATATGTGCGGTTCCGGTACCCATCCCGGCGGCGGCGTCATGGGCGCCCCCGGTGCCAATGCCGCGCGCGAAATGCTGAAGGACTTCAAGAACGGGGTGGTGAAATGAACCGGAGCGGTGAAATAAACCACGGGGCTTACGACGCCATCGTCATCGGCGGCGGCCATAACGGCCTGGTGACGGCAACCTATCTCGCCAAGGCTGGTCAGAAGGTCCTGGTGCTGGAGGCCAATGAGCAGGCAGGCGGTGCAGCGGTCACCCGCGAATTCGCACCCGGCTACAGGACCTCGGCTGTCGCCCATATCCTGCATGCGCTGCATCCGAAGATCGTCGCGGACCTCAACCTGACCGGCCATGGATTGCGCGCGACGACGCATCAGCTGGGCACGACGGCCCTGGCACCCGGTGGTGCGCGGATCGATATCACGTCCGACAAGGCAGCGACGGCGGCCTCCATCGCCCGTATCTCGGCCAAGGATGCCGCCGCCTATCATCCCCGCATGGAGCGCCTGATCCGCCTCGCCGGCGCATTGGGCAGCTTCATCCTGCGCACGCCGCCCAGCCCCTCGCCCAAGGAGAACGATTTCCAGACCAAGCTGGCGCTCGGCATGTTCGCCCTGCAGCTTCGCATGATGGGCAAGAAGGACATGCTGGAGATGAGCCGCATCCTCACCATCAATGTGGCCGATCTGGCGACCGATTTCTTCGAAAGCGATCTCGTGCGCGGCCTGCTCAGCTTCGAGGCGACGTTGGGCGTCTATCTCGGCCCGCGCTCACCCAATACCGTCTTCAACCTGCTCTATCGTCTCGCATCGCTCGGCAAGAGCGGCATGGGCGGGCTGTTCCTGCCGCAAGGCGGCATGGGCGCCGTCATCGATGCGCTGGTGAAGGCGGCAACAGCCGCGGGTGTCACCATTCGTACCGGCACGCCGGTTGCGCATGTGCTGGTCGAAAAGGAGCAGGCAGTCGGTGTCGTGCTGGCGAATGGCGATGTCATCCGGGCACCGGTCGTCGCTTCCAGCGCCGATCCGCAGCGGACACTTCTGAAGCTGGTCGAGCCCGGCAATCTCGATGTCGAGTTCATGAAGCGCATCCGCCATCTGCGCATGAATGGCTGTGTCGCCAAGATGCATCTCGCACTGGATGACCTGCCGGAAGCGTTGCGCAACAGTGCCGGCCGGATTGTCGTCGCCCCATCGATCAACGATGTCGAGCGCGCCTTCGATTGCGCGAAATACGGCCGCGTCT
>Ga0255336_101997_pt1 | contig 11692 bp, 6 predicted proteins | sample MeOH1_35cm_T3_17_FD_189102 | JGI IMG/M metagenome (GOLD analysis project Ga0255336, IMG submission 189102) | Sandy soil microbial communities from University of British Columbia, Vancouver, Canada - MeOH1_35cm_T3_179 | ecosystem: Engineered > Artificial ecosystem > Sand microcosm > Unclassified ...
GCGCCGCAAGGCGCGGGGTATCAATCGCGAGAGGCGTACCCTTCTGGCAGCCATACGCCGGATGAGTGCCAGATAGTCGGTATGGTGAAAACATTTGAATCTGCAGTAGGGTCGTTACGTTGAACGAGCGGAAATGGCTATTGCGCTCGAACCAAAACGGTACCGGAGGTGGGAACAGCGTTTCTCTATTACGCTTTCGTGACCCATGTACCTCCCGGCCCAGAGCAGGCACCTAACCCGACGTACTTCCATAAGCGGAACGTGGAAACCCCGTATCGCTCCCGTATCGGGGACAGCAGGCTCGCGTGTCATCCCGAGTGGCATCGAGATCATGCATATGGTTACCAAAGGGCAGATGAAACACACTGGCAAAATCAAGCCATCTGCCGCCTCCCAGTTCTACTCGCTTGTGACGTAAGCTATCCTCATCATATCGCCTTTGTACGACTCAACCGGCTTACCGCGACAGAACCGTTTCTAGCCCATGATGTTGCCGTCCTCGTGCTTCTGCGGGACATCGGTCGCGCGTGGGGCGCGCAGGTCGAGCGCGTGCGTTAATGCTTCTATTTCCGGGCCGCCCCAGCCGGCAGCTCGAAGTTCGGAGACAATCCGTCGGCTCGCGGCGATATCGTCGCGCTCCAGCAGGATTTCGGCCAAGCGTCTGGCTTGGTGGAGCGCCGTGACCTGGCCCAGGTTGCTGCATAGCTCGGCATCGCCGGGAGACAGTGCGGCTGCTGTCTGCAATGGCGCGAGTGCATCTGTGTACTGGCCTTGCTGCACGAGCGTGCTGCCCAGTACTTTCCAACCATAGGCATGTTCGGGGAACATATGCGTCATCTGCCGGGCGACCGACAGCAAGTCTTCGTGCATACCGCCATTCTGCAGTGCGATCAGCGTGTCGACGAACTCGGCCAAAAGCGCCTGAACTTCCCGTGGCACACTGACCGGCGTGCTTGTCTGGCCGCCAACTCGTAGCCCCTCCAGCCGTAGGTCCAGTTGCCGCCCCTGTTGCAGGGCACGCTCGGCTGCCTCGGGATTGCCGGTGCTAATCAGCGCTTCGATATAGACGGCCCAGAATTCTTCATTCTTCGGAGCCGCTTGAAGAGCGGTCCTGAAAAAAGCCAAGCTTTCGGTCGGCCGCCCCCTCTGTATAGCGAGCACGCCGAGATTCTGGTTGGCGTAGGGGTGATTCGGCTGGATCTGCAGGATGACCCGATATAGGCGTTCAGCGTCCTGAAACCGAGATTCTTGCTGGTATTTGACGGCAGCTTCCAGCTTTGCGGCAATGTCGGCGACCGGGTCGGCTGGCGCCTGTGCACAGTGTATCTGCCACATCTCTTCGAACGCTGCTTCGAGCTTTTTGGCAAAGCGCGGTGCGTCGCATATCGGTGAAGATTGCAACTGCGCTCTCAGGCCCGAACGAACCTTCGCGAGATGGGCGGGATCGCTTGCCAACACTGCGGCGATGGCGACATAGTCATTATCGGTTTGCGCAATCCATTCCGGGTGTCCTATGTGATGTAGGATCCCCTCGCCCATGTGCGCGACAAAGCGATCGCCGTGTCGCGTGATAACTGGAACCCCCATCCAAAGCGTTTCGACAGTCGTTGTGCCGCCGTTATACGGAAATGGATCCAGCGCAATGTCGATTTGACTGTATTGCGCCATGTACTCGTGACGATCCGAACGGCCCGACAGTATCAACTGATCGGCTCTGATTCCTTGAGCAGCAAACCGCTTTAGCGTTTCGTCGCGGGTAGACTCTGTGTCAAGCTCGTGGCTCTTGAGCATCAGGCGGGATTTCGGCACAGCCTTGATCACCCGCGCCCAGAGCGCCACCACCGCCTCATTCATCTTCGATAGCTTGTTAAAACAGCCAAAAGTGATCTGCCCGCTCGCGAGCATTGGTAGCGGCCCGACACTAACGTCCTCCGGCGGCGGCGTGAAGCACAGATATCCGTCCGGCAGTCTCCATGGCTTTTCGACGAAGTGATGCTCCTCATCTTCGGGCAGCACGTAGCGATCGCCAATAATGTAGTCCACCGTCGGGACACCCGTGGTTGCGAAGTAGCCTATCCATGTGGCCTGGATCGGCGCGGGCTTCCATGCGAACAGGGGCAGCCCGGTTTTCGCGGTATGGCCGGAAAGGTCGATAAGGATGTCGATCCCATCGTCGTGGATGATTCGTGCACTTTTTTCTGGCGTCAGGTCGAGCAAGCTCTTCCACGCCGAAAAATACGGCTTGATGCGCGTCGTAACGTCGTCTTCCGCGTGTGTCAGCGAATAAGCTACCAGTTCAACCTTGGTGGCATCGAGGTGTGCCAGCACATTTTCTAGAAAAATACCTACCGGATGTGTATGGAGATCGCCGGATACGAACCCGACTCGCAAAGGGCGGTGTGACGCGCCGCGTTCACCGACGGTTCCATGGAGATAAGCTGTGACACCGGCCATGACCGCTTCGCCGTAGCGTCGTGCCATCGCCAAGTTATCTTGCGCGGTGATCTTTTCGTCATAGTGCTGAAGAAAGAGCAGGCAGTCATATCCATTGAAGTAGTTTGGCTTGATGGCGATCGCCTGGGAAAGGCACTCGGCTGCCTCAGCGTATCGTCCGGTATTACTCAGAATGGTCGCCAGATTGTTGTGTGCCTCGAGTGCATCCGGCACCAGCGAGATGGAGTGCCGATACGCTTTGACGGCTTCGTCAGTCTTACCGAGCAGAAACAAGACGTTGCCCAACGTGACAGTTGCAGGGTGGAAATCCTTCTTAAGCGCGATGGCTTCGCGACAGCTTTCGAGAGCAGAGTCGAATTTCTCCTGCTTTACCAGCACGTTTGCGAGATTATTGTGTATTTCGGGACTATCGGGCTTCAGTGAAATTGCCCTGCGGTAGCACTCGACTGCCTCGTCGAATTTGCTTTGCGCTGCCAACGCCAGTCCGAGGTTCTGATGGGCATTGGCATTGTCGGGGTTGGTCTCAAGCAACTGCTGATAGATCTGAGCCGCATCTGCATAATCCGCACGATTCAAGAGCGTTGCCGCGAGGCGTTCATAAGCCGCGACGAATTTGGGGCTCAGGGCGATTGCCGTGTGATAGCTCGCGATAGCCGCGTCAAACTCGCCTTTTTTCTTGAGTGCATCTGCCAGATTTACATGGCTCTGTGCATTCGATGGGTCCAGACCGATTGCTTTGCTGATCAGATCGATGGCCGCGTCATACCTGTGCGCACTATGCGCCAGCACACCCAACGAGCGAAGCGCGTCCACATGGTCGGGATCAACGCCCAGTATGGCTTTGTATAGCGATTCCGCTTCGGGTAGCCGCCCAGCCTCATGATTTTTCCATGCAAGTAAGAGCAATTCCGGCACAGCAGCACGCGGGGCACGCGTAGAATGCGCCGTCACCCCGGATGGCAAGCAACACTGTTCGGATTGCTTGCCGCTCCCGCAGCGGCAAGGATTGTCGTCGGTAGCTGTTTCCATCGCGAGAAGGGTTTCCTGGGATAGTAAAGAAGGCATGCATGACTGGCGAGCTTTCAGTTGCATACGCCAAGCCTTCGGGCACACATTACGGATATGAAGTAAAACGCGTTTCATCCGTGGTTGGAGTACCGTGACGGCGAGAAGCACATTTGACCCAGATGCTGTCTATAAGCTTCCGGCCAGTCTAGTGGCTTTCGCCAAAGATCAAATGTCCGAGCAGACACATGTTTTGCCCGCATTTCCGCAAATAGAGCGCGCGTGCGCGCAAACCGGTCGGCCCCAAAAATGTCCGCAGGGAGCGGGCACGATTCGAATGAGCGTGCCGTGAATTCAGCACGATTGTAGTTTTCGTTGTTCTGTGAAAGGATTGCGACAATCAGAGCATGACGACGGTTCGATACTTCCCCGTCACAGTTGCGCAGTGCATCGCTTCGTTATATTCGGCGTGTAATGCGGCCCTGTTCTTCGCCGCTATGTGAGCAAAATCGCGTCGATTTCCTGAATGCGCGGATGATGCGTTGCGTTTCACATAATGCTCTTCGCCGGTCAGCGACATCGGCAGGGGAGAGCGCTCCTCTTACGGGCGGGCGTGCTCGGTAGTCGTATTGGCGGTGGTGGCGGATGTCGTCGAGATGGTTGACATTAGAGTGGCTCCGTCCGTCCGGTGAGGTCCGTTGGGCTTATGTCGTTTTTAAATGTGTGCGGGAAGTGGGCCCTCCCGTTGAGTCGAAACTCCGGCATATGCGCCGCGCAGAACGCGCGACGCATATGCCGCTACTGCCCGATGTCGCTTTGCAGAACTTCAGCACGTGCTGCGGCCGCGCGTTGGCTTACGCAGTAACGGCAGGCGCATGGCACCACGCGTCTGCCGGATGTGTTTCTCGGGGAGGCTTGCCTCCCCTAGGCGTTTTACAAACGTTTATCATCCAGGCTCGAAAGCAAAACCGACGTACGGAGCAATCCCCATGTCGACGATTCCCAGCGCATCCAACACGGCCGGGGCCACAGCAGCCCAAATCGCGGCTGCCGCAGCAGCAGCCCAAGCGACCGCCGCGCAGTCCATCATCAGCGGTTCTACGGGCAATTCGTCGCTGAATGTCTCGTCGCTGGTCACGAGCCTCGTCAACGCGAAAGTGGCCGGCCAGACGGCCGCACTGAGCTCGCAGCAGACGAACGACAACACCAAACTCTCGGCAATCGGTGCGTTGCAGGCGGCGCTGTCCGCATTGCAGGCCGGCATCGCCTCGCTATCCGACGGCACCGCGCTGGGCAAGTTCACCGCGACGGCGGACGGCACCGGACTGACGGCAAGCGCCGGCAGCGGCGCAGCAGCAGGCAGCTATTCGGTCGCGGTCACGCAAATTGCCAGCGCCCAGACGCTTTCGTCGGCGGCGTTCGGCGCGACGACAGCACTCGGCACCGGCACGATGAACGTCTCGGTCGGCGGCAAGTCGATGAGCATCGCCATCACGTCGGCGAACAACACGGTGAGCGGTATCGCCAGCGCGATCAATTCCTCGGCAAGCAACCCCGGCGTCACGGCCACGGTCGTGACGGGCACGGACGGCGCGCACCTGGTGCTGCGCTCGTCGACCACGGGCGCCTCGAACACGATCAACGTGTCGGTGAGCGGCGTCACGGCCAATGCCGGCCTGTCCAGCCTCGGCGTGACGTCCGCTGCCGGCGCCACCAGTACGGCCAAGTCGACTATCACATCGGCGTCGAGCGCGAGCCCGTGGACGCAAAGCGCGTCCGCGCAAGACGCCATGTTCACCGTGGACGGTACGGCTGGGACGAGTTCCAGCAACGCGGTGACCAACGCGATCCAGGGCATGACGATCAACCTGAGCGCCGCGGCCATCGGCACGCCAGCCGGCACGGCGCAGACGCTGACTGTGGCACAGGACACCTCGTCGGCAGCCACCGCAATTAACAGCTTCGTCACCCTCTATAACACCCTGGTCACGACGTACGGTCAGGTAGCAGGTTTCGATAAAACGCAGGCCGCGGGCTCGCAAGGCGGCGCGCTGCTCGGCGACTCGATGCTCAACACGATCCAGAACACACTCGCGGGTATTGTCAGCAGCGGTGTGAAGAACGGCAGTTCAAACATTTCGCTTGGATCGATCGGCATTTCGCTCAACGCAGACGGCACCCTGACAGCCAACAGCACGACACTCACGAACGCGCTGAGGAGTAACCCGTCGGGGGTTACGGCCCTGTTCAATTCGACGACCGGCGTGGCCGCGAAGATGACGACCAGCCTGAACTCGTTCCTGGGCACGGGCGGCTTGATTTCGGACAGCCAGGGCGCGCTCAACACGGACCTCAAGAGCATCACAACGCAGCAAGCCACGCTGGCAACCTATACGGCGCAGCTCACGAGTCAGTACCAGGCGCAGTTCACGGCGCTCAATACGCTGATGTCGACGATGAACAACAACTCGCAGTACCTGACACAATTGTTCGGTGGCTCCAACAGCGCAGGCGCGCTCGCAACGGGGGCGAGCGGCTAAACCGCCGAGGGCCACCCAAGGTAAATCGACACGGAACAGAACAGTTTGATCGATCGCTTGGCTCGCGCTGACGCTCGCCATCCAGCACGCGGCAGCCTTGGCTGACTAACAGGAAGCCGCTCGCCCGAGCGAAGAGCCTACGCCACTTTTCATGCAGTTGACGCCGGAACAGGACGCCACCGGGTATTGTCAACTTGTTGGTGCGACAGGTGTCGCCGTCAGCCGCGCGTTATGCGGCATGAAGTAGGCGGTGAAGCTCTTCTTTGCGTCGTCACGCTCTGAGTTCGGAACATCGATCGCGGTGCCGTGACCTGCTGTACGACCAGCAGTTGCCTATCCGGACATGCGTAACCGGTAACGGTTGGGTGTGAAGCTCTGGAGACAACGTGCCTCTCGATTGACGGTTTACCTCGGTGACGAGGAAGAGATCGACACTGCCAGCCGCCGTGCGGTGCGAGGTGTCAGGCAATTTTCGCATGTGCAACGGACGTGAACTGTTGCTAACCTCGTAATGACAGATGAGCCAAAGCGTGGTGTCAGGCTCTAACCAAAAGGTCTGCGGCCGGTTGCTTGCGTCAACAAAGCAAGCACGTCGTCATCAGCGCTGCCGGGGGACAGACAGGCGCTAAACGAACGGGCCCATTGCGACGTGAAGTCGCGTAAGTGATTATTTCACCCGCCATCACGGGGGTAGAGAAACCGGCTGTTCCATCAGCCGTAACCTACGAGTGCATGCAGGGCCGCCAACGACCCTGTGTGAAGCCACCCGGACAACGTAACCTAAGGGCTGCAACGCTCTCGCGAGACGACGTGGTTCTCTGCCAGCATCAAGGCGGAGGTGGTGCCAGGTTGGGTGGACGTGTCGTTATCCGTAACAAGCCAAAGATGCTGACAGGCTTGAGCCAAAAGGCGAGCGATCGGATATTCCCTTTGGGCCTGGGGATACATGGACAGTATGATCGCCGGCATGTGCTTCGGGAAGAAGAAAGCTTTGCGTACGATTGTCGCCTTGAACGAACCGCTTCATCCCGCTCACCCCCGCTATCGGATGAGAGATTTTAGCTCTTCAAAAAAGCGTTTTGACACGGTCTGGGCCATAAGGCGCCGGCCACCGAGGAGTATCGGACGGCCGCTCGATGAACCGTAACGGTCGTTGGTCGCTGCCCCAACGGTTGTACGTCATCACGACGCGGCTGCGTCGACCGCTTCACGCCTGGCAAGCATCGCCGAGCGGGTGATCCTAAGAACGACGGTCGCGCCGATCAGCAGAAGAAGGCCTCCGATGACGAACGCCTGGTCGTCGCTTTGCGGTCCGTGCGGCCGCGTTTCCGAGTCACGACATGCCGCCGCGCACGGCCATGTGAGGAAATGCGGGCAAGATTCCTGTCTGTTCGGGTCTTAGGCCAAGGGCGCCTGCTACTAAACTCGGAACGAGCGCAGATTCGGGGCAGCGACACAGGACAACTTTGACGGAGTGTCCTCAACCGCATGTCGCAAGTGCGGCAACCAAACCGACGCAAGGCGAGCAGATTCGCGCGACCCTTTGGAGCGAAACCAATCAGTGCGCGCAGCCGTCCGACTGTTATCGGTCGGGTGCGGCGCAATGAGAATTCGCTTCCTCGTACAGAATAGAATTACACGCTGAGGAACTTTATGCACCACACTGCAATGTCAAACGGAAAGATGTTTTTTGACACCTACGTTGCTGGACTTAACGATGTGGTAGTCGTGGAAATCGGCTCGCAGGACGTGAACGGATCCCTCCGACAGGTCTGCCCGCCAGCTGCTCAATACATCGGTGTAGATTTCATTGCCGGCAAAGGCGTTGACGAGGTGTTGACCGATCCCTATCACCTTCCGTTCGAGAACGAATCGGCAGATGTCGTTGTAAGTTCGTCGTGCTTCGAGCACTCGGAAATGTTCTGGCTTGTGTTCACAGAAGTATTGCGGATTTTGAAGCCGGAGGGACTTTTCTATCTGAATGTCCCAGCTAACGGAGCATTTCATCGCTATCCAGTGGACTGCTGGCGATTCTATCCGGATTCCGGCAATGCGCTCGTCACCTGGGCTCGGCATGAAGGCATGAATCCCGCATTGCTCGAATCCTATGTATCGCTCCAGCGTGCCGACATATGGAACGATTTCGTGGCAGTTTTCGTCAAGGACGAAGCGCACGTCACTCGTCATCCAGCCCGCATTCTCAATACATTCAAAGAATTCGAGAACGGCTATGTCTTCGGCAACCAGGCGACATTGAACATGATCCCGATGCCCGAGGATTTCAGGCGGTCGGCTACGCTTTCCCAACAACTCAAGGAAATGGAGGAGCGCGAAGCTGCCATTCGCGTCGTCTTGTCCAATCACCAGGCGCTGCTTGAGAATACACGCGCGCAAATACAAAATGCCCACGAACGCGCGAATCGTTGCGAAGCGTTGATGGCCCAGCAGGCGCCGACTGGCGTCCCGGGTAGCGAGCCGACGTTTGAGCAAAACGCCACATCTGTAGCTGATCACCCTTCTGACGTCTTTAATGCCCTTCCGGCATCGGCTCCGGTGAACATTCCGACGGAACTCATCGAAGCAGCCGTGCCAACGCCTAATTCATCTCTCTATTCAATTGCACACGCAGCCGCCACCAAGTTGCATTGCGGACACTGCGGTGGAACCAGCTTCAGTTTTCGTCGCGTGCTTTCGCAAGCCTTGATCAATGAGTGGCAACTGTCTCCATCCGAAGCCGAATACATCAATCGTCAGCAAGCGGAGGTGTGCGTGTCCTGCGGCGCAAACTTGCGATCGATCGTGCTTGCGAATGCTATTCGCACGACCCTGAACATAGAAGAGGTGTTGAAGGACGCTCCAAGCCTTTTCTCTTCGACGAATCTAAGAATTCTCGAGATTAACGAGGCAGGAACGCTCAGTCCCACGCTTCGCCAGTTTTCCGGTTATACGTTCGCCTCATACCCCGAAGTTGACATGCATTCGATGCCATACTCTGACGCATCATTCGACCTCGTCATTCACTCCGACACACTCGAGCATATCGCCAATCCGATTCACGCTCTTTCAGAGTGCCGACGGATTCTCAAACATGGCGGCGCGTTATGCTTTACCGTTCCGCTCGTACTTGGGCGTCTCACCAAGAGCCGCGAGGGTCTGCCGAAGAGTTTCCACGGAAATCCTGTCGTGAAAGCCGAAGACTATATGGTGCACACCGAATATGGTGCCGACGCCTGGACTCATGTGATGAGCGCTGGATTCACCAACGTGACGATCCACTCAGTCGGGTATCCAGCTGCAACTGCTTTTGTCGCATGGCGCACTTGAATTCAGCGCCTATGACAAGGATCGCGGGGTTCGCTGCGTGCCAATCGACACCGCGTTGATGGGCGTCGCAAGGGTTGGAAGGGCCTGCATTCGCGCGGGCCAGTGGCATACGACCATAGTGGCCGGAAAGATAAGTAGACGCAACGACATTGAAAGGATCTGACGCGCGCATCAGGTCGATACCTGGCAATTTCACGGAGCCGATAACCATCGATTTTACCGCGAGTCAATCAGCACATCGCCACAAAAACCGAACAACAGAGCAGCGCGGATAAAGCGTTATCAAAGCCCCTTATGAAGCCCATCCGAATCGTATGCGGTACCCGTTCTTCCCAACAAGAATTTCTCACGCACACGGCTTTAGGTCGGTCACTCGTAATTCATCGGGAGGCGAACCCGGTAGATGTCCTCCTCTTTCCGGAAAATAGATTGGGGCTTTCGACAATCTATAACGAGGCTATCGAGCAGGCGAAAGATAAACCCGCGATTCTCGTTTTTGTGCACGACGATGTGCATTTGCTTGACTTCCTCTGGAGCGATACGGTGCGGGAGGGTATCAAATCATTCGACGTCGTCGGGGTGGCGGGGAATATGCGTCGAGTTCCAGGACAGCCCGGCTGGGCTTTCGTGAATGAGAGATTCACCTGGGACCATCGACAATTTTTAAGCGGCGTCGTTGGTCATGGCACAAGTTTTCCATGCCAGCTTTCGAACTTTGGTCCGACTAGGCAGCCTTGCAAACTGCTCGACGGTGTTTTACTTGCGGCGGACAGTGAACGTCTCAACGACTCCAGGGTCGGTTTCGACGAGCAGTTTGATTTTCATTTTTATGATATGGACTTTTGTCGACAGGCTGAGCTCCGCGGCTTGACGATGGGGACGTGGCCAATAAGCGTTTTACACGAGAGCGGCGGAGCATTCGGCACCGCGAACTGGCGTGAGGGCTATCGGCGTTACCAGCAGAAGTACGCTGACTAATGATGCCTGTTTTCGAAGGCAGCAATCCCCCGGCGTCAGACTACTTGTCGTGTTATCTGATTCTTATAGACATGGTCCGGGGGCGGTAAAATCAGGGTGAATGGAAACCTACTCAACAGAAAGAAAAGAAGCGCTGGTGCGTCGCATGATGCCACCGGAAAACGCGCTGGTTTCGGCGCTGGCCAGAGAAACGGGGATCACTGAACAGACGTTGTACAGGTGGCGCCGACAGGCGAAAGGACAAGGGTTGGCCGTGCCGGGCGATGGGAAAAATCCCGAAGGATGGTCTTCGGAAGACAAGTTTGCAGTAGTGCTGGAAAGCGCGCCGCTCAACGCAGCGGAGCTGGCCGAGTACTGCCGCCGCAATGGACTCTATCCCGAACAGATCGCGGTGTGGCGTGTGGCCTGCCAGGCAGCCAACGCGAATGCCACGGAGCAGGCACGCGAGCAGCGCCATCAGTCGAAAGACGACAAGCAGCGCATCGGGCGGCTCGAGAAGGAATTGCAGCGAAAGGAGAAGGCGCTGGCGGAAGCAGCGGCGCTGCTGATTCTGAGAAAAAAAGCCCAGGTGATCTGGGGAAGCAACGAGGACGATGATCAACGTCCCGGATCGCCTGTTATGTATATCGTTGATACGCGAGGCGGCGCAGTCAGGCTGCCAGCTGGAGAAGGCTTGCGACGAGCTGGGCGTGAGCCTGCGCACGTTTCAACGCTGGATCGGTGACGGTGACGCGGTGCGCACCGATGACCGTACCACGACCGAACGACCGCCGCCGGGTAACCAGCTGAGTGAGGCCGAACGGCAACAGATTCTTGAGGTAGCCAATAGTGCGGAGTTTGCCAGCCTGCGACCCAGCCAGCTCGTGCCGAGCCTGGCGGATCGCGGCGTGTACCTCGCGTCGGAGTCGAGCTTTTACCGCGTGCTGCGCAGCGCTTCGCGGCAGCATCACCGCGGCCGTGCGCGCAAGCCGTCGACTCGGGTGGTGACCAGCGATTGTGCCACTGGTTCAAATCAGGTTTGGTCGTGAAAGGCGATCGCTGGAAACGACGTACCGGAGACGGTGACGATCGACAAGAGCGGGGCGAATCTCGCAGGGCTAAATGCGATCAATGCTGATCGTGAAGTGCCGATCAAAATTCGACAATCGAAGTATCTGAACAACGTGGTTGAGGTGCGACACGAGGTCGCTTACAGAAGTTGTTCTCACTTCTCGCCGCATAGAAGGAGTGAACCACCGGTGTCACCCGGTGAATCTAGGAGCCTTAATCAAGAGCGGCTCTGACAACGTAACGAAGCGCCGCAAGGCGCGGGGTATCAATCGCGAGAGGCGTACCCTTCTGGCAGCCATACGCCGGATGAGTGCCAGATAGTCGGTATGGTGAAAACATTT
>Ga0255336_102000_pt1 | contig 11671 bp, 12 predicted proteins | sample MeOH1_35cm_T3_17_FD_189102 | JGI IMG/M metagenome (GOLD analysis project Ga0255336, IMG submission 189102) | Sandy soil microbial communities from University of British Columbia, Vancouver, Canada - MeOH1_35cm_T3_179 | ecosystem: Engineered > Artificial ecosystem > Sand microcosm > Unclassified ...
GCCAGGCCGTGCGCCGCGATCTCTGGGCCAGCAACGGTCCCGATGACCTCGATGCGCCGATCTCCCAGGCCCGCGCCGCCAATGGCCATGACCTGATCGACCAGGCGCTGGTGCTGTGGTTTCCCGCCCCGGCGAGCTTCACCGGCGAGGATGTGGTCGAGCTGCATATCCATGGCTCCAAGGCGGTGGCGGCCGCCCTGGCGCGCGAGCTGACCGACAGCCATCACCTGCACCTCGCCGCACCCGGTGAATTCACCCGCCGCGCTTTCGATCACGGCAAGCTCGATCTCACCGCCGTCGAAGGCCTCGCCGATCTCATTGCCGCCGAGACTGAGGCGCAGCGCCGCCAGGCCATGCGCCAGGCGGGCGGCGCCCTGGCCAAGCTCTATGACGGCTGGCGCGAGGCGCTGCTGATGGCGCTCGCCCGCTTCGAGGCGGCGATCGATTTCCCCGAGGAGGATCTCCCCGAGGATCTCATCCCGCGCGTCAACCGGGTGATGGAAGAGACGGCGGAAGCGATCGGCGATCACCTGGAAGATGGCCATCGCGGCGAGCGCCTGCGGGACGGGCTGTCCATCGCCATCCTCGGTGCGCCGAATGCCGGCAAGTCGAGCCTGCTCAACCGGCTCGCCAGGCGCGAGGCGGCGATCGTCTCGTCGCAAGCGGGGACGACCCGCGATGTGATCGAGCTGCATCTCGATCTCGGCGGCTATCCGGTGACGCTCGCCGATACGGCGGGGCTACGTGAGACTGCCGATGCGATCGAAGCGGAAGGCGTCAAGCGCGCACTGGCGCGGGCCGAGAGTGCCGATCTCAAATTGCTGGTGCTGGATGCCTCCATGATCGGCAGTGATCAGCCGCTCATCGATGCCAGTGCCGCGCATCTCATCGATGACGACGCGCTGCTGGTGGTCAACAAGATCGATCTCGCCACCAAGGCGCCGCCGCCGGCGATCGACGGCCATGAAGTGCTGACGGTCTCGGCCCAGACGGGTGCCGGGATCGAGGCGCTGGTCGAGGCCCTGGCCACGGTCGCTGCTGTGCGCCTCGCGCTCGGTGCGGCACCGGCATTGACCCGCGAACGCCACCGCGCCGCTTTGCAAAGTTGCGCTGCGGCGCTGCGGCGCGGCCTCTCGGCACGCTTGCCGGAACTGAAGGCGGAAGACCTGCGCCACGCCGTCCAGGCGCTGGGCGAAATCACCGGCCGAGTCGATATCGAAGACGTGCTCGACGTCATCTTCCGCGAGTTCTGCATCGGCAAGTGAACGGTACTAGGTAGCAAACACACCACGGCCGGGGGAGACCTCGGATGATTGAAATCAAAGCGATTTTCGGTTGCAGACTTTTGTCCCATGCCTGCGATAGGATCGGAGCATGGGGAAGAAGGGCGCATTTATCACAGCGGCATTCTTGGGCAATCTATTTACGATCATTTATGGTCGTATTGAGGATTCCCTCGGGGGGATATTCGCGGTGATCCCCTCCACGCCCATAACGCTCGGCCTGCTTGCCTTTTCAGTGGGTGCCGGGATATGCGATCTCCTAAGCGACAATTCTGTCATAAGCGCTTATGTGAAGCGCAAATTTCCTTGGGCCATCCATTTTCTCAGGCCGTGGTGCGAAATCTCATTGAAGCCGAAGCGCGATAACGCAGGTGGCGAGAGCATCTTTGTGCATATTCATTTCTGGAAATCGGCTGAAAACGTGAAGGTCCGGTTTCAGCGCGCAAAAAACAAGGCATGGGAAGACGGGGGGATATCTTGGAGTTGGGAGCCGGATCATCCTGTGTTGGATGGAGAGCAAATTAACGCTGGCGAAGATCGGCCGTTCTTTCTTTCGAAGCGCGGATTGACCTCGGATTCTCCGATAGTGTTTTTCGATAGCAAAGAAGAGGACATGAGGCCAGAAATTCGGCCAGAGCATAGAATACTGGTCACCGTTACAGCTGGCCGGAGAAAGCGCGTTTTTGAAACGATCGTGCTGTATTCGACTTATCCGATGAGCAGATCCATCGACGACGACACGCTAAAAGAGATGGCAGCCGAGCGTATTTAGCCCTCAATGCGAAGTAGTCTGACGCCCATCGGCCTATGCAAACGAGATGGCTTGGCGGGAAGATAATCGCCGCATCAGCAACGGCGACCAGTTTGGGATGGTAATTGCCGCTTCCTCGGCTCATCCGGTTAGCCGCCAGTGGAAGGGCTATTGGCAGCGTTAATCAGAATTAATTCTTAACAATTACATCACCACGATCTTTTTTACCGCGCCATATTTCAATTAAACGTATCGCCGCTTCGATAGAAACAGCCTTGGCAAGGATTTGAATTCCGCCAGCAGCCGGGGTTTCATCGACCTCATATATAAAATACCCGGAGTCTCCGAGATATGATGCTTCGGTTCCGCTCACTGTTTTTCTAGCTAGGGTAGATATGCATATTGACCTATAGTGGTCGAGTTGATCGACAACGAAGAGATCGTCATCCATGGCCCGCCCTCCTGCGACGCATACTCTTACTCGCGAACTTCCTAGAATTTCTGCCAATGAATTAGCCCAGTTTATGGTGGCATCCGATACCGGGCGCATGGGAATCATACGCCGCGCGCGTGAATCTGTCACCCCAACCCGCGTTCGCTATTCTGATGTTCGAAAGGACATCAGGGCTCATCTGACCGACGCGACAAGGAATGCGCGCCTTATCCATGCCGCCCGGCAGAGATTCGAACAGCGGTCAGACGACGATAGTTTAAGCGCCTTTCAGCGAGACGATGCAGCGCAATCAGTAGATGTTCTGGATGCCTATCTCACGATGCAAAATCAGCTTGGTGGCTACGCTTTCGCGGCAGCACCAACAAGACAGCCGCTGCTTTCCATCAATGGCGTAGATGTCAGCGTCAGATTAGACGTTCTGACACATCGAGCGATATCCCAGCATGATCCGGTCGGCGGAGCAATATTTCGCTTCACTCGCGCGGATGAAGAAACGGAAATGGCGTCTGCGCGGCGACGAGAGATGGGAGCATTTGTGGCGACGTTGGTCATGATGCAAGCTCAGCGAAACATCGCCGGCAATAGGCAGACAGATTTTAGGCTTTGCCTATCGATTGACGTGCAATTCAGGGAGGTGCATGTCGCTTCTAGAAATCACACACAGCGAATAAATAACCTAGAAAATGCATGCCATTTCATTGCTGCAATGTGGGACAGAATCTAATTTACCTCACCATCTCCCAAATCCGAACCCATCGCTAGCGTCGACCCGCAGGCGTGGTTGACTGATGTTCTCAGCAGTATCAGCGAGCATAAAATCAATCGGGTCGACGAGTTACTGCCCTGGAATTATCATTAAGTCTCATAGACACAGGGACGCTTACAAGGAGAGCTGGTGAAGTCGATTCCAGAATATGTGATTGGCATATTCATCGCCGGCATGATTCTGCTCAGAATTGTAACCGGCTGGTTTAATTCTGAGCTGAGGAAGTCTGATCCGAAGCTTTATGAGCGGGTTGGCCGTCCAGGTGATTCGAACGTTGACTGGCCGGACTATAAGAACCAGCAGAAGTTCTTTTTCTGGCTCTTATTTGGCGGATACTTAAAATTCCAAAATAGGCGGCTTGTGATATTAGGAGCCATTCAGCATGCATGGCTTATCGCGATCATCGGCTATGTCATTTACGTGGTAGTGGGTAGCATTCTTTGCCGTCAGTGCTGAGGTGTTAGCGTCCGGTCTCGACCGCCTTACTATGATTGCGCGGCTTTAGGGCTTCCGCATGCAGAAGCCATGACGGTAGCAAGGACAGGCAGTGGCGGCAGGATGCGGCGAGGTGTATTTGCTACCTAGTACCGCAAGTGAATGACCCTGCGGGCAGGCTTGGGGTGACGCCTCAAATGACTGGCGCCGCTGCAGCCCTTCTGCCGCTGGACGTAAGACGGTCTTTCCGCCTGGTCGGCCCATTTTCTCAATGCCGTGAAGGTGGCCGAGGCCGGATATCCGTTGATCGGGGATCGGATTGTCGACCTGCTGCGGGCCATTCTGGTCTATTGTGGCCTGTCGCCGGCTTGATCAATCCGGCTGTCGCCGATCCAATAGGGAGAACCCTGCCATGTCTGAGATGACCCTCTGGGGTTTTGACGGCTCCACCTATGTGCGCACGGTCAAGATGGTGCTGGCAGAGAAGCGCGCCACGCAGTTCAAGCAGGTTCCGCTCAATGTACTGACAGGCGAGCCGAAGGAGGCCGAGCATCTGCAGCGCCATCCTTTCGGGAAGGTCCCGGTTCTCGACCATGACGGCATGCGCATCCTGGAGACAACGGCGATCGCCCGTTACCTCAATGATGTGCTGCCCGGCAACTCGCTGGTCCCGCAAACGGCCAAGGACCGTGCCCGCATGGACATGGTGATCGGCATCATCGATTCCTATGGCTATGGCGCCCTGGTCGGCGGTGTCGCCGCCTATCACCTGTTTCCCGATTTCGTCGGCGGCCGGAACGAGGCGATGCGGCAGGCCGGCATCGCGACGGGCCGCAAGGTCCTCGAGCTCGCCATGAAAACCAGGGGCGCGTCACCTTTCATCGCCGGCGAGCTGAGCCTGGCGGATCTCTATCTGGCGCCGATCCTGTTCTATGTCTCGCTGACGCCCGATAAAGACGCGCTCTTCAACGTCGACGGCTTTGCCGATTGGTGGACGCGGATCCAGGCCCTGCCGAGCTACAAGGCGACAGAGCCCGCGCTCGGTTGATTACTGGGCGCGACTGAACCGAGGTCACCAGGCCGGTGCAATCGATGATCACAGGGTCGGCCGATATCGTGTTGGCTGACATGGCCATGTCCTGCGCGATCTTCGCCGACGGGACCTTCCCGGCCTGTATGTCGTTCCTGAATTTCGTCATGTGTCTTATAGCCGAGCCTGCCGGTGTGCCGATTGTGAAGATGAGCAGCTTGCATCTGACGATTGTTCCCGCATGAATCACCTTCTCCTCGTTTCCGTTGCCGGTTTCATCGCCGGCGCAATGAATGCCCTGGCCGGCGGCGGCTCGTTCGTCAGCCTGCCGGCGCTGATCGCGGCCGGCGTGCCATCGGTCCAGGCGAATGCGTCGAGCACCGTCGCCTTGTTTCCCGGCGGTGTTGCCAGCGTCTGGGCCTATCGCGATGGATTGGGGCCGGTTGGCGCGGCTTCCCTTCGCTCGCTGCTGATGGCCACCCTCATCGGCGGCGTGATCGGCGCGGTCTTGCTGCTCTGGACACCGGTAAAAACCTTCGACGTCGTGCTCCCCTGGCTCCTCTTGCTCGCGACCCTGGCGCTCAGCTTTGGACGCAAGCTCGGTGAATGGCTGCGCCGCCGATGGCGGATCAGGCCGGCGGCCGTCCTGACCATCCAATTCGGGCTCGGCATCTATGGCGGCTATTTCGGCGGCGCCGTTGGTATCATGATGATGGCGGTGTGGGGCCTGCTGGAGAGTCGCGATCTGAAAAGCCTGAATGCCCCGCGCACGCTGCTGGTCAGTGCCGCCAATGTCGTGGCGGTGTTGACCTTCATCCTCGCGCGAGCGGTTCACTGGCCCGAAACCGTTGTCATGCTCATCGCGGCGGCGGCCGGCGGCTATGGTGGCGCGCACATAGGCCGCCGCGCGCCGCCAGCTATCATTCGTGCCGGAACGCTGCTGCTGACGGCCGGTATCACGCTGGCGTTCTTTGGCCGGGCCTATATGCCGTAGCCACCGCGCGGATCTCAATCGGTATTGCAGCACCGGGGCCGCTTCGCGCGACAGCCGATCTCGTTGCCATTGCCTCGCCCGGCCGTCTTCTCACCTACGGTGGATATTGGTCAGGAATATTTACTTTTCCCGAAGGAATTTATTTACACACATATGACATAGATCAGATTGCGGCTTCATTTGCTGCCTAGGCTTTAGGTCTGGTGGGCTGAGAGATGGACGCGGCCATGCAGATGCTTCGAAAAATGATGGCACCTTACGGCGGGCTACCGGCGGTTGCCCTGTGCCTGACCAAGGCCGAGGCGCTGCGCGACTACGGCACCAACAGCCATGAGAAGCGTGTCAGCCGCATGGTCGAGGCGCTCTGCAAAGAACTCGATGTTCCGGCCGAGACCCGCGGCGAAATCGCCAGCGCCGCCTTGCTGCACGATATCGGCAAGTTCGCCATTCCCTTGGATGTGATTCAGAAGACGGCTCCCTTGACCAAGGAAGAAGTCGCTCTCCTGAAGACGCATTCGGCCAAGGGACGCGAAGTGCTTTCGGCGTCGGATGACGCCTTCCTGGGCGTGGCCGCCGAGCTGGCCTGGACGCATCACGAGAGATATGACGGGACCGGCTATCCGCGCGGCTTGAAGGGCGACGCGATTCCGCTCGGCGGGCGCATTCTCACGATCTGCGATATTTACGACGCGTTGCGTCAGGACCGGCCGTATCGCCGCGGGCTCTCGCACAACAAGGCCATGGATATCATCCTCATCGGCGATGACCGGACCCGCCCCGAGCATTTCGCGCCCGATGTGCTGGCAGCGTGCCGCGGCATCGCCAACAAGTTCAAGACGATCTACGACACCGCAACCTGAGTCAGGCACCTGAGTCAGGCGGCGATCGTCTCAGCCCGGGGCGGCGAAAAACATCGCCGCGGCGCAGGATGAGGCGCGCCTGGCCGTGAAAGGATTTGGTCGGCGAACGTACTTGAACGGGAGCCTGCAGCACTCTTAGCGATTTGTTTTCGTTTCGGTGATAAGCCTTTTACATCCGCGCAGTCTCTCGCCGAGTTCGAGATCCGATCGCGAGCGGTGCGGTGCCGTCGGCATACCGACAGTTGGGGTTGGTTGAGGACGCATCATGTTTATCAAGAAGGAAACCGGCGGCACGGGCCTGCCCGGAACCGGCCTGCCGGGTATCAATGAGTCCGAACGGCGCCTGCATCAACGGCGGCGCCTGTTCAAGGGCGGCAAGGTCATCTTCAATAACCGCGCCTGCGTCATCAATTGCGTGGTGCGGGATCTCTCGCCATCCGGCGCCAAGCTGACCTTTCCCACGCCCCAGGCTTTGCCGTCGCGCTTCCATCTCGAGATCAACGATCTTGGCAAGTACGAATGCGAGCTGGTGCGCTCGAAGGGTGTCGAATACGGCGTCAGGTTTATCGTCGCGGTATAACGGCCTCCGCTCGATCTAGCGGCGTGCGATCCGGAGGGGCCGGCGCGGCCCCGATTGCTTTTCCCTTCATCGACATTCTATGGTTGACCGGCGTTACAGCACTCAACGCATCTTCGTCACCCGTTGAGGAACATCCCATGGAAATTTCATTCAAAGGAAAGAAGGTCCTGGTCGGCGGTGGCAGCCGTGGTATCGGGCGGTCGATCGCGCTGGCCTTTGCCGAAGCCGGCGCCGATGTGGCGATATGCGCGCGCGGCGCCGAAGGTGTGAGAGCCGCTGAAGCCGAACTCAGGCAGCATGGCACCAAGATCTTCGGCCAGGCTTGCGATCTAGCCGAAGAAGCTCAGGTGACCGGCTTTGTCAATGAAGCGGCACAGGCCCTCGGCGGCATCGACATCCTCATCAACAACGCGTCCGGCATCGGCATGAAAGATGACGAAAGCGGCTGGCTTGCCAGCGTCAATGTCGATCTTTTTGCCACCGTGCGGGCAACGCGCGCTGCCATACCGTTTCTCGAGAAATCGACAGGCAGCATCGTCAACATCTCGTCGATTTCCGGCCTGATGGCGGTGCCGCGTTCACTCCCCTATGCCGCCGTCAAAGCGGCGCTGATCAACTACACGATGGGGCAGGGGCTGGCGCTGGCGCCAAAGCGGATCAGGGTCAATGCCATCGCGCCAGGCTCGATCGAGTTTCCCGGCGGCGGATGGGAAAGACGCAAGACCTCGGAACCCGACCTCTATCAGCGTACGCTGACCAGCATCCCCTGGGGGCGGCTCGGATCGCCCGAGGAAGTCGCCAAGGTCGGGCTGTTTCTCGCCAGCGATCTCGCCAGCTGGGTGACCGGGCAAACGATTGTGGTCGATGGCGGCCAGACATTGACGTGACGGCCTGCCGACGATCAGCGGAGCGGAAGGGACGTTGAAGTTCGGCCCTCGATCGAAATCACCCCCGGTCCGGCGCGTCATTCCGCACCGGCACGGCGACCAATTCGGCCCGCAGGGCGGCGATCTCGGCCTTCAGGGCTTGGAGGCGCATGTAGAAGCGAGCCGATACAGAAAGGACGGCACAGCTGATCACGACCGCCGCAACGGTAAGCTCGTGCAGATAGGTCATGACCACTGCTGCTAGCAGCTCTAGCAGGATCGGTAGATCGCGAATGAGCGGTTTGACGAGCTTTTCGTACATGAGTTCCCCCAGGATTGCCGAAATCACGTCCGATAATATCCCTTATCGGACGTGACTATCTTAAGGCCGTATTTAGCCAATCCTAGCCTGACAGAATAATTCCCTACGATACGTATTATACGTAAAGCGTAATTCTTTGCGCCTTTTATTGCTAATTAGGGCGTTTTCGCGTAGACCATGCGCCGCAAATTGCGCGCCCTTTCAGCCAGATAGATTGTTTCACGTGAAACATCCGGCCGGCGCGATCCGATTTCGAACAAACGGGTCTTTGAAATGTCTGAGCTGTGGCAGAGGCAGGTGGATGTCGTTGTCGTCGGGGGCGGCCATGCCGGCGCCGAGGCGGCTGCTTCGGCCGCGCGCCTGGGCGCCAGGACGCTGCTCGTCACCCATGACCCGGCCAAGATCGGTGAGATGTCCTGCAACCCGGCGATCGGCGGTCTCGCCAAGGGTCATCTCGTGCGCGAGATCGATGCCCTGGACGGCATCATGGCGCGGGCGATTGATCGCGGCGGTATCCAGTTCCGCATGCTGAACCAGTCCAAGGGCCCGGCCGTCCGGGGTCCGCGCGCCCAGGCCGACCGCAAGCTCTATCGCCAGGCCGTGCAGCAGCTTCTGGCCGAACAGGACAATCTGGAAATTCATGGCGCCGCCGTGGACGATATCGTCCTGGATGGCGCCGGTCGCATTGCCGGCATCGTTACCGACCAGGGCGAGCGCATCGGTTGCGCGGCTGTCGTGCTGACCACCGGCACCTTTCTCCGTGGCCTGATCCATTGCGGCGAACAGAAGACGCCGGCCGGCCGGGTCGGGGAGGCGCCGTCGGTGCATCTCTCGGAAACCCTGATGCGGCTGGGCTTCCCGCTGGGCCGGCTGAAGACCGGGACGCCGCCACGCCTCGATGGCAGGACCATCGACTGGGCGGGGCTGGAAAGCCAGCCGGGCGATAACCCGCCGCTGCCGATGTCCTATCTCACGGACAAGATCACCACGCCGCAGATCGCCTGCGGCATCACCTATACCAGCGCGGAAGCGCATGGCCTCATTCGCGCCAATCTGCACCGGGCGCCGATGTATTCCGGCCAGATCGAAAGCACCGGTCCGCGTTACTGCCCCTCGATCGAGGACAAGGTGGTGCGCTTCGCTGACAAGGACCGGCACCAGATCTTCCTGGAGCCGGAAGGTCTCGACGACGACACCGTCTATCCCAATGGCATTTCCACCTCGCTGCCGGCGGACGTCCAGGCGGCGATGCTGAAGACCATTGCGGGTCTGGAAAAGGCCGTGATGCTGCGGCCGGGCTATGCCATCGAATATGATTTCATCGATCCCCGCGAGCTGACCCCGGCCTTGGAGACCCGCCGGGTGCCGGGCCTGTTCCTGGCCGGCCAGATCAACGGCACCACCGGCTATGAAGAGGCGGCGGCCCAGGGCCTGATGGCCGGCATCAATGCCGCCAGGCGGGCAGGGGGGGCGGAACGGGGTGCGGGCGATCTCCTCGAGGCGCCCTTCGTGCTCGACCGGGCGGATGCCTATATCGGCGTCATGATCGACGATCTTGTTTCACGTGGAACATCCGAGCCCTACCGCATGTTCACCAGCCGCGCCGAATACCGGCTGCGGCTCCGGCAGGACAATGCCGACCAGCGGCTGACCGAGAAGGGGATCGAGATCGGCGCCGTGGGTGCCGGCCGGGCGGCTGCTTTCCGGGCGAAAATGGCGGAAATCGCCGCCGCCCGGGCGCTGATGCAGGGCCTCAACGCCACGCCGACCGAATTGCTGCGCCAGGGTCTCACCATCAACCAGGACGGTGTCCGCCGCTCGGCCCTCGATCTGCTGGTCTATCCGGAGATCGATCTGGAACGGTTGACGGGCCTCTGGCCCGAACTCGCTGCATTGAAGCCGGCGATTGCCGAGCAGATGGAAATCGACGGCCGCTATGCCGGCTATCTCAAGCGCCAGGAGGCGGATATCCACGCCTTCCGCCGCGACGAGGCCCTGCTGCTGCCGGTCGATCTCGATTACGACGCCGTGCCCTCGCTGTCGACGGAAGTGCGGGAGAAGCTGAAACTGGCGCGGCCTGCGACCCTGGGGGCGGCTGGCCGCATCTCCGGCGTCACCCCGGCGGCGCTGACCATCCTGCTGCGCCATGTCCGCCGGCGCGACAAGCAGAGCGACAAGCTCAGCGCATGATTGGCAACAACCCCCCACCCTTACCCTCCCCCTCAAGGGGGGAGGGAATTGACAATCTCCAGTGCAAACTCTTCAAAGTCCTCCCCCTCAAGCCGACGAATGTCGGCCTACGCCGACGGGCAGGGGGAGGATTAGGTGGGGGGTCAGCTGGCTCGGCGTCAGCCTTTCAAGAACTACCCCCCACCCTGGCCCTCCCCCGCAAGGGGGGAGGGAAGTTCAGCGCTAAGGGTGAGGTGGCGCTATGACCCCACTCGATCCGGCTGGATTTATGTCGCAGCTTCAGCGCCTCGCGCCGGGTGTTTCACGTGAAACATTGGTCGAGGGGGTGCAACGGCTGGAGATCTATGCCGGCCTGCTGGTGAAATGGCAGAAAGCGATCAATCTGGTCGGCCCGGCCACCATTCCCGATCTCTGGCGCCGGCATATGCTGGATTCCGCCCAGCTTTTGCCGTTGCTGCCGTCGATCAGCGGGGATTCCGATGGCGCCATCAGCGATTTCGGCAGTGGCGCCGGCTTTCCCGGCCTGGTCCTGGCGGCGCTCACCGAGCGCCCGGTGCAGCTGGTCGATTCCGATGTCCGCAAATGCGCCTTCCTGCGGGAGGCCGCCCAGGCCATGGGGATCGGCAACCGAGTCGCCGTCCATGCCAAGAGATTCGATGCATTGAAACCCTGGACGTCGCCCGTCATCGCCGCCCGCGCCTGCGCGCCGCTTGACCAGTTGCTGGCCTGGACCGCGCCTTTTGCCGATGCGAAGACGGTTTTTCTCTTCCTCAAGGGTGCCAAGGTGGATGATGAATTGACCGCCGCGGCGAAGCACTGGACAATGGACATTGAACGGCAGGCCAGCATCGCAGACCCTGATATGAGGGGGGGTGGTGAGGGTCCTGCCGGTACGATTCTGAAGCTCAGCCATCTCCAGCGCAAATAACCACATGAAGGCCATATCGTGAGTAATTCTGGCAACGATACCCCGACATCTGGTATCCCCTCCGCGGCGAAGGCGACGGCCGCCAGCCGCCAGCCGCGCATCATGGCGGTCGCCAATCAGAAGGGCGGGGTGGGGAAGACCACCACGGCGGTCAATCTGGCGACGGCTCTGGCGGCCTGCGGCAAGCAGGTGCTGATCATCGACATGGACCC
>Ga0255336_102001_pt1 | contig 11668 bp, 15 predicted proteins | sample MeOH1_35cm_T3_17_FD_189102 | JGI IMG/M metagenome (GOLD analysis project Ga0255336, IMG submission 189102) | Sandy soil microbial communities from University of British Columbia, Vancouver, Canada - MeOH1_35cm_T3_179 | ecosystem: Engineered > Artificial ecosystem > Sand microcosm > Unclassified ...
CCTTTTTTTTTTTTGCGTTGCAACAAGAGGTCATCTCTCTCCGCTCGCTCGGCTCCTTTCAGACATGGGAATTGGATGGTTTGATTTGATGGAGGTAGCGAAGTCGAATTTGGCAGGGAATGTTTAAACAAGGCGCCAAGAGCCAATAGTGTGTGGAACGCCTAGTGGCCAGCTTTCCTGCGGGAGAGGCAGTGGAATGGTACCGAGAGGGGAAATGCAGGGGCTGACCAAAAAGAAAGTGTCGCTCGAGCATTTTTAGGGGTTGGCTTGTTTACCCATTGGCTGTGTCTCGACGGCTCCATCTCCGGCCGCCGACGACACCACTGCCAATGGTTCACAGGGCTGTGCAGTGCAACTGTGATTACATGCTCGGATACGAGACTCTCCTGTGAAGATCTCAAGCAGACTGCCACAGTTGTCTGACTCTACTGGTTTACCTGAGTTTTGGAATCACGGTTGACATGTTTTGCTGGATAGAAAGGATCAATTGGGTCTGAATCTGACAGGGCCGTCCGCGTGTAGCCACGAACTCAAACCACTCCTACCCACGAACTAAAACATGGTAACGACAACAAAACCATCGCACCACAACTCAAACCATCGCAACCACTCAATCACTGGCCGGTACCAGAAGCTGAGATGATGCTCCTGACATTGGGCTGCTCAGCCCCCTTCTTCCCGCTCGCGTGGATGGGTCCCTCTATCGGGCCTTGCTGACACGGACGGGCTGGCTGCTGGCCTGTCACAAAATTTCCCGAAACCACTGCGGATCTGTGCTGACCGATGGAGATTGAGGTTTGACCACGAACCCCCTCCCCAACATACAGACCGAGTTCAGGCTCGAATTCCACTCTCGTGCAATCCGGGCTTTGTGGCATCACATTCATGGTGGTACTATCGGTCGGGTCCGGTCTCACCGTTTGTGATGAAAGGAGCGACAAGCTCGTCCGATTCATTTCGACGGCCCCTTAGTCTGGCCTCCTTCTCCTGCATGCCGCGGGCAAAGGCGATGTTGGTCCAGCCACCGAGACGGGCGAAAAACACACGTCCGGCAGGGTGATTCCTGACCCGGTCCAAGAGCGTGGTCACGGCTTCTCGCACCTGCCAGTCTTCATGCCATAAGCCTAAACTGACGTAGAACAAACCGGCCTCGGACATGGGAGCCAGTTCTAGCAGCTCCAGGATGGTGTCGTAATCAGTACAGGACGCCTCGAGAGCCAAATAGATGGCTCCGGCTTCCGTGGGTGTCAATCGCAGGGTCCGAAGCTTGGACAGGGAGTGGTAGAGATCGACGTACGGCTTGGTGGCGGTGAGCATGTTGGCCATGCTCACCGGCGATGTCGGCGAGCCCGTGTCCTGCGCATGCGCCGCCAGGTCCGAGATGAAGGCATAGTACGACTGAGTATTCCTCCAGCCTTCAATTCGGGCCGCCGAGGCCGCCAGCTCGCGCGTCTTGGCCTCCTCGCTCGGCCAGACATATCCGTGGCCCTTCAAATTCTTGCTCGACGTCCTCAAGGACATGGGCCGTGGTGGATTGTTGTGTTGCGCCGCCCGTGGTGACGTGGTATCGACCTCGTCGACTTCGGTCGGCGGGAGGACGTTCAGGTTACTGGCGCCGTAGACCGTCTCCTCAAAGGCGGCGGCGATGCGAGTGAACTTGGTGATGTACGCGCGGAACTTGGCTCGAATGATCGATTCACCGCGCCGGGACGCAATGCTTCTGTTGATGTCATTCATAAAGAGCGCGTCGCCCGTGGGGTCGGCATGTCCGGCGTCTTTCTGGTGACCCGAAATCGGCGCATGACCGTGCTGCTGGAAGTATGTCGTCCCTTCGGTGACGGGCGCCGCTTCAATGCTGGAAGAAATTTTCATTCTTCCCGAAGGGAGGTCGCACAACAAGTCCCACCATTCCGGATGATAGGAGAAGGCCGGATTGGTCACACCGGCGATAAAACCAGGCACCTTGAGTAACTCGTCGATTTTGGTCAGATCGGTGTATGGAAATGCGTGTCGGGTGAAGCCTCGTAGCACGCCTCCGGAGACCAAAGCGCATGCTGCCAGAACGGCTTCGGCCACTTCGCCCGACGGCCGGTTGTGGCCGAGGAATATGACTCGTTTCTGCGTGAGCATGGCGTTGATGAGGACGATGATCGGGTGCGTATACGCGCCCGAGGTGGTGAGATGAGGGTGCAGAGCAAACGGCTGCGGCTGTGACAGATGAGGATTGCCGAAGATCTGCACCAGTTGGATGAGGGAGAAGTCTCCCACCGTTTCTGGGGACAAGGCGGTCGGAATTTTGACCGGGATCTGGATGCCGTTGTAGACGATCTTTGACTCGAACTCGTGTGTATCACGCGGTACCGTCCGCCGTGCCACCGCCTTGGTGGGAGAATCTGGAGGCTCGGCCAGCTTTCCTGCGGCTTCGTCGGCCTGCCGCTGAGCGATCATGTGCTCAAACTTCTCCACAAACATATCCTTCGCGTCGCTAGCCTGGAGAATGTGTCGTTCTTGCAACGACAACCGCGGCATCAATGACAAATCCATGGCATTGAGAGCGTTGTACAATCGTTCCAGGGTGTCCGGCACCGGCGACTTGAAGTAGTCCTCGAGAGCGAGAAGGAGAAGGGGCTGGGTCACGGTCAGCAGTTGGTCTCGGCCGCAGCCGATCCTTTTACCTTGTATATGTGGAGGAAGGAATGTCTCGTGCAAATGGCCATGGCCTTGACAACAGCACCTCTGGTTCGAGTCAGCCGATCGTCGATACGCCCACCTGTGATCAGACGCACCTCTTGACGGAGCTGTCCTGCTTGGTATTGACCAGATTGAGGACATACATGAGCGGAGGGCTCTCCACGTCATCTAGATCACTTTCATCACTGCTGCTGGCCTCATTGAGATCTTCTGGGTCACCACCATCGTTGGCTTCAGCGGCATCTGCTGCTCGTCTTCGTTCAAGCCGATGCTGTCTGCGGGCCTCTCGCTCTGCAATTTCATCTTCACCCGTGCCCGTGTCTTTGTGCAGGAAAAACATGGTCCAATCCTGCTGCCGCACATGTGTCTGGTCGGGCAACATCAATTCCGCCAACATGTTCTCGTCAGGACTGATCGCCCCCGGATATTGGTGCTCCATGATCGGCCCCCGGTCAATGTCAAAGGAGGCCACCAGAATATACTCCACGTGCGGCTCTCCATAGAGAGGATACTGTGACTTGAGTCGCTTGGCTGGTCGAGGAACGACATCCTCAGGCACCGTCGAGACGCGCTGCCAAGAGTGGTAAGAGCCTCGAGGCGAGGGAGGAGCGAGAGAGTTCTGGGAAGACACTTTGTAGTGCAATGGCCCATGGGGGAACGGCGACGACCTCTGGGAGCCGGCAGTCGAGGACACAGAGGGCGGTCGGTCGTGAAAAATGTTGCCCACCGGGGGTCGGAATGGAACTGCCTCAGTCATGGAATACAAAGCTTCTGTCCGACAGGCACGACGAGGTCTGGACGGCGCAGGGAAGGGGGTGGTGGTGCGGCAGCGGGACTCGCTCAGATACTCTCGTCCACGGGGTCAATCGGGTCAATCCTGTCAGCAAATGCACATCGAGGTCTGAGTCGCAAAAGGCGCATTTAACACAACCATCATTCTTCTTGGAGGCTCAACCACCACACTTTCAATGACAACCTGCCCAATATCAGGACCCTGAATGTCGTAGGCTGTAGTGTAGTGGAGCCGAGACCCCTGAGATCGACGCTGATGCACGCCATGGCCAGGCCTCCTGCTCGTGTCCAATCCTTAGAAGCCAAGCTTTGTCGACTCCGTCCGCAAGCGCCTAGCAACCGGTTGTTGTTTACCTGGGGCCGTCCGATGACCGCATCAGGCATTGGGGAGGTATCCAATGTCGAAAATCATAGTATTCCAGCATCTCGATCATCTTGGAATGCCATTCCAGTGACATCTCTGCCCAAAGACGAAGGTCACGATATTGAAACGGTTGTGATTGAACGTGGGACACCATCCCACCAGCAGTGAAGAGATGGTGAGTGAATTATTGATCGTCTTCCTCCTCGTCCGGGTCCGTGCTGACTGTTGTCGTGCACAGTCGTCCTACAAGTCGTCTCTCAACTCGCCACGGTCTTCCCCATTCCGACGGCCGGCATCACCTGCTAGCCCTCCTGCTTCCTCTAGAAAACCTACGACGCCTCCAAGTAGGAGCAGTAGAAACGAGACGTCACCAATGACGTCCCCGTCAAAGCTCAAGCACGCCTACACCGTGTCGGAGGAAGAGGAGGATGAAGACACGGTAATCATAAGCACTCCCACCAAGACAGGTCCTATATCGAGAGCCCAGACGGAACCTCCACCGTCACCCACCACCCGCAGACTGCCACCATCGCCTTCCAAGCACGACGCCAACTCATTTTCTATCTCTGCAACGGCCAGGGATCAGAGGTGGAGCTCCTCTTCAACCCTGTCTCATGGAGACAACTTGTCGAAGATTCCACCTCAACTCCTCCATTCGATGCGCGAATCCTTCTCGGTCCTGGACTCGAACTCGACGGGGACAATCACCGCGTCTTCGGTCGCAGAGACACTGCAGTCACTCGGGCTGCAGGAGAATAACATTTCCCAATTTTTCCCACCGGGCCAGCCTCCGCAACTCAGCTTGCCACAATACCTCAACCAGTTGGCCAACATTCTCGTGGGCTTGTCGCCCCAGCAAGAACTACTCAATGCATTTTCGGCATTTGACGATGACGACAGCGGCCAAATCGACGTGGTCGAATTGCGCAAAGCCTTACTCGACACTCCTCCTGACGCAGGGGAACGAGCATTGACCGAGCGAGACGTCGACAAAGCTATGGAAGGATTTACCGGCCGCAGAATTCTGGGCCGGAGCGCAATCGGCATTGCCGGCGTGCGAGGTCTGAATTCGCCCGCGCCCAAGAGAGGCGGCGAAGTCTTTCGCTATCATGACTTTGTCGGTAACCTGACTGGCGGGCCAGCCATGGACGCGGGGCAGGTACAAAGTGCTAGGGCAAGATAAGGAGCTGAGGACAAATGAAGGAAAGCCTGGGCGTGGTTGTTTTATATCATGAAGAAGGTGCTGAGCTTGCACCTGGGATGACGGTGCAAAATACGCCGTGATCTGTTTTGTTTGCCTATTCTTCCTCTGCGATTCAGCCGAAAGGAGGGGGAGTGAGGGGGGTGAGATGAATGTTAAAGTGGAAAGAAGCGATGCCTCTCTATAGCTGGTAGGCCAATGTCAAGACTGAAATTGTCAAGGAGGAAGGAAATGATCCCAAGAGAGAAGAAAAGAGCCGGGAAAGACTGTGCAGAGGAGAAAGGGTAAGAGAGGTTCACATCACACTCACGCTCCGTCGAGAAGCAGTACAGGGAGAAATCGACGGGACAGAGCATAACACTCGCTAGATTGTTGACGTTATACGCCCGTTAATCTCATCAGAACCCTTGAACACTGACCATTGAAACCGTTGACCATTGAATCAATGCAAACAAAGCAATATACCAATTGCCAGAATTGGTAACAACGTCCTCGTGAAAGGCCATTGGGTCGTCTCCGTATCTGTCTGACAGGGCTGAGACTGTTGCGGTCGCGGCTTCATCCTGGCATCTTACAACCTGGCTATGGTGCGTAGATTGAGTCAGCCAGTCATTCGTTTTCCCATCAGGCGGTAAGGGTCCTCAAATCGAACTGGGAATTCGAAATCGAAACAAGTTGACTTACTCGCTTCCTGGCGTCATCACTACTTCTACCACCACCAGCGCCACTCTCGTCTTCACCCTTCGTCCTGGTCGCCGTCATCGTCCTGGTCCTCCTCCTCCTCGTCGTCGTCGTCGTCGTCCCGACTGTCGAGTCTCCCTACCGTGCCTCGCGCTCCGTTCACCACCAGCGGTCCTGTAGTGACGACATTTCCCCACGCCCCGTTGCCATAGGTATCTTCGTCTCTCTCGTCCCGACTGTGTTGAATGTGAGTTCTGACTCCGCCGCTGGCTGCAGCTCCTGTCTGCGATTGCTGTACAGCGGAACAGCATGTTCGTTGGTGCGAGGACGATGGCGCGTCTTCCTTGCAAAGCCGGACGTGAATTCTCCTCCCGCCGATTTTCTCTCCACCCAAATGCCTGATGGCAGACGCGGCCTGTTGACCAGACACAAACCACGCAGTGGCACTGGCTTTGCCGCGGCCGGGGTTCTTGCCGTCTCGCTGCATCTTCAAGTCTGCTAGACCCCCATACCTCCCCAGCATTTCCCGCAACTTGGATTCAGAGTAGTTGTAAGGGAGACCGAACACGTGAATAGAGCGACAGGCTGCTACGAGGTGTGAAGGATTGCTGGAGATGGTCGGACTGGTTCCAGCAGACGGTGCCGTGGTCGAAAGACAGGTTGTGGGCACAACACTAGATGCCGGGATCATGGATCCGGTGCTGGAAGCGCTATACGCCGTCATCCGTGGCGATAATACCGTTGGTGACAGGGGCGGTCGAAGCTGATAGACTGACATAGAATGGGTCGTAGAAATCCTCACGTCGTCTGTCCCTGCCGATGGAGGGGCGGCTGCGATTGGGTTATAGGTCAGAGGATTGGCATGCTGAGGAAGCCTTGATGTCGTGGCACCGGGGACAGAAGGAGAGGTCCTCTGCCTTGCAGACGGTCAGCCTAGCTCTCGTTTGGTGATATTCTTTGCCGGTGCAACCCATACACACACGACATTGGCCAGGCCGTCAACGGACTACAAGGTCCATAGGAGTGGGTGATGGTCGTGGGAACGACGCCTGCCGGAGATGGCAAGCTATGGCTTCTCGACGGACCTTTGAGCACTTTGAGCGGCAAGTTGGGCCTTTCAAGAACCGCTAGAGACACCAGAACCGAACGGCCTTCCCAGCCCTTTTTGCAGAACTCGTCTTCAGACAGTCAAAGTCAGTCACGGTCCCAGCTCGTCCCGATATCGAACGAACGTACCGTAAACCTTTTCGGCGGCAGCTCTTCCCTTGACGTCACAATGGCCCATGAGGGTTCCAGCACCTGTATCGAAGACGTAGGCCTTCAATGCATGTTCTCCACCCAGCTGCCGGGTAATGTCCTTCATTTCTTGCCAGCCACAACGGTGGGGAATCTGGAATTCAAGTTAGCGTCATTGATGTGATATGTGCTGACTCCGCCGTACGTCTTTGACGATGATGGTATATTGATCCTCCGGCGGCCTCGGGGCCCGAGCTCGGGATCGCTCTTGGGCCATCGATGTAAGGATGGCAATTCCTACGTCTTGCTTTCGCCCAGCTGCGCGTCTGATTGTCGATCCTCAATGTGTCAAGCCTGCGACACGCGCTGTCGGTCTGCGAGTGGCCAATGGATCTGACACTCTCTGACCGACACCAAGCCGCAAAGATGTCCAATCAAGCACTGGATGCCTGCTTTTGGATCTTGATCTGAGGCATACACGACTTCCAGAGAGTCACCTAGAAAGGTCTTGCCGGGAAAGTGAAAGCATCTGCTAGACGTGTCGACATGCGCTCTCCACGACAGGTATTCGACCGTGCCAGTGAACCGGTTAGGGGTAGGGATGGACAGACGTTTTAGCTGATACGACGAGTGGAAATTCGTCTCTCGTTCATTCTCTTTCCACGGAGAAACGGCGCCAAACTTTATAGCTTTCGGTCGAAGTCGTTGACGGACAACGGTACACAAATGTCTCAGAGTCAGCATCGTTTCGCCTGAAGGAGAGTCACGCCAGACACGGTGCAAGTGTCTGTCAACGGCAGTACTGAGGTAGCTGCATGAGAGGCGTGGGATAAAATCCAATAGACAACGGAGGCCGCGCACCATTATCCGGCCGACCTGGCTTGAGGTACACCAAGATCTGATATCCTCCATTCCTGTGTAGGAGAGGCTTCCTGCGGCCTTCTGGTCAAGCCGGGACAACGGCCTAGCAGCAGGGCTGGACGCGAATCCAAGGTGTGGCATGGACAGGGACTACCCCCGGGGCCAGTCAACGAGAACTCAGGTCGAAGATGCATGGCAGGGTGCGCTTTCTTGGTGAGGGAGAACTCGGGTTGCTGATTTGGCGTCACCGACAGGCCAAAATAGTGAGCGCCGTGTCTGTCATTGGCAAAGGGTGAAATTCTGTCGACGGGCGGTTTTGCAAAAGGAGCGGTTGGCAAACCCTCCGACTGACACTCACGCATCCTCTCAATCTGGTCTTCCCTTACGCATTAGCCGGTCCTCGTGCATTGATCCCGCTGGGAAGGTCCCTGAAAGATGAGTGAGCAGGCCTCTTTAGTTCATGCCCGTATCTGCCGACCAGGGGCGGCATGACGGATCTGATCAGGCGATGGCCAGTCCGAGATCTGGACTGCTTCGTGAAATAGCATTCCCGTCATGGAGATGGCCCTCAATCTAATGAAAACCGTTTGATTGACCGAGCAGACGCTCTGGCTGTCCTCTGCATTAGGGCTGCGCCCTGTGCGGATCGAAGCTAATGCAGACCTCTAGCCAGATGACGATTTGACCGGTTGACGGACGGTCGAAGAAAGTGATCAGTCGCAAAACTTCACACGGTGGCGTGCGGCTGGGATGCATTAAAGTAGCGTATTGCACTGCCGCGCTGCTCTCATTGGAAAGCGCTGAACGGCCGCCTCGCTACCGCGACAATTCCTCGAGACAGGTGGTGAGAGGTTCAAAAACATGGATGTGATGCTACCATCTCGTGTCGTCCGGCCAGTGCAGATATCACGGTCCTGGAGAGTATTTGGCGACTTACTGGACGACGGGGGTGTGCATGTGCCAGCTGACACGGGCCTGATCGCAGTGCTGCTTGAGATTCAGAAATGCAGGCAGGGACCGGAACTGCAGGACAAGGACCAAGTCGGCTGGGATAACCCTTGCGCTGCAGAGTCATTTCAGACCCAGATGTTGGCCACAGGGCTGCTTCTGTCGCCCAGTGGTTTACAAGGCTGAAGGACCTGATTTGTTGATCCAATCTGCGGCCGTACTCGTGTAGGAGCTCGCCACGGCTGACGATCGTGGACTCCTCATTCCACACCTTTGATGGGGGTTGGTCACCGTCTACGATTCCGTGGCTGGCCAGAGGGAGTGAACAAAGAAGCACTGTGAATCTAGACTTGGGTTGTATTCTCCTGTGGTTCTCTATCGATCCGACACTCGTACACGGCTTCGATTTAGACGATTACCGGCGAGCCCCGCCAATTCCCTTTTCATTGCCCTAGGAGGCCATCACTGACAATGCCAGCGATTCATCTCCATTTCAGCCATTCACCGGGGCCGCCGATGGGTGATGTGTTGGTGGATGTGGTCGGTATGGATGACTGCATATTGCATGCTCTGACCTGAATTCCTTCCTACCGGGACGCCAGGTTCGAGCCAGCACGTATCCTTCGCTTCCGATTGATACCATCCCGGTCGTCGGCACCGGGTAGGATGCCGCGTGTCATACAGACCAGCGATCTTGTAAACGTCGTCATTGCACCGGGACCTCGCCCTATGCAACCATGACCGCGGAGAGGCTGGTTGGCAGCCAATTGCGACGGTATTCAGATCCGTTGAGGCCCCAGATGTGGTACGTGGTTCTGCACGATTTGGTGTGGTCGTTGGTATCGTGCCGGCATTGATGTTGGTCGTTTTTCTCTTTGTTTGAATGTCAAATGCCACGACGCGTGCTCCTGCGGCGTCGCCGTCTGAGCTGCTCATTTCACGAAACCCACGACATTGGCACAGCGGGTGCAGTAATACGAGTTCGTTCCGAAGCGGACGGCGCCGCTGCGGGACGTGGGCTGGGTGGTATCAATGCTCAGAGAGCGCTGGCATCGTGAGCAGCGCACGATGTCGAGAGACGATTTGGGAGACCCGGAGCCGCTGGACGACAGGGCCGAGAAGCTGTCGCCACTTTTGTTCTTGGGCTTGGAGAGCGGGTTAATCGAGATCGGTGCGGTGCCACGGCTCGTGGGCGTTTGTACCGGCTGGATGGACGGCGAGTTCATGTTGGTGATGGGGGAAGGTTCGGAGAATCGCCAGGACTGAGGCCTGTGAATATTCGTGCATGTAGCTGGATGTATAATGTGCGTGTGGATGCTTGCTGGGGGGCCACGAGGGAGGGAGAGTAGGCGTGTTTCAAGGAGGAGGTAAGTGCCGGAGGACGCGATGACGAGTTCTTGTATAGCGTGAAACCTGGTGGCATTGGCGTTGGCGTCGGCGTCGGCGTCAGGTGCATTTTGCTCCAAACAGATTTCCATCGGCCAGCAATGTGATGGGATGGAATGGAAATCCGACTCGGGCCGCTGGTCATTCTTCGCCCCTGTACCGGAACCGGGAGGCCCGGCCTGACTGACGGTACTTTAGTCAGACAGGAGATGCGACCTGTGATTGACGAAATGGGCTCGTATTGCGATGGCACTCCAGATTTCCGATCGCTCTGGGAACTCCATGGAATGACAGAAAAGAACGCACGGCTGACTGTGGCGCCACATCCATCGGCGATTGTTCCACCATCAGCCCGTCAGATACCCACTAGACCACAGCCGGAGGAAACCCGGGGCACCATTCCAGCACTACAACCGCCCAATGTCGAGATCCGAGGTAATCTTCCACAGGATTGGTCCGCGCCACACTTCCTCCAGCTGCTTTGCTACAGTCATCGCCCCGCTCCTCCCGTCGACTACGCAATGTCATCAAGATGTGGCTGCAGCGGAGCTCCGCTTCTCAGCGCGGTTGTGTCAACCACTAGTGCGGCAAACGAAGCACTCCAGGCACGAACGAGAGCGCTCAGAGCCGACTCAGGGAGGCTCAAGACTCTATTTTGTGAACTGACAGCGACCGACTGACGCGAGGGACTGACGCAAGGAACTAACGCGACAACTGACGCGACCAACTGACGGGGACCAACTGACAGTGACCAACTGACAGCGACCAACTGGCGCCGACCAACTGGCAGACCAACTGGCAGACCAACTGGCACCGACCAACTGACAGCGACCAGCTGACACTCGACGAGCATGACGGCTCGGGAATTATCGATGGCGACGTTGAAAAGCACAGGCTAGCATTCGGCGCCGTACACCAAAGCTTCGTCACAGCACATCAGGCTCGACAGTGGGCGCCATCGATCTCCATTATTATCGAATCGTCTCTCCCGATACCACCATCGGTCGGACGCTGGCTGTCCTATCATTCCCCCTGTTGCACCATTGGGCAGCGATCGGTCGTGTCTGGAAACCCGGTGACTCGTGAGGGGTGCAGGTTTTGGTAGACAAACGGCAAAAAACCAACCTCCTGAACCTGTCTGTCATCCTGGAATCGGCATTTGTTTTCCGTGAGATAAGCTCGGAGTTGCGGCAAATGCCCCCCCTTCTACAAAACACGACGTTGACTAGTCAGATTTCAACCCAAGACAGGTCGTAGCCGCCTGGACTCCCTGCAGATTGAGGACTGACGGCCAGATATGAGCGGTCACATGGCCAAAGGCCCACCCCACAATTGCCGTCCTTTTGCGCCTCTCGCCTTCGAGGCCAGATAGGGCAGATAGGACCCCGCTACGGACATCATTCTCACAACTTATAACATCTCCTCTCACATCCTGTAGCGAGTGCGAGGCCAACCTGCTAAACCAAGCGGTTAGTCAGCCGGCTTCTGCAATGTCGGGGGGGGGGGGG
>Ga0255336_102002_pt1 | contig 11668 bp, 19 predicted proteins | sample MeOH1_35cm_T3_17_FD_189102 | JGI IMG/M metagenome (GOLD analysis project Ga0255336, IMG submission 189102) | Sandy soil microbial communities from University of British Columbia, Vancouver, Canada - MeOH1_35cm_T3_179 | ecosystem: Engineered > Artificial ecosystem > Sand microcosm > Unclassified ...
GCTCACATGGCGTGAAGGCACCAACGCCGCCCTGTCGTCGCGCTTTGCGGCAATACGGGTGCACTGCACCTCCCGCGCGGCCCAGCCAGCTGACACCCTCGAGGAGCAATGGCTGCTCGTCGAGTGGCCTAGGGAAGAAGTCGAGCCGACCAGGTACTTCCTCAGTACGTTGCCGGCTGATACACCAATCAAGGAGCTCGTGCGACTCGCAAAACTGCGCTGGCGTATTGAGCCTGACTACCAGGAGCTCAAGCAGGAACTTGGCCTGGGGCACTTCGAGGGACGCAGCTGGCGCGGCTTTCATCACCACGCGACGCTGTGCATAGCGGCATACAGCTTTCTCGTCACCGAGCGCCTGGTGGCACAAAAAAAAACTCCAGCTCATCGCTTACCCGGCGAAGTGCCTTCCTTACCCGAAGGCTTCCGGCCCCGGGGCGCCCCTGCGTAAGCAGCGACATGTGGCCGATTCCATCACAACGTTGCGACTGGAGCTTGCTGCCGCGCTGCTTGCCCGTCTCGAACAGTGCCCGTGCTGCGGCCGGAAAATCGAGTAGTTTGTTAACACAGTGGTACTAGGTAGGGAGTGGCGGAGGCAGGCTCCGCCGCAGGCGGCTTACTTACGCCCAAAATAAAAAGCCGCCGAGCTTTCGCGGGCGGCCTTGAAGGGGTCTTGCGGGGCTAGGGTGACGCGAAAAACACGGCAGGGCTCACATGAAAACGCCGGGATAGCTCGGCAATCTGCCGCGTGTTGAGTTCACGCTTGCCGTTGAGTATCTCCGACACAACACCCTGGCTGCCGATTTCGGTCAGGTCAGATTGCCGCACGTCATTTTCCAACATAAGGTACTTCAGAATTTCGGTTGGCGATGCGTCAGGCAGATCGTAATGCGACTCATCGTATTCGCTGATGAACTCGCCAAGCGTCTCCGCAAGTGACGCCAGGTTATGACTTTCATCAGCGGCGCCGGCATCTAGTAGCGCGTTCAGGGCGCGGACTGCGAAATCGTATTCCCGATCCGAATTAATGGGGCTCAATGGCACTTTTTGGGAGATGGCTTCAAAGTGCTCCGCCAGTTCCCGAAGATCGGTCGAAGAGAATTTCAGGGCTTCCATTTGTCATACTCCCGGTGCGTGAAGACATGTCGCACATATAGCCTCTGCACGTTGAAGTGCACCGCGGCCACGAGCCTGAACTTGTTGCCGCCGATATCGAACACGTAGAAATCCCCAACTTTATCCGTTGCATTGAAGGCCTGCTTCAGGTCCGCAAAGTTTGCGAACGTACCGGCCTCAATCGTCCTGCGCCAAATCTGAAGGGGCACGCCCGCGTCAGGGTGCTTCGCGGCGAAATCGGCGAGGGCTTTGTTGGATATGACGCGCATGAATCGAAAATATCTCACTTTGAGATTTATAGCAAGTGCTATTGCGCGCGCAACAACACGATCGCCTTCGGGGCGGGTTTTTCATTTGCGGAGTAAGTAGGCGAGCACAGGCGAAAAAATCCCGCCGTTTGACGGGCGGGTGTGGCATCGACGCTGAGAGGGCCATCGCCCAAGGACGCGCCATCGTAACGTCGGTCGCGATTCAACGCGATAGCCGCGGCCGTAACAGCCGCGAACGCGTTGCGAAACAATCCGTTGCAGCCCCTGCTGCTCATCACTTAGATGAGTTGAGTGCGCTTTTCATCAGTTGGCGAAGATCCGACGCTTCCTTGTCTGTTTCCGCAACCAGCGTATCTCCGCACTCGGCGATCCGCTGAGCGCCGCAAATCCCAACGGTCGAGTTGTCGTAGAACTTGAGCCCAGCGGGATATTGAGGGCTTGAAAACGTCCAGGTGACTTACACCGCCTGGTACGCAGTGGAGTCAGTGTCCATCGCATTGACGCGTATCTGCAACGCGGAGTCATTTTCGTTGTCGACCACCCTCATGGCGCTGGACGCACGAAGCTTTTCTTTTATAGCGTAGACGAGTCGCTCGGCTTGCATTCCGTGAGCAGTTGATTCGATATATACCGCTTGAGCAAATGCTGTCGTGGTTGGCGCCCCAACTGCTGCCGCGACAATGAACCAAATGGCCGGTTTCATGATCTCTCCGATTACCGACTTGTTTGTTGCCGGCTTACGGATGTTAACGACGACCATTGTCGAGACTTGAGAGAGGAGAGGTCGTGTCGTCTACGCGGCTCGCCCTGTGACGGCTGGGCGTTACCCGCCATCAGCCCGCCAACTACGCTCACTTCCGCATGTGCTTTGATCCGAGCGCGGATCCCCAATACTTCTTGCCATCCTTGTCCATCGTCCATGGATCGGAGTGCTCCCGGTGGCTACGCGCGACGTAGTCTTCGGCGTCGGATTTTAGGCGCGCGCGTTCTTCCCGCCGGTGTCGACGGTGCCATTTCGCTTTTTCTGCTGCCTCGCTCTCGGCGGTAGTTATTCCAGATATCGGTTCTTTGCGTTTGCTGCGACTCATAGCGCACCTCCAGTTTTTGACGCTGAACGTGCGAAAGCCCGCGCGCAGCGGGCTATGGATAGGTAGTTGATTTTCCTACTTTAGACCTTCTTCCGCTTCTTTTCCCGCTGGTCCAAGACCTGGCCAACTTTCTCCGCGAACAGGTCGAGCGTCCTATCGTCGATTTGCGTTGCACGGCCTCTCAGAGCCGCCGGCCCAATACTTTCCTCGAGCCGCTTCACGAGCTCCGCATTGATTGATCTGCCGTTCTGTTGCGCGGCCAACGTCAGAGCGTCTTTCAGCTCATGCGGCAGGCGCAACTTCATCTGTGGGTCTTCGCGTGTCATTTACGCATCTTAGTGGACCACGGTGGTGTTTACAATGGAACCACGGTGGTTCATTATGAATTAACGGTTCACGGAAAAGAACCGCCTGACCAACCCGAAAGGAGCAAATCATGAGAACTGCCGCCGCTGTGCAGGCCGCCGGCGCCGTTCCCGGCAATCCGGTCATGGACAAGGAAGAAACGCTGCGCACTCTGAACCAATTGAGCGGGCTTTTACTGAATTTCAGCGCTTTCCCGGACACGCTCACCGAGCTGACCGAGAAACATCAATCGGCCATGCTCTGCCTTATGTCTGAGCTGTGCCTGAAGGTGGAAGATGCCCTTACCGCACAGTTGGAGGCGAGCGATGCCTGAATCTGTCCAGCCCGAACGGCTTCCGCTAAATAGCGGCGCGAGCGCCCAGAAGATCGCGGCTGAAATGGCAACTATCGGCGCCGCAGCACGGGTCATCCTCGAGTTATGCGAGGACCAAGGTGATATGCGGACGAAGCTCGAACGTATCGCGTACGCGGCTGCCGTACTTAAGCGACAGGCGACTGACGGGCTGGAAAAAATTAATTCAACAGAGGCGATCGATCATGGCTAGCAATGTCCACTTCATCGGCGCTCCGCGGAAAGCTGGCCGGCGCCGCGAGCGGCCACTGCCTGACGCCCCGCTTGCGGACGTCCTAGACCTGTCAACTCGCCGCGAGGAGCGTAGCGAAACGGCTGAGGAACAGATCGAACGCTTCCATAAGGTCATAGACGAGGTGTCGCATCACTTTTTGATGGCGGCCCGAGCCCTCAGATCCGCACCGGAACGCACTCGATGACTCCGGAACGCTACCTCATCCGAGATCGGGCCTACGGCGTCTGGCATCGCGAGAAATCGATCAGTCGGTTTCTCGATCATCGCCAAGCACGAACCCTGACCATGGCCGACCTCGACAGCGTTCTGTTCGTCGAGTACGGCCACTCGGGGAAGCTGCCGCTCGCGCTGGTTGAGGTAGCGATGGACATCGGGCAGGAGAAACCGACGGGGGTAACCCGCGAGCTAGCGAGGATGGCTGATATCCCCGCCTTCGTCGCGCTGTACACGCCGGCGTCGACCGCGAATCCGTCGGCACCTGCGTGGAACGATATCGACGAGTTCCGGGTAAAGCGCGTCTGGCCGAAGCCGGAGCCCGAGTGGCGCACGCTGTCCCCGCAGCAGTGGGCCGAGGCGCTGGTGCATATCCGCGACTGGCAACACCGGCGATTCGTGAATCAAGCTGCGGCGAACGACGAAGTCTATTAACTGGCGCCACCATGACACGATCATAGCGACCACGAGATTTATGCCTGTACTCTCTCGCATCTATTTGATTCACACCGATAGCGCTTCCCAGTCAGTTGGTAAATCGCCTTCAGATGACTGACCACCACTACGCGCGCGCGAGGCTCACCCCTGCTTCGTCTTGCGGAATCCGCGTCGAATCCATCCGACCGCAAGGAAGAGCGCACCTACCGTTCCGCTTACCCAGCCGACCGTCGATACCGCTTTTTCGGCAGCTTCACGTTTTGCCGTGGCAATTGCTGCGTCGCGCTGCCGGGCTTGTTGTTTGGCGTATTGGGCCCTAGGCTGTGCCGCGTAGTCGCAAGCGCTCTGAAGCGTCGAGTAGAGGTCGGATATCGGTCCGGTATCGCCAGGCGGCGGCTGGCTGGACAACACGCCTGCCTTTGGCTGTGGCGGTGCTTGACGACAGGCATCGTACGCATTGAGGGCGTTCTTGTCGGCGTCACTCGCTCGCTGCTCTGCATAGTGGATGTCGTCCACATAAACCCATGCAGCAAATCCACTGACCAGGGCGGCCAAAACCACCCAAATGCGAGTCCAGCCGCCCATGTTGGTCCCCCTTCGCGCTATTCGTCTTTTATGCGGATGGTAATGGATGGCGGACGGCTTGAGTCGATAGCGTAGGCGACCTCTCCGACGTTAGAGAAGAGTCATGTAGGGGGCTAGAGCCCTCCGACTTACCAAGACTTCAGAATTCCAGCGAAAAAGCCGATATTGAAGGCTTAGAAGAATGTCGGAATACATGTTAGGCCGGTCGAGACGCCGGCAAATGCTGCGGGGTGATGCGATGCTGAGAATGTCATGTATGGTCTTTGCAGCTGCACTTGCGTTGCCGCTTACGTCCGAGTCGGCACCGATTTGCGAATAGCTACCTTCTGCGGGGCGTCCTTCTCGATTGTGACAGGATTCTCTCGCTCCTGGAGGGAAGCGGACATCGATCGTTCCGCTCGCGCCAATCCTCAGGCGCTTCAACGCAACCTTATTAGGTGGCCACAATGCACAGCAACAGCCATGATCATCTAGCCGAAGCTGCAGGACATCTCTGCGACCTCCTGCCCGGACAGTTACAAGACGAGGCGAGCATTTCCACAGTGGAGCGTCCCGGAAAGGGGACGGTGCTTTTTGTTGTTTACCTGCCAGAATCAGTAAAGCATTTCAGCCCGCGGCTGCCGACATGCGTCGATGGTGTTGACGTCGTGTACGAATTTTCCGACCCCTACGCGTTTTCCCGGCATCTCGCCGCGTCCTAGGGATCGGCGGGAAAGTACCGAGATCCCGGTAGTTGTCGCTCAGTGTCGAAATGCCCCAAGTGTCTTCTGATCTGCACGCCGTTTCAGTTTGGGGGCATGATCGGGGGCACGGATCAATTCTCAAACGTTAAAGTCCCTTGCTGCATCGGATTCACTCTTAGTGGATTCGATCCCAGCCGGGCGCACCATCGAGTTTTCCGCAGAAATTCCCTGAAATCCTGAAAACCCTTGTCAGACAAGGCGTTGCGGGAAATTCACGTCCAAAGAAAGCCGAGCAGATCCAGGAAAATCCGGCGCCTGCACATCCCCCAAGTTGTACCCGAAAATGATTTTTCCTCGATTTCGCTTTCTGGGTACAACTCCATGGGACAGCTCACCGACTTACGGGTTAAGAATGGGGCTAAGAATGCGGAGCATCGTGCGGAGGAATACCTTCTGGCGGACGGCGATGGGCTGTACCTCCGTGTTCGCCAAACTCGCAAGGTCTGGCTCTATCGCTACATGCATGACGGGAAAAACATCAAGCTAACGCTTGGTCGTTATCCTGTTGTATCGCTGGCGGCGGCACGCCGGAAGGCCCGCGAGGAAATGGAGCGGCGGGCCGACGGGATCGACTCCAAAGAAGCACGGCGCGAGCAACACCGAGGGGCTTTGTTGTGCTCGTGATGTTCGATTAGTGCAAACTCGCGGTATCAAACTCGACCGATCTGGCCGGCAATCGCCCGCTTAGCGGCAAAATGGAGTTTCCACACACTCTCGGTCGCGTGCCGTTGATCGACGGCAGGCAGTGACCGGCCACAAAACGACACTCACAATTTTAGAAACGCGCCTGGATCGTACGGAAACCGGTGCGCGACTGCGTTCGGAATCGGACACGCGGTGTCTTGCTTCCCGCGCTACAGGCTGTTGCGTTCCGCATGCAGCGGCTCGACATCTTATGCGGCGCTCCTTAGCGAAGTGCAGCCGCTACCGCCTCGTCAATCTGCAGCGCAAAGCGTGCGTCAACATCGGGCACTGTGTAGCCAATTGACAGTTCCAGATACGCGTCGCCTAGCACCAACTGAACGAATGTCGCCGCCCGCAATGCAGCAGTCGATTCGTCAAATCGCTTTCGCAGAATTTTTGCGGCGAAGGCACGCACGACCTTTGCACCATTCTCGTAAAACACCTGGCCGAGTTCCGGAAGACGCTCGGCCTCGGCAACGATGGCGCGGTAAAGCCGCAGATTATCCAGCGTAATAAGGCTTCGTGCCAGCAACCATCCCAGCTCGCGCAACTCGACTTCGGGTGCGCTATCGGTTTGCTCGCCCTGAGCGCTGGCAAGCAGCGCGCCCACCTGAGCGCACATCGCGCTGACCAGACCAACGAAGAGTGCCTCCTTCGACTTGAAGTGGCGGTAGACCGTCTGTTTGCCAACGCCCGCGGCCGCGGCGACATCGTCCATCGTTGCCAGGCCGAAACCCTGGCTTAAAAAAACGGTTTTCGCGCCGTCGAGGATGGCGGACCGCTTACGGCGTTGCAGCGGGCTCAGGTCGGGGAGAGAGGACGTGGTCATGCCAGATAAATAACAGATCGTCGAGTAGTTGACAAGACTGGTCAGTCTCGTTTAGATTTGTCGAGACGAGACCGATTAGTCTCGTTCGTGTGACTTATCAACTTCGCAGGCAATCAACGAGGAGAACGCTATGGAACTATTTATTACAGGTGGTACTGGCTTCATCGGGCAAGCAGTCGCGCGCAAAGCAATCAGCCTCGGCCATCAGGTGACAGCGCTGGTGCGCGAGGACAGCTCGGCGGCCGCCAGCGCGCTGGCACGTCTCGGTGTGACACTGCATTCCGGCGACCTGCGCGAGCCACAGTCTTTCGCGGCGACTGCCGGTGCCGCTGACGGCGTGGTGCACATGGCGTCGACCAACGATGCTTCCGCCGCTGCTGCTGATGAGGCCGCGGCTGAGGCGATGCTTTCGCATTTGCATCCGGGCGCGGCGTTTGTCTATACGTCGGGCACCTGGGTCTACGGCAATACGGAGGGGGAGCCCACGACTGAAGCATCGGCGCTGAACCCGACGCCACTCATCGCCTGGCGGCCCGCAGTGGAGCAGCAGGTGCTGGCGCTAGCAGCACGCCGCTCGATTGCTGCAGTGATCCTCCGGCCGGCGATGGTGCACGGCTACGGCGGCGGCATCTTCGGCATGCTTGCCGGCATGGTCCGTCAGACCGGCAGTGTGAGGGTCGTTGGCGATGGTCGCAACCACTGGCCTGCCGTTCACGTCGACGATCTCGCCACGGCCTACCTGAGCGCGGTGGAGCGGGCGGCAAGTGGGGACGGTCGAGTTGCGGGACAGATCTTCAACGTGGTCGCGGAAGATGCCGTTGCCGTTGCCGAAATGGGTGAAGCGATTCGGGCCTCGGTCGGCGCCGATCGCGTCGAACCCTGGCCGCTAGACGATGCTCGCAAATCGCTTGGACCGTTCGCTGACGCACTGGCGCTCGATCAGACCGTAAGCGGCCAGCATGCCCGGGAAGTTCTTGCGTGGAAGCCCCATGGCCCCGGCCTGATTGCGGACCTCTCTGTGCAGAAGCACTTTCAGCAAAGCAATGGAGCATGACGATGGCGTTAAACACTGCATCTTTCGAATCGATTCTCGCGACGATCGTAGCGGTTCTGTTCGCGGCTGCTGGGGTGGTCAACCTCGCAGGACGCGGCGCGGTGAAGCGCGACTTCGCACGCTGGGGTTACCCGGCATGGTTTCGGTTGCTCTGTGGCGCTCTTGAGCTGCTCAGTGCAGCACTTCTTCTCGGACAACAAACCAGAGTTTTAGGCCTAACGCTGGCCGGTGCGATCATGGTCGTCGTGCTCTTCACGTTGCTACGAAACCGGGAGCCGTTCGGGCATCTCGCCCCGGCGCTGATCTTCTCGGCTCTCGTTGTGGTTACGGTGGCGCTCCGCGGTTGAGGCTTGCTCGCCACCAGGCGAGTGAGCCCGGGACGCTAACAGGCCGCGCGGGCAATCCGTGCTGCATGTACTTGAAATACTACGGCGCGATTACCGATGCGCGCCTAACAGTCGGGTCGGAAATGTCGACCTCTGAGCGGAGGGCTCACGAGCGGGGCGGCTTTGGGACGAACACGGTGCCCGGCAGACCGTTGAAATGCGGGTCACACGTAAGCAGATCCGCGTCCTGCTGCCGTGCTGTCGCATAGACGATCGCATCGGCTGTCGCCAGTTTGTATTCCCGATGCAGTTCGGTTGCGAGCAATACGATGGCAGTGTCCAACGGTACGACCACACATTTCTGCGTGTAGGCAATGACCTGGTCGGCTTGCTCTTCACCGACCTCGCGTACCAGCCATTTCGACAATTCGAGCTGCACGATCGTCGGCACGATGCAGCGAGACTTGTCCGGAAATTCCTTGCCCAGCTTCTTACCTAGCGCACTGCCGACCACTCGATCCAGGCCGAGGTATCGATCACGCGCATTGATGTCGCCATTAGTAACGGTCCTCACGGTCACGATAGTCGTCTTTCCTGGCGCCCTTCGCGATGCCGGCCAGTTGCTCGAACTCGGGTACCGGCATGACTAGCACGCCTTTGCCCTTTGGAATGAACTGTGTAGTCCTCTGATTCGGATATGTGGCGCCAGTTGGTCGCAAAATTTCGTTACAAAAAATTCCAAGCAACAGGTTGTACCCCAACTCGTACCTGTATGAAGCTTGTCGGCTATTGATCGCCTTATCTGGCGGGTCGTTCGCCGATTTATTCAATCCCAGCCGGGCACCAAGAATTAGCATCGCTGCAGGCCCACCGCAGTGCCTGCTAGGCCACGCATATCTACAGCGCGCCTACGATCGACAAAAAATGCCACATACCGTCGTCAAGTCGCTGCCGCGCTTACCGATAAAATGACCGCATGGAACTCACTCGCATCGGCCTATACACCCTTCAGGAAGCAGAACGGCTCACCGGCGCTCAGGCGCGCGAGGTGAGCCGCTGGTTGTACGGCTATAGGTTCGAGGGCGGTGTCGGTGCGCCACTGTGGACGACCCAACTTGCCGGTCTCGATGAAAAGGTCATTGGCTTTCGCGACTTGATGGAGTTACGCGTCGTCAAGGCTTTCCGCAATCGCAACGTTCCACTCCGAGTGATTCGTGCAGCGATCGACGGCGCGAAGGCGATGTTCGGGACTGAGTATCCTTTCACTGCACATCGGTTTTTGACCGATGGCAAATCGATTTTCTCCGAAGCATTGCAAGAACACGGCGATGCTGAAATGACCGACCTTGCCAAGCGCCAATTGGTGTTCTAACACATCGTTCGTCGTGAGCTCTACACCGGCATCGACTTTGCGGACGACGGGCGCCGCGCAACACGGTGGTTTCCGCTCAACCGCAGCAAGGCCGTCGTGCTTGATCCAGAAATCGCGTTCGGCAAGCCCGTCCTGATGGGTTATGGTCTGAGGACGGAAATCGTCGCCGAGGCCTTCAAGGCCGAGAAAAACAAGAAGACAGTCGCGTCACTGTTCGACATTCCGGTTTCCGCAGTCGAGGCCGCTATACGATACGAGCGGATAGCGGCCTGAGGTCTCCCGCAAAGCAGCGCTCCGTTCAACCGCCGCTCGAATCCACCCCAACCGTCCCATACCCGAACCCCCACCCCATCAAGTATCGCCGATACCCCACTGACAGCCGATCACACACCTGATGCAATTCAGCATTCGGATCGAGCGGCAGCCGCTTCGGCCATTGCGACTCCACGATCGGCGTGTCCTGCATCAATATCCGCATATTGAAGTCGTACAGCTCCTGATCGGAGTGCGTGAGTTCATCCTCGAACACCGACACGAGCCACGCCCGCGTTTCCGTTTCACTCACCGGCGACGCCACCAGCAACAAATGCAGCGCGCCTTCACCGCGCTGTGCCACCTTCGACAAACTCGCCACCAGCGGCCGTTTCACGCGATACACATACTTGATATCCGCACCTTCCTGTCCCGGCAACCCAGCCGGCTGCCAGAAACGGCACTGCCTGGCCTCCAGCCCGCCATCCGTCTCAATTACTTCGTAATCCTGCACTTCTGCATGCGATGCATCGCCGAGAATGCCGGTGTGCACGAACGGGAAGTGCGCCATATCGAGGAAATTTTCCACCACGCGCGGCGCCGATGACCTTACCGTCTGAGCCGCGAGATTGATCCTGCGCGCGCCGGGTGTGTCGTACTCCGCAAAGAAATCGAGTGGCCGGGAAGGTTCGCCGAGACACGTCCACACCACGCCATATTTCTCCTCCACACGATACGTCCGCGCGCACGCGCGCTTCGCGCGGCGCATCGATGGATTGGCGGGAATGTGGATGCACTGGCCGTCGGCATCGTAGCGCCAGCCGTGATAAGGACACGCCAGCAAACCGTCCGTGACCGTGCCCAACGATAATTGCGCCCCGCGATGCGCACAGACATCGCGCCAGACGTGGACATCGGTAGACGTGTCGGGACCGCCCGCGTCGTCGGCAGCCTCCGACGCGTTGCGCCAGACCACCAGCCGTTCACCCGCCACGACAAACCCGCGCGACTGCCCGGCGGACACATCGGCGCTATTACATACAGGCAGCCATTCGCCAAGCAAAGCAGCATCGGGCGCGGCACCAGCAGTGCCAAGCGTGTCGCCCATATCACTCATGTCGCTAGAGGAAGAAGCAGGTTCGAAGGGTCGCATCGAGTGGCAATAAGCCCGCGTAGTAAATGACGATTAAAAAAACAACATGAAACGCTACCTCTGCGCCACGCCGAAACGCAAGCCGCCAAAACTCGGCGCCCGGCTGAATCCGCCGACGACCAATCTGCCACCCAGCCGCCCGATAGCGCGGTTTTCAGCCACTTCCCGACGACGCAGTACGATTGCAATTCTGCACTACGCAGGCACTGCAGAAAACGCGGCATCGATTGGGCCTTCAGGAATCACTGGAATCACTATCAGGGAGACTCAGAATGGGGCAGACGAATGACCCCGTGCCGCGGCCGCGCGGTTATGTGTGGTCCCCTAATCTCGACCCGGAAAAAGAGCAGGCGACGCTGAGAGTCATACTGGGCGGCCTCGCACTGGCCGTCTACGGCACGCTTGCATGGTCCGGCTCAACGCCCGCCGTCATCGCCAGCTTCCACGCGCTCGCGCTCTATCTGATCTATGGCGTCGCGACCCGGCTGATCATCAGCAGAATGCAGCGGCAGTCGAACCTGCGCCTTGCGTTCACGACCGTCGCGGATCAGGCGCTCCTCGCCGTCATCCTCGGCGCCGGCGGAGCGTTCGCGCTG
>Ga0255336_102004_pt1 | contig 11652 bp, 11 predicted proteins | sample MeOH1_35cm_T3_17_FD_189102 | JGI IMG/M metagenome (GOLD analysis project Ga0255336, IMG submission 189102) | Sandy soil microbial communities from University of British Columbia, Vancouver, Canada - MeOH1_35cm_T3_179 | ecosystem: Engineered > Artificial ecosystem > Sand microcosm > Unclassified ...
GATGCGATGGGCAAGCTGCTCGCGCAGGAGAACGCGGTATCTACGCGTCAGGTGGCGATCCGCGTGCGCACCTTGCAGATCGCACTGAACCGCGGCAGTCAGGCAGGTGCAAATGCAGACGTTGTGTTCAACGCGATACAGGGTGGTCTTGCAAAGTACGCGATCAGCTTTGTCTCGCCTACGTCGCTCTCGTCAGGGGGCGGCACGCTCGGCATGTCAGTGCTGCGCCCGAATGCGCCGTTCTCGGGCACCAACGCAGTCATCAACGCGCTGAACCAGTATGGCCGCACGGTGCAGGACAATACGCAGACCAAGCTCACGCTGAATGGCTTGCCGGTGTCGATCGCGTCGTTCCAGAGCGACGACTACCTACGATCGACGACGTCTTCCGCGGGCAGCCTGACGGCAACGTCGGGCGGCGTACCCGGGCTGAATCCGGGCACCGTGACGACGGGCGACTTCGTGAACATCCTGCCGTCAGTGAACGACCATAACCAGATCGTGCTCGCGTACTGGAGCGACAGTTCGAAGCTGAACGGCCCCTTCACCGAGAAGTCGGTCGGCTCCGGCCAGACGCAGCAGACGATCCAGCTGGCGCACACGGTCGGCAGCAAGGACGACCAGATCGTCGCGCTCTCTGACGGACAGACGGTCGTGCTGTACGGGGAGATGACCGACCACGCTGACAGCACCACCAACGGCGGTATCGGCGGCCTCACCGGCCTCTGGAACAAGGCAAAGACCTTCCAGGTCATCATGCTGACGGCTTCGGTCGTCCCGTCGATGTGAGCACGGCCATGCACATTACCGATCCACTGCCACGGGAGAAGCGCGCGCGTCTTGTCTTCGGACTGGAGTGGCGCGCCTATCCGTCACGGCAGATGCGGGCCGAGCGCCGCCGCTATGCCGATGACTTCGGCGCGACCCATTACGTCGAGTACAGGATCGGCAAGGACGTCATCGGCGGCTTCTGCGCGCCCGAGTTGGCCGAACTCAAGGGCGAGAAGCTTTACTCTGGCGCGGCACGCATTGCCCAGCACGACCGCGTGAAAGGTAAAGCCGCCGTTCTCGTCCTGCTGCAGGATGATCAGCGTGTGCACGTGGTCTTTGTTGTGCGCGGCGTCGTGCGCAGCGATGAGGTGCTGACGGTCCCGCAGGCACGCGACAGGAAGCTCGCCATCGAGCAGGAATGCTTGAAGCTCAATCTGGCGCTCACGACGCTCGGCTCCGGTGTGGCAGTAGGCGACGTCGACGAGAGTTTTGGCGCGGCCGCGCTCCTTGATGCGCGCAAAAGCGCCCGTATTGGCAAGGTGCCGGCTGCGGTTCCCACGATCGTGCCGGTTTTTGTCATCGGTGCGGCGCTCGTTTTCGGTGGCATGCAACTGGCCGATGTCCTTAGTCCTCCGCCGCCGGCCGCACCGCGCGAACCGTCGTTTGAGGAGAAGTACGCCGCCCTTGTTCAGAAGACCTTCGATGCGAAGATGCCGCGTGCCAATCTGCTCGCGCCGGCACTCCTCGAGAAGCTTGGCGACAGCGAAACCGTAGTGGCAGGTTTTGTCTTCGAGAAGGCGGTGTGTGGCATACAGGACTATTGCGCGGAGACGCTGCGCCGCTACGGCGGCAGCTTCGATGATCTTCGCCGGTTGGCTCCAGAGTCGATGCGACCTCTGCATTTCGACGCAGACGGGCTGCATGCGAGCGCGCGCGGACCACTGATACCCACTGTCGCGTCCGTGGCAGCGCGGGACCAGAAAGCATGGCCCACGGAACAGGGACTGATCGACGCCTTGCAGACGCCGCCACAGAAGCTTTCCTCAAAACCGTTTGAACTCGATAGCTACGGCTACACCGTACAACTCGAACCCCCGAAGCCACTTCTCGCGGTTCCGATGGGCACCAGCGATTCACGTCCGGCGCAGATGATCCGCGTGGGCGACTGGACGATCAACGGCTATCGGTGGCAGTCGCCATTGCTGGCACGGCTGCCTTCGAACATGACTCTGGAAACGATGACCGTCGAGCTGAAGCTGGGGGAGCCCGGTGCCAGGAGAGCGCAGGACGGTGGCGCGCAAGTCCAGAACGGTATCCATTTCACTGCCAGGGGCAAATACTATGTGCTTAACTAAAGTCCTGCCAGCGCTCGCGTGCGCCTTGCTTTTCACATCGGGCGCGGCACATGCCCAGCCGAAAGCTACGCCATCGCGGACGCAAACAGTCAGTACCCAACTGCCCTCAACTGATCCCGATCTGCGGGCAGAATCGCCGGCCAGCGGCTCAGCCTCGCATCCCGCAGCAATGCAGCCTGCGGCTGCATTGCCTGTGTCGGCCGCCGCTGCGTCCGTGCCTGGGGAGCCCCGTCTTTCCATTGAGGATGTGGACCGCATCGCGCGATCGTCCATCGCGCGTCAACTGGCCGGCAGTTCTGGTGGGCAGACCGGTCTGCCGCTCAACGGCGCCGCCCCGGTCACGGCACCTGCGACCGCGCCTGTCCCCGTTGCAATCCGGCCCCCGCTGGCACATCCGCGCGCTGAGCCGGTGCGTTTTGTAGGCGCGTTCAGTGACGTGACCGGACAGTCGGTCCTCTACGAATACCGCAATGCATCGTACCCCGCGCACGTGGGTGCCAGGTTGCTCAACGGCTGGACGGTGAAGAGTGTGAACGGGTTCGTGGTGACCGTTACCGAAGGCACCGGTAAGGCCGCGCGCACGTGGACCGAGACCATCAGCGGCGGCACGCCCGCGCAGGATAGCCAGCAAACGGCAGCAACGAACCTCGTGGCTCGCGGTATGCCGGACCTGTCGGCGCCGCTGCCTCCTAGCCTGCCTCTTTCCGCCGTCGGTCGGTAACAGAAGGAACGCGAACCATGAGCATGTTTTCTGGCATTGAGAAAAATGAGCCGTCCACTGGCGGCATCTTCGGGCGCCTGCGCGCATTCCGCGCTGGCTTCTCGGAAGAGTCACCTGCGTCGATGCCCATCGCCGGGACGGAAGCGAGGAATCCCGAGGACCGCGAGCCGCGCTTCGTGAAGAAAAGTAAGAAGGTCAAGGCAGAAGCTGTCGAGGCGAAGCCTGGCCAGCCGATGACGCTGGGAATGCGACTGCGGATGGCCGACATTAGCGACGTAGATGTGCACGGTGACGGCGAGACGCTGCTGCACGCGGCGCGGATGGAGCCGTCGGTGGAACCCGCGAGCGAAAGGGGCGTTGCGGCGGCCGAGAGACGGGTAGATGAGGGCAGCCCGGCGCTTTCTCGCAACGCCACCGATGCCGGAACTGCGCCCGCGGCCGAAGTCATCGCCACGGACGTGCGTAGTGCGGTCCCTGAGGGTGCTGATCGGCACGCACAAGACGAGCTGCCTGCGGTCCGTGGTGCCGGGTCGTCGGATGCTCCGGGCGATCACGTTCACGATGTTAATGCCCACGCGGAGCCCGTCGTGCAACTGGGCGAGGAGTACTTTGCGCCCGGCTTGCCACAACTGGCCTCTGCCGACGCGCTCGTTTTCAAGCGCATCCTGAGCGAACGCGGCGCAGACGCGACATTGCACATCACGGATGCGGCGCGCCGCGAGTTTGTAGCGGTGGAGGTGCAGGCCGGCATGGCAATCGTCGTGACCACACAGTCTTTTCACGAGTCGGCGCTGTATCCGACCTACCTGAAGGATCTTGAACGCGCCGATATCAAGGTACATGAGGAGATGATTGCCGCCGAGGCCGTCATCGCTGCGATTTACGCACGCGAGCGCAACCGGTCGGCCGCCATCGTCCCGGAAACATCGCGGGCGATCGGAACGTTTCGCGACGTGGCTGAGGCCGCCCACGAATACGGCGCAGGCGACATCCATTATGAATACCGCGACTTCAACGACGACGTCGAAGTGCGGTTTCGCGTGAACGGTGACCTCTACACCTATCGCAAACTTTCAAAGTCGTTGGTGCGTCGCGCCCTGTCTGCGTCTTATCAGGACCTCGTCGCGCGAAACACCAACTCGGGCGAGACCTTCCAGCCAAGCGCACCGCAGTCGGCCATGATCCCGCTGGTTGTGCACGCCGATATCCTGAACATCCGCTGGCAGAGCTCGCCGCTCGTCGGCGGCTTCGACGTGGCGCTGCGTCTGCTCGACGGCAATTTCCGCAATCTGAAGCTCCTGATGCCGGACCAGATGGGGCTCACGCGCAGCCAGCTGAAGATTCTCGACTCGCTGTGCAACGTCAGCGGTGGCGTGTCGATCTTCACGGGGGAAACGGGCTCGGCCAAATCGACGCTGCTGCGCGCTCTCTCGTACATGCTGTCCTCACGCGATCTACGCAAGCAGTATGTCGTGAGCGAACCGTCAGAGTATCCGCATCCCTGGCTCTCGGAAATCTCGATCCCGCGGCGACCTGACGAGTCGGACGACGACGCGAGCCGCAAAGGGGCCGAGGTCATCCGCACGCTCATGCGCATGGATCCGGACGACCTGACGGTCAACGAAATCCGCGACCGGGTTATGGCGGCGCTGGTGGCGGAACTGGCACTGACCGGTCACCCGGTGAGAACGACATTGCACGCCGACAGTGCGATCGGCGCATTCATGCGGCTCGCCGGCGGGCGTCTGCAACTGCCGATGGATGAAGTCTCGTCCGAGAAGTTCGTCAATGCTGTGGCGAACCAGAAGTTGATTCCGCTGCTGTGCCCGCACTGCAAGGTGCCGGCGCGGGACGTGTTGACGGCGCATCAGGTGCAGGTTCTCGAGCAGAAGTTCGGGCTCGACACGTCGACCATGGCATGCCGGGATGAAGCCGGTTGCGAACACTGTCGGCTGAAGGGGCTGTTCACGCGGGCCGGGAAGGTGGCAGCCGGTACGAAAGGCCAGACGCTCGCGATGGAAATTTTCCGGCCGACGCCGGAGTTCCTCGACCACGTGGCGTTGCGGGACTGGCGCCGTGCGGAGAAGGTGTGGCGTTCGACGCGGGTTGCAGGCTTCGCCAGCGATGACATGACCGGCAAGACGATCTACGAGCACGCGCTCTACAAGGCGTCGCAAGGGATCATCGATCCGCGATTCATCGACACCGCGATGCGGTCTTTCGATGAATACAGGATCTTCGCTGACCGTGACGGGAGGATGCCGTCGTGATTCGCGGAATCGTCTATACACTTTTCATGATGCTGCCGCACAAGGAACGCATGCGGGTGGCAACGTGGCGCTTCAGCAAGCTGCGCGAAAACTTCTACCGCGAAACGCGGCTCGATGTTGCTGCGAAAGGCCTGCGCAACCGCGAGACACTGCTTGAGCGGCTCACCACGCTCGAGAAGCGTCACCGCAGCCGGAAGGGATTCGCATGGCCTGTGTTTCAGGCTATCGCCAAACGGATGGTGGCGGGTGAGAACTTCGCGAGCGCGATTCGGCCATTCATTCCGACCGATGAGTACGCGTTGCTCGAGATCGCCGGCGCATCGACGCAACAGGACGCGGCCGTTCGTGGCCTCGAGCTGGCCGAAATGGCGGCGAATGCCAAGGCCGTGCTGGCGTCGACCACTTCGCTGCAGATGGCCTATCCGGCGCTGCTCATCGTCTACATGTACCTGTACGCGATGCTTTTTGGCGGGACCATCTTCCCCGCCGTCGCCGACACGAAGCCCGTGTCTGAGTGGTCTCCAGTTGCCCAGGCTCTCTATGCGGTCGATTCGTTCGCCTACCACTACTGGTGGCTGAGCGGTTCAGTCGTCGCCGGTCTCGTCTTCGGGTACTTCCACAGCCTGAAGCGCTGGACCGGTCACTTTCGCAACCGGGTGGATGCAATGCCGCTGATGTGGCGCAACCGTCGGGACCTTCGCGCTGCATTGCTGATTGTCTCTCTGGCTGGGCTCTTCGACTCGAACCTGACTCTTCGGGCGTCGCTCGACCGGCTCACGAAAACGGCAGACCCGTGGCTCAGGTGGCACCTGAACCGGATGGGCCGCAGGCTCACTCAGCACCCAGACCAGACGATGCGTGCGCTGGATACAGGCATCTTTTCCGAGATGGTGATGGACACCATCGCCGATGCTGCTGGTCGAGACCAGTTCGTCGAGGCGATCAAGTCGCTCGGGCGCAATGCGCTGGACCGCGTCGTGGCGACAGTCCGCCGCAATGCACGCATCACGCACTATGTGTTGCTCGGATTCGCCGTCTCCCTATTTTTCGTTTTCGGCATCGGGTCGTATGTTGCGACCGGTGCTGTCAGCTTCGACTCGTCATCGACGGCTGGCTCCAATTATTGAGGATCCAAAATGACTAACAACACCGCGAACCTGAATACTAATTCTTCGACGCCTGTAGCCGTGCCCGTCCCGGCAGACCGGAAATCGTCGCTCCTCAGGATGGCCCGGCGACGCCGGCAGTCGGGCGAGCTCTCGCTCATCGAGGGGGCGGCGGTCATGGCGGGTGCAGCGCTGCTCGCACTCGTTGTCTATCAGGGCCGCAGCTTCGTGATGGATCGCATTCACGCTCACCAGTTCAAGAGCGAGGCGCAACTGTTCCGTAGCGGCATCCAGGACGCCACCTCGAGCGACGTGGACTTCTCGGGCGAGACGCAGCAGTCGCTCGCAAAGAACCATGCGTTCGACTCGGCAAATTCGCGCGTGAATACGTCGACCGGCGCACTCACGGGCATTTTTGGTGGTGCGGTGACCGCGGTTCCCGGAACGATTGCGTCGACTGACGATGCCATGGTGGTCACCTATCCGGTGCCAAGTACCGTGTGTTCGCTGTCCATCGGCGCAGTGGTTGGAGCGTACGCAAAGGTGACCGTCAACGGAGCAACCGTCTACGACCCGAACACGGCGTTCAACGGCTCGACTGCGGGTACGGCATGCAGCTCGGCGGGTGCTACGGCCAGCATCGGCATGTACGCCACGCATAACAACTAAGGACGCTCCGGCATGTTCAGCATCGTTGAGATGGTGGTTGTGCTGGTGGCCGCCGCGCTGATGACGGTCGTCGGCATCAAGGAAGATGCCGCGAAGCGCCGGCTACAGGTGCTGACGGCCGAAGGGCAGAACGAGGCGGTCATCAATGCGGCGCTTGGCAACTGGGTGACCAACAACTACGCAACGCTCACGCAGAACGGCCCCGTTGCTGTGGTCCCTCCAACGGAGTTGCCCACACTCAACCAGCTGTTCACGCAGGGCAACCTGCAGCAGCCGCATGCGAGTGGTCCGTTCTGGGGGGGCACATACGTTATCAGTATGAGCGTCGGCCCATCGACGTGTTCCGTCGGTACAGGGGACTGCCACGTCTCCTATGTCCTGTATCCGTCGAAGCCAGTAACCCGCGGTGGAAACCCGGACATCATCGGCGCGTCGATCATCGCGCAGGCGGGAGGCAACGCGTTCGGCTTTTCGAAGCTACCGAATCCCGGGACCGTGACGGGGCTCAACGGTTCGTGGAACGCGACCAATCCGCTACCGGGTAGTCCGGCAGGCGCCGTCCTCGCGACGAACGGCCCGTCGTCGGATGGCAACTCGGTATACATCCGTCGCGATGGCGCATTGACGTGGACCGGCGACCAGAACGTGAACGGTGTGTCCCTGCACAACGTCAAGAATTTAGACGCCACGGGCACGATTAGCACCGGGGCGCTAACTGTTTCTAGCACGTCGAGTCTCGGCACGGCGAGCGCGACCACGTTGGATACCACGGGAAATACCACGGTTGGCGGAACGCTCACGGTTGCGCGCACGATCCAGGCGGGTGCAATCGGTTATCCGCGTGTGTCCTGTAGTCCATTGGGCGCACAGGCATCGAATACCGATGGGCGAGGGCAACAGCTGTCCTGCCAGAACATGAATGATGGCGCGGGTCCAGTGTGGATGCCGGTCGGCGGTCCCACGCAAACCTATAACTTTTATCAGGTTTCGAATGGTTCGGTGGTGCCGTCACCGTCCTGTTTCGCCGGGGGCCATCCGCAAATGCGGCTGGTGCCGCAGACTTTCCGAGTCGATACGACTGCGGTTGTGAACTTCGCTGGTCCCGGCTCTGGACCGTGGACGATTTACATCACAAACGGTTCGGGTTCAGCGACATCAAATGTGGACGGCGGCGCTATCGGTACAGGTGAAGTCGAGACCTACTGCTCCTACTGATACGGGTTGAACGATGAGGAAAATGTTTAATTTCTTGATCCTGTGCGTGGGACTCTTTGCTGGGAGTCACGCATGGGCACAACGCGCGCACTGCTCGTACGGCTTTCAGGATTCATCGTGTGGGCCAACCATCAGCACAGCCGCGCAAGCGGCTCCGCAATGCCCTGGCGATCCAGGCTGGACGACTGGTACGGCTGCGCAATGGCAGGGCTCGCGTTTTTCGTCGCCGCAGTGTAACTACCAACCGAAGACGACTTGCCCTGCTGGTTACTCCACGGTGTCTGACTCATATTGGAATGGCAGCTCGTGGGTTGGGCTCGCGTGTGCAATACCGCCGCCGCCAGGTTCAGGCTCCTGTCAGTACGGCTTTCTGAGCGGCCCAACGTGGACCGGTAGCTCGTGGTCATACACCTGCAACGCACCGCCGCCTCCGTCTAATCCGGCTCCGTCCGATCCCATTGCACACTGCAAAGCTAACGCTGCTGCTGCTGGATATACCGTGCCTCCTGGCCTAGCGGCGACAACGCTGAAGATTGGCAGCTACACGCAGGTTGCGATGTGCTACGTCACTGGCCCTTACTACGCAGGCGGCGGACCAAACGGGGGCACTGACTACGAGTACGCGTGCTTCTTCAAGAATTCAGATGGCTCGCAGTACATGCCCGACCAGACGATGATTTGGTCCTACTGCCAAGGGTATTCCAGTAACTGAAGTAGCAGTATCAGCAGCAAAAAAAGGCGCCCGGAGAGGCGCTTTTTCTAATTATGTTCAGCAAATTTGGAGATTTATCGCGATGAAGAAGTTTCTAAAGCTTTTAATAGTGTGCATAGGTCTCTGCATTGGTAGTCACGCATGGGCACAGGCGCAGCATACCCACTGCGCGTATGGCTTTCAGGACTCATCTTGCGGGGCCACGATTGCGACTGGGGCGCAATCGCCTCCTACGTGTCCTGCATCGCCAGGATGGACGACGATTGCGGGAGCACGCTGGCAAGGTTCTCATTTCTCGTCGCCGCAGTGCAATTATCAAGCGCCACCGAGTTGCCCCGCTGGCTATTCCACGGTGTCTAGCGCGTCATGGAACGGTTCATCATGGGTTGGCCTCGCGTGTGCAATACCGCCGCCGCCAGGTTCAGGTTCCTGTCAGTACGGCTTTTTGAGCGGACCTACGTGGACTGGTAGTTCGTGGTCATACACCTGTAACGCACCGCCACCGCCCACGCCTACGGTAACGTGTGCAAGTGAAGCGCTAGCGCAGGGATATACGTTGACGAATGGTTATGGCAGGTCGGGACCATTCACCGGCTACTATATAAATTTCGATGGCTCGTATGGTCATGGCGCCTACTACAACCAAGAGTATGGTGCCACGGGGCCGGTGTGGACCGACACTTGCGGTACTTCCGGCAACACGTACATCCTGTACTGCCCCGTCAGTCCAACTGACGGAAGCGCAATGGGGCAACTCACGGGAAATACAACGTCGCCGGGGTCGGCGGCTTGTGGCGGGCCTAATTAAACCTGACCTGGAAACGTTATAGCGAAGAAGGAGTGCAGCCTTTGCGGGCTGCACCCCTTCTCTATTGACGCCTGAAAACGATTTTCGGAAGAAAACCGCCAGTGTGATGCTGGCGGTTTTTGATCAAGGGGCGCGTGCGCCCTTTGCGATGACGTTAGCCGACGATATTCCCGGTCGTGAACGTGAACGGCCTCGTGAAAGCAGTGCCATTGACCGTGCCGGACACTGAGACCGTGTACGTGGTGTTCGGAGCCAAGGGCGTTGCCGGATAAGCGACCGCTGCGTACGGCTGCGTCAGCTTGTTCGGATCGTTGGCCGAATAGAGCAATTGCAGGTTGATGACATTGCCGGACGGGTCCGTCATCGTGCCCGCTGCCAGCACAATCGTATCGGTCGCGTTGCCCATGACAACGACCGGCGTGCCCCACGGGCCCGAAGTATTGGGCGGCGTCGGACTCTCCGAAACTGCCTTGTACGGAACGCCGGTCGTGCCTTGGCACGGGAACGTAATCGGGCCGCTCGTGGTGAGTTGCTGAATCGACGTGTCCGCGATAGTCAGAGAACCCCACGCAGCCGGGAAACCACTCAGGGACGTTTCATATTCGCCCACACCCATTTTCGTAACGGGCGTCAGCAGAATTTGCGAGTGGTACACGGTCGAAATCCACTCGTTCACAAGCGTCTGGCCGTATTGCGTTTCCGAGAGCGCTGATGTGGTCCAGTAATTCGCACTTACGCCGCCATAAAATGCGACATTGGACGGGAATCCGAAATGCACAGCACGATCAAGGTAGCTCACGCCGGTAAAGCCTTGCTGACCAGCCGTTTCGTTGTCGGCCACCGTGTTGTTCAAGCCTTCCCACATCGAATGCGCTTGTGCTGCCTGGTCAAGAACAGTATTTTGCTGGACAGCAGGAAATCCGCATTGCTGCCGGTAGGCATTCACCTGGTTGAACATGGCGAGCTGCGCGCTATTAGCGGCGTATTGCGGCGTCGGTTGCGTACCGGCGACGGGCGAACTGGCCGAGCTGGGAGAACTCGCGGAACTGGGCGCGCTCGCGGGCGCTGCCGCGCCAGCCGCGCTACTGCCACCGCCGCCACCACCGCCGCATGCCGACAGAGCCACCGCAGCAGCGAACGAAACAGCGGTCAACGCTGAAATATTCTTGTGTTTCATTGTTCTGGTCCTCGATTTCCATGTGGCCGTGCCCCTTGCGCGACCTTGATTTCATCTTATAGAGCGGCAACGAAAGTCAAGTTGCCGCTGGTTGTGCTACCTCGTGGTCGGGATAGCTCCGACGCCATATTTTGAGCATGATCCTATGGGTTAACGGAAAGATCCCGCCGATGTTGAGCCCTATGCGTCTGTAACTGAGAAAGCCCGCCGGTGGCGGGGCTTAGTGGCGCTTGCGGCGCCGGTGGAATACGCGAAGACCAATAAATGCGACCACCAACGCCAGGCCCGTAGCTTCGGGCATTGCCTTCGCGAAGCCGGGTACCAGGCGGCAGCCCATGTACAAGCTGAATAGAGCGATCGCGACGCGGCCGAACCACGGTGCGCTCAAAGTAGAGAGGAGTCGCGACGGCCGGGCCGCGGACCAATCTCCATACTCGTCGTTGACCTTTTCGAGATCGAATTGGTCCGCCGTCTGAGCCCGCTCACTCTGATAGAACTGCTCGTAGCGGTCGAACCGACCGTCCCCGCGACCATCGAGCCATGCCGCGTTACTTTCCCGCACCAGGTAATCAAAGTCTTGCATTTTCATTGGGCCCATCCTCTTCGCCTCAATGCATGATCCCGGCATGCCACGCAACGGCGCCGACAGCGTTCACGATTACGTGTCCGTCATCTTCGGCGTGAAAAGCGCCGGTCTCAGGATTTTGCCAACCGAACTGGGACTTGCCGTCGGTGCTGAAAATGACGAGCCCAGCTGGCAACTCGTTGGGCGCGGTGTCAGGCGTCATTGACCTTTCTCCGCCCGGCGCGACGTTTCATCCCAAGCTGTTGCTGGCAGGCGGGACAAC
>Ga0255336_102005_pt1 | contig 11641 bp, 6 predicted proteins | sample MeOH1_35cm_T3_17_FD_189102 | JGI IMG/M metagenome (GOLD analysis project Ga0255336, IMG submission 189102) | Sandy soil microbial communities from University of British Columbia, Vancouver, Canada - MeOH1_35cm_T3_179 | ecosystem: Engineered > Artificial ecosystem > Sand microcosm > Unclassified ...
CAGTGCTGCCGGGACTCAACAATCTCTCGATCCAGAACCTCGCCGAACTCACCCCCACAGCCTGGGCCGCAAAACACAATCAGCCAGCCTTGTAACAGTCAACCGTGTGATTGCTCAGACGCTTACGACATACGCACGATTGCAGTTGATGTTTCAGGAGTGATGTACAACGTAATCACCTCAATTGTCTTCTCTGCCTCGGCTCGTAGCCTTCGCAAGAACGCTGTCTGTGCTCGGCTAAAAACCTATGGCGAACTCGTTCCCGGTCCGCTGACGTTCGGATGGCAGTGTCTGCCAATAGAAGCGCTCGAAAAGCTGGAAGAAGAGTTGCGAGTTGGGGAAATCAAGGTCTGGGACCGAGCCGCAAAGCTTGGCGCGTCGGTCACACTGTCCAGCTTTACGGGAACAATATCGGAACATTCCGGGTACATAAGAAATCTCAGTTCGCTTCCGGTGTGGCATTCCTCACGTTCAACCTTTCCGGCAGATGCCATAGCAACTGAGCTCGGTCGTACCGTTCAGTATGTCAATGGCCCTGAAATTTTAAGACAGTTAAGCCTCAGCGGGTTTTGCGGATTTCGCGAGCTGGCAACGAATTATCTCGATGCGTCCAACACCGATCCGAGCGGGCCTTCCTGCATCGAGATTCTGGCTCCTGTTCCCGTCCGAGTGACTGGTGTCGAAATCGATCCTGCCAAGAAGAGAGTACGCGTAAATATTGAAAGGCATCGACATTTGCACAAGACTCTCCGGCTGAGGGGAGATGTGTTTGATGGACAGTGGCAGAGGAATCAAGTGAGCCTGGCTTTCGGAGCGGTGGTCAAGGACAAGCAAGATTTCGCATTCACAGACGCACCATTTGAGCTGTCTTCATTGGACAGTCATGTACAGCTGAGAGTCGTTCATGACCGCCTCGGAATCATCTCCACTCCGAGGTTCTCTGTCAGACAACACGTGCCACGAGCTTACATTAATCCGATGTTTGAAAGTTTCAAGCGCTTCTGTTCTTCCGATGAACTCAGATCCCTCTGTACAGAGCCAAAGACCTTGCCAAAGGACAACAACAAGGGGAAAGACATGCCACAGCGAATGTTCGAGAATCATATACAGTGGCTTCTATCCTGCTTCGGCTTTTCTGCTGTGCAGCTTGGATCAAAAGAGTCGCTCTATGAGATAGACGAAGAACGAGACGTCAAAATGGTGCGAGGGAGCCGAGATTTGCTCGCCTACAACGAGCAGCGGAGATTGTTGCTACTAGGATCCTGCAAATTGAATCCGCCGCCCGATAAGGATTTCAACAATCTGATCAATCTCAAAGCTGCACTAACGAAAACGATCTCGCCCGAAGCGGAGGTCAATATCGCTCTTGCTGTTTTCACGTCGGCAGATCATTGTCTTCCCCATGCTGGATATCGCGGGGAAAACTTCGTTGCGGTTTTCGACAAGCGGAAGATTTCAAGTCTGATCAACGCGCTTGATGAAGGGCAAAGTGAAGCTTTTCACCAGAGCCTCTTTGACTCGCCAGAGGAGCTACAACTTGATACCGCGATGCCTTCGTGGGCTTGATCTCAGAGCCTGTTTAAAGTTACGAGCTGTCAATGTGAAATCAAGATTCCACAGAACCGCTAGTCAAGGATGCTATTCATCGTGAGCACTCGAATACAGCGCTTGGTTTATTACGCGAAGCCAGCCAAGGATCACCCTAACCTTTACGAATGGGAGACCGCGATCGCCGTCGTCTTTGTGCGGGCTGAGGCAAAAACAAACGCACTCCGGCGGTCCCGCGATTTCCTTCGCTCTGAGAAATGGCAGGCTATTCGTCTGATCTTGCATGATGCGTTATCAGAATTTCGCGTCATTGAGCAAGGAGGCGACGTACTCGAAGCGTATCGGGTTGCACAAAGGGATGGTTCCTCCTGCACATTCTTCCCCGAGACATTTGCTCCCGGAGGAAAGAAACAAGGGCGAATACTTTCGCCAGAACTGGGAGAAGTGTTCATCGATCGGATCATTACGCGCTGCGGAGGACGGCGATTGAATGCTGACGAACGTGGGAGTGATTCACGCAACGCCGACTACCGTCTGGACAACTGGGTTCTTGAGTTGAAGGACCTCCAGGAGGAAGGACTCGAAAAGGAGTCTCGGCAGCAGAAGCTGGCGCAGCTCTTTTCGGCAGAGAACTGGGGTGATCACGTCGATATTGGCGCAGATAGATTGAACGAGAAGGAGCGGGCTACTTACCTTGATTCAATCGGCGGACCAATCAAGTCTCAGGTAAGATCAGCGGCTGACCAAATAAGACAAACGATGCAACGGATCGGAACCTCAGGACTCCGCGGATGCTTGATATTCCTGAATTCTGGGTACGGCAGTCTCCCCCCATCTCTCTTTGAGGAATTGGTAGAGAAATATGCGGCTAAATATCCAGCTGAAATCAGTTGCTGCATCTGCATCAGCGTATGGGTGCTCACGAATGGATTTGATTGGCAGATATTGTTTAAGTTCTATCCGGTTGAATCGCGAGAGCCGATGATTCAACAATGCGGTGACGCTTTTGTGGCCGTAACGAACGAAATGATGACGGAATGGGCACAATCGGGTTTCAAAGTACGGCGCCCCGTACTGCCATTGAAGCCCGTGGCTTTTGAGGTTGCAGGACGAACGTTCGTTTGGGAGCCTGAACGTCTCTCCCAAACCTGGCATTAATGATTATCTCTTTCGCGGTCTAACTCTGAGTTGAGAGGCACACGTGGATTGCTCACACATCGAGGTGAGGTGCATTAATCCGTACGAATTCATTCGGAAATACCGATGCTTAGCCTGTGACGCGCTGATGATGTGCAGCTGCGACGAAGAAATAGGAAGAGCCTTCTTAGCTCACCAATTAAAGGAAGGGGTAGAACTTGAAACTCAAGCGCGTGTCACCGTCACGCTCGGGTTTCAGGCTAACGTTTGCCGTGAATGCAGAGGGCTTTCCCCAGAACCATATCCCGTTCATGCGGCGCCCGGAAGAACGAGCAAGATCAAACGGTTCTATTGGAGGGAGATTGCCTTTCGACAAATGCAGCTTTTCGCTGAGTGGAAGAGTCGCCATTCCGAGGATAGATCTGATGTGGAGAGCTGGTTAACTCGGCCTGATTTCGAAGAGCAAGCACTGGATGAGATCAAGCGGCTGCATGCCTCTAGCCCGAAATATCAATTCGAGGAGCCCTCTCAAAAAGATATTATCGAGCGATTCGCAGTTGAGGTAATTGACCTCAGCGCGATCTACATACCCGTTAACCATGCGAAGGTGAGGATTGTTGAAGGCCCCGAATCGATCACGGTTGAAGACTTTGTATGTCATCACTTTCAACACTTGGGATACGAAGTCATTTTCTCAGAGAGTCGTCCCTTCCATGTTCTCTTCGGAGTGTTCTGCTGGTCATTGATTCAAGAACAGGCTGATCCAAGGGTTCGGACAGTGGGTGTCGCTGATCGTAGTGTTCCCCCCGGCGAGAAGGCCAGCCCTCTCTGGTTCTTGCTTCCTGACGACTTCGGTACGCCTGGATATGGGACTCGCAGACGCGATGCCATCGATAACTATTTCCAGGAGGTTCTGCCGCAAACGCGAGAAGATCTTCTATGGGCTTTCGATTACTGGCTAGAGCACAGTCGGCAGCTCAGGCAATATCTGTGGGCGGAGCAGCAAGACGATGTCAGAGCTGCTCGGCAAATTGTCGAAGTGTTACCAACTGAAGTGCTACGACGCATCCTTCGCTACCTTCTCGATTCATACTGGGCCAACTATTGTGGATGGCCTGATCTGTTGGTTTTTCGTGGCTCAGAGTTCTTTTTTGCGGAGGTGAAGTCGTCCCACGACAAACTTTCGCAGGATCAAAAGCATTGGATCGAGGAGAATCATGCTCGCTTACTATTGCCTTTCAGGATCGTGAAAGTTCATCGAACGATGCAACCGTCTTAAATATTCACTTACAGACAGGAGCCACACTAAGCATGGACCCCCTCGTTCAACGCATTAGAGAGCTCGATCAGACGACCTTCCAGCAGCTATGTTTCGCCGTCATGAAGGAGAAGTACCCCAATGCGGGTGTCCGCTACCCGGAAGGAGCCGCTGGCGACGAAGGTATTGATCTTTTCATGGGCGATTTGGATTACGGTTCAACGGTCTGGCAATGCAAGGCGTTTCAGGTCACGGTTCTCGGCGATTCACAGAAACAGCAGATCCGAGACTCTCTTCGTACTGCTGTCGAAAAAGTAAAACCGAGAGTTTGGATCCTGTGTCTCAACATGAATATGGACATCAAGGCGGCTCGGTGGTTCAGGCACCTTCAGCAGTCGTACAAGGCCAAAGGAGTGCTCGTCGCGGACCCCTTCGAAGGGATGGACATGGCCGTTGAGCTGATGTTCAGAGGTATTCTGCGAGAGCATTATTTCCCTAATCTGTCGATCGATGTTGACGGACTCAAGTCCCTAATAAAGGCAGCATGGCGAGGGATTGAGTCTGTAGATGACGCAGGACTTGAGCTTCTGACAACCGAAGACGCAGAAGAGTGGCTTGATCGGCTACGCGATAAGGATGCACGTTTTGTTTTTGAAGTCACTTTCGGTGGAGAGCGTGGTCCCGAGGTATTCCCGCCCAAACCGGAGCCTCGACTCGTCGCGGCTATGACGGATGGACGTAAGACTGTTAAGGCTTATGCCCGCGATCCGCAGGCACTCGCAAGAGACCCTGTCTCCACACGCATGCAGCTCACCGAGATCGGAGGAGAGAAACTGTTGGAGTTCATTCGTACCGGAAAGAAGCAGCAGCTTGGTCCCGACGAGATTCGCGCCATTAGCAGCACAGTCCCACTGCTTACGGACATCAAGTTTGCTCCGGGTACGCTATCCATGCGCATTCAGGGTATCCCCGACGACAAGATCATCCCGCTGTCGTTGATTTTCAAGAATGGCGCCGAGACCGCGAGATTAGACTACGTCGAATTCAAAAAGGTCAGGTCCGGAATCGAGGAGGTGGAAATCTCCACGACAGATCCCAGTGGTCCGCTAACCCTTACAATGGTTCTGCCGACACTCGACAAAACGAAGCCAGTGACGATCACGATGGCAACGCACCTGTCGGGCAAATCGGTGAGAACGGTTAGCAGGTTCTGTGGCGCGTTGAGACTTATGCAGCGAGGATGCGATCTAGAGGTGTTCTCGCCGAAACTGGACGCGACGCTTTGTTCTATGAGGAGCGCGGCACTTCAGTTGCCGTTTACGGAGAAGTTCTACGAATTCGTCAACGACCTGAACACAATTGCGACGCGCTTTTCCAGCGACTTTGTATTACCCGAAGGGCAAGCCTTCAGCTCCGAGGATGAAGAGACATTTGTGATTCTTCGCGCTCTCGCATTCGGCACACCGTTAGAGATCGAGACCTTTACGATTCAACTGATCAAGTCTGAAGAAAATGCAGCGATAGTGGAACAGCAATTCAGGCAGGAGCTGGTGTTTCGTTTAGAACATGAAAACGTAAGAGCTTCGCTGTTCGGTACGCCTATTCAGGTGGGAGCAACCGTCGTCCATATAGAGCGTGGAGTCGTGAAAGACGCGGAAGATGCCATCGAAAGATTCAAACGGGCGCAAGTCGGCGCGTCGGTTCCAATCCCCATACAGCCGTTAACCCCTGTAAAATTCGTTGTTGTTGAGCGCGAGGACCTTCTGAGCCAGCGATGACCAAGATAGAAGCCGGAAGTGGTGGTGGATCTGCGACAGCGGGCGGCGTTAACTTCCAATGCCGCGTCGGAGCATGGGTCTGCTGTTATTTGCTAGCGGAAGTTTCTGCTTTGCCCGTTGGGCCGCACGGAGTGCCACGGTACATTCGCTTCGAAACCGCTGAACCGACCGATGATATTTTGGTTGGTACCAGAGAACAGAGGCACTCGTTCGTACAGGCGAAGCGCACCATCGGTTTCGGGGCAGCGGAGCTGTCGTCCGTGATCGATCAATTTGTTCGGCAACTCGTTGGATCGTGCGGCGCACAGGGGTCGAGACCGTGGAACCAATCTCTCGATCCAGAACGCGATCGGCTCGTGCTTGTGACAACTTCGGAATCGCCTTCATCGCTCAGAGTAGATCTCGCGCTCGTTCTCGATCGAGTTCGAACACTCGCAAAAGGGCAACCATTGCTCGATGCGACGTCAAGCAAAGATCAGAAGGAATCTCTTGAAAAGATCTTGACGATCGTTAAGGCTACGTGGAAAACAGCAACGGACACAGAAGCGACAGATGACGACGCTCAAGATTTATTGAAGCTCATCCATGTTGTTGTCCTCGATGTTCAAGTAAATGGAAGTGGCGAGCGGGAAGCAATAAACCTACTTGCCGGACGAGTTATTTCAAGACCGCAGGACGCGCCAGCCGCGTGGGCGAAGCTGATAGAGCTAGCCTTAACCGCATCGCAGCAGAGGACCGGGCTAGAAGAGAAATCGGTTCGAGATGCCCTCGCTACGGCCGGTATATCGCTAAGAGCAGCGCCCCGGTATGAAAGCGATGTAGAGAAGCTGCGCAAATATTCCAAACAAACAATTCAGCATCTCTCGCGACATTCACGAATGTCCAGCGCACGCATCCACGTATCACGGGATGTAACTGCAGCACTGGTGGCGCGCCTATCGTCCGAATCAGTGGTTGTCGTCGGGGCGCCCGGCGCGGGCAAATCCGGTGTCATGCACGATGCTGCGAAAAACTTGATCGACAGCGGCAAAGACGTGCTTCTTATCTCGGCAGATGAAATCGGCGCGGCAAGTCTGGGGCAACTCAGGACGGAGCTTGGGCTCGAACATTCGATAATCGAAGTTCTTATGAATTGGCCTGGGGGCGAGCCAGCATTCTTGATTGTAGACGCTCTCGATGCACTTCGAATTGATGATGCACGCGAAGCTATTGTGGGCTTGGCTGAACGGCTCATCCAGGACTCACCACGATGGCGAATCGCACTTTCCATCAGGAAATACGATTTGCGGTATGGCGTCGAGCTGCGCACACTTTTCGCCGGTCAGAATGCCAGGTCGCCGTACACGGATCTTGAATTCGCGGACCTGAAACACCTCAGCGTCCCGCTGTTTTCAGATTGTGAGTTACAGGATGTGAGACAAAGATCAGCGCAGTTGGACAATCTGTTGAATTCCACACCGGGAGCCCTAATTGAGCTTCTTCGTGTACCTTTCAACTTGCGACTGATGTTCGAGATACTAGAATCGGGTATTCGCGCCGAAGAGATTAGGACAATCAGGACGCAAACATCGTTGCTGAGGAAGTATTGGATACACCGCGTAGTGAATGGATCTGGATCATCCGATCGAGAGCTGCTTCTTCAGCGTGCATGTGAAGCAATGGTAAAGGAACGAAGGCTGCGGACCGAGCGAGCTAACGTCATGCTGCCAGGGCTAAGCAGCGCGCTCGACACTTTGCTCAGCTCACAGGTCTTCATTGAGTGGCAAAGCACCGCTGCCTCAGCACCTAACCGCCAAATCTTAGCGTTTTCTCATCACATTGTTTTTGATTACGCTGTAAGTGAAATCCAACTACCACAGGGATGCAGCGCAATCTGCGAACACGTCGCCACAGACCCAGACATCGTTCTCATGGTGCGTCCGAGCTTGGTTATGCGCTTCCAACAGCTCTGGGACGACGATCGTGTGGAGTTCTGGAATCTATATTTTGCGATGGGCTCCGATACACGGATTCCTCACATTGCAAAAGTGATTGGCGCCTCGGTGTGTACTGAATTGGCGCGAACGGTTGCCGATTTCGGTCCTCTCATCCAAAAACTTCGGTCCAGCGACAAAAACGATCAAATGATCGCAGAAAGAGCATTCAAGAACATAGTCGGAGCATATATGGCAGGCTCGCTGAATGCGCTAAGTGGGACTCGGGCAGTGCCGGTTTGCGAGCTAATCCGAGAGGTCACGCAATGACACCGAATGCGGCTGGATACGCGCAAACTCTTTTGCGTCACGTCCTAACAAATGTTTCTTCACTCACGAAGGAACAGTTCGATGATGCGGGCACTGCCGCGAGAAACCTTCTTGCGTTCGCATGGCGGCAAGAAGTGCGCAACTCGTGGCTGGTCACGACTGCTATCCGTAGCGTCTGTATAACCATAAGAAGCGATGTACAGGAATCCGGAGACCTTTTGCGGCGCGCTTTAGAGCCCGACCATTTATCAAACTACGGATACGAAGAAGCTACCCACATTGCAATGTTCGCATCAGATATCGCCGCGGTATATCCGGAGCTGGCTGCGCAGATCTACTCTTCGATCTTCAATTACGAAGAAAAATCCACAAGTAAAACGGATATGAGCAGCAGTCGAATTCTGTCGATGACCTCTAACCGTCGTCAGGATTACAACCACTCAAAATGGGAGCTCGCGCAGCGATATCCACGGCTCCTCGAGGCCTCATTGTTCCACGCTGCACGAGCGATGGTGAGTGTGGCAGAATCGTGCGCTGCAAGCGAACGCGAACCGGTCTCCAGTAGTCGCCCTGCTGTCCCCTTCAAGGTTGCCGATAAGCAGGCAGGCATTGTGGAAGATTATTCCTACATCTGGGATGGGGGATCACACGCTGGGAAAGAGAACGAAATGCAGATTATCGATTCGTTCTTCCGTGAACTGAGTGAACGAACGAAGAATCCCGACCATGGGGATGAGGTCCCAGTTGTTCTGGCATTCTTGATCGCTGGAGTGAGACCCGGTATCGTATGGCGACGACTACTGAAGTTGGGCGTCGAACAACCTCACACCGTTGGGCTGAAAATCAAGCAGGTCACGACCGCTGCCCCGCTCCTGAAGGCTATCGATACCCAGGACGATGCGGAAGATCTTATTGCTGTGGTTTATCCGCTCCTTGATGAAGATGATCGCGCTAGCGTGGAGCAATCAATATTGAGCCTGCCCGAAGGAGCGGAGGCAAGGGTTCGCGACAGGTTAGTCGCGCAACGAGATCGCATCATTCGCTCGTTGCCGAGAGAACTCCTAACAACCCAGAGTGCATGTGATCTACTCGCTGAACTCGAAGCTCGTCGATTCGTGCCAGAGAAGCGAATCCCCCGTCAGCCTATGAGAGTGACGGCTGGCACCGTAGATGAGGCGTTCTTTCTTGAGCAGGTAATCGGAGTGTCCGCGTCATCAGAGCCTCACAAAGCGCTGCTGGCTTTGCAGCAGCCCGTACAGCGCTTTTTGGCTCAATACTCGAATGCAAATCCACCGCTGAACAACGAGGCGATCCTGGCGAGCTTGCCGGATTTGCGAGCTCTTAAGACATTCGTCGACTCACCTCCTTCAGGCACTGACGAAAGAGTAGTCGCGATGGGCTGTGGCACGCTTGCGAATGCGTGTGCCACAATCGCGGGTTCCGATACCCTAGACTGCAAGTCGGAAGCGGGGGTCTTTGTACTTGAAACACTACTTGCGCTCAGCACTCATCCAGAACCACAGCACGATCCAAAATACGACGACTCCTTCGATAGAAATCCAAGCTGGGGGGCTCCACTGCCAAGAATTGAAGCTGCTGATGGATTAATCAAGGCCGCGCGATTCCCGAGCTGCTTTGAGAAGCACAGCGAGGCCGCTATCGAGCGCCTGTTGAAAGATCCCGCTCCGGCCGTCCGTTTCCAAATCGCAACACGCCTCGGCTGTCTGTATAAGACCGCAAATGAACTCATGTGGCAGCTCGTTGAACGGGTGGCATCTGAGGAGCAGAGCAATGCCGTCCTAGAAACGCTTGGTCATGTTCTTAACGATTTGCGAGCACCCCACCCAGAGCGTGTGGCGAAGATCTGTTTGAAGATATTTGAGCGGTTGGGCACTGGCGCAGGAAGCGAGAGATGTCGTGAAACATACGTGACAGTTTTGACCTTCATTGCTGTCTGGCAGGGGATCCCTGAAGCATCCGATTTTCTCCTCAACCTGGTCGCAAGTCCGTTGAGAAATGCCGATGCTTTGGGCACGATCTTAAGGGATCTCCGCGAAGCAATTGCAATTGGCGCTTCAGAACAGAAGGCTCGGGCACGAGCGCTCAACCTTTTCAGCAAAATTGTGGACAGCGCGTACACCGAATACATTCGGTGCATCGAGATCTGTCGGGGTGGCCGCTCGAATGAGGGAGACAGAGATGCTCTGCAGAAGATGGTAGAGCTGCTTGGTGAGGCTTCCAACCAGTTGTATTTTGGGTCGGGAGTATTCGACAGGGCGCAGAGCCATGGCCCTGAGCCTGCACATGAGCAAAAACAATTGTTCTACACAGCGGTGGCGCAAGTTGTCGATACACTGAGTGCCACCGGACTACCCGGTCCAACGCAGCATCTTGTTGAAATGGTGGAAGCGCTCATTGCGGTTGATCCAAAGAGAATATTCCTACAGATATCAAGAATGGTCGAGTCGGGTCGTCTCTGGGGATATGAATTCGAGTCAATGGCGGCGGAGCTAATCGTCAGAATAGTCGAACGTTATCTGGCGGACTACCGCCATCTTCTGCAACACGATATTGAATGTCGAATCGCACTGCGGACGCTGTTGGACACTTTTGTCGAAGCCGGGTGGCCAGCCGCTCAGCAGTTGTCTTATCGACTGGATGAGATATTTAGGTGAATTCCAACTAGGTTAAATCCAGGTTGTCATACTTGGGGGCCCAAACCATCGCGTACCTGGGGCGAGTCATCCGGCACGATTCCGGATGTGTCATCCGCCACGTGCTGCCGCAGGAATGTGTCGTGATGCCGGCTTGTTAGGACCAGAGGCGAAGCGACTCGGAGTGATCGTGCCCGTCGTCTGGTCTGCACCGGGTGACAATGAAAGCTAAGAGTGTTCTTCCCCCCAACTCGCGACTTCTTGCTCCAGCTCAGCGACCATTTTGAGATGCCTCGGGTCTTCGCTATTGGCGGCAAACTCTCGCATCTTGGGAAGCATGGATCGAATCGTGTTTCGCTCGTCGCTGAACCGCGCATGATGCATTACCGAAAGTAGTGACACGAGGGCAGCTTCGTCGTTCCCAGCCTCCAGATCCAGCTCTAGGCTCTTCAGTAGGTACTTACTGGCTTCTGGGTCGTGAAACTCTGAGAGCAGCCTTCCCTTGAGGTGGTAGAAATTTGATAGAAGCTCAGGGCGGGGACGCTCTTCCATCTCCTTTTTAAGAATGCTGAACACAGCCATTGCGCCATAGAGATCGTCGTCCTGAAGCAACACTGTCGAGAGCGAATACAGAAAAATAGGGTTCTCGTAAGTCGCCCCGTGTGCCTGCAATGAAGACAACGCATCGGTGAAATACTTCGCCGACTTCTTGAGATCTTCCTTTGCGCGATATGCCTCAGCAAAGAGGCCGAGGACATGTGCTTCGGCAGATTCTGGCGCGTCAGCCCAGCCCCTCGTTTGCTCAAGTATTGACGGAAGATCCTGCAAGGCTTCGTCGGCTCGTCCAAGCCGAATAAGGAGGTCCGTCTGTTGTGTTCTTGCCGCGAGGATGTTCCGTGCTTTTGGCAACTTGGTTTGGCCCACTTTGGCGGTTTAATCTGGCCCACCCCTGGGACGTTGAAGGTTAAGAGGAAAGTATTGCGTTCTGCTGGAGCGAAGCCCGTAGGGCGAAGCGGAAGCAGA
>Ga0255336_102007_pt1 | contig 11637 bp, 18 predicted proteins | sample MeOH1_35cm_T3_17_FD_189102 | JGI IMG/M metagenome (GOLD analysis project Ga0255336, IMG submission 189102) | Sandy soil microbial communities from University of British Columbia, Vancouver, Canada - MeOH1_35cm_T3_179 | ecosystem: Engineered > Artificial ecosystem > Sand microcosm > Unclassified ...
GTAGTGTTTTGCTTACCCCATCGGATCTTCGAAATGGTGCCTGCGAATATCTGGACGGTGCCGGCGTCGGACTCATAGCCCGCCGACAGACTGAAGCGGGTGAACTCCTGTTGAATGCGGTTCATGGTGGCCTGCGAGAGGTTATAGATACGCACACTCGCGCGCTTTAACGTCTGCGTGGTCGCCCCGTGCACTCCGAAGGTGATATGCAGCTCCGACAGGTCCAGAGCGTTGCCGGTGTCGTTTCCGACTACCAGCTGAATCTTTCTAAGCCATTGTTGCGACATGTTTTCTCCGCATGTCAGGTATTGTTAGGTTGCCGGCCACGGCGTCGGTGGTGACGCCTGCCGGCTGTCGGGGTTTTGGAGGACGGCGGCACTCGCCGACTAATCCGCCTACTGCCTGTTATTCCCGTCCGGCCAGCTTCGCCCAGAAGCGCCGATGAATCTCGTTCAGGTCGACGCGTGGCTTCTCGTCGGCGGTCGTCTGGGCCTTGGTCGGTTTCGTGTCCGTAGTCGGACTACGCTTCGCCACGCACTTTGCGCAACCGCACGGGCGCTTAGCCAAGGCGTCCCGCATGAAATATCGGAACGTCTTCATTGCATACCCTCCCAGCTCGCATCAGCGTCATCACGCAGCGCCGCGCCGTAGCGGTGCCAGCGGGCCGCGGTCTCGCTGATTGCGCCGGTACCGGGTTCATCAATCCGAATGGCGTCTTGAGCCCGTATTGTCATCGGCACGTCAGAGAACCGGCCCGCGTCGATCGCCGTCGCCAGAGCCGTAAATTCAGCTTTGACGGCTTCCAGGCGTTCGACCATTACCGCGACGTCAGCACGCTTGACGGCCATCACGGCGAGCCGCACGGCGGTCTCTGCGGCCTTGTAGGCGGAATCAGATTCCACCTGTTCTGCGATCAGGTGCTCGAGCGCAGCCCCGGCGGTATCGCGTCGCACTTCGGCATCAAGCACAGCGCCGCGGTCAATCAGTCGGCTCGCTTCGAACGCAGCACAGCCGGCTTTGAGTGCTTCGGCCAGATTGACCCCGCTCGCCTCAATCTCGCTTCGGTGCGCCGCCGTCATCGCGTCCATCTCCGACTGGCGAGCCGCTACAAACGCACTGGCACGCTCTACCGCCTGATTGACAGCGTCGAGGCGCGCAGAGGCGTCTAGGTGAGCGTCGATCGCCTCACGCAGCGCGTCTCTCTCTTTGCCTGGCTCGATGTTCGGCAGGGGCGTAGCAGTCGCCACAATGTGGGGGATGCTCATCGCCTGACCCTCAGTTTGGGGCGGCTTTGCCATCGGCTCGCTGCGAAGGCCGGGACACTGCCCGCCTGCCAGCAGGAGCGACATAAAGGCATCGGCCTGCGTCGATGTGATGTTCTGATAGTGGACTTTCCCGGAACCGTCCACGATTCGAAAAACTGCCGGCTCCATCATTGCTGCTCTCCTTCGACGAGACGCAGCGTCACGGTCCAGTTGTGTTGCTGCAGGATGCTCAACATCTCGAGCGCGATAGCGTGGCTCACGTGGTCGACAACCACGCGGCCCGCCGTGTCTTTGATTTGCCAGCGAAAGTTAGTTTTGTTCATGTTACGGACCCACTGAGAAGACCAACCCTTGCAGGTTGAGCTCATATTGAAGGTATTGAAGAATTGCCCAGACTGCCTGGTAGGGCAGGTTATTGACGAGCACTGTTCCGCCCGAGGTGATTTTGTAAACAGGTGCACTCATTTTGTACTCCAAAATTTAAGTCGATCGGTAAGGCGCTCGAAAACTGAGTGCTTGGTGCGTTCAGCGCCTTCCAGCCGCACGGCATCATTCACATCGATACAGATTTGATTCGCCTCGCCCGCGATCGGGCTGGGCGTCGTCGACATGGGACCGATTACCCGCACGCGCTCGCCGTGGCGGATCGTCAACATTTCGCGATAGGCTTCGCTGGCTTGGCGCACAATCAAGCGCACTTCCGTCTGCTGGCCCCTGGCGTCCGTTGCGATTAGCTTGGCGCGCAGCGTCTTTTGAAACTTGCTACGCGGATGCGGATCGTTGCGCATCACACCCTCGATTGCCGCCCACATGCTCAGGTTGGTCTGTGCTTCGCTCATTGCCGCACCTCCCCCGAAGCGCACACCCGGAACCCAACAGCAGATGGCTTCTCTAGAGGGTCACCGTCTCGCGGTGTAGAGAGCACCCAGAAAACAGGCTCTATTGCACCGTCTCCCGGTGTAGGGGAAATGGTCTCTACACCGTCTCCCGGTGCAATAGGACGTCTCTCTACACCGTCTCGCGGAGTAAGGGCTGCGTTTTCAGATACGCACTTCGCACAAAGCCGGCTGCAGCTCCCGCGTCGTACCCGTCCAGCTTGTCCAGACTGATCCACGTCAGCGCGTACCAGCTCGCTTTGTTCGGCCTGTGACCCTTGACCGTCTCGTAGATCAAGCCGGCGTCCAGTAGCTCCTGTTTGGCCCGTTGTATCGTGTCGTAGGACGTCCAGCCGCGCGGCTTCAGATGCGCAAGCGTGACGATCATTCGCCCGTTGTCGTCCCCGTGAAACTGCCGTGCTATCTCCAATAGCAGCGCCTTCGCCGGATGCGACAGCGCAATGTATGCAGGGCTGTCGAGCACCATCCACGGGACCGGCACAAAGCCACCGGCATCGCGGCTCGATGTGCTGTGTCGTTTGGATTTCGCCATACATCACGCGGCCTCCTGCTTCGGCTCGGCGACGAGAAAATAGCGCGCCGTCTTCGGATGCTTCAGTCCGTCACTTCCCCAGGCCGATTCCCGAACCGCAAGAATGTTCCAGCCGCGCGCCTTGAGATCGAAAATGCGGGCAGGGAATTGGAGAATGCCGGCTGCAACGCGACCCTCAACAGATCCGACGCCGTGCTCACCCTGAACGCGCAGAATCGCGGCGAGGCGACTAATCTGGGCTTCGCTTTCAACCGTGTCGACATCAATGCCGTGACGTTGCCAATAGACACGCAACGCGTTAAAGTACCTTTGAACTCGTATTTGAATGCTCGCTGTCGATTCGCCGTCACGAATCACAGGCTTTTTGGGAATGCCCGCGCCCCCGCGGGCATTTTCATTTGAACTCGTCATGATCGCGGCCCCTTATGCTTTGGCTCGTGCTGATTCGAGCTTTGCAACTAGGGCGCGGATCTCGTCGGTCGTCTTGCCGGCGATGCGAGCGCGATTAATGGCCTCAATGTCTGATTCAGGCCAGGCGCTTGATTTGATGCCGACCTTTACCGGCTTGGTGAAAAGACCGCGATTTATGTCGGCGTAGATGGTTGACTGGCCACGCGCGCAACGCTTAGCGACCTCGCCAATCTTCACCATCATTACTGCTGTGTGCTGTGCCATACAGTGGACCCCTAGAAGGAACCAAGACGAGTGAAGCTCCCTTGTCTCGTCTTGTATGGCCCAACCATATGTTTAACTTTCTTGCACTAAAACTCCGGTCATTGTGCAAATTAGGCGTTCAGCGCTTCCAGTGTATTGGCTTGACTGGTTTGTGCGTGCCGGCCCGTACCCGCGGCTTGCGCCGGCCTGCAATCTCCTTTTTCCGTTTCTCGATTGCCGATTCGGCGTCACGCTGATAAACCAATCCGGGTTGCGATGACGTGAACGCCTCCCATATATCCCGAACGTGCGTCTTGCTTTCACCATGCTCTTCGGCAGTCAGCTTGTAGGCGGCATCGAACGACTTAATTTCCTTCCATGCCGGATTTGCAAACGTCCCTAGCTTCTCGTCGGAGTGGTTTCTCAGCATCGAAAAGACCATTTTCAGATAGTCGACTATTTGCTGTTCCTTCTCACGCGCAGACGAACTGGCAACGCCCTTGTCAGCCCATTTCAGCGCGTTCAGAAGCTGTTTCCGGCCGCCATCGCTGGTTACCTCGCCCAGATCCAGCATGCCGCACGCGATCTCCTCGATCGCGGCTAATACATCCTCGCGGTACCTGTCCACATCCGGCGCAAAGTCCGGATGCTCGACAAGGTGACGATCGGCGGTGCGCATTGCTACATAGGCTTTCCAGACGAAATGCCCGTGGCCGTGAGCCTTATAGTTTTCCATCGCCTGCCGCAGATCAAGCACGGCATTAACGAGCTCTCCAGACGGCGCCGCGATCATGCTGATTCCCCGGCCGCGCGAATGTATTGATACAGCGTCTCACGGCTGATTCCGAAGTCACGCGCTACTACAGCCTTCTTCTCACCAGCCGCAACACGCTGGCGCAACGTCTCCACCTGGGCGCCCGTCAGGGACGGCTTACGGCCCCTGTAAACGCCTTTGGCTTTGGCGAGCTCGATGCCTTCGCGCTGACGTTCGCGAATCAGCGAGCGCTCGAACTGTGCGAACCCGCCCAGCATCGTCATCATTAGGTGCGCCATCGGGTCGTCGCCGTGACCGCTGAACGTCAGACGCTCTTTCACGAACTCGACGGACACATGCTTAGCCGTCAACTCGCGCACCATGCGCAACAGGTCTTCGGTGTTGCGGGCCAGCCGATCCATCGAATGAACAATCAACGTGTCGCCGTCGCGCACGTAATCAAGCGCGGCCTGTAGCTGCGGGCGCTTCGTGTCTTTGCCGGATGCCTTGTCGGTAAACACCTTGTCGAGTTGAACGCCGTCTAGTTGGCGTTCGGTGTTTTGCTCAAGCGAGCTGACACGCACGTAACCGATTCGCTTACCGCTCATATCGTCCACCTTTGTCTAAGGAAGTGTCAGGTTGTATTCTAGACCCTTAGCGAAAAGTGTCAACTAATTTCTTTTACAACCCTATTCTGACGTTTTCGGGTGCACTGCCTGACAGTCAGTCTGGGGTACACCCCAGCCTGACGCGGTCGTTGGTGACGACCGCGCTTCACTGGTAACGGTTTCCAGTGAGACCTCGTCACTGATAACGGTTTTCAGGTCGGTCCCCAATACCTCACTTAGGTTTTCGCTAAGTGAGCGGCGGGGCTCACTTGTAACGTTTCAAGTGACGAAGGCTCACTGTCATCCGATGACAGTGACGAAGGGGAGGCCCAAAGTGATGCCCCCTTTGAGCGCCGCGGCGCGAATAAGGATCGTGAGGTAGCCGTGGGCCCACTTCACCTATCTTGCCCGGTGTTTGAACACGACAGATCCACGGCGCCCCAGATGCTCGGCACGACATTGCCCCGATAAAGCCACGGCGCCAACAGGAAGAATCGGCCACAAAACAGCGACAAAACGAAGGCGCGAACAGCGTTCGTTCGCAGCGTCTGTTTCCTCGATCGAGCGCCGACCCGCGGCTCTATCCTTTGGTCGTCACGAAAACGTGAGCCGGGTTAGAGGAGTGAAGAGCACCCCGTGGTCCGCAGCTTTGGACTACGGAAAAGCGCCTCATTTACTCAAAACATCAAATACTCATAAAGTTCTTGTGTGCGGTATCGAACAGATCTATGCTTCACCACGTCACGGAAACAAACGTGACCCGGCTTGGCAGCCGGAACAGACATAGGCGGACAACCGCCCGATCGGCGGTATTTTTTCGTCCGTACGCTTGCGCGCGCCCCTTCAATGGGCGGGCCTGGGCGGGGGCACCTTCGGGTGCGCCGGTTTCCTATGTCACCGGTCTGCCAACCCTGTCTTGTGCCCGCCCGCCATCCCTTCATGGCCGGCGGAAAACAATCCGAATAAGGACCGACCATGAACACGCTTGTAAGCACTACTGACTTCGCAGGACACGCGACAGACCGCCTTATCTGGACGGGCGACAATATCGGCTTTAGCGGGGGAGAAGATCAGGCGATCATTGGCCTGATGGACAACTCAGGACGTCGCCAATTCGTATCGCTTGAGCAGGCGCTCGCCGTAGCGGAACGAATCGACCAGCAATCGGGCTATCCCCGGCTGTCGGAGACGTTGCCGGCGGCTGCCGCGAACGGATATCTATGTCCGGTTGACCTTGCTGCCTGGCGTGCCGCAGAGGACCGCATTGCGACACTCATGTATGACTCAGCACAGGACCTCGATGTGAGTTTTTGGCAGGTAGCTGAGGACCGAATCAAAGATGGGCTCCGATCGAGGGGCGTCCCCTTATCGCCAAAATTCGCCACCGAAGAGCAGTGCCGCGAAGCTGCGATGAAGATCAAAGCCACAAAACCAGATGCCTATTTGGTCCGACGTACGATCTGTTTCCATTGGAACGACAGCCCGGAAGACATCGTGGAACGCAACAAGCTGCTAGACGAGATCCGGTGCGCGGAGGAGAGCCATGTCTGAGATCGCAACTATCGCCGCCGCCGCAGCGGTGATCCTCAAGCTGTGCGAGGACCAGGGTGATACGCGAACGAGGCTCACGCGTATCTCGTATGCGGCTGCCGTGATCGGCCGGCACGCGGATGCAGGGCTCGAGAAAATTAATTCAGCAGAGGAGGCGAGCCATGTCTGACGCCATTCAGATGCCGCACACCAGCCGGCCGAAGGGTCGGCGCCGTACGCGCCCGATTTATGGTCAGCCGCTTGCCCCGGTTCTGCGGCTTGTGGTGAGCAACGAACATCCGACTGCGCCGAAGGTCAAGGCGCCGCCGACACCGCAAGAGTTGGAATCGTTCCTCAATCAAATCTTGTGGCACCTTGTCATGGCCGGGAGGGCCATCAAGGCATTCAGCCCGGAAGAGTGACCCCGCTGCAGGTGCGGTCGTAACTGGCGACCGCACCTCATTTACTCATTCGCTCAATTGGGCAACAAACTCGCGCAGCACGTCCGATATGCTGCGGCCCGACTTCGCCGCGTGCACTTTCAGTTTCGTGTGCTCGTCGCGCGTCACTTCGAAATTGACCCGCACCAGCTTTTCCTTCTCAGCGAAGACGTTAATCGACGTCGCTTCCTTTGCTCGGCTGGGGCGGCCCGCCGGCATCTTGCCCAGCCCTGTCGTTTTGGTTGTCATGTTCAATTACTCCCTTACTCAATTGAGCTTTTGTGTGATTTCCTCAAGTACCGCACGGATCTCGGCCGCCGCGTCTCCTTGGGGCTCAGTGTCCAGTACCGTCGTGCCGCTCGCCGCGGTGGTCGGATAGCTGACACGCTGGGTAACCCGCGCCGTCAGGATGGGCAGGCCGTAGCCTTCCAGGGCGCCAGTAATCTCGTCACCTATCCGCGTGCCCTTGATGGCACGCGAGACCACGAAAGCCACTTGAAGCTTGCCGTCCGTGACCTCGATGCGCTGCTTTACCAGGTCGACCAGATCGGACGTCGCCCAGATGTCATACGGCGAGGGCTGCACGGGAATCAAGATGAAGTCGGCCGCCTTGATTGCCGACACGGCCAGGTCCGCCGCCTGGGGTGCGCCGTCGATCACCACAAATTCCTTTTTGGTGATGTTCTTAAGGTCGCGGTCGATCGTCGGCCGGTCGATCCCGACCACGGGTACGGGTTGATCGTCACGGACCGCCGCCCAGTCTCGGGCGCTCCCTTGCGGGTCTGAGTCGACCAACAGCACGTCACGGCCGGCGAGCTGTAGCGCCCTGGCTAGGTGGGTGGCGATCGTCGTTTTGCCGGCGCCGCCCTTTTGATTCAGTACCGCGATAACGCGCATACGCTTCCCCTTGGTAGGCTCATTTACTCAACGCATCATTGCATCATTTGAGGGTGGAGCGCAACGGCTCGCAGCCATTCCCCGCATGGATAACTCGCCCGCACACAGCACAAGGCTGTGCACGGCCCTGACGGGTCCGCGAGTTACCCACACTTGAGCCTGACGCGCCCTGTCGGGCTTGCCCAAATGAGAGAGAAAACCTTACGAAAACTAACGTGGTCATCGGCGTGGACCGCGTTGCCCCTGTGCGGGGCGGCACTTATTCCGGATGAGTGGAAGGCAGGGTCAAGGCTCGCGTAGCGACCGCCGTAGGCGGCTTGGCCTTGATGCTGACTGGAACGGCAAACGCTCCAAGCAAGGGGCAGGGGGGGCGCTTTTACCCCTGCTCCCGCCGCGTCGCAAGCGAGACCGGGGTGTGGGGCAGAGCCCCGCGGTGTTCGGGGGCCGTCAAGCGGCAAAGCCGCGATTCTGCCCCCTCAGGGGGCGTGGCGTAAAAGCTGTCCAGACGGACGCATAAAGCAAGAGTGAGAAGCAAACACCGAAAACCCTTGTCGCACCGATGCGCGACGGACAGAATTTGGACCTCGACGGACAAAATCAGGACATCATTGGACACAAAGTATTGATTTTTTGTCCGTCGTGCGTCATCCTGTGTCTTTGGACGGACACGGAGAGGCTAAAGAATGGCCGACGAACGGAAGATTGAGGCGCCTAATCTGCGCTACCTCGAATATTCACCCGACATCAATCCGCTTGTCGAGCTGCGCGACGTGCCTGTAAAGCGCCGCTACGTCAGCACTGGACTGAAGACCGATCTGATAGACGCGAATGGAGTCATTCAGGGTGCGAGCGTAATCCGCACGCTGGAGGAAAAGGATGATGCGGAGTTTGTAAAGGTGTTCGCCGCAGGCATCGCCGCATCATATGACCTAACCAAGACGGGCCAGAAGGTGTTTCAGGCCGTCCTAGGCGTCTATCAGGACGCGCCAATGAGCGGCGGCTTTGCCGATACCGTCTACCTCAAATGGTTTGATGAAGGCCTATCCGGGCACTCAATCGATATGAGCGAGAAAACGTTTCGGCGCGGACTGAAAGAGCTGCTGTCGCTCGGCTTCCTCTCGCCCAAAACGCCGTCCGTCTACTGGATCAACCCGGCATTGTTTTTCAAGGGAAACCGCGTGCTGTTCGTACGCGAGTATCGGCGCAAGTCGAGCGCCCTAGAGGCCCTAGAGGCGCAAGGTCAGCAGCGCCTGGCCGATGTTTAACCATTCACGTTGAGGCGGCCATGACCGACACACTCATGCCAGACGGCGCACCCGCTACAGAGCCAGACGACACGATCACGCTGCGGATCTACCGCGCACCTATCGGCCAGTGGTCCGGCAGGCTACTCCAAGGTGGCGAGGAAATCGGCGGCATAGCTGGCTGTGACTCGCCGGAAGACGTCGAGCAAACGGCCTATGACCGCGACATCTATCCGGATCACATTGAGGTAGAAGCGACTTCGCCACCGTCCATAAACCGGTAACGTTACCGGATAACGGCGCGAGTGCTGACAGGTCTCGGGCGTAGCCTGAGCTCGAGGAAAGGGCGCCGCCCGGTGTATGTGCGCGGCTCGCCGTGTACATACATTCCCTATCCTGTCCGGAAGGTTTGTCAGTCAACAGTGGAACATGCAGTGGATGTTTGTGTGGATGCTGCCGCGGACGCTGCAGACAACGCCCCGGTAAATGGGGCCGTCGACGCTACGGGTTGAATCTGATTCAACATCTGGCCCTATCTGTAATCGGATTACAGATGCGTGACGCGGTCACGAGCGAGGACCGCGTAGGCCCGAATCTGGACTAGTCCGGCTGGGGGATGGGACGCGGTGCAACGCAATGCAACGAGCAATGCCGTTAACATTTGTTAACAGCCGCTATCGCTTGCTGGGCGTGGCTCCGTGCCAAACGAAAGTGCTTTTCGCGCGATCGCATGCACTTTCTTTGTTAACGCCGCAAAACCAATACCGGCGCAGGTTTCCGGGCGTTTTGCACACGTTTTGGTACGTGCGTAATGTGTGTGCTTTCAGAAGGGGCGGTTTTGGTGCCGCACACGCTACGGGCATTAGGGTTTATACTTAACTCGTCTCCTCCATGTCTCCTCCTGATATGGATTAAGCCCCGCCCACTGAGGCGGGCTTTTTTTTGGCGCGAGTGTCAGTCTGGGGTAAACCCATTCATGACTGTCAGGCACTCAGGGAAACAGCGTCAGAATAGGGCGCTTATCTGTATTTACTGACACCAATCTAGACGGCTCTAGACGTTAATCTGACACTTCGCCCATTATGCGAAGGGTGGAGTCTGATTCCACCCGGCAGCGGGCGTTTCCGTGGAAGCCCGGCTGGAAACCTTAACTTTTGCTAACAGGCGTTTCACAGCCGCCTCAGCAGCGCTCGAGCATCGCGGAGCAGATCGGCAAGCGCCCGCCGTTGCTCCAGCCAGGCGGCGCCCCTCATGCCGTGCTTCAGCGCATTCTGTGAGGCGGTAGCCTTCCCGTTTTCACTCACCGGTCCCGTCGACTGCTCCCACGGCCTCCAGCGTTTGATTTTCTCGGCCTGCTCGGCCCGTTGCTCCGGTGTCCAGCGTCGCGGCATCCTGCGCCTCCCGTTCGTCGGTTAATAGTTCGTTCGTCGTGACTGGCGTTTCCTTTTCTCCGTGCGCGTGAGCGGTCGCGCCCTGCGTCACTGGCCCGTTGTTCACCTGTTGCGGTCCGCCGTTCGAAATGTTCGCCTGCTTCACAAACGTTGCCGGCGCACGAGGGTTCTTCAGTTCGCCCAGGACGCGCAAGGTCTGGGTGCATTGCGCCTGTGCCTTCAGAGCCATGCGAAGCAGCACCTCGGCTTGAGGTAGACGATTCGCGATGTTCGCGCCGGCCAGATTGGCGCACTCGTTGTAAATCGAGTTAAGCGACATCGCCTGTGCAATCAGAAGGGCTTCGGGGGTGGTCATGTCACCTTCAACCACTGCCTTGCATTTATCCCTATATTGCTCGTTCATGGTCAGGATGTTGGCCGGACCATAAGCCTTCATCGAGTCCGGTATGAAGCTCATGGCCGTATGTGCAGCCATGAACGACGGACGGGTCATCAGCGTAGCGGTAATCTTCGAAATCTCGTGCTTGGCTTCCTTCTTCGCCAGTTCGGTCGCCTCATCTACCGGCTCAATCGCTTCCGGCTGCGGTTCCTGCTTTTTCTTCGCCATCTGTTCCGCTCCTGCAAATATCAGGGTTATCAGGGTGTTATTGGCTAACCTCGGGAACGGCATTAATCGCCGGCCCGCTCAGCGGCTGGGTGCCATCGATTGACGTACAGATCATTTCCGTCTGCCAGGTCTGGCCTCGCGAGTCGCCGGTATGCACGACGTACAGAACCTTGTAGACGCCCCGCGGGTCGAGAGTCGGCATCTTGATGTCCTCCGTTGTGATCGGAGTTTTCACCACGGTGTTTGTGATGTACGAGTTATCAATCTGGACGCGCATCCCGGCTTTGATGCGAGGGTTGAGCAGGCAACGGACCACAATCCCTTCGAGCGTCAGCTCAGGCGTGCCAATCAGGCCGGTAGCGGGGCTAAGAACAGGCACGTCGTCAGGCAGGTAGCCATTGCTTTGAGGAATCAGATTTAGCCGGCCGTCCTGCATGTTCCAATCGCAGCCGACGAACTTGCCGAACCCGCGCAGGTGATCGCGTGTCATCCCGTAGAGGACGCGGCCGCGGGGCAATTTGACCGGTGGCAGGGTCGGCTTCAGGCCAGCGTTCACGCCATACAGGCCTACCGACTGCGACAGCGTCCGGTGCATGTCGTCCGGGCTCCATCCGGCTGCTAATGTGGCATTCGTGACCGACCAGTTATAGGCCTGGTCGGAATCGAAGCCATCCAGGTCAACGAAAGTGTCCGTAGTGTTTTGCTTACCCCATCGGATCTTCGAAATGGTGCCTGCGAATATCTGGACGGTGCCGGCGTCGGACTCATAGCCCGCCGACAGACTGAAGCGGGTGAACTCCTGTTGAATGCGGTTCATGG
>Ga0255336_102008_pt1 | contig 11632 bp, 10 predicted proteins | sample MeOH1_35cm_T3_17_FD_189102 | JGI IMG/M metagenome (GOLD analysis project Ga0255336, IMG submission 189102) | Sandy soil microbial communities from University of British Columbia, Vancouver, Canada - MeOH1_35cm_T3_179 | ecosystem: Engineered > Artificial ecosystem > Sand microcosm > Unclassified ...
CGGCGATCACCGCATATGCTAAGCGCCGGATCAACCGGCGCCGCATCACGACCAAATTGTAAAGAGATCGGGCTTCAGGCTACCCGCTGGCGATGCGACAGCGCATCGTCGACCGCCGAGCAGATCTCCTTCAGGGAAAACGGCTTGGCGATGACACGGTCGATCAGGGCATCGAGATTGTGGGCCCGCTGCCGCTCCGAGGCAAAGCCGGTCATCATCAGCACCGGCATATCGGGGCGTACTTTGGTCGCCTTCAAGGCGAGGGCAATGCCGTCCAGACCCGGCATGACGATATCCGTCAGCATCAGGTCATAAGGCGACTTTTCCAGCGCCTCGAGCGCCGCGCCACCGTCGGGTACGGCGGTCACCTGATGGCCATAATAGGACAGCGCACGTGAGACGAATTCACGTACTGCCTCATCATCTTCAGCCAAAAGAATCTCAGCCACGTCCCGATCACCCTCTTGGGCCCTGAAATCATAGCGCGATCGCCTGTCACGGTGATCGCCGTTAAGTAAAACGCCCGAAATCAGCTTTTGCGTCACGCGCAATCCATCACGTTCATGTGATCCGCCACTCTCTCAGAGAGATGGCGCTCCCTAGACCTTATTCCAAGGCCCATTATTCCGACGCAAAGGTTCCGGTGGTTTGGTAAACGAAAGGTTAGGTCGCCCAACTTTTCGGTTACCGGACCCCGATAAGAATACCTCCGGGCCGGCGAGTCAACGACTCGACTGCGGTCAAATTTACCGCCAGGCCGATTAACAAAGAGTGAGGATTCTAGTCAGCCGCGGGACTGTCGAAATCGACATTGATGCCCTTGGTCCCGGCCGGCAGCCCTTCATAGATGACACGGAAGGAAGCCGTTTCACCGGGCTCGAGAATCTGCTGCGGCAGATGGAATTTATAAGGGTTGGGCAGCTTGGCGTTATGGTCGTCGAAAGCCGTTGCCGCCAGGTTGGGAATATCGACGGCATATTGCGCCTTGTTGAAGATGACGCCGGTGATTTCCGCTGCCGGCTTGTCATTGATCATGCGGCTGACGGTCTTCAGATTGGCGATCTCCAGATCCGACATGGGATCATCGGTGCGGATGCCAAGCAGAGTGTACATATCCTGCGCCCAGGGCGCTGAACGGGCGATCTTGTTGCGCCAGATATAGCCGGCGCCTGGTACCGCGATCACGATACCAAGCAGGATACCGGCCACCAGCAAACCACGGCGCCGGCGCGGCTTTGCCTTGGCTTCCGGCTGATCCTCGAAACGCGATGGCCGTGGCCGAATGACGGCAGACGGGATGTCCTGCATCGGCATCTCCGCCGTGAGGCCCGGTACCGGCGGTGCCGATCCAGCTTCCGGTGCCACGGCCAGACGTTCGGCGATTGCCGCTGCGATCGCGGAGAGCTGCTCGGAGGAAGAGGACGATTCGGGGGCCGGCGCGGCTACCGGCGCGGCTTCGTCTGGCCCCGTCGGCATCTGATGCCAGCGATGAGAGCATTTCGCGCAACGCACCTTGCGACCGGACGACCCGATGAGGGAATCGTCAACCGCAAAACTGGTGCTGCAGGCAGGGCAGCTGACAATCACGACTCGACCTTGCTCCTTCAAAATGCCCGTTTCTTATAAATCTGCGGCTGGCTTGCCGCAAGGGAAGCCCACCTATCGCCCATGATCAGACCGGTAGACGGTAACCCGACATAAGAACGACAATCCGCGCGCCATCTGGACGTTTCGACAGACCCTATGCGATCCTAGACGGCGATAGCTGAACAGTTTCTAAAGACTTGGATTCGCCCGGCACTTCCATTAGGTCTGGACGCGTTTTCGCCGCCGGGGACTTTCATCGTCGAAGACATGCCCTGAGCATGACCGGTCAGGCATTGGGCGAGAGGATATGGGTCGGGCCGCATGACTGCATGTTCAAAGCGGGAAATGGATAGCGATCATGGTGTTGTTTGAAGACGTCGCCGTGCGCTACGGCACCGGCCCCAGCATTCTCGAGAACATTTCTTTTTCCCTGGCACCGGGTTCGTTTCATTTTCTCGTCGGGGCCAGCGGCGCCGGCAAGTCATCGCTGCTGAAACTGCTGTATCTGGCGATGCCGCCGGCCGTGGGGCTGATCGACCTCTTTGGCCGCAATGTCGCCACGTTGCGGCGGCAGGAATTGCCGGCCCTGCGGCGGCGGATCGGCGTGGTGTTCCAGGATTTCCGCCTGATCCAGCATCTGTCGGCACTCGACAATGTCGCCCTGCCATTGCGCATCGCCGGCCTGCGCGAGGCCGATATCCGCAAGCATGTCACCGAGCTTCTGTCCTGGGTCGGCCTAGCCGATCATCTGCAGGATCTGCCGGCAACCCTGTCAGGCGGTCAGCAGCAGCGTCTCGCCATTGCCCGCGCCGTGATCTCGCGGCCGAGCCTGCTGCTGGCGGACGAGCCAACCGGCAATGTCGATGACGGAATCGGCCTGCGCCTGATGTATCTCTTCGAGGAACTCAACAAGATGGGGACGACGGTGGTGGTCGCCACCCATAACGATCATCTGGTCAATCGTTTCAACCATCGCCAGTTACGCATCGAGCATGGCACCGTGCGGGCCTTCGATCCCGGCGTTGCGCAGCGCGGTCAGCGCCAATACGGCAATCCGGCGGCGAATGATGCAGTCTGACGCGATACATACCGGCCCCGGCGGCAAGCCGTCTTCGGCCACGCGCCATCGCAGGCGGACCGCATGAGCTGGCGGCGCAGCGACCTGCCCTTGCGGGCCGATCCGGCAACCCGCTTCCTGCCTTGGATCCTCGGCTTTCTCGTCTATCTCTCGGCGCTGATGATCGGCTGCGGCTTGATGATCGAGCAGATGGCGGAACGCTGGCAGGCAGGGCTTGCCGGCAATCTCACCGTGGAACTGCCGATCGATCCGGCGATCGATGCCAAGACCCGCGGCGAGCGCCTCAATGCCGCCATCGATCTCATCACCGCAACACCCGGCATTAGCAGCGCCAGCGTCCTGGAACAGGCGGAGCTGGAACGCCTGTTGCGTCCCTGGCTCGGCGATAATGTCGACCAGTTGGATGTGGCCCTGCCCACCATGATCGCCGTCACCACCGATCCCAAGGCCATCATCGATCTTGCCGATCTGCAACTGCGCCTATCGGCGATCGTCGCCGGCAGCCAGGTCGATAATCACGGCAATTGGGTCGATGATGCGCTGCATTTCCTGCGCACCTTGCAAGCCTTGGCCGCCTTCCTGGTGGTGCTGGTTGTCGCGGCCGCGGCGGCGACGGTCATTTTCGTCACCCGGACCGGCCTTGCCGTGCATCAGCCGGTGATCGAGATCCTGCATCTGGTGGGCGCTCAGGACCGCTATATCGCCCGCCAGTTCCAGGTCCAATCCTTTCGCGTCAGCCTGATCGGCGGTGTTATCGGTACCCTGCTTGCCGTCCTTACCATGGGTGGCCTGACCCTGGCCTTGAGCCATCAGGGCACGGCTTTCGCCGGCGCCAGCCAAGGCATCGCCGAGCAGGCGCGTATCCTGCCGGCGGCGACCGACCGGCTGGGCCGATTCCTGGTGCAGAGCCTCAGCTTCGGAAGCGGGTTGACGCCCTGGCATTGGGTCGCGATGGCCGCCTTGCCGCTGGTGATTGCCTGCCTGGCCATGCTGACAGCGCGCTGGACGGTGCTGCGCTCGATCCACCGGGCTATGTAAGGGGTCAGGCGATGCAGCCGGGACGGCATGACAGGCCATGAGCAATTTGCTAAAAACCAGCGCCATGAGACCTGGGGAAAAAAGACGACTCAATTTCCGCGAATCCTATCATTACCGGCCGTCCGCGGCGCGGCGCTTGCTGCATGTCATCCTGTTGCTGGCAGCGGCCTGGTTTTTCGGCTTCCTGCTCTTCATCGCCGCCATTCCGACGGAAGTCACCGACCGTGACACCAAGACCGATGTCGTCGTGGTGCTGACCGGCGGCGGCGAGCGGCTGGGCGAAGGCTTCGACCTGCTGAGCCGCGGCCTCGCCCCGCGCCTCTATATTTCCGGCGTGGCCGAGGGCGTAAAGCTGGATGACCTGACCAAGAAGGTGGCCGAAGCCGGCGGCAACCTGCCGGAGGAAGCCGCCCTGAAATGCTGCGTTTCCATCGACCGGGCGCAAAGCACCACCGGCAATGCCATCACCAGCACGCAATGGTTCGCCGAACAGCACATCCAGTCGATCCGGCTGGTCACCGCCAACTACCATATGAACCGCAGCCTGCTGGAATTCCGCCGGGCACAATCCGGCCTGATGGTGGTGCCCAATCCGGTCTTCCCGCCGGAAATGCGCGATCCGCTCTGGTATCTGAAGCCGCGCATCCTGCTGGTCCTCGGTAACGAATATCATAAGTACCTGGCAGCCAGCCTGCGGGCGAACATCTGGTCGCTGGGCGCGCTGCTGCGCGATGGGACGGCGGATCTGCGCCAGGGCATCGCCAGCGGTCTCGAACCGGTGCAGAGCTGGATCAGCCACCTGCTGCATCGTGCGTGACGCGGGGACAAGTGAGCCGGATTAGATGACGACCCTCCGCGCCCTTCTGTTCAATCTCTGCTACTTCACCTGGACCGTGGCGATCCACGTGGTCTGCCTGCCGCTCTTGCTGGGCCCACGCGCCTGGGTGCTGGCAGCAGGGCGCGTCTGGATCCGTGTCAGCCTGTGGCTGCTGCGCGTGCTGGTCGGCCTCGATCACCGCGAGACGGGGCTGGAAAACCTGCCCCGGGGACCGGCCATCGTCGCCGTCAAGCATCAATCCGCCTGGGAGACGCTCTATCTGTCCTTGGCCTTGCGGCACCCCGCTTTCGTTCTGAAGCGCGAGCTGATCTGGATCCCGCTCTTTGGCTGGTATCTGCACAAGGTCGGCATGATCGCCATCGATCGCAGCGCCAAGGCCGCCGCCCTCAAGGCCATGGTGCGCCAGGCCGAGGCCGCCTTTGCCCAGGGCCGGCAGATCATCATCTTCCCGGAAGGCACCCGTGTCGCACCCGGCCAGCACAAGCCCTATCAGCCGGGCATCGCCGCTCTCTACAGCCAGCTCAAAGTGCCAGTGGTCCCCGTCGCACTCAATTCCGGCCTGTTCTGGGGCAGGAAAGCCTTCCTGAAGCGCCCCGGCACCCTCACCGTCCAGTACCTGCCGGCGATTCCCGCCGGGCTCGACCGCAAGACCTTCATGAAGCGGCTGGAAGGCGAGATCGAGACGGCGGCCAATGCCCTTGCAAGCGTATCGGACAAGGCCTGATCGTCACGCAATTGTCTCGGGACCGAGTCGCCTGCCCATTGAGCGGGGATAAAGTTATCCCCATATATCCAGTTCCTGTGAATATGTCGTTTCTGTCATAAATTTCAATAAATTAACCCTCGCCGCCCTGTGTGCAACCACGGGATAAGGCGAGAATCGAATTTGAAAACAAAGACAGAACAAACATGCTAGACTGGATCTTCCGGGATGGTGGCCGAAGGGCACCGTCCCTTTGATCATTTTGACCTTCAATTCGGGTGAAGAAGAATGGCGCAGGTCGCGGCGATTTCGCAGCAAATCTGGGACATGAAATACCGCCTCAAGGCGATGGACGGCACGCCGGTCGACAAGACGATCGAGGATAGCTGGCACCGCATCGCCACGGCCATCGCCGAAGTCGAGGCGCCGGAGGTGCGCGACGAGTGGACCGAGCGTTTCTATGGCGCCCTCGAAGGCTTCAAATACCTGCCTGCCGGCCGCATCCTTGCGGGTGCCGGCGCCAAGCGTAACGTCACCCTGTTCAATTGCTTCGTCATGGGCACCGTGCCCGATGACATGAGCGGTATCTTCGAGCATCTGCGCGAGGCCGCCCTCACCATGCAGCAGGGCGGCGGCATCGGCTACGATTTCTCCACCCTGCGGCCCAAGGGCGCGCCGGTGAAGGGCGTCGGCGCCGACGCTTCCGGTCCGCTCAGCTTCATGGATGTCTGGGACGCCATGTGCCGCACCATCATGTCGGCCGGCCATCGCCGCGGCGCCATGATGGCGACCATGCGCTGCGACCATCCGGATATCGAAAGCTTCATCGAGGCGAAGCGCGAGGCCGGGCGTCTGCGCATGTTCAACCTCTCGGTTCTCGTCACCGACGCCTTCATGACGGCGATGAAGGAAGACGCGCCCTGGGAGCTGAAATTCAACGGCACCACCTATCGCGTGGTGCAGGCGCGCGACCTCTGGGACAAGATCATGCGGGCGACCTATGCCTATGCCGAGCCCGGCGTGATCTTCATCGACCGCATCAACCAGCGCAATAACCTGCATTACTGCGAGAATATCAGCGCCACCAATCCCTGCGGCGAGCAGCCGCTGCCGCCTTACGGCGCCTGCCTGCTGGGTTCGATCAATCTCACCACGCTCATCCGCGATCCCTTCGAGGAGACGGCACATATCGATGTTGCTGCCCTCGATGAGCTGGTCCGCGTCGCCGTCCGCATGATGGACAATGTGGTCGATGTCTCCAATTTTCCGCTGCCGCAGCAGACCCATGAGGCGAAGGCGAAGCGCCGCATCGGCCTTGGCGTCACCGGCCTTGCCGATGCCCTCATCATGTGCGAGGCGCGCTATGGCAGCCGCAAGGCGATCGACCTTACCCGGCAATGGATGAAGACGGTGCAGCGCGCCGCCTATCTCGCCTCGGTGGAACTCGCCAAGGAAAAGGGCGTCTTCCCGCTTTTCGAACGTGATGCCTATCTGCAGGGCGAGAGCATCCGCGAACTTGACCAGGATGTGCAAGAGGCGATCGCCACCTACGGCATCCGCAACGCGCTGCTGACCTCGATCGCACCGACCGGCACCATCTCGCTCTTTGCCGATAACGTCTCCTCGGGGCTGGAGCCGGTCTTCAGCTTCAAATATACCCGCAATGTGCTGATGCCCGACGGCACCCGCCAGGCGGAGGAAGTGACCGATTACGCCTATCGCCTGTTCCGCCGCTTGAAGGGCGAGAACGTGCCGCTGCCCGACTACTTCGTCGACGCGCAGACCCTGTCGCCGGCCGACCACGTCGTCATGCAATCGACCGTGCAGGCCTATATCGACAGCTCGATTTCGAAGACCATCAATTGTCCGGTCGATCTCCCCTTCGAAACCTTCAAGGATGTCTATATCCAGGCCTATGAAACCGGCTGCAAGGGCTGCACCACCTATCGCCCGAACGATATCACCGGCGCCGTCCTCGAAGTGAAGCCGAAGGAGAAGGAAGCCGTCGATCAGCCGGAGCTGCCCTTGCCCGTCGTCGCCGAACACAAGGCCAAGGATGTCTATGAAGCGGGCGGCGTGGTCTACATGACCCAGCCGCTGGATCGCCCGGAGGCCTTGCCGGGCCAGACCTACAAGGTGCGCTGGCCGGAAAGCGATCATGCGATCTACATCACCTTGAACGACATTATTCAGGATGGCAGACGCCGGCCCTTCGAGGTCTTCATCAACTCGAAAAATATGGAGCATTACGCCTGGACCGTGGGGCTGACGCGCATGATCAGCGCCGTGTTCCGGCGCGGCGGCGATGTCTCCTTCGTGGTCGAGGAGCTGAAGGCGGTGTTCGATCCGCGCGGCGGCTCCTGGGTCGGCGGCCGCTACGTGCCCTCGCTGCTGGCGGCGATCGGCGAAGTGATCGAGCGCCACATGATCGATATCGGTTTCATCCCCGATCCCGCCAGGGACCGGGCCGAGATCGAGCACATGGCGGCCCGCAAGGTGGTCAATCTCGCCGACGGCCAGGGCAATGGCGATGGCGGCACAAGGAAGCTGGCGCATTGCCCGAAATGCAATTCGCCCTCGCTGATCCGTCAGGAAGGCTGCGATCTCTGCACCTCCTGCGGCTACAGCAAATGCGGCTGATCTGTCCGCGATAGACGTCCAAACAAATCGGCCGGCGGGAGAGATCTCCGCCGGCCATTTTATTTTCCGTTCCGCTTTCCAGCCCCAAAAGAGGCCAAGCTGACCTCATCTCCCGTCAAAGACAACTTCCGCTTCGATTTCCACAGGCAGCCCAAACGGTAAGCCTGACATACCAACGGCGGAACGTGCATGGGAGCCGCGCTCCGGTCCATATAATTCCAGGATCAAATCGGTAAAGCCGTTGATCACGTAGGGAAAATTATTGAAATCACCGCCCTGATTGACCATCCCGAAGACGCGAAGCCAGGACGTGACCCGATCCAGATCGCCAAGTTCCGCTTTGAGGCTGGCGAGAATTGCCAGACCTGTAAGCCGCGCCGCCTGATAGCCCTGCTCCGGTGTGAGGTCCGTACCAACTTTGCCAAGCGGAAGTGCCAGCGAACCATCCGGATTCAAGGCGCCATGACCGGATACTAGGGCGCGATTCTGATGAATGCGGACCCACGGAAATCTCAATTTGACATGGGAAGGAAGCTTGATCGGCGCCGGTAGATAGAGACCAAGATTATGCAGCTTTTCTTCGATGCTGGACATCGGCTGATACCTCACGTTAGGGGCGCGTGCCGCGATACAAGCAGAGCAGGAACGCCCCCTATGCCCATTTGTATCCGCACCCGGGACCAATCAGTCAGCTGCTTAAAATGAAATGGCCGACGAAAGCGATTCGTCACTGGCAGTCTCAGAATCAGGGTGCCGTCTTCGGCGGGGCCGCGACCTCATTCTTGCGTTCGCGCCAGTGGCGGTAGATGAGGAAACCGACGGTGACGCAAAGCGGCGGCAGGAACATCAGCAAGAGGAGGCTGTTGTCGTAGCGCATGCGGTCCCAGCGGGCTTCGTCCATCATCGCAACCGCGGCGGTGCCGAGCGGCCAGAGCAGCCAGCTGCCGATCAGCCAGGGATAGGCCGGATGATTGGCCTTGCCGCTGAAGCCTTTGACATTTCCGCCTTTGCCGACAGCGACGCGTCGGGGATCATGAACGTCGCGCACCCGCAGGCGATCGATCACCCAGAAGGCGAAACGCAACAGCACGGCGATGATCGGCACGGCGCCGAGCATGGCGATGCCCATGGTCGTCGGCTGGTAGTCGACCGTCAGCATGTTGTCGGAATCGAAGATGAAGGCGACCGCCAGCATGGCGATGCCCCAGACCACCACCGCCACCGTCTCCTGGCCGCGCCGCAGGATGGGGATCGACCCGGCGAGGCCGAAACAGAGATAGCCGAGAAACAGCAACGCACCCTGGCTGGCACCGCTGACGGCATAGGCCAGCAAGGCGGTGGCAATCAGCAGGATGATGTATTGGGTCACGCGGACCGCGGTCATGGCTGCGACGACAGATCGTTACGGTTGAGTGATAGTCTTATCACGCCAACACCGCCCGTGCCACGGCGCAGATGGCAGGGGAGCAGATGCCAGCGCGGGTGCGGATTTCCGCCAATTTTAGCTTCATTCTTGCAAGCGCCAAATCGGGCGGGACTCGGCTCGGGGCCGACTCAGCGCGGCAGCGGCAAGGCGCTGATCTGCGCACCGAAGGAAGCCTGCGGTTCGGACGGGAGGATGCCAAGTTTGCGCTCCTTCTCCCGCACGCAGTCAACTACGCTCCGATAGAGAAAATGGAAATCCGGCGCCTGCGGCCATTGATCGAGCAGGCAGGAATCATAATAGGTATAATCGAATTCCGCGCCGCAGCCGAAGGACGTGCGGTCGGATCGCGCCGCCGTCAGGATGATCCGGTTGGGGGCGGCGAGATCGAGAAAGATGCCGCTGAAACAAGCGGAAACAATCGCCACCGTCGGCCGTGCGCCACAGCTGCCATCCAATAGCTCCTCGAGACGCGCCGGCGTCAGGCGCTGTTCATGCGCGAAATCGGCTTTCATGGCGACGCCGTCGCGGCCGCCATGGGAAGTGATGAAGACGAGACAGCCCTCATTGCCGCCGCGCGGAATATTCGCCATGGCGGCACCCAGGCGATCGCCGGTGGCGATATCGGTTCCGGGCATCTCATCAGCGCTGAAACTATAGACCGGGGCAAAAGCGGCGCCGCGCAGCATGCCGTCGAAACGGCGGATGGCGTTGTCGAAGACCGGTGCCGCATTGTCCCCGGCGACCAGAAAGACCGACCAGTGCCGTGGCATCGGCAAGGACGTGGCGATATCTGCCGCCTGTGCCTGTGGCTGGTCGCCACCGCCGGCGGTGCAAGCGGTCAACATGATCACGATGGCAGCGATCGCCCAACGCCCAAGATGCACCCGCATCATCCACCTCTCAGTTGCGCAGGAGCCGCGCGATCTCGGCGATCGCCGGCTCGATTAATCTATCCGGCACGGCGGCATAGCCGAACATCAAGCCCTGCCGCCGCGCCGCGCCGATATCGTAGCGCGACAAGGGCGGTGTCACCAAACCGCCCGCATAAAGCCTGGCGGCGATCTCGGTATCGGCCTTGCCGGCAAGGCTGCCGGTCAACTGGCCGACCAGGTGCAGCCCGGCCTCATCCGGTTTCAGCTCGATGAGACCGGCCAGATGTCTGGCTGCCGCCGCCAGCAGCAATTGCTGGCGCTCGGCGTAGCGCTTGCGCATGCGCCGCACATGCGCGGTAAGCAGGCCGCTCTGGAAGAAAGCCGCCAGCGCAGGCTGAGTCGACATCGCCGGCTGGTCGTCGATCACCGCGCGGGCCTGGCGAAAGACCTGGGTGAGTTGCGGCGGCGTGACCAGATAGCCAAGCCGCAGCGACGGGAACATCAGCTTGGAGAGCGAGCCCATATAGATGACCCGACCGTCTTCATCGAGGCTGCGCAAGGCGGCGAGCGGCCGGCCCGTATAGCGATATTCGCTGTCGTAATCGTCTTCGAGAATCCAGGCTTGCGCATCGCGCGCCCAGGCCAGCAAGGCGAGGCGCCGCTGCAGCGACATGACAACGCCCAGGGGGTATTGATGTGACGGTGCCACACAGGCAAGCCGCGCCTTCGGCGCCTGGCGCAGCCCATCGGCGACATCGAGACCTTCTTCATCGACCGGCACATGGACGAGCTTGCCGCCCTGGGCCGCGATGGCGGCGCGCAGGCCAGGAAAGCCCGGTCGCTCGAGCCAGACCGGATCGCCGGGATCGAGCAGCAGGCGGCAGGTGAGATCGACGGCCTGACGAATGCCGCTGACGATCAGCACATCGGCCGGCTGGCAATCGATGCCGCGCACCTGGCGGAGATAATCGGCGACCGCTTCGCGCAAAGGCAGATAGCCGCCGGGATCGCCGGCATTGACCAAGGCAGCACTCGGTTCGCGCCAGGTCTTGGCCAGCAGCCGTGACCAGGCGGCAAAGGGAAAATCGCTGCAATCCGGCAGGCCCGGCGTGAAACAGGGCGCCCAGGGCGAGCCGGTGATCACATCGCGCATGAAGCGTCGGCTGTTCTCGCTGTCGATCAGCGTCTCGGCCCGTTTGGCGAGATGCTGCGGTGCCTCTGGCTCCGGCTTCGCTTCCGGGCGGCGGGTATCGGGCAGGCGCCGTAGATGCGCGCCGCGTTCCGGCGGCAGATCGGGCAGGTCGGCGGCCACATAGGTGCCGGAACCCGGCCGCATCTCCAGATAGCCTTCGCTCAGCAATTGCTCATAGGCGCCGAGCACGGTATTGCGCGACACCCGCAATTCCTCGGCAAAGGCGCGGCTGGCCGGCATGCGCGTGCCGGGGGCGAG
>Ga0255336_102009_pt1 | contig 11627 bp, 10 predicted proteins | sample MeOH1_35cm_T3_17_FD_189102 | JGI IMG/M metagenome (GOLD analysis project Ga0255336, IMG submission 189102) | Sandy soil microbial communities from University of British Columbia, Vancouver, Canada - MeOH1_35cm_T3_179 | ecosystem: Engineered > Artificial ecosystem > Sand microcosm > Unclassified ...
CTGCTGTTCATCTAACAGCTCACTCAATGACCTGAACTTCTCTGCGATTCCAGCTTCGTTCTCATCCATCCCTTCATACTATCTGGACACGCCAACTTGTAAAAGTTATTTTTTGACAGTTCCTTACGTCAAGTCCGATGGACTGCTAGCCTTAGCTGCAGCGAGCCGGTAACACCTTCGGGACGCGCGATTCCCGTCTTACTGTGACCCTCGCGAGGACGAATGCCCCCCGGCGGCGCACGAAACGAACTCGGTCAGCCCCGGTGACGCGGGATGCGCAAGCATCAGGTTGGCGTCGCCGCATGCAGCGCCCAATCTACGACCTGGATGCTCAACGCGTCGCTTGCCCGTCCGAACGCCTTCACGATGGCTGGCACGTCAGGGTTGGGCGGCGTGTCAAGCACCTCGAATCGACGCACGGCGATGACGCGGCGACCCGACACGTCAACGAGCGTGGCATCGAACCGAACCCGCACGACTGGCTTGCCGTCGCGGTATTCAGTCTGGAAAGCCTCCAGTTCGCCACCGAGCTCCAGGTCGACATGGATACTGGAGTTATTGTCCTTCAGTGCGATGATCCGGTTGTCAGCGATAAAGGCCTGAACAAGGCGTGTCCGCATCAATTCAGGGGCGGGGTCGCTCCAGCGGGCGCCACGGTATGAACTGAGTATGTCCCCATCAGGGATCACGACGATTTTTGCGCTATCCAGCGCCACGCTGCTTTCCAGCAATGCAACCCGCAGCACGGCACTGTGACGCGCGGCATGCGCGCTATCCGCGACGAGCGCGCTGGCAGAAGCCTGACTGGCGGCGCCGGTGGAAAGGGCGGGCAGACGATAGATGTCAATGGTTTGTCCCGGCGGCAGGACCGAGCAGGCGGCAAAGAACCCCGCTGCGGTGGCCAGTAGACCGATGCGCGCGATTGATCGGATATTTTTCATGGCGAGAACTCCCTGGGCTTGTCGCGACCAAGCAGGTAGCCGGACGGATTTTCGTCGAGACGTCGGGTGATCTGGCGCAACGACGCCAGTGTTTCGCGCAGTTCCCTCAACGCAGGTCCCAATTCGGCGGCTCCGCCCAGCCCCGCGCTGACGGCAGCGCTATTGCTGCTGAGTAGCCTGTCGATACTGTCGCTGGCGCGTGCCAATGATGCGGCCAGTTGTTCCGTGTTTTCGAGTATCGGGTCACCGCGCCGCGCTACCAGCCCGTCGGTTCTCTTGAGCAGGAGATTGGCGCTCTTCAGGGTCTGGTTGGCTTCGCGGGCGGTTTCGGTGAACGTTTGCACCATCGTGCGCATGTCCTCTCGCTGATTCGCCAGCGAGCTGGTCGTCACCTCCAGGTTTTCAAGGGTGCGGCTGATCCGCGAAGTGTTCTGCTCTGAGAGCAGGTTCCGTGCGCCGCGCAATGCGGCATTCAGATTGCTCATCAGGTCTTCGCCGTTCGACGCGAGTTGCGCCAGCGGTGAGGGCGAAGCAATGATGATCGCGAGCTGCCCCTGCGGCGCAATGAGCGGGGGACTTTGTGGCGAGCCGCCGCTCAACTGGATGATCGAGGTGCCGGTGATCCCGGTCATTGTCAAACGGGCCTTCGTGTCACGTCTGATCGGTGTTTGCGCACTGACCCGGATGCGTGCGTGCACCTTGCGGGGGTCCGTCGGATCAAGCGTGAGCTCCGCCACATCGCCGACCTTGATGCCGCTGTATTGCACTACGCTACCTTGGGACAGGCCAACGACAGGCTCGTTGAAGACCACGTCGTAGTACATGAATGCGTTACCACTATTGTCTTTCGCGAGCCACAATCCGAACAGCATCGCTGCAGCAACGGTCAGGATCGTGAATGCGCCGATCAGGACATGATGAGCACGGGTTTCCATCTCAGGTATCCTCAGATTTCAGATGCGCGGCCGATGCAGCCCGACCCCGCGGTCCATGAAAATATTCATGGACCCAGGGATCGTCAGCGGCCGCTACGACATCGAGCGTTCCCGCTACGAGGACACGCTTCTGCGAAAGAACCGCTATGCGGTCACAGATCGCATATAGCGTATCGAGGTCGTGGGTGATCAGGAAAACAGTGAGTCCGAGCGCGTCACGCAACGTGCGCGTCAGTTGATCGAAGGCAGCCGCACTGATTGGGTCGAGTCCGGAGGTCGGTTCGTCGAGGAACAGGATATCCGGGTCCAGCGCCAATGCACGCGCCAGCGCCGCGCGCTTGATCATTCCACCAGAAAGTGACGCAGGGTCTTTGCCGGCGGTATCGGCTGGCAGACCGACGAGTGCCAGCTTGACCCGGGCCAGACGGCTCGCCGTCGCGCGATCGACCCCCGCATGCTCGATCAGCGGCAGGGCAACATTCTCAAGCACGGAGAGTGAGGAAAACAATGCGCCCCGCTGGAATAGCACGCCCATCCGGCGTTCGATCCGTGTGCGCTGGTCAGCGTCGACCCGGGCCACCTCGGTGTCGAACACCTTGATTGTGCCGGCAGTGGGTCGTCGCAGACCGATGATCGAGCGCAGTAGCACCGATTTGCCGCTGCCGGATCCGCCGACCACCCCGAGTATCTCCCCGCGCATGATGTCAAGGTCGAGATTTTCATGGACAGTCTGTGCACCAAAGCGGTTGAGCAGGTCGCGCACTTCGACGATGGTTCCCCGACCGGCTGCAGAGTTCTGCACGCTTACCATCCCATCTCCATGAAGAAGAGGGCAGCAATCGCGTCCAGCAGGATCACAACAAAAATCGACTGAACAACACTGGAGGTCGTATGCGTTCCGACTGACTGCGCGCTGCCACTTACGCTTAGTCCTTCGAGACATCCGATGCAGGCGATCAGGAACGCGAAGACGGGTGCCTTGGCGATGCCGACGATGAAGTGGTCGACGGTGATGTCGGCGCGAAGCGTATGGATAAACATCATTGGCGATATATCCAGCCTGAGGATGCAGACGAGTGCACCGCCGACGATTCCGGAGATCATCGCGACAAACGTCAGTATTGGCAACGCGATCAGCATGGCCAGTACCCTGGGCAACACCAGCAGTTCGATATAGCTCAGGCCGAGAGCCTGGATTGCATCGATTTCCTCATTGATCTTCATCGAACCGATCTGTGCTGCAAACGCACTCGCGGTCCGCCCAGCCATCAGGATCGATGCGAGCAGGATGCCGAACTCGCGCAGGAAGGAGAAGCCGACCAGGTCGATCGTGTAGATACTTGCTCCGAACCCGCTCAACACCGTTGCGCCGAGAAACGCGATCACGGCGCCCACCATGAAGGTCAACAATGCAACAATCGGCAACGCGTCGAGACCAATCTGTTCGAGTTGCGCCACCACCGATGTAATGCGCCAGTGTCGGGGCCGGAACATATTGCGAGCCAGGGACTCGAGCACCAGTCCGATGAAACCGAGTAGCGCCCATGTCCGCGCAACTAACGCCACGACAGCCGCACCGGTTCGTGCGAGCAGATCCGTCAGCGCGGTGTACTTCAGCACCTTTGCTTCGTCGCCGGCCAGCGCGACGGCGTCGCCTACGGCCTCCAGCAGCGCGATACGCGCATCGTCGAGACCGGTTGCTGTGCGTGTCATGCCGCGCAGACGTTTAGCGCCGAGCAGTTGCGCTAACAACTGGGCTCCCGCGGTATCGAGCGTTACCAGCCCTGAACAGTCGAGCCTCGTCACGCTGGATGGATCACCAAACCGGGTAATGAGCGTTTGCAGCGTTTCATAGTGAGGCAGTGTCCATTCACCAGAGACGATCAGATTGCCGGCACCGCCTGTTTCGAGCTTTTGCGTTTCTGGTCTGGACACTGGAGGCATCTCAAAGTGCAATCGGATACGGTTCGTGCAGCTTTGCCGCAGCGCCCAGCCTGTGCTCCACGGCTGCGCGGGAAGGCGCCAGTCGCACGAATGCCGGCAGCATCAGTCCGTCTGACTGATGGTCTTGCGGAAGCGTCGCAATGACAGCACGAACAGCGCGGTGCCGATCGCCGCCAGTGCGGTGAAAGGTTTCCACACCACGTCAATGCCTGCGCCCCGATAGAGTATCGCCTGACCCAGTTCGACAAAATGCGTGGTAGGTGCCGCAAGCATGATGTCCTGCACAATCTTCGGCATGCTTTCGCGTGGCGTCAGGCTGCCGGAGAGCATCTGCAGGGGCAGCAGGACGAGCACCATCAACATGCCGAACTGTGGCATGTTGCGTGCAAGCGTCGCCATGAAGATGCCCATCGACGTGGTGGCGAACAGGTGGAGGGCGGCACCTGCCATGAAGAGCGCCACCGAGCCCTCGATCGGCACGTGCAGTGCGCCGCGCACGACGAAGGTCAACGAGAACGCCGCCGCCAGCATCACGACCAGCCCCATTGACCAGATCTTGGACAGCATGATTTCCTCCGGGGTGACCGGCATGACGAGCAGGTGCTCTATCGTGCCGTGCTCGCGCTCCCGGATAAGCGCGGCACCGGTCAGGATGATCGACAGCATCGTGACATTGTTGATGATTGCCATCAGCGCACCGAACCACGACTGCTCCAGATTCGGGTTGAAACGCATGTGCATCGCGAGGTCGACCGAAGGTAGCGTATTATCCCTATACCTCTGTGAAAAACCGTCGATTTCGTCGCTAGCGATCTGCTGCACATAGCCGCTGCCGGTGAACGCCTGAGTCATCCGCGTGGCGTCGACATTCAGCTGGATTTCAGCGGGACGCCCGGCGAGCACGTCGCGCTGGAAGTCCGGCGGGATGCTGAGAGCGAACGTGTAGTCACCGGAGTCGAGACCGTGGTCGACCTGCGACTCGGAAATCAGCACCGGAAATCCGAACTGCGGCGGAAAGAACGCGGCGATGATACGTGCGGACAGCGGCGAATCATCTTCGTCGACGATCGCGATCGGTGCCATGTGCAACGTGTCGGGCTGCGCGGTGGCAGCCGAATAGACCGACGCGGTAAAGGTATAAGCGATCAGCACAAGCATGACCGGGTCGCGCAGCAGGCTCCACAGTTCCTTGATACCGAGCCGGTAGATGTTCGAGGGGCGTTGCATGATCAGGTTTCCTGCTTTTTGAGCAATACCGTAGTCAGCCCGAGGATCACAGGTATCGCCGCGAGCAGCGGCCAGAACTGCCCGTGCAGATCGGCAAATCCGAGCGCCTTGTTGAACACCCCACGGCTGATCGTGAACATATACGTGGCCGGGTAGATCTCTCCGATCAGCCGCCCGCTGCCCTCCATCGACGACAGCGGGTTGATCAGTCCCGCGAACTGGATGGCCGGGATCATCGTGCCGATCACGGTGAAGAACATCGCCGCGATCTGGCTGCGGGTGAAAGTTGAAGCCAACAGCCCTATGCCGGTGGAGATGACGCTGAAGGCCAGCACCGCCGCCAGCAATGTTAGGAAGCTGCCTTTGACCGGGACACCAAACGTGGTTCCGGCGAGCAGCGTCATCAGCAGGAAGTTGAGCAGGGACAGCAGCACATAAGGTACCTGCTTGCCGAGCAGGAATTCGCTGCGGGTGACCGGTGTGACGTAGAGATTGACGATCGAGCCCAGCTCGCGCTCACGCACGACAGCGAGTGCAGTCAGCATCGCCGGCAGCATCAGCAGCAACAATGGAATGATCGCGGGCACCATTGCAGGCAGGCTCTTCACATCCGGGTTGTAGCGAAAGCGTGTCTCGATATTGACCGTCGCAGCCGGAACGGCGCCCAAGCGGTGCCGTGCCTGATAGGTTAGCCAGGTCGCATGCATGCCCTGGACATAACCGCGTATCGTTTCGGCGCGCTGCGGCATCGCGCCGTCGATCCACACGCCGATCTGCGGGTGTTCGCCACGCTCGACGTCGCGTGCGAAGTTGGGTGGTATCTCTATCGCGAGCGATAGCTTGCCGCCGCGCATGCGCCGGTCCAGGTCGTCGTAGTCGACGATCGGCGCCTGCTGGATGAAATATCGGGAACCTGAGATGTTCAACGCGTAGTCGCGGCTCAATTCCGTCTGGTCGCGGTCGAGCACGGCGAAGCTCAGGTTTTCGACGTCAAGACTGACACCGTAGCCCATGACGCACATCAGCACCAGAGAGCCTAGCAATGCGAGCGCGGCCCGCACCGGATCGCGGCGCAGTTCCAGCGCCTCCCGCCACATGTAGCTCAGCGCCCGGCCGAGGCTGAAGCGCGGTTGCCGAGGTATGCCGGTACTGGTCGGGTGTGGTGGTGTGGCGATGGCCGCAGCCTGCTCCGTGCCGGTTTCCGGAGACTCGCCGCTGGCCTCGATCAGATAGCTGATGAACGCCTGTTCGAGGGTTGCGGCGCCGCGCGCGCGTACCAGCCCGGACGGCGTATCGCTGGCGAGCACGCGACCGGCGTGCATCAGGGAGATGCGATCGCAGCGTTCGGCCTCGTTCATGAAGTGCGTCGAGATGAAGATCGTTACCCGGTCCCGGCGGGAGAGGTCTAGCATCAACTGCCAGAAGTTGTCCCGCGCGATCGGGTCCACGCCGGAAGTTGGCTCGTCAAGGATCAGCAGCTCCGGCTTGTGCACCATTGCGACGGCGAGCGACAGGCGCTGCCGTATACCGAGCGGCAGACTTTCGGGCAGCGAGTCGAGCGTATCGCCGAGGCCGAAGCGGCTGATCATTTCGTTCACCCGGGCCGGCAGCTCGTGCTCAGGCACATGGAACAGGCGCGCGTGCAATACCAGGTTTTGGTGGACCGTCAGCTCGCCATACAACGAGAACGCCTGCGACATGTAGCCGACGCGTCGGCGCGTGTCGATGTCGGTGGAGTCGACCTCGTGTCCGAACAGCTTGGCCGAACCTTCGCTCGCCGGCAGCAGACCCGTGAGCATTTTCATCGTGGTCGACTTGCCGCAACCGTTCGAGCCGAGGAAGCCAAAAATCTCGCCGCGGAGGATCCGGAAGCTGACGTGGTCGACCGCGACGAACTCGCCGAAGCGCATCGTCAGATCGTGAGCGTCGATTGCAATGTCCGTTTTTTCGCCTGCCTGGAGCGGCGAGATCTGGACCGGCGTATGGCTGCGGCGCTTTTCTTCGGGCAGTAGCGCGATGAACGCCGCTTCCAGCGCGTCGCAGCCGGTGCGCTCAAGCAGTGCCGCGGGTGTGCCAGTGGCTAGCACAATGCCGGCGTCCATCGCGACGAGCCAGTCGAAGTGCTGGGCTTCGTCCATGTACGCGGTCGCGACGATCACGCTCATGCCGGGCCGTGCGTCGCGAATGCGCTGGATCAGCGTCCAGAACTGCGCACGCGCGAGCGGATCGACACCGGTGGTCGGCTCGTCGAGTATCAACAGGTCCGGGTCATGAATCAGCGCACAGCACAGGCCGAGCTTCTGTTTCATACCACCGGAGAGTTTACCGGCCGGGCGCGCGAGAAACGGGTAGAGACCGGTACTGCGTGTCAGCTCGTCAATGCGCCGGCGTCGCTCGGTCGCGTTGTGACCGAAGAGTCGCGCGAAGAACTGCAGGTTTTCTTCCACCGAGAGCGTCGGATACAGGTTCCTACCCAAGCCCTGCGGCATGTAGGCAATGCGCGGACAGACCTCGTTACGATGACGTGCTGACGCTATGTCGCCGCCAAGCACTTCGACTGTGCCCTGTTGCATCTTGCGGGCACCGGCCGCGAGCGCGAGCAGGCTCGACTTGCCGACGCCGTCCGGTCCAATTAGCCCGACCATGCGCGCTGCGGAGATATCGACCGTGACGTCGTCGAGCGCTATAGTCTTGCCGTAGCGCAGACTGACGCTGCGCAGGTGGACTACTGGCGGGATCCCGGGCGGTGGCGTGTTCACTGCGGAACCCTGATCGCCAGCTGTGCGGGCCACGGGGCTTTCGGATCAATCCTGACCCAGGCGACCCCGGGCAGCCCCGTCTTGATCAGCTTCAGATGCTGAAGCAGCAGCTCGCGGCTGATCTGTGCCTTGACCCGGAACATCAGCTTCTGGCGTTCGCTCGCGGTTTCAACGGTTTTCGGCGTGAACTGCGCGGTGCTCGCGACAAACGAAACGGCGGCGGGAATCACATAGTTCGGCGCGGCGTCGAGGATGAGGTGCACCTCCGCGCCGAGCGCGACCTTGCCGGCCGCGGTCTCGGGCAGGAAGAAAGTCAAGTAGACATCGGACAGGTCGACCATGTTGAGGACTTTTCCGCCAGCAGGCAACACCTCGCCGGGCTCCGCGACGCGGTACTGCACGCGCCCGTCGCGCGGCGCGACGAGTTGGCTGTCGGCGATGTCGGCGTTCACGCGGGCGACGGTTGCCTGCGCGGCCACGATGGTCGAGCGCGCGCCGACGAGCTGCGCGCGGGTTGCGTCGATCGCCGCCCCGGCCGCCCCCACCTGCGCTTTTGCCGCGCTCACGGCTGCCTCGGCGCTGCGCATGCGTGCCCGGTCGTCGTCGAGTTCCTGCATTGATGATGCACCTTCGCGCGACAGCGTTTCGGAGCGCGCGAGCTTGCGCTGTGCGGCGTCCAGTTCGGCTTCGCACTGTGTCACGAGCGCCTGCGCGGCGACCTTGTCGCTCTCGCGCTGTGCGACCTGCGCCTCGACGCTCGCGGCGCTGTTGATGGCCTGCTGGTGCTGCGCACTCGCCTCGTCGAGCTGCGCCTCAAGCACCTGAACCTCCATTTTTGCGAGCGGCTGCCCCGCCTTCACGAAGTCGCCTTCGTCTACGAAGATGCTGTTCACACGGCCTGCGAGCTTCGTCGCCATGTCGATTTCGGTGGCCTCGATGCGGCCGTTGCCGCTCGCGAAGCCGTTGTCCGGACCAAGGTCGTGCACCCGGTTCCAAGCATAGTAACCCGCAGCCGCGGCGACGAGCAGCACGGCGATGGCAGGTATCAGTTTCCTCGTCGGAATGCTCATGGCAACGGATCCTGTGGTATCGGATGTTCGCTGGATGACGGCGCAGGCGCCGTGTCGACCTGCGCTGGCGCGCCGCCGCCGAGCGAGGCATAGAGTGCGACGCGGCTCGACAACAGTGCGCGGCGGGTCTGAACGAGCTGCTGTTGTGCACTGAGGAGGTCACGCTGTGCGTCCAGCACTTCGAGGAACGGCGTCGCGCCGTTGTCATAGCGCAGCCTCGCGAGACGCGCCCGCTCGGTCTGGGCGGCGAGCGTGTCGCGTGCGATCTGCACCTGATCCGTTAACCATTCACGAGCCGACAGCGCATCGGCCACGTCGCGAAACGCGCCCTGGATGGTTTTCTCGTATTGCGCGACGGCCTCCTTACGGCGCGCCTGTGCCAGCTGCAGCTTGCCGCGGTTGCGTCCGGCATCGAAGATCGGCAGCGAGAGGTCTGGCAGGAAAACCCACACTCCACTGCCTGACGCGAAGAGGCTGTGGAGCGCCGTACTGGTTGTGCCGAACGAACTGGTCAGCGTGATGCGCGGAAAGAAGGCCGCACGCGCCGCGCCGATGTTGGCGTTGGCCGCGCGCAACTGATGTTCGGCGGCCACGATGTCCGGGCGGTTCGCGAGCAGTTCCGACGGCAGGCCGGCTCCCGGTTCGCTGCGCACGCTGGCATCCTCCAGTTGCTGCGGCACCGGCGACAGATGGGCTGGCTCGCCGACCAGCAGATCGAGCGCATGTGCCTCAGTGGCGCGCGACTGCTCCAGCTGGGCGGCGAGCGTTTGCGCCTGCTGCAGGAGAATTTCCGACTGGGTCAGGTCGAGCCTCGAGATCGCACCGACCTCGAAGCGCCGACGAAAGATGCGCAGCGACTCCGCGCGGCTCGCGATGGTTTGGCGAGTGAGCGCGATGCGTTCGTTGTACTCCCGCAATACCAGATAACTGTCGGCGACCTGCGCGATCAGGCTGACGGTCGCGGCCCGGCGCGCTTCGTCGGTGGCGAGAAAGTCTTGCAGCGCCGCACCCTTGAGGTTGCGCACGCGGCCCCAGAAGTCGAGTTCCCAGTTGCTTTCGGTCAGGCTGACGTCGTACAGGCTGCTCACCAGTGGTTCGCTGGTCAGAACGCCGCCCGGCGCACGGAAACGGGCATAGGTGCTGCCGGCCGCGATCGTCGGAAACTGGTCGGCGCGCTGGATGCCATAGGTGGCGCGTGCTTCCTCGACACGCTGCACGGCGACGCGCAGATCGCGGTCGTGTTCGAGTGCCTGTCCGATCAACGCCTGCAGCTGCGCGTCGGGAAAGTAGTCGCTCCAGTTCATGCGGACCACCGAGTTCGCACCGGCGGTCGGAGAATCCGATGGCCACGCATCTGGCACTGGCAGTGGCGGCCGTTCGTAGTGGGGCGCGAGCGACACGCAGCCGGATAGCGCCAGCGTCAATGCTGCCGCGCGGAGCGGACTGATGCTTCTCCAGTCCCGTTTCCCGCGAAGCCCGTCGGGAGGAGCATATTTGCGGATGGATATTGTCAACGTATTCGATCAGGTTGCTGCTTCTCTGCAATGAACTGCTCGGCTTCGCGGATTTCGCCGGTGTCCGGATTGACAATGCCGAACTTCGTGCCAGAGTAGTCGACGAACAGCTTCTCGCCGGGTGTAAGGGTCTGGCGCAGCGTGACCGGCAGCGAGGCCGCCCAGCGTTCGTAATGCTCACAAAACCAGCTGTAGCCGTAGCCTTCCGGTTCACGCACCTTGTACTCGTTCCAGAGCAGCTCGAGCGTCACGTGCTTGCGACCCAGTTCGCGGTGAATTTTCTCCCACTCCGGCTTCGGCCGTTTCGTCGCCTTGGCGCGCTTCCTCAAGGGCACGCCGGTGCGCGCTGTCTGGCGCCAGTTCTACAACGACAAGCGGCAGGAATGGACAAAGCGACGCCTGATCCTGGCTTCCGAAGTGGATCTGGAGGCTCAAACCATCGTTCAACTTTACGCGCGCTGCTGGGGCATAGAGCCGCTGTTTCACAATCTCAAGCGTTGGTGGGGATTCAACAATCTGTGGCAGCAAACGCGAACCGTACCCGAACTCTGGATGCAGATCCATTCGTGCGCATGGACTCTCACGCAGTTGCTCAGCCTGGCGATTGCCGAGGACTTCCCCATGCACGAAATTGCGCCGTGCAGAATTGGTCAGCCCGTCACCGCTGGCCTGGTTGCCCAATGGCTGCGTCGGGAATTTACCGGACTTGCCTCCCACACTCCCGTGCAGGGGAAGTCTCGAAAATTCCAGAGGCCCGAAGCGCGTCACGCCCCTTGAGCTACCAGTCGATGCCGCTTCTGCGGCCCCCACACATGCTCGCTTCATCGCAATCTCCGTCTCGTTCGTCGTCTAATCGGCAACGGTCGGCTACGGCGTTCGAGTGTCTAAAGTTCAGTAAGTTCAGTCATAGCACTCACCCCTCAAATTACAGTAATCCACGATCACCGTGGGTTTCACGCTACGCGAAAGCCGTGGAGTCGCCGAGCCTTGCTGCAAGCGGCTCTGCAAGTGACTACCGCCAGATTTCGCACGATTCGTGCGATTACCCCATCCTGGTCGCCCACGCGTATCGGATCGGGCGGCGTTGAATGGCATCCTGTTCGTGTTGAAAACCGGACTGCGATGGAACCACCTGCCGACCGTATTGGGCTTTGGCTCCGGCGCGACCTGCTGGCGACGACTGAACGACTGGCGCAAAGCAGGAGTATGGGATCGACTGCACGAACTGCTGCTCGAC
>Ga0255336_102011_pt1 | contig 11618 bp, 14 predicted proteins | sample MeOH1_35cm_T3_17_FD_189102 | JGI IMG/M metagenome (GOLD analysis project Ga0255336, IMG submission 189102) | Sandy soil microbial communities from University of British Columbia, Vancouver, Canada - MeOH1_35cm_T3_179 | ecosystem: Engineered > Artificial ecosystem > Sand microcosm > Unclassified ...
AGGCGCCGAGATCGATCATGAAATTGCTCGCCGCCGCGGCATTGATGAGGCGCAGCCGAACCCGACCGCCGCGCTCGACCGGCACGATCTCCGGATCGTCCAGGGTGCGGTCATTGGCGAGGAAGGCATCGAAGCGGACGTCGTTGAGATCCATGCTGGTCCCGTGGCTGGTCCCGTGCGACATCGCCATCTGCGACATATCCATTTGACCCATCGGCATGCCATTCATCTGCATGCCGGGCATGTCATGGCTCATCTCCATCTGGCTCATGTCATGGCCCATCGCGTCGTTATCCATACCGCCGTGCGACATGCCGTTTTGCAATTCCGCCAGGATGTCTCGCGGATTGCGGAAGGTGAAGTCGTGCAGCAGCACGATCACTTCCTGCTCATCCAAATGGGCCTCGGCGGGATCGCGGATGATGAGTGGCGCGGCCAGCAGGTTCTGCTCCTGCAGGCCGAGATGGGAATGCATGAAATTGGTGCCGGGGCGCGCCAGCGGAAAATCATAGTCGTAGCTGTTGCCGGCGGGCAGCGGCGGCTGGGTCATATCCGGGACGCCATCGGCGGCATTCGGCGGCGTCAAGCCATGCCAATGAATGAGCGAGGCTTCCGTGAGGCGGTTGTCCAGGCGCACGCGGAACCGGTCGCCTGCATTGAAGGCCAGACCCGGCCGGCCATCCGGTCCCATCAGGCCATAAACCTTGGCCGGCTTGCCATTGATCTCAAGCGTCCGCGTGACGATGGAAAGCGATTGGTGCGGCACGGCCGCCCAAAGACGAGAGGCCGGTAAAGCGGTCAGGCCGCCGAAGCCAATGGCGGTCGCTGCCAGAAAATGACGTCTTGAGAGAGCAGACATGCGAGAGATTCCTGTTAAGCCGATGGCGGCAAGGCCGACTGCATGAAGCCGGCGAGATCGCCATAACCGTTGAAACGATAATCATAGGCAAGGCCCAGGCGCGTGGCGATCTCCTGGGCTTTGATGCGGAAGTCGGCGCTGTCGGTTTGCGCCAGATAGATCAGCTTGGTGTAGTGAGCGAAGTATTGCGGCAGCAATTCAGGATGCCGGTCGAGCCAGAGGCCTTTCCAGACGAAGGTCTCGAAATGTCGAACCATGAAGTCGGTGAGATAGAAGGTGCCGAGCTCTTCTTCCGCGCGCGCCGCGAAGGCGTCGTTGCCATCGAAGAAGGAATAGCAATGCGGCCCGGCAATGCGCTCGATGCCCTCGGCCTCCAGCAGACGGTCCAGCTCGCCGCCGGTGCCGCAATCGGCATAGAGAACGAAAATGCGATCGAACTTGCCGCGCGCTTTGTCGAGCTTCGCCTTGATGGCCGGCGTGATGCGTTCCGGCCGGTAATGCAGATCGGCCGGCAGGCAATCGATGCTGAAATCATCCCAGCCATTCATCGCTTTCAGCGCCAGAACTTCGCGCGCCAGGGCACCGCAGGCGAGCAGGAGGATCCGGCCATTGCCTTTGGCGCGATCGTTCATGTGGAACAGGTGGTCAAGCGGCCTGGCCGGTGACCGTGAAGCCGGCGCCCTCGATCGCCGTCTTGACGGCGTCGGACTTGGCGGCGGGGGCATCGACCGCGACGATACCTTTGATCGTGTCGACATTCACCGCCGCACCAGGCAGGACGGCACCCAGAGCGCGCTGGATGGAGGCAGCGCAGCCGCCGCAGGTGATACCGGAGACTTGTAGCTTCAACATGGACAACCTCGTTAGCCGTTCACGGCAAATATGGGGGTTCCAATTGGGGGAAGGTCAAGACCGTCTTTCCAGAAAGCGGCCAAACCGATCTGAATGATTTCAAGGGGTTATATTTTATCTTGACCTTCCAATCATTGGAAGGTCCATTTAAGAGATATGGAAAACGCAACCTATACCCTGGGTATCGAGGGAATGACCTGCGCCGCTTGTGCGACGCGGATCGAAACCGTGCTGAACCGGCTGCCCGGCGTCAGCGGCGCCAATGTCAATCTGGCGACCGAGACGGCCCGCGTCACGGGCGCGGCCAACCTGTCCGCCATCGAAGAGGCGATCCGGCGAACCGGCTATGGTGTCAGGGCGCCGGCAGCCGCCCCGCATCGCGATGCCGATGGGGAAGCCATGCTGCTGGCGGCCGGCGCAATGCTGACCGTCCCGTTGCTGTTGCCGATGCTGGGCGGCGTCTTCACCCTGCCGATGGAATGGCAGATCGTGCTGGCGACAATGCTGCAGGTGGGGCTGGGCGCGCATTTCTACCGCGGTGCCTGGAAAGCCCTCAAAGGCGGCGGCGCCAATATGGATGTGCTGGTGGCCTTGGGTACCACGGCCGCCTATGGGCTCAGCCTCTATACCGCCTGGCAGGATTGGGCGCATGCAGCGCCGGAACATTCTATGGGGCCTCATCTCTATTTCGAATCCGCGGCGGTCATCCTGGTGCTGGTGCGGTTCGGCAAATGGCTGGAGCGGCGCGCGAAGAAACGCGCGCTCTCGGCGCTGGACGCCCTCAAAGCCTTGCGGCCGGAGACGGCGCGGGTCAGGCGGCAGGGTAGCGAGGCGGTCATCCCCGTCAGCGAATTGCGGATCGGCGATATCGTCATCGTGCGGCCCGCCGATCGATTGCCGGCGGACGGCAAGGTGGTAGCGGGTGCCAGCGCCATCGACCAGTCGTTGCTGACCGGTGAGAGCCTGCCGGTCGAGGTGACGGCGGGGGACCGGGTGGTGGGCGGCGCGCTCAACGGCAATGGCTTGCTGGAAGTCGAGGTGACGGCGATCGGCGCGCAAAGCATGCTGGACCGCATCCAGCAGATGATCGCCGATGCGCAGGGCGCCAAGGCGCCGATCCAGAAACTGGTCGACCGGGTCAGTGCGCGTTTCGTGCCGGCGGTGCTGGTCGTGGCGGCGGTGGCGCTGGTCGGCTGGTTGATCGCCGGTGCGGGGATCGAAATCGCCATCCTCAATGCCGTCGCCGTGCTGGTGATCGCCTGCCCCTGCGCGCTCGGCCTGGCGACACCGACGGCGATCATGGTCGGCACGGGCACGGGCGCCAAAGCCGGCATCCTGATCCGCGACGCGGTCGCCCTGGAGACGGCGCAGCATATCGACACGATTGCCTTCGACAAGACGGGTACCCTGACCGACGGCAAGCCGCGCGTGGCCGACATCATCACCGTATCAGGTGTCGCGGAAGCCGAGGCCTTGCGCCTCGCCACCGCCCTGCAACGCGGCAGCAGCCATCCGCTGGCCGAGGCCGTTCTGCAGGCGGCGGCCGAACGGCAGCTTCACGCCGATGTGCAGGCGGCAAGCGCAGTGGAAGCCTTGCCCGGACGCGGTGTCGCCGGGCTGGTGGGGAATCGGCGGCTGATCCTCGGCAATGCGCGGCTGATGGCGGAACAGGGCCTGGATATCGCCGGTTTCGCGGAGACCGGCGCGAGCGGCACAAGATCGTATCTGGCCGAGACTGCGCCGGACCTGCGCCTACTGGCCGCCTTCGGTTTCGCCGATCGCCTGCGACCCAGCGCCAAGACGGCGATGGAGCGGCTCGCCGGTCTCGGGCTTACCTCCTTGCTGCTGACCGGCGACAACGAGCAGGCGGCGGAGCGTGTTGCCGCGGAGATCGGCATCGGTGACTGGCGTGCCGAGTTGCTGCCCCATGACAAGATCGCCGCGATCGAGGAGCAACGCCGTCACGGGAAGCATGTCGCCATGGTGGGCGACGGCATCAATGACGCGCCGGCTCTGGCAGCGGCGGATCTCGGCATCGCCATGGCCAATGGCACGGATGCGGCGGTGGCGACGGCGGGTATCGTGCTGATGCAGAGCGATCTGCGGCTGGTGCCGGCTGCCATCGATCTGGCCCGCGCAACGGGGGCCAAGATCAGGCAAAATCTGCTTTGGGCCTTTCTCTTCAACGGGCTCGGTATTCCGCTGGCGGCCTTCGGCCTGCTCAATCCGATGATCGCCGGGTTGGCCATGGCGCTGAGCAGCGTCTTCGTCGTCAGCAATGCGCTGAGTTTGCGGCGCTGGCGCAGCGGATTGGAGCGCAGTAACGTGAAGGTGCAACATGCCTAATATCAGCACGGCCGTGACCCTCAATATCGGTGAGGCGGCGAAAGCCTCGGGCGTGTCGGCGAAGATGATCCGGCATTACGAGGCGATCGGCCTGTTGCCCAAGGTGAAGCGGACAGAGGCGAATTACCGGCTCTATGACGAGGTGCAGGTACATGCCTTACGCTTCATTCACCGCGCCCGCTCGCTGGGCTTTCCGCTGGAAACCATCCGGCAGCTTCTGGCGCTATGGCGCGATCGCAAACGCTCCAGTGCCTCGGTCAAGGAGCTGGCGCTGAGCCATGTCGCCGAACTTGAAACCAAGATCGCCGAGATGCAGGGCATGGCGAAGACGCTGAAGCATCTCGCCCATAACTGTCACGGCGATGCGCGGCCGGATTGCCCGATCCTGGAAGATCTCGCAGGGGAACCGGTTGGCGGGGCGCATGGGGAGAAGACGCCGTTGCGGGAATCGGCGTGATATTTTCGAGAGCGCGAGGCGCTGCGCGGCGGGATAGATTGAACTGAAAGGCCGTCGCCGGGGCCTTCATGTGCTATCCCGCCGCTTGCCGCTATTTGCCCCGGTCGGCCGCGGCCAGGATCAGGTCGGCGATCTCCTTTGAGTGGGAAACCAGCGAAAGGTGGCCTGCATTGACCTCCACAGTCGTTGCTTTCATGCGGCTTGCGAGAAATCGCTCCAAATCAGGCGCGATCGTCAGGTCTTGTTTCGACACGGCATACCAGCTCGGCTTGGAGCGCCAGGCGGCCACTGTGGTTCGGCCGCCGAACAGTGTGGCGGCGGCGGGTTGCTGTTCGGCATACAGCACTTCCGCCTTGTCATGCGGGACGCCATTCGCGAAATATTTGAGGAAAGCCTCCTCGGAAATCATGGTGAATCCGTCGTGCTCCTGGACGCCGGCCCGTACCGGCATCGTCGGAAATTTGCTGGAAAGCGCGACGAAGTCCTCTCCGGCATCAGGCGCCCGCGCGGCAACATAGACCAGTGCGCTGACCTTCGGATCCGTTCCCGCTTCGCTGATGACAGTGCCACCCCAGGAATGGGCGACCAGCACGGTCGGTCCATCCTGCAACGCCAAGGCGCGGCGTGTCGCGGCAACGGAATCGGCGAGCGATGTCAGCGGATTCTGCACCGCCGTTACATGCAGGCCGGCCGCCTGCAGGCGCGCGATGACCTCGGCCCAACTGGAGCCATCCGCCCAGGCCCCATGCACCAGCACCACATTGCGCGCTTCCACCGGTTTGGTGGTCTGCGCCGATGCCGCCGCAGCAAAGAGCGTCACGGAAAGCATACCCGCCGCGACCGCCGCCAATTTTCCCAATGTCTTCATTTGTCGAACTCCGTGACTAGCCATTCATATCGGAGCATGTCGCTCCCTTGATGCTTTTCGACCCGGGGCATCGCGGTGAAACATCATCACGATCTTGTGATCGCGATGGGCAATCAGAAAAAGAATCGGCGGCGATGTAACACAGACGGCTTTGCCCGCGAATGAAGCCACATGGAAACGCGCGAACATATCTGGGCGGAGGCCATGCGGGCCGAACGTCGGGGCGAAACCGCAGCCTATGAACGCCTGCTCGGCGAGATTGCGGACGCCCTGCGCCGCCTGATCCGGGGGCGTCTGGCCCGGCTTGGATTGGGTGTGCATGAAACGGAAGATCTGGTTCAGGAGATCCTGATCGGCCTGCACATCAAGCGGCACAGCTGGGATGCCGGCCGGCCCTTCCTGCCTTGGCTATATGCGATCGTCCGCTACAAACTGGCGGATGCCGCGCGTCGGCTCCGGCGCGAAGCGCGCTATCGATGCGACATCACGTTGGACGAATGGTCTGCGCTCTTTGCCGCTCCTGCAGAAGATTTTGACCGCACCTTGATCGATGTTGATCGTCATGTGGATGGCTTGCCCACGGGCCAGCGCGAGGTTGTTCGCGCTTTGGCGATAGACGGGGCTTCGGTCCGTGCAACCGCGCAAAAGCTTGGGACAAGTGAAGGGGCGGTTCGCATGACGCTGCACCGGGCGCTCCAGCGCCTCGCTGCGGCGGCCGATCTTGAACGCGCCGAACCCATTCGAGGCAAGGCATGAGCCCCGCCAGCAAAACGGGCCATGATGAAACGGGCCGGGGCGAAACCGGTCGGGGCGAAACGGACCGTCTGATCCGTCACCTTGCGCGTGAGGCGGGGACGCAGCGGGATCGCGGCGCTTTTTCATTCGACCGGATGTTGTTTCTTGTCGCCGCCCTGTCGCTCATCGTCGCGGTCGCCCTGACCTTCCTCCTGTTTGGTATCCGCGCCGATCTGCTGGCGACAATGCGGAGCGCGCCGTTCCAGCACAAAGTCGCCTGCACGCTCGCCCTGGCTTGCGGCGGCTTCCTTCTGGTGCGGGATGCGGCCCGGCCCGGTGGCACGGGAAGATCGCTCCTGGTACTTTTGCCTGGCGTGGTTCTGCTCGCATTCGGCGGCGCAACGGACGCGTCTGGACTCTCCGTCATGGGACAATCGGGCATATCGGTGCCGATCTGTGTCGGGGCGATCATCGTCCTGTCGCTGCCCGCTTTGGCGATGACCATCGGTGCACTGAGGATGGGCGCTTCAACCCGTCCAACCGTCGCCGGCGCCACAGCAGGGCTGCTTGCCGGCGCGCTGGGCGCCGCCGCCTACACAGTGGCCTGCAGGAACGATGGCGGGCTCTTCGTGGCGATCTGGTATAGCGCGGCGATCCTGATCGTGGCCACCCTCGGTGCAGCTATCGGCCGGCGCGCGCTGGCCTGGTAATGGCGCGACGGCCCTTCAGATCCCGAACGTTCCGATAAAGTTCCATCGGACTCGATGACAGCCGGGCCCCCGGGTCAATTATAGGTCGCCCGCCAAGGAAGCAGTCCCGCAGATCGATCTGGTTCTCGGCTAGAATCGGCCGCGTTGCGAAAAAGGCCCCGTGACGATCGGCCTCTCTGGACGATCTGCCCGCATCTGGGCGAGTATGGGGCGCCGATGGAGCTGGTCTTCCACGGACAAGCGGCGCAAGACGGGCGACCGACGCAAGACAAGCGACGAGAGATGAGCCATGAGTGAGCAATGGAAACACCAGATCAGGATCAATCTTCAGCCCGACATGGCGGAGATGGCGCGACGCGATCCGGGCAATCCTGCGCTGCGCCCCCTGGCTGAGATATTGGCCAGGCATCACGCGACGATGAAATGTCAGTACGATGCCTTTGCCGATTATGTCGCCGAGGCGGAGAAGCAGGGCATCGACGGCTATCCGCTGTATCGGTGGACCAAGGCGACGATCGAGGATCCGGCGAAGAAGGAAAAATACCTCCTCTCCTTCACGCTCCGGGTGAAGGACGAGGAGGTTTACGACAAAGATCTCGCCGCCCCGCTCGAAGCCGATCTGGCCCCGCTTGTCGGCGGTGACTTGATCGCGCGGCTGTCCAATCACGATACCAATCCCGCCAACAACCCTCAGCCGCCGGCGCGCTTTCGCCAATAGGGGTCGGAGACATGATCGCTTTGCGGCGCGCCGTCCCGGCAGGCTTCGCTTGAACAAGACGGCGCGGATCGTTCTGCTCAATGGCGTGGGGAGCGTCGGCAAGAGCTCGATCGCGAAGGCGCTGCAGGTGGTGGCGGCGGAACCTTTCCTGCATGTCGAGATGGATGCGTTCCTGGAGATGATGCCCGAGCGTAGTTTCGGGCAGGCCGAGGGCCTCGTGTTCGAAACGGTGCAGGAGGATGGCAAGCCCTCGGTCGTCATCAAGAGCGGGCCGGTCGCCGAGCGGACCTTCCGCGGGATGCGGCATGCGATCACCGCCATGGCCGCGCAGGGAAACAACCTGATCGTCGATGATGTCCTGCTGGATGATGCGGGCGCGGAATATGCGGCCCTGCTGGCCGGTTTCGAGGTCTTCCGGGTCGGCGTCTTTGCGTCCCTCGAGGTGCTGGAGGAACGGGAGCGGCTTCGCGGCGACCGGATGATCGGCCTGGCGCGGTGGCAATATGACCGCGTTCATCAGGGAATGATCTATGACCTTGAGGTCGATGCCGGCGCGGCCACGCCTTTGGACTGCGCGATACTGATCAAGGAGACATTCGGGCTGTAAGGGTCGGCATGGCGGCCGCTGTGAGGCGGCTTTTGGTACCTGACATGCATTGACTATGGACCCCGGGTCAAGCCCGAGGACATGGCCCGGGGGTGACGAGTCTTTTTGTGGTTGGCACGCTGCACTCCAGTTGGACCCGTCAGGCTGCTTGCGGTCATGGAAGTGTTACGCGCAGATGAATTTGCAAGGGGTGGCGTCGTGATGTAGCTAGGGGAGCGTGAGGGCCAAGATAGGATGCGGATATGATCAAGATGTATGGGTTCTGGCGGTCGGCGGCCTCGTTTCGGGTGCGGATCGCGCTCAATCTGAAGGGCCTCCCTTACGAGGAGGAGATGATCGATATCGATGCGGGCGAGCAATACGCACCGGGATATCACGCGATGAATCCGCAATCGGCGGTGCCCTCGGTCTATGTCGATGACGGCCGGCCGCTGACGCAATCGCTGGCGATCCTGGAATATCTGGAGGAGACACATCCGACACCGCCCTTGCTACCGGCCGATCCGCGCGGCCGGGCAAGGGTGCGGTCCATCGCTCTAATATTCGCCGCCGACCATCATCCGCTGATCGTGCCGCGCGTGCGGCGCTATCTCGGCGAGATCCTGAAGGCCGATGACGCACAGCGTACGGCCTGGGTCCGCCACTGGTTCCGCGAGGGGCTGGTGCAGGCCGAGGCGCGGCTGGCCACCGAGGCGGATACCGGGCAGTTCTGCCATGGCGACACGCCCACCATTGCCGATCTCTGCCTGATCAGCCAGGTGGCGGGCGCCAAGGGCTTCAAGGTGGAGATGGCCGATCTGCCGACGGTCAGCCGGATCGCCGATGCCTGTCTGGCACTCGAGGCCTTTGCCCGCGCGCATCCGCTGCGGCAGAAAGGCGCGCCGGCGGCGCATTGAGGGAGCTCTATTCCTTGTAGTCGCCGCGTGGTCCGATCTTTTCGCTTTCCCGGCACAGCTTGCGGTCGAGGTCGATGTTGCGGGCCTCGTCCCGGCTTTCCTGCTGCTGGCGCGCCTCCTGCTTCTGTTCGGCGGTGCCGGGCGGTGCGGCGGCGGGAGCGAGCGGCGGCGTTTTCATCTGGCGGCCGGGCTTTTCCGGCGCCGCCTCGCCATAGGTGAAACCGGCCTCCGCGGCGCGGTCAGGATCCGGCGGGAATTGCGTGCGGGGCGCCGGAACGCGGTCCGATCCCGCTCGGCGCTCGGCTGTGGCAACGCGGTTCTTCTTGCCGGTCTCGGCTGCGGTCATGTGCTGCTCCTCTTCCTTCAAAAAAGAACCGCCCATGGCAGGGACGGTTCCACAAGGCGAGGCGCTGCGATAGACTCTGCCAGCTGCCGGTTGACGCATCCATTCTTCCAGAGAGAAGTCCCATGAAAATCGACGGTGCCTGTCATTGCGGTCGGATCACCTTCCGGGCCGAGATCGATCCAACCACGGTAAAGATCTGCCATTGCGCGGATTGCCAGACTTTCTCCGGCTCGGCCTTCCGCCTCAGTGTCACGGCAGCGGAAAGCTCGTTCGACTTGCTGTCGGGCGAGCCCCGGACTTATGTCAAGACCGGCGAGAGCGGCAAAAAGCGGGCGCAAGGTTTCTGTGGCGATTGCGGCACGGCGATCTACAGCACCGATGCGGAAGAAGCCGCCGGGGAAGATGCCGCCGGGGATGGACCGAAGCGCTATACGTTGCGCGTCGGCAACATCCGCCAGAAGGCCGCGTTACGCCCTTCGAGCCAAATCTGGTACCGCTCGGCGATGGCGTGGCTCGCCGACCTGCCGTCGATCAGGCGGGTCGAACGGCAGTAGCGGGCCGGACCAAGTCCCCTGTATCAACCAGGCTGTATCAATCAGGCTCATCAGCCTGCCCGATCAGTCCGTCGGGTCAATCGGATGAGTCAATCCGATGACGCGGCGAGCCGTTCCACGTCGATCCGGTCGCCGGTCCGGCTGATCCGCAGGCTCGGCGAGGGCTCGTTGACCCCGGCCGGGACCGAGATCACCTGCGACTGGCCGGGCTGCAGCGGCGCGGAAAAGCGGATAATGGCATGCTGTTCCGCCTTGCCGCTCCGGCCGGTGATGCTGTCGATCGTGGTCACGACATGCCAGCCATCGGGTTCGCTCGCCCAATAGGTGACCGCCAAGACGTTGTCGCTCACATGGGTCACGATACCCTGGCCCTCTCGCAGCGTCCGACTGGGCTGCGCGGAATCGGATTCGGCGGCAGCCTGCAATGCGGGAATTGCGGCGGTCAGGCCTAAGGCGACCACACCGGCCAAGCCGGCAATTTTAACAAACTTATTCATCTCACCCTCCAGTTACGAGAACCACGAGACATCCAAAGCGGCTTGCGGCGGACAGAACGATCAACGGCATATGAAATGGGGCATATGCACCTTTTTTAAAGATTTAGAACGGAAGCAACCTGTGTCCGGCATCACAAAAGGCCACATGCCGTGGAGTCGGACAGCGGGTGCCGCAACGCGGGCAGCGTAGGGTTTGGCCGTTTCGCAATTATGTCGGAATCAGTCCGATCGGGTTACCGACGTCGCGGCACGTGATCCTGAACCGCGACCAAATGACTGCTCACCCCAGCCGGCTCGATCAAGCCACAGGGGAAAATGGTGTATATGCCTGTATTTGTAAGAGCGCGTTATGTCGCAGGCTTAATCGGTGGTTGCAAAAGCCCCGTTCGACGTTGGGCCGAGATGCGATCGGGTGCGGGGGACTGCCCAATCCAGCAGCGATCCGGCAGTTCCCCGGCGGGGTGATCGAAATACGAAGAAGCGCAACAAATTGGTTGCGTTTTATCCGGATGCCGCCATATTGATAGGCAACCAGGAGGTTGCATATGTCCGATCGCATCGAGAAGCATATCGAGTTGAAGGCGCCGGTCTCACGGGTGTGGCAGGCGCTGACCGATTACCGGCAATTCGGTACCTGGTTCAGGGTCGCTCTGGACGGGCCGTTCGTCGTCGGCGCGGTGACACGGGGCCGCATCACCTATCCCGGCTACGAACATTTGACGATGGAGGTGACGGTGCAGGCGATGGAGCCCGAGCGGCTATTCGCCTTCACCTGGCATCCCTATGCCGTCGATCCCAAGACAGATTATTCGCAGGAGCCGCCGACCCTGGTCGAGTTCCGCCTGGAAGAAACGGCCGGCGGGACGCTGCTGCATCTGACCGAATCCGGTTTCGACAAGATCCCCGCCGGCCGGCGCGCCGAGGCGTTCCGCATGAATGAGGGCGGCTGGGCCGCGCAGTTGGAGAATATCGCACGCTATGTCGGCTAGACATCGCAGCAACCTCGCCACGGCCAGACGACTGCATGCGCCGATCTTCGCCGCACTGGGCGATGAAACGCGACTGTCGCTGGTCGCGAAACTCTGTGCCGGATCGCCGCAATCGATCACGCAACTGACGGCGGGCTCGAAGCTCACCCGCCAGGCCATCAGCAAACATCTTCGTGTCCTCGAA
>Ga0255336_102012_pt1 | contig 11602 bp, 18 predicted proteins | sample MeOH1_35cm_T3_17_FD_189102 | JGI IMG/M metagenome (GOLD analysis project Ga0255336, IMG submission 189102) | Sandy soil microbial communities from University of British Columbia, Vancouver, Canada - MeOH1_35cm_T3_179 | ecosystem: Engineered > Artificial ecosystem > Sand microcosm > Unclassified ...
AAAGCTCTCAGTAAGCTAACATTGTCTCTGCTCGATGCCGGTCTAACCGGCACGAGCGACACTAAGACCATCCCCCGGCCCTTAGTCCCTTGGTGGGCGGAACGGGAAACCGTTCCGCCACCTTCCCGCCCCCCCGCCCTCTCGCGTCAGTGCCATCGCCACGCCACGCAAAGAATCGCCAGCACGACGACGAAGATGCACGCGCCGCGCGGATGCTTATCGAGCTTCACAACGAAATCGCCGCATGCGCGGATGACTTTCGCCACGTCTAGATTTTCGAGAAATTTCATCGGCTTCGTTTGCTTCTGGAGTTAGAGCCGACGTATAGATATAAGCTGTTTATCACTTCGGCCGCTCCGGTTTCGGATGCCTCTATGATCGCGTCACGCCTGCCATTAGCCGCTGGCAGTTTTCCTATTTCGGCCGCCCACCCCGCGCTACGACTTCACAACGTCAAGAGAGCACAGCTCGATATTCATTATTTTTGCCGGGCGATGCGCATGAAGAGGCAGTGAAGCTGGTCCACTTGTGGGTTTGACGACTCGGGGAGGCCATCGGAAACAGCTACTATGCGTCTTCGTTTGTGGTCAACTCCAAACACGCTAAAGGGGCGTCTAAATGAGCACAGAAGTGCGCGACTACGTTTCCGTTTCTGAAAAGCTAAAAAGCTTCGGGGTCTCGATTCCGAGCGGACTTGCAATTCTGCCGGACAACCTTGCGACGGCAACGTCCATCGGCGACCTTCGCCAGCAAGTTGAATCTGATACCGTGCGGACGCTGCTGAAGACAAACAAGATCGCCTATGTCGAGATTTTTGGCGAAGACGATCAGCCGCCGTATCTACAACAGTATGGCTTTGAGTGGTTCGGCCCAACCCTTTTTATATCGGCGGGTCTTCTCTCGCAGGATCCCAATATCCTGTCTGTAACTTTGGGGGTCATCACGAACTACCTCTACGACCTTTTCAAAGGTGCTCAGGATGGCAAGGCTTCGCTCGATGTAATCTTTCAGCAAGCAGATGGTTCCTGCAAAGAGATCCACTACAGTGGTCCCCCTGATGGATTAAGTAAGGTTGCCGATATTGTCAAGGATTTAGGGGGGCAATAATGAGCGTGCCACTTGTGGAGCAACCAGTAACGATGACCCTCGGGCAGGCGTTCGATTACTTCAACGCCGGTATTGCGGAGGCAGAAACTTTCCTCTGTCTCGCAAGATCCAGCAAGCTGCAACTGGAACAGTGTTTAGCTCTCGACTTGCTGTTGTACAACGCGACACGCATCAAGCACGAGGCAGTTCGTCGCGGTGATGAAAACGATGCGAACCTCTTCTTGGGTTTCGAGTGCGCCATAGGGGCAGTGCGGTCCGAGTTGATGATGTGGATCCTGCTAAAGCGAGACATGCCGAACGAGGCGTGGGATCAACTCGTGTCTGCTCAGATGGCGTGCTTGGACGCAACGCGTGCACATACCGGCTTTGCGGACTGCGAGCGACGCCTGAGGGATTTGGAGCAGCTTGAAGGTCAAATCTTCCCGCCACAGGCATTCATGAGTGCAGGATTTGTCTCGAATAGGTTGGACTGTTCTATCTGCGGTGAGCGCTATTCGAAGTGCGAACATCTACGCGGAAAGCCTTACATGGGACAATTCTGCGAAGTCATTCACCGCAATCCGCGGGGCGACCACGTCGCTTTGGTCAAAATTCCTGCGGACAAGCGCTGTCGTGTTGTCTCGTTTAAGACTAAGGACGGTCATCGAGACAAACTCTCTTGGGAAATTACGCCATACAGGAAAGGCGAGGTGTTCAAAGAAGATGACGCGCTTGAGGTGCAATCGATCCTCCTAGCCGTCAACCGCTATCCTTACTTGGTGCCAACGGGGAAGATTCTCGGCCCGCAACTTCAAGCATTGATATCAGAATCAGGGGCGCTCGCAGCCGAGAAAGCCGAGAGAGAAGTCGAACGACCTGTTGCGCCGGAATGAACAGATCGCCGCGAGCGCGGCGTAAATGCACTCGTCAGTCGATAATCCGCCGAGTATTTACGCCCCTCTTTCTTCATCGTCGCAGAACTTCGAAAGCCCGTAAGCAATCGCGGCAGCTCGACTCATGTTCAAACGCTCTGCGACCCGATCGACACGCGCCAAAAGCGCCGGCGTGATCGTCAAGCTAATCGGCGTCTTTCTCGTGCGCGATCGCTCAACGCTCTCGCGCCTATCGCCTCGCTCGAACTGTTCGGCCGTTGCCGTCTTGACCGTTACAACGACTTCAACTGTGCTCATACCTTTCCCTTCGGTATTTGATGCCTTGCCACTTTGGCATCATGGTATCAAGGCATCACTTAAGCCGAGTGCCAGTTAGCGGTGGCAAGCCTTTTGATGCACGCACCATGTTCAAACCGACAATGAACAGCTCTTGCAACGATGTGTCAAATCGTGCCGCAAAGTCTTTCGCCTCGATCCACTGCTCGCGCGTGAGACGCACCGGCACGGTCTTTGGCGGCCTTGCCTCGGCTTTCTTCTCGGCAGGCGCGCTATCACCGGCGACTTGCGCTACAGCCGGCGCGGCCGGCGGCATGACGGCCGCCGATGGATTGTTCGCGCTGATTTTCAGCGCGCCGAAACTCGGTGGTTTCTTCGTGCTCACTGCATGTTCTCCATAAGCCATTGATAGACGGCGCGCGCTTCGCTTGCGGCCTTGTCGTCGTGGTTCGATGTGAATTCGCACACGGCAAGGCCGGACGAAAGCGCACGGCCGAACGCCTTGCGATCGCCGAAGTATTCCGGGCACACCGGCCCGACCTGCGAAAGTGTCTCGATCGCGTCACGCGTTTCAGGCGATCGCTTGTCCGCTCGATTCAGGACGAACACGAACGGCCGGCCGGCGGCCGAGATGACCGACAAGGCCCGGTTCAGCGCCGCCATATCTGGGAAAGTGGGCTGCACCGGCACGACCACGAGATCGGCGACGCTCACCAGCTCGGACGCACCGGCGTTGATGTGTGGCGGGCAATCGACGATCGCCAGCTCGTAGCCTTCCGCCTCGGCGGACGCGAGCAAGTCGCGAATCGTCGACGGCGCACCGGCGACGACTGCCGGCTCGTCTTTCGTTCGGCCGCTGGCCCACGCTTGGCCCGTGCCCTGCCCGTCTGCATCAATCAACGCCGTCTTTTGCGATTTTGACGCCTCGACGCTGACGTGAATTCCGATCGTCGACTTACCGCTACCGCCCTTCTGACTGAACACCGATATTGTTCGCATTCGCCGTTTCTCCATGCCCTTCCCCTTGGTATCACGGTATCAAAGTGTCAAAGCGACATTCCCGAAAAGCCTTTGCGGCCGTTCGTTATGGCGAATGATGCCACGAACATTTGATACTTTGGTGTCTTGGCATCTTGGTATCACGATGCCAAAATCGGCCGCCGGTCGGCGGGGCCGCTGATGCGCCGCCACGCGAGGCCGGCCGCCTCCGATACCGATGCGCAGTTCGTCGACGTGCGCGCCCTGGTCGACCGGCGTGCAGCTCGTCGCCCGGCCGACCGAGCGCCGGCCGTCACACGGGGCCGCCAGCGGCTTCGGAGTGTGGAAGGCAAGGCCATGCCCCCCGCCGCGCGCCACGCGGGCCTCTGACGCGCTTCGCCGGCGTGCTCGGCACGCAGCTCGTCGACGCGATCGGCGTGCAGCTCGTCGCAACGAGCACGGCATGCACTGCGCCGGCGATCAAGCTGTCGACCGCCACGCGGGCCGGCCGGCGGCCTCGCTTGATACCTTGGTGTCTTGATATCTTGGTATCAAGACACCAAGATCGGCCGCCGGCCGCCTCGATGCCGATGCGCAGCTCGTCGACGTGCGCGCCCCTGTCGACCGCGTGCGGCTCGTCGCCGGCCGATCAAGCGCCGACCGTCACACGGGCCGCCGGCGGCTTCGGAGCGGGGGAAGGGAAGGCCATGTCATACCGAGCGACACGGGCGGGCCGCTGATGCCCCGCCACGCGACGCCGGCCGCCTCGATGCCGATGCGCAGTTCGTCGGACGGCCGCCGGAAAGCCGGCGATCGAGCGGCCGGCCGGCGCTCGGCGTGCTGCTTTCCAAGTCGGCACAGGCATATCCAAAAACCCGAGGATTTCCACCCTGTTTGCCGCTAAGTCATTGATTCTTGAGAAAACACCATCCTCGACCGACCCCGTTTTTTCCTCGGATTCGCCCCGTTTTCCCTCGGCACCGTTTCGGCCGCGCTTTACTCTCTCTCTCTTTAAATCATTGAAAAGAAAGAAGAGAAGGGCATAGAAGGAAAAAAACGCGCGCACTCAGACCCGACCCGGATTCACTCGGTTTTCGCACCTGCCTATTTTTTAATCCTCGGATTCCTCATGTGAAAAAGGGCTATTCCGAGGATTGCCGAGGGGCGTGAAAGCCTTATGCGACAAGGGTTTCAGGCCGATCCCCTCGGCATCCTCGCATCCTCGTGAAAATCTCCCCTACCCCCGACTTGCGACGGAAAGCCCGCCCTTTTCTCTGTCGTCGTTTCACCCGGCCCGCGATCGCATCAAAACGCAGCTCACGCGCATCAAACCGCATCACGCCGGCGGTCTCGAAATCGTCGCGAAGGCCTTGCGGCAAGGCGCTCGGCCGGCCGGCGGTCGACTGCATGAAAAGGAGAGGCACAAGAACATCGCAGGCGCGGAGGGGTGACTGCGAAATTCGGGCGACGATGCCCGGTAAATCGGCCCGCTGGCCGGCCGGCTCCCTCGGCATCGCTGGGACCCCCTGCCCGCCCGTGGCGACCCCGTGGCGGCCTCGCACGGGCCAAGGCGACCCCGTGACACCTTGAACGAACGGCGGGCGTGCAGAAGGGCGGCCGGATACTGTATGGATATACAGGTATGTTCAAACTATGGAACCGGACGACGACACCGACGCCCGCGAGCCGAGTGAGAACGGCGATGGCCGACGAATCGCCCCCTCTCTGCTGAACATTCGGGCGTGTGTGTACCACAAGTGCATCGGCATGGATCGCACGCGATCCGACTTGAGCGGGCGACGTGGCGCGAAGCGACGCGGCGGGCGCGATTTATGTCGGCCTTAGCGGCCGGCGCGGCTTCGCCGCGTCGGGCGGTTAGGCCATAGCCCCGCCGGCCTTCATTGTTCGATGAGTTTCTGAGAGAGTCTTGTGCAGCTCGGCGAGCTGGCCGTGAGCCGCCCAGGGTAGGGAATCACGGCCGCGCCAACGTGCGGGGCTTCGTTCGTCTGGATTGGGTGTAATCGTCAAGTGATGCGCCGCTAGGCGCGCACTTGTTGCCCCTCACGGGGCGGAGCGCGAAGCGCGGGGGGTGGGGTTAAACCGGCCGTGACCTTTGCGCGTGCCCGGTTGGCGGTACAGGGTCTGCCTTTGGTTCACCCGCATCCCTATGGATAACCCGGCACAACTCGGCGAACCGAGTTGCACCACGTTACCCACAGGGAACCCTTGCGAGCTCTGGCTACGCCCTGACGCGCTTCGCTTGCCTTGTTGAGATAGAAAATCAACGTCAAAACCATCAGCAAGCTCTGTACTACTTGGAGCGAATCGGAACCTGTAGCTAAAAGCAGTTCGAACACGACGGTGCATATAAAACAGATAAAAGAGGAACGACCTCCAAAAATCGGCCGTAAGCCTTATGTGCACTGGGTTTCAGCGATTTTTAAAGGGATCACCTTGGATGATCCCTATTGGGATCACTCTGGGTGATCCATAAGCTCATTGACGATACCCCTTAGCTCACGTAGCATGAGCCTTGACGGATCATGAAAGATTAATAGAAAACATAGATGAGCCAAGACGTTACTACCGTTGATCCCAATAGGGATCAACTCACTCAGGAAAACGAACGCCTCCGTACCGAACTGGCTAAGCTCAAGCGCGGTGCTGTGAATCAAGGCTTTGTGCAGGTGAGCCGGAAGTATCTGGATGACCTAGACGAGCTGGCATTTCGCTCGCCGGCCGCGCGGAAGCTGCTTACGAGCCTCGTTAAGGCCATGAACCGGCAAAACGCCGTGATGGTCTCCCAAGCGTCTCTCGTTAAGCTAACGGGCCTAAGCGCACCGACGATCAAGCGCGCCGTGGCGCTGCTGCGCGAGCAGCAATGGATTGAGGTGTTGAAAGTCGGAACGTCGAACGTGTACCGAATCAATTCATCGGTGTTTTGGACTTCGCGCGCTGACGGTCGGTGGGCATCCTTCGCCGCCGAAGTCGTGGTGAATTTCGACGAGCAAGACGAAATCACGAAGGCCGCTCCGATCAACCCGCCGAAAACGAGTCTACGTCACATCCCTGTGCTGACGGCTGATGAGGATGTAATCGTGTCGGGCGCGGCTCTCGGCTCGGACGAACCGCCCGAACAATCGCAACTCGATTTTCACAAAAGCTAGGGCGCAGGAAAGCGTTTAGGGCGCACGGTCGCTAACGGCGGATACACGACCGCGCGCGAATTCGAAATGCGCGACGCGCCGACGAGCGACCTGCACCAAACGCACTTTCGCAAGGCGCTAGTTTCCCCCATCTCAAGTTTTCCAAATCGATATGTTTGCTACGGAACGTGCGGCTGATATTCACCGGAGAACAAGGCGCCACATGGTTTTCCGGGGAGTCGGTTTCGCGCCACGCTATGCAAAAGTCAAGACTTCGACAGCAAATAAAACGATTTGACCTGTCTCGAATTTACAGTAACCTTAGCGCTGGTAGAGCACAAAAGAAACAACCCCGCAAGGCTCTGTTAGAACCTTGCGGGGTTGGTATCCGCCAGCCTTAAATCTGCTCTACCTCATGAGGCAAATCATGATGGAGTTTTTAGCTGTACTTGCATCGCGACTCGCAATCGCTTTGCTCGAATCAGACGTTTTCATGGTGTTCGCGCACCGTGCGTTTGATTCAGTTTCTTCTTTCCTGAGGTAACCCCTCATTTCCGACCCGGCGATTTTCGCCGGGTTTTTTTTGGCCTGAAAAAACACGCCTAAAAAAAACCGCACCGAAAATCCGAGCGAAAAACCCGCGGTAACCACAGACGAAGGTTACGGCGAGCCTCATAGATTCGCAAGTTTTTGTTGTGCACATCTGTCGATCGCAGGTCGACGCCTACGTGAGTAGGCAACGTACATAACCTTATTTTTTGGCTTGCATAGACTTATATTTGACTTATAATTGTACGCGTGAACTCAATTAACTGGACACCGCGAGCGGTAAAACAGGCCCGCAAGCTCGACCGCCCCGTGCGCCTGCAAATCCTCGACGCCGTTGATGCCTTGACCGCAATGCCGGATTGCCAGAACGTGAAGGCCCTGACGAACCACGAGTACGGCTATCGGCTTCGCGTCGGCAACTACCGGGTCCTGTTCGATTGGGATGGGGCGATCAAAATCGTCGAAATTCAGGAAGTGAGGAAACGCGATGAACGCACCTACTAACATCCAAACAATCACGGGGCCGGACGGAAAGCCGGCCTTCGTCGTGATTCCCTACGCCGACTACATCGCGCAGCACGCGCGCGATAACAATCTGATCCCGCATGACGTTGTGCGCCGTGCCCTCGCCGATGACGTGCCGCCGGCGCGCGCATGGCGCGAACACCTTGGACTCACGCAAGCCGAAGTCGCGGGCCGCATTGGCGTGAGTCAATCCGCCTACGCGCAGCAGGAGGCGAGCACGCGCATGCGCAAGGCGACGCGCGAGAAGATCGCGGGCGCGCTCGGCATCACGCCGGCGCAACTCGATCTTTGATCGTTAAACAGACGGAATCAATCGTCGGCCGCCGATAGCTTTTCGTTTTTATGGTAAGCCTCGCGCAGTCGCTTTCCGCGCGCTTCCATATGCAGTCTTGCTGCTTGTATTTGCTCGGGAGTTCGGACGAGGCCGAAATACCCATTTCCGCCTCTCTCTATCGCGCCCAGGTCCGCATTGATATCTAATTCTTCGCGTGATGCGTATTTTCCATAGGTTTCATAGAACGAGTCTGGATCGCCGGCTTCGTCGCAGGCGTCGCGTTCATTTGCCCACAATATGCGGAGGTTCCGCTCATTGTCATAGGCACGCCGAGCCTGTATCTCCGCGTCAAGCCGAGCAATTTTCCGATACAAAACCGCTACCCACGCTAAGAGCAAGAAGATACCAAGGATAGGAATGAACATTTCCGCCTTTCGTGTTGGTGGCAAATATCGGCGATTCTCCAGACCCGTTTTATCGTCGTCAAGAAAACGAACGTTTTCTGTGCGGTTTGAGTGAGGGGCGCTTGAGGCCCCTTTTCTTCGCTTAAGTGGTAAAGAAACTCAGTAAACTTATCAACGCAAAGAAAACGTCTGCAACACGGTTTATTTACTCGACGGGGAAACCATGCGCGATCCAGCCGACAAGGGCACGCTCGATATCGTCACCGGCGGCATGCGCATCGGCTATGCGCGCGTGTCGACGGTCGATCAAAACCTCGAGCTGCAACACGACGCGCTTGCGCGTGCCGGCTGCGTGCAGGTCTATGAAGAGAAGGCAAGCGGTAAATCGAAGTCCGGCCGGACCGAGCTGGCGAACATGATGCGAGCGTTACGCAAGGGCGACACGCTGATCGTTTGGCGGCTCGATCGCCTCGGCCGATCGCTCGGCGACCTCGTGCAGCTCGTCGACGAGCTGGCCGCGCGTGGCGTCGCGTTCGAAAGCCTGTCTGAGAAGATCGACACGAGCACCGCGCAAGGCCGCATGTTTTTCGGGTTCATGGCGTCGATGGCGCAATATCAGCGTGACGTGATAAGCGAGAACACGCTTGCGGGCCTGAAAGCGGCCCGCGCGCGCGGTCGCAACGGCGGCCGGCCCGCTTCCCTCGACGATGCCGCGATCGCCGAAATACGCGTGCTGATGCAAAGCAACGAAATCTCTGCTACGAGCATTGCGAAGCGCTACGGCGTCAGTAAAACCACGCTTTACAACACGCTCAAGCGTGCAGAGAAAAACAACACTATTCCGACTCGCTAATCACTCTGCGGATAGTCGTATCGCTAACGCCAAAGCGTTCCGCAATTGCCGAGACCGGCACACCGTTTTCATGCGACAACGATCTAATTTTCTCGATCGCCGAGCTATCGATAAATAGTCGGCGTTGCTCCGCTATAACGCGCTTGCGCCCCGCCCTCTTCCTAGCTATCGCCCTACTGGCCGCCGACCTGTCTGACATTGGAATATGCACCGCTGGATTAGGCTTTCCGCTAGGGCTAAGCGTGCGTGATATCTCTAGCTTTGCTTCGAACGTATGACCGCATTCGATATCTGTACATCTGTATCGAATCGCATGGAGCAACGGAGAAGATTCTAAGAACTCGTGCAGCTCAGAGAGAGCCTTGCAGTGTGGACATTTCATTGAAATGTAGCTGCTGGCATGGCGTTTTTTGTCATTCATTGCATTGGCCTAATCTTTATATCGTGCGTTTATCACTAACCTCCGCTATGTTCAACCGTACCCATAGCGCACACAATTACAGGGTTTTGTGCTGGATGTCACGACAAAAGCCTTTGTTTGTATCGACGTGATTTAGCGCGGAATATTCATGCACTCGCTTCAACGTGAAGCGATACCTTCGAACATCAAAGGTCAAACATGAATATTCCTAACCAAAGCGAGGCCTCGATAGAGCGCGGCAGCCGTGATCGGATCGCGAACGCAATGCACTTTCTCGTGCATGCAAAACGCGTTGCGATGTGCGGCCGCTCGGCCTATACTTGCCGCGTCGCTGAGACAGCAGCGAACCGGGGTGAGAGCCGGAAATGTTCCGTGGCGGACAACCGCCGCCGTGCGGTTTTTTTACGTCCGTACACTTTGTGCCTCCTTCAATGGTCGGGCCTTGGTGGGGGTGCGCTTGCGCACGCCGGTTCCCACGGACGCCGGTCTCTCAACCCTGCCTTGTGCCCGGCCACCCCGTTTGAGAGCGGGCGTCGGGTTATTCAATCCGTCCGTGGAGGTCGCATCATGCGCCAACAAGCACCGCACGCCCATTCCGGGCAATCCCCTCTCATTCTCTCCATCGTCCGCGAAGCGTTGCGCGCCGCGGCTACTGCTGACACGTATCAAGACGCGCTCGATGCAACCGGCGATGCACTGCGCCGCGTTGCTGAACTCGCACAAGGCGAGGTGCGTCATGTCTAAGGCTAAATCGACCGCCATCGTTCCACGCCCCGTCGATCGCGCAAGCGATATCGCCGAGCTGATTTTTCAAACCGCCTTGGTCGATCACGCGCTCGAAACGACGCGCAATCTGTCGCGCATCTATGCCGACCTCACACATGAAGTCTCGGACGATTCAGCCGCTATCACGCTCGACACAAAGGCACTGCGCGGCATGATGACCTTCTTTACCGAGCAGCTCGACGAGGCGCTCGAATCCCTCGACGTGGTTCGCGCGACGCTTTCGCTGCTCGAAAAACCGGCCATTTAACCGCCCCTCGATGGAGACCCACATGAGCAACCTCGCTACCCTCTACAAAGCCGCTTGTGACGCCTCGGCAAAATTCATCGCAGCGCGCGACGAGCTCGTGAAAGCCGAAACCGCATACAACGAGGCGCGGAAAACGGCCCCCGCACACGAACTCAGCGCCGTCGAAGCGCACCGTCGACCGTTGAATTTTTCGAACACGGTCTGCACTGACTGCTGACCCTCCCTCATTCATGAATCACGCCGGCGCGTTGACATTGCGCGCCGGCCATCGCATCGCTATTCAAGGTCCTCAAATAATGAACAAGCTGCAACAACGCTACCAACAGGCGAAAGCCAAATTTGCAAGCGCGCTCGAAAGTCTGGAACTCATTCGACACACCTACGAAAACGGCGTGTGCAAGGATTTCGCTGAGGCGAAGAAGAACCGGGAATCGCTCGCCGCGCAGCTCGATATCCAGAAGCAAGCAAGCGAGAATGCCAAGGCCGCACTTGCTCAAGCCATGCACGAATCGAATGGCGCCCGCACGGCTGAAGTCGCTCAGGCGCTCTCCGAGCGCCGCAATACCGACGATATGATCGAGCAATATGCCGCCCTGTTGTCCCAAAGCGATCAACTCGTGAACGCTCTCCAAGTCGATGCTTCGCCCGTTGCGAAGAGTTACGTCCAGGCTTATGAGGACGCGGCTCAACGATGGGCCGAAATGAACGCGTTTGCGGCGCTTGTCGAGTGCGGCGAACGGCTCGCCCGCGCGATGATTGTCACGGCCCCCTGTGATGGTTTGCTGCCTTGGAACAAGCGGCGTACACGCGGTGAAGGTGAACATCCCGAGCCTTCGTGCGAACAGATCATCATGAACGCACTGCGCGACCTCGCGTCGCAATGCGAAGAACGCCGTCCCTATGTGCAGGAAATTGGTCCGATGGAGATGGGAACGATGGCGATCGACGACATTCTCAATCCCGTGCAGATTCACATGAAAAGGCAGCATGTGAAGGTGCGCGACACGAACGACTGAGAATCAACAAAGTGAAGACGGAAAGCTCTCAGTAAGCTAACATTGTCTCTGCTCGATGCCGGTCTAACCGGCACGAGCGACACTAAGACCATCCCCCGGCCCTTAGTCCCTTGGTGGGCGGAACGGGAAACCGTTCCGCCACCTTCCC
>Ga0255336_102014_pt1 | contig 11570 bp, 14 predicted proteins | sample MeOH1_35cm_T3_17_FD_189102 | JGI IMG/M metagenome (GOLD analysis project Ga0255336, IMG submission 189102) | Sandy soil microbial communities from University of British Columbia, Vancouver, Canada - MeOH1_35cm_T3_179 | ecosystem: Engineered > Artificial ecosystem > Sand microcosm > Unclassified ...
CATTCCGGTCCAACGCCACCGGCGACGCGCGAAGACCGACCGGCTCGATGCCATCAGCCTGGTGATCAACCTGCGCGCGTGGCTGCGCGGCGAGCGCGACCGCATGCGTGTGGTGCACGTGCCGTCGCCGCAGGACGAGGCGTCGCGCCAGCTGATGCGCGATCGCGGGCAACTGCAGAAGGAAGTCTTGCAGCACCGCGACCGCATGCGCAAGCTGCTGGCCACGCTCGGCTGCTGGGACGAGGTCGATCACCAGGCCTTCGCCGGCCGGCTTGCCCGTGACGAGGTGCGCTGTCATGACGGTGCGCCGCTGCCGCCCGAGCTGCGCGAGCGGCTGCTGCGCGAGTGTGAACGGCTGGCCCTGGCGCAGCAGCAGTTCGCGGCACTCGAGAAGACGCGCCAGGCGAGCGTGCCGGCACCCGCGCGCAGGCGAAGCGATGCCCTGGCGCGCCTGAAGGGGATTGGCGAAGTGGGCGCGTCGCGCCTCGCGCTGGAGCTGTTCTGGCGGGAGTTCAGCAACCGGCGCCAGGTGGGGGCGTGCGTCGGGCTGGTGCCACAGCCCTACGACAGCGGCGAGAGCCATACCGATCAGGGCATCAGCCGGCAGGGCAATCGGCGGGTGCGCGCACTGCTGGTCGAGATGGCGTGGTGCTGGCTACGCTACCAGCCCGACAGTGCACTAACGCAGTGGTTCAACCAGCGCACCCAGGGCACGCGAACAAACCGCCGCGCGCGACGCATCGCGATCGTCGCGGTCGCACGGCGCCTCGCGATCGCGCTGTGGCGCTACCTGAAGGACGGGGTGATACCCGACGGCGCGCAACTGAAACCAGCTTGAGCCGGCACGGAATCGCAACCCGCCATCACGCAAGGAGCAAAACTGATGTATGGACAACCCACCCCCGTTCGAAGAGAACATGCCCGTTCCCGCCGCGGGTTGCTGACGCAACCGATTTTTTAGATGGGGCATGCTCCCGCTGATGATGATGTCGGCGCAACGCGCATACCGGATGAGGCTGACCACGTGCCAGCGGATAGAAGTCTGTGGGACGTCAGGTCTCACGCGCGCGGCAATTCGGCTTCGGACCAGAGCGTGGGGACGTCGAATGGATCGCAGCAATGGTTGACGGCGGTCAAACTCCGCCGGAGCACGCGGGCCGAAATTGCCTGTAGGCTGGCGGGCGCAATAACCTGCGTTCGCCAGCCTACGCCAGCCTATTGCGCCTTCGCAGTGTCAAGGGTCGCTGCGCTCAGGCTTCGCCTGCCCTTGACACCCGCTACGGCGCTTCTTTACCGAGCCGCCCGATGGACCTGGCCAATGATTTCGTGAGTCAGTTCGTGAAAGGCCTTGACAACTTCCTGCTCATAGAAGCGGCGGTGGAGATGACCACCTCCTCCCGCGTAGGATCTTCGATCGGCTGCTGGCTGTCCCACTTCGCAAGCACCACCTGACGGGCGATCCGAAGCCGGCCGGCAGTCGCATCGAATAAAGGGGAAAAGACATTTTCCTGCATCCGTTCCACTCCATATGAATGGCCACTTGCACATATAAGACCAACTGAGAGCATGCGGCGGATACGTCTAAAGAAAAACAGTTTTAAAGCAGACATATTGTCCTTTAAGTGATGGAGCAGAGCGAGCTAGCGATCGCAGCGAAGCCAACTTCGAGAAAATGTTTAACAACTCTCGTCTAGTTTCCATTGAGCGGGTCGTACGCCGACTATCCAAACACCTCGCCGCTACGCCAGCCAGATTTCATCGCTCACGTTTCGGTCCTTGCAATACACGATCCTTGACTTCTCAGGATGCATCGTAAGCCCACATTCGGCCAGCCGCGAGGCAATCACGAAAGTCCGTAAACGGGCGTCGGCAACTCCACGTGACGAGCTTTGATTTGTAGGGCAAGAAGACGTGAGAAGAATCGCACCAGCCCAAAATTTCCGTTGTGGAGCCAGAGGCCCGGCTGCTTGGTCGGCTTCCAGATGTTTCGATTTTCACCCGCCCATGGGCCTTGATCATCCCGTATCCCGGATCCCACCCCTCCGACCGGACCGAGCCTACCGATAATGTCCTCGGAAAGCATGCTGCCCAGCGCGGCCAGCTTTCGGTATCCCGTGGCATAGACGATTAGGTCGGCCGGCAGTTCGGATCCGTCACTCAGGGTGACACTGCGCCCGCGAATGGAGGAGACTGATACTCCGCTTCGCAACGCGATACGCCCATTGATGATGAGTTCCGAGGCACCGACATCGAGATAGAACCCAGATGGATCCTGTGTCCCTCGGGCGAAAAACCCTCCACCGTCCTCGCCGAAGTCATAAAGGAAGCCCGCTTTGCGCAACCCCTCATAGAAGGCTTCATCCCTGGCTTTGATAGTCGCGACAAAGGGTGCCTGAAACTCGGCCATCAGACGATTAGGGATAGATGCAGCGAGGAGATCGGCAAGCTCAGTGGAAAGCGTCGGTCCAGGACCATCGGTGTTAAAGATCTGGACGCCTGGCAGTATGGAGTCCATGCGCATCACAATCGTGGGGCTGCGTTGAATCATCGTTACCTCCGATCCTGCCTCCCAAAGTTGGGCCGAAACGTCGTGTCCGGACGTTCCCGCGCCTATTACGATACTGCGCAGTCCGTGGCAACTTTCGACACCGTGCAAATTTGCGACGTGAAATTGCCTTCCTTGAAAGAGATCTTGGCCATCGATTTGAGGAATAGACGGTGTATCCCAGAAACCACCAGCGCATACGAGTTGCTTCGGCCGAAGTTCAATAGTTCGGCCTTTGCGGGCGACCGATAGCCGCCACTCTCCAGCCACCTCGTCATACCGCGACGCGACACACCTGGCGCCGGTCCAAATGTTGAGATCCATGATCGTCCCGTAGGCGTCAAGCCAGTCGGCAATTTGATCCTTTGATGCAAACCGCGGCCAGTTATCCGGGAACGGCAGGTACGGCATGTGGTCGTACCAAACGGGCGAGTGCAGAGAGAGCGCTGCGTAGCGCTGCCGCCACGTGTCCGAGGGCCGGTCAAGTCTGTCGATGATAAGCGTTGGGACATTGAGCTGCTTTAGGCGCGCACCAAGGCTTAGTCCAGCCTGACCCGCTCCAACTATCACGCAATAGGGCTGCGTGGTTGTACCTAACCTCGCCTTCTCTTTATCCCGTTCGGATTTCCAGTTACAGCGTCCTCGTTCGTATCTCAGTGGCGCCCCATTCGGGCGACGCGCGCCAACGGCTTCTTCGAAGCCTTTTAATTCGGACATCGCCGTCATGAAAGTCCAGCATCGTCCGTCCCGCAGTTGCAAGACCGCCGAACAGCGCGCCACGCTCGTCTCAAAGGTGAGAATGGCTTGATAAAGGCCGTCGCTCGATTCGAGCACCTGGCTAACCATCCAAGAGCTTGGCGCGGCCGCGTCTAGACAATCGGTAAGCATAGCGCGAATTGCGAGTCGACCTTCGGCGGTGTGCACGTTCCAAGTGAACGCTGCCAGATCGCGCCAGTAACCTTCCGGCTCGAACAGATCGATGGCCTCGTCTATATCCCGACGATCTAGAGCCGCAGCGAACGCCACTACCCACTGGTCCACAACGTTCTCGCTTAAAGTCAGTTCCATTTTGCAGCTCTCTGTCTAGAAGTGAAGTTGTTGGCTCGGCACTGTGGCGATTTTGTCAACAATTTGCTCGCATTCGCTAGCGCCTAATCGACGGTCATTGCGTTATGGTCGCTTTTGCGTCAAAGCATGCCGCCCACTAACAACTCGTCTCGCCCACTCCGAAAGGGTGACGTTTTTCTCTTGCTGGTTGGCATCGATATGCACCCATCCCGAAACAACCGTGTTCGAAACTCTTTCATTGACACAAGTCATCCAAACGGTCCTGGACGCGGGTAGGAAAGGATGTCGTGCATGCCGGTCCCCACCTCCATTGTTCATGTATCGATCGGCCAGTGGAGTAGCGTGCACGACTGGTAAACACCTGCCGCTTTAATTTATTCCGACCTGCCAAGCTCGAAAGACCGCGCACGGTCACGAAGTGAACGCGAATCAGGTATTCGACTGACCCAAGCAGCATCTGAACGGATGCCTGGGCGCGAACAGGCACAAATGCCGACTCGGCGCGTTTGCTTGGGCGAAGTGGTTTCAGCGCTGGCAAGCGAATTTGGGCCGCACATGAAGGATCACTCTAGAGCCTGCTGGCATCTACTGCGTATTTCGGCGACGCCGACATTTCGGTTGATGTCGAACAGGATTTTCGCTGGAAGATGAACACGCGTTTCGGTTGAAGTCGAACAAAGACGCTGTTGTTCCGAAACTGTTGTTCAATTTACCGAAACGCCTGTTCGGATTCCCAGAATGAGCGTTCGGCAAACCGAAACGGATCGTCGGTTTCATCATGGCGATGCTGCGTATAGACCAATCCTTCGGCATTAAGGTGGCTCCCTTTGGGAGTTATCGACGATGCCGGCTCACCGGACGATCATGCGCAGAATCAAGGAAGTGCTCTGCCTGAAGTGGGCATCCAATCTCACGCACCGACAGGTACAGGGCGCGCTCGGCGTCGGCCTCGAAACGATTACGCAATACCTTCAGCTCGCCACCGAGGCAGGCCTCGATTGGGCTGGGGCCGAGCCCCGGGAACAGGATAAGCTTGAGCGGCGCATCCTGTCGCCGGCTTCGCCGCCAGCGCCGGCGAAGCGGATCGAGCTGGATTGCAACGTGATCCACCAGGAGCTGCGACGCAAGGGCGTGACGCTGCAACTGCTCTGGGGGAATACGTTGAGCCCCATCCCGGCGGGAGCACGTACCGCTACACGCAGTTCTACCAGCGCTACAAGGACTGGGCGAAAACACTCAAGCGTTCAATGCGTCAGCAGCACCGCGCCGGAGAGAAGTTGTTCGCCGACTTCGCCGGGCAAACCATGCCGGTCCTCGCACGCGATGGCGGGGTTGCATTCCAGGCCCATATCCTTGTTGGGCTCTGGTAATCATATAGCTGGTCTGAGCTTCGCAGCGAGAGGCGCAGGGGTAGAGTCAGGATGGCACAAGCCCTTTGACCTAATGGAGGCCGAGATGAAGTTCAACGGAATAGACCTGCACTCGAACAGCGGCGTGGTGATGGTCAGTGATGCCGAGGACCGGATCGTATTGCAGCGGCGCCTTCCCAATGAGCTCAGCGCAATCCTCGCGGCACTGGCTCCTCACCGTAACGAGCTCGCGGGGGTGGTCGTGGAATCGACCTACAACTGGTATTGGCGTGCGACACGTGTCGCCGTCTGCCGGACGTAAATCGGCAAAGGTAGTAGACGGCAAAGCTCTTTCTTGCCTTGTCACATTCAGCATCCGAAGGATTGGAGGTTGAACCCGTGACCTGCTGTGCGACCAGCAGTTGCCTACCCGGACGTGCGCGATTGGCAACGATCGGGTTCGAAGCTCCGGGAACAAAGCACCCTTCAGAAGAAGGTTCACCCTGGTGACAGGGAGGGAATCGACACTGCCAACAACCGTGCGGTGTAGGGGGCGAGGCAAGTTCCGCATGCACAACGTAAGTGAACTGTTGTACAACCCCCGTGACAGTTGATGAGCCAAAGCTGCTGAGAGGCTCTAACCAAAGGGTGGGTAGCCGGATGCTCCCCTGCCAGTTGGGAGTACGTCGCTGTGAGCACTACCGGGGGAAAGACAGGTGCTAAACGGACAGGCGCAGCGAAGTCCTGTTGTGTCGGCAGGATTGGGAACGTGGTAAGCCTGATTCTCCGCCTTGTTTCAAAGTATCGAACCAAGGCAGGTGCCCCGCAAGGGAAACTGTTGGAGGAGCAGGTATGAGAACGCGCAGCAAGATGAATGACGATCTGTAATGGTTCGTATAGGGGTTCGAGATTTGCCCCGACCTGAAAGGGTGCCCACTTGCGCGTGGTGCAGCTGTCGCGGGCCAACATCTGAGATTCAAACGAAGGGAAGCTTGTGAGTGACCGGTTGGGCTACGGTTCAGCGCCCTTCGCCTCAGTAATGAGGCGAATCAACGATGTGACATTTGCGAAGGGCTTGCACTGCAATGGCAAGACCGGCGTCAATACGGTGCTTAATGCTGTGCTCGAGCTGTATGCAGGGAAACTTGCACGTACAGTTCTTCGGAGGCCCCGCTGCCGAAAGGTAGTGGGGCTACCCACTTGGTGGATGGCCTGATGGATGCCGGATACCGCGTGCATCTGGCGCACGTCGCGGCGATCAAGCGCTACGAAGGACTAAAACTCAGCTGGGATGCGGCCGATGCAGCGTATCCGGCTCAACTGCTGCGCCCCGGGGCTTCTGCCCGAAGGTTATATCTATCCCCGCGAGCAACGGGCCGCACGCGATCTGGCGCGCAAACGGATCCAGCTCGTACGATGCCGCACGGCTAGGTAGTGTCGATCGAGAACCTCATCGCCCGTCACACCGGTGTGCGGCCAAGCTGCGCGAAGATCAAGCGACTGAAGACCGATCAGGTGGACTTGTTCGAGCCGCCGCCAGACGTTGCGCTCGCGCTCAAGGCCAACCTCGCGATTGGCGAAACGCTGCAGCGACAGATTGCGATCCTCGAAAAACGCTTGCCCGCCCCACAACTATTCCAATCCCTGGCCCCATAAACCATCGTGCTCCACGGGCTGCGTTCGCCCAACCGTTCTTATCGCAACAAAACCAGAGTTGGAGCCGCCCAAGGACAGGCTATCCGCCGTGGTGGCGGCAACCCTCTCGTGACAAATCGCAAAGGCACGCGGCGACATGCCGTAGCGTTTCTTGAACGCCCGGCTAAAATGAGAGGCACTCGCGAAGCCGCACTGAAAAGCGACCTGCTTCGCCTGGATCGCACCTTTGGACGCGCGGGTCAAGAGACCTGCCGCATGTTCGAGGCGCAGCGACCATGCATAACTCATCGGGGACAGGCCATGGGCCTGCAAAGTTCGCGTGAGGTAGCTGGCGGAAACGTTCAGCTCGGACGCAATACGCGCGACACTCAGTTCGGGATCTCCCACGAGGCGTGCGATCGTTTGTCTGGCACGAATTACGGTTACCGCACCGGTGCGGTCGCGTGTCGATGAGTCGTTGATCACCACGTCGAGGAGGTCGAGACATTGATCACCGAGACGAGCGAGCAGCGGCTTGCTCGTCTCGCCGGACTGCCGTGCCATGCACAGCACAAAGTCGCGTACTGCCTTGACGTCCGGCGATGTCAGAGTAGGCACGCAAAGATCGTCGAAATTGCTGCGAAACCCTCGGTCCCGCAACGCCGACCTTGGAATGCGAAGTACTGTGACTCGCGTTGGCTCACGGTAATAGTCATTGAAAGCACGCAACGGATCGACAAGTATCAGGCTACCTTCATTGAAATGGTGCGCTTGACCATTCTGCTCGATCGTCAACAATCCTTGCTGCACTACCTTCAAATACAAATGTTCGTCGGGCCGTACCGTGCACCGGTTCATGACTGGCGACAAGCATTGCCACGCCAGTTCAACCTCCCCGATGCTCAGTCGCCCGGCGTCGTGCCAACCCTTAACCACCGAGTTGCCCGAGCGAACGTCATCAAACCTGCAATGCAAGCCAGCGCTAGACATAGCATCAATCCAGGAATGACGGTCGATAAAGCGGTCATCCCACTTGTTCTGGTCCGCGGCGGAAATCATGGCGCGTTTCTCCTCCTAGTAAAAGGTCGCTTACCGTGGGCAATACATCGGGCTCGATTGCAAAAAAGCTTGCCTGCTTCAACTAGTTCTGGCTTTCAAGTGTCATCGTCATGTCGGGAAATCGACAGGCACAAGCCAATATCTTCGCGAAGTCAATCGAATTGCTTCCCGAGGAGAACATCCGACGACTGCGCCTCTCTACAATGTTTGAGAGCGGACATAACTGCTATCGCAAAGAATGCAAATTGAGGACGGGAAGATATCAGCGACATGGTGGACAGTATGCGGGAAGATTTTGGATTTTGCCGCGATAAGAACGGTTGGTCGAACGCAGCCCGTGGAGCACGATGGTTTATGAGGCCAGTGAATGGAACAGTTGTGCGGCGGACAAGCGAGTTTCCATTTTGGGGTTTCATCTGCCCCTTGGCGATCATGTGCATGGTCTCGATGCCACTTACGGCTCTGGTGCAAATAGGGTCGGCGAATCGGTTAGAGTTGTCGGAGCAAACCGAACTGATGACCCGCGATGAGCAAGCAGAAGAGTCTGGAGGAGTTGTTCGGTGGACGCCATTTTGATCGGGAGATCATCATTCTGTGTGTTCGCTGGTACCTGCGCTACAAGCTCAGCCTACGCGATCTGGTCGAGATGATGGCCGAACGAGGTTTGTCGCTGGCTCACACGACGATTCTGCGCTGGGTGATGCGTTATACGCCCGAGTTCGTCAAACGCTGGAACCGCTTTGCTACACCTGCGGGTCGCTCGTGGCGTGTCGACGAGACCTATCTGATGATTCGTGGCAAGTGGGTCTACCTGTCCCGGGCGGTGGATCGGGCTGGTCAGACTGTGGACTTCGTGCTCAGGGCGAGGCGCGACGTGGCCGCGGCCAAAGCCTTTTTCAGCGCGGCCATCAGGCATCAGGGCCAGTCACCGGAGACCATCACGCTCGATGGCTATGCTGCCTCGCACCGCGCGGTGCGAGAGATGAAGGCCGATGTTCTGCTGCCTGCAGGCACGCAGGTCCGGTCCTCGAAGTACCTGAACAACCTGATCGAGCAGGACCATCGCCATATCAAATCCAGAACGAACGTGATGCTCGGCTTCAAACGGTTCAGGAGCGCCGCGACCACGATTTCAGGCATCGAGTTGATGCATCGTATTCGCAAGGGCCAGTTCGATCTCGCGAAGCTCGGCCTCAAGGATACCGCTGCGCCCACCGTATGGAATGCTGTCTTGTCCGATCGATAAGGTATCCTGCCAATAAGAACCTTCTCAACCGGCTTACCTATTTGCACCAGAACCGCGGCGAGTGCCTCTTCGGTGAATCAGATCGTGATATCGCCACGCTGGGGCGAGGCTTTGTTATATTCGGGCCAGTTGGTCACCTTGTAACGCGCTTTTTCGATCTTGTGTCGGCGGCTCTGGTTATGTTTGTAAGGCATCAGCTCTTCTGCAGCTGAAGTCAACCGCCGATCGTGCCAGATCGACCGCCGTCAAGCGGAAGATCGATTTATTCCATTAACGCCATCGGCTTGTCGACGCGTGTGGAATAAAGCGTGAAGCAAGGGTGTTTTGAATGAGTCCCTTCGCGATACTCACACGAGGACTCAGGTCATGACCAACGCAGTCGACCATATGCTCGCTGAAATCCGCAAACTGGCGCCCGAAATTCCGTCGCGCGCCGCCGAAATCAAAACGGCGCGCCGGATGCCACCCGACCTGGTGGATAAGCTGAAAAAAATCGGTCTCTATCGCATGTTCGTACCCAGGAGTCACGGCGGCCTGGAACTAGATTTTCCGGAAGGAGTCAGGGTGACCGCCGAGCTAGGGAAAATCGAAGGATCGCTGGGCTGGACCGCGATGATTGCAATGGGATCCGGACTGGTTACATCTTTGCTGCCCTTGGAAACCTACAATCGGGTCTACGAGAGCGGCCCGGACGTGACGCTTGCCGGTTCGTCCCAGCCCGCGGGCACCGCGGAAGCGGTGCCGGGCGGCGGGCGCTGGCCGTTCGCCAGCGGTTGCCAGCAGGCCGAATGGATGCTGACGTTCTGCATCATGACGAAGGACGGAAAGCCGCTTGCCGGTAGCGCTGGCGACGACGGCCCGCCGCTGGTGCGCGGCTTCATTCTGCCGGCGTCCGAATGGCAGATTGAGGACACCTGGCATGTGGCAGGGCTCAAAGGTACCGGCAGTAATCACATCGCGATCGCGAACAAGTTCGTGCCGGAGACGAGCTTCTTCAATATCGAGAACGCCGTGCCGTGTGTGCCCGGGCCGCTCCATCAGGCTCCGCTGGACTTCCTTCCGATGACGCACAGCGCCTTCGCCGTAGGTGCGGCCCAAGGCGCCGTGAAAACGAACTCGTCGAGCTTGCGAATACCGGCCGGAGGCAGCTTCGCGCTGCGACTGCGATGCGTGATTCGGAAATGTTCCAGGGCGAACTCGGTCGGGCCGAAGCCGACCTCAGGGCAGCGCAGGCGCTCCTGGAGGTGCAGGCAGCAAGCCACTGGCGCCACGCGCTGGCTGGAACAATCAAGGACGGCGCGTTGGGCATGCAAAGCACGCAGACCGCCGTGTGGATCTCCTCCACCTACGTACGTGTCGCCGACGCGTGCTTCGCACTGGCTGGCGGCAGCGCCCTTTACAACGCCTCGCCGCTGCAGCGCCGGTTGCGTGACATTCATGTTGGCGCGCAGCACGCTTCGGTCCAGCAACGACAATATGCGGCGATCGGCAAGCTGCGTCTGGACGTAGACTCGAACGCCGCCGCTCACTAATGTTGGTTCCGCCGCATTAAGGCAGTGCGCTATGATGTGCGCCGACAAAACGAATTTGATGCCCGATGAAACAGACCCTGACGCCGGCCTTAGCGCGTGTGTTCAAACGCCTTCACTATCCGTTTGATGTGATGCTATGAGGAAGATAAACTTTGTACTGGTCCCGGGCGCGTGGTGCGGCGCATGGGCTTGGCAAAAGGTGGCGCCGTTATTGCGCGAAGCAGGCCACACGGTATCTGCGCTGACATTGACCGGACTCGGAGACCGCCGGCGTGATGCAACGACCAGCACAAACCTCACCACGCATGTCGAGGATGTAGCAATTCACATGGAGATGGAGGGGCTCGACGATGTGACGCTCGTGGGATGGAGCTATGGCGGCATGGTCGCCACCGGTGTCGCTGAAACAATGCCGCACAGGATCAGCAAGTTGCTTTTTCTGGATGGATTTGTGCCTGAAAACGGCCATGCGCTGGTCGACTATCTTTCGCCGGAACGTCGCGCAGCTTGCGAAGCACAAGCGCAACGCAACGAACCGCTTCCGCCGCTGCCATTGGAGCGTTTTGGCGTGAGTAATCCCGATGTCAGCAACTTCATCATGCCGCGCCTGATCGGCCAGCCTTGGCGCACATTTTTTGAACCTCTTGAATTGACTGGCGCTTCAGATCATATCGATCGATCGTATGTACGCTGTGCCAGGGCCAAACTGCCACATTTCGAGCATACTTATGAAAGGATGAAAGGGACCGTGAAGGTTCGAACAAGCGTCATCGACGCAGATCACTTTTGCGTGCTCAGTGACCCTGAGATGACCGCTCGTATTCTTCTTGAGGCTTAGTACTACAGCCGTAGATATAAGGGAACTGGCGGTACGCAGCCTCGGCGCCGGTAATGACACTGCAGGGCGCGGTACTGATACCTGCGCCGCCATGTGGACCACGACAGCACGTACTCGATTGAATGAGCGCCGCGCCATAAGAGACGGCATAGCAGTCGGCGAATCTCCGGCACACTGAGAGGCACCGAACCTTCAGGTGTTTTTTTTGCCGCGCACCCGCAGGGTGACGAGCACGGCATGGGCTAGCAAGGCCAGCGTGATGTGGCGGTACCAGCCCTGCCATCGACGTACCTCATAT